>Ga0307510_10004981_pt1 | contig 15720 bp, 9 predicted proteins | sample 12_EM_MG_FD_207224 | JGI IMG/M metagenome (GOLD analysis project Ga0307510, IMG submission 207224) | Populus trichocarpa ectomycorrhiza microbial communities from riparian zone in the Pacific Northwest, United States - 12_EM | ecosystem: Host-associated > Plants > Roots > Unclassified | place...
GATTATTCCCATTTTATGCGAAGTCACCTCCATCTTCGCATTCACAATTCCTCTTACCGCCTCCACCACCCTATCCATTCCCTCAATTATTGCCTTGCCCGACTTAAAAACCCCTCTCTCATTCCTCTCCTCAATTACCTCCGCCCTGTCTCCAAACTTCTTCACCGCCTTTGCCCATCCCGCCACCTTCCTCCTCGGTTGCACCACCACAAATCTCTTCACCGAGCACCAATACCCTCCAACCCACAGGCCAGAACAGCATAGTTGCCCCATCACCTCCATCCCTCTCACCCTCGCCACCACAGTGGACGACAACCGCCCACCCACCTTCCTCTTCTCCAACTCCTCCTCACCCACCAACCAGCGTGTTCCCTCACAAAACACTATTCCCGCCTCACGCAGTGCAACCTCCACTCCACCAATCCCTTCCTCCCACCGCACACCACCAATTTTAACCATCAATGGCATGCCATCCCACCTCTTTCTTTCAGGGGCAGCCGGGCGTCCCACTTTCCTCCTCTTTTCGCCCACCGCCTGGGCCACGAAGTCCCCTAACACATCCTCACCCCTCTTCCTAGAGGCTTCCCTTGGAAACCTCTCTTCCTCCGGGGAAGGCGTCCTGTAAGCAAACCGGGCTCTCTCAATCTCCTCATCATCCCTCCATACCCTATTCACTCTACTCCTCATAGCCAGCTGCCTATAACTCTCCTCCGCCTCACTCAACCTCTTCCTCAAAAAAGCGTTCTCCAAAAGGAGGTCGTTGTAAGATCTGTGGGATGGCCATGAAGCCATCTTGGAAGACTAAAGATCGGTTTTTATTGGTAGATACCCAAAAATGTGGGTTGTGTAACAAGGTGTAATTTCAATCGCTGGGGATGTAACGGCAACGGTGCTTGCGTGTGCACTCACTTTTTCGGTGGCACTTGTACCTTGTATCCTAAACCCTTGCCTAGCGCCTGCATAATATGACTTCAATTATCATACCGGAGTAATCAGTCAGTTCCAAAGCTATACCAGCATCACGAACTGTCTCTCTTCTGAACCTTACCAGATCAGTTCCAGCATTATCTGTAATTGAATCCATGAAGCAAAGCTTTGACCGGGGCTGCGGGGATAATATCACGGGAAGGATACAGTCCTACGTGGCGTTCTGTGCCCTGTTTGCTGGAAACTAAGGCCGTTTACCTTACTGTCTAGTTCTAAAGTACCATTTTCCAATATCCGGTGCAAAAGTATATATACCTTCGGTCATAGATAGGAAATACACTAAGTCATTCTTCCACCACCACCACGTTCCTACAGTCTAGCGCTAAGAATTTAGGACCGTAGAAAATTGGGTATAGATACATGACCACCAAGAGCCAACAACCGGTTCTACTAACCCTACTACTCAACCCCAACACATATGAGGATAGCTACCCGTACCTACTGCTAACCTAATATCTAACATAGACTGTCAAAACGTGACGTGGACCACATAGTCTCGCAGGTGAGTTTGCAAATTCCGCCGGGCGCTGGATGACACCAGGGCCGGTTAAGTAAATGCCATACTGTACTGAAAACAAAAAATAACCCGGGCAAGTGTATCTACTCGGCGAAATGGAAAAGGTATGAGCAAACAACTGTCACTATCAAGAAATCACACCTAGAAACAGAAACCACACAAGTCACGATCAATTCAAATCTGCTAAGCTACTTCACAAACCTCTTATCTAAAGCCAACTCAGAGAACCGCACAAAAGAGAAAAAAGATCCAACCGAAAGAAAGCCCAACCTTACAGGTTGTCTGACTAACTAGGTACAGGAGGTCCTTCTCTTATCGTCCACTATCACAAATTTTCCTTCCTCAGTTCACAGTCCAAACGGTTCCTCCGTTGTGCTGGGATGCCCTCGTCGTTGTTGTCCTGGTGGTCGGGAGAAGGCGCGAGAGAAGTGAAAGATCGTAACTTACGGAGGTACAGCTCCTAAGTATTGTATGTTCCACAGGAGGTAGCCAACCTCGCTTGTGGAACATACAATACTTAGGCGCTGTACCTCCGTACATAGAGCCCCCCTATCTGCCAAGACTAGGCAACAGCCACCCCTGCAGAAAACGTGACGACACCTTCCCAAGCAAAGATCATGAACCGCTATCTACTCGAGTACTCTGTCTGTTATTTGCAGATAAGCTAAAAAACTGCAAGTGAGGAATGCTAAATTTTATCCGTAACAGTACTCTTGCCTGGACACCACCACCACACCTCCAACCGTCAGGCTCGCCTTAATGCTCGGTACCGTCTCGAGCTGCTAGACGGCCGTCTATTAGCAAACGGGCCCTAAATACTCGAGTAGTAAACTGAGACATATTCTACACATTCACCCGGTGCCCTGGCGGACTAACAGATGAAGTGAAGAAAACAAGATACCAAGGCAGAATAGCGATCGTATCATACCGCTTTCCTACCCAGCGAAAAGGCGAGGGGGGATTAAATGAAAAAATGCATCACAATCGGTGCCCCCCTTGGCGAACCTCTTTCATCATTCCGCCTTGCGATCGAAATCTAGCGACTAAGTTACGGTCGATGCGGGGGTACCCTTCGGTAATCTCACAATTCCCATGCGGAATCCTACCCCCCCCCCCCAAGATTTGTGCCAAGAACAGACAACCAGTCGCCCGGGTCTACCGTATTGATACCATAATACTGGTATCATAGTAGGAAACGCGACCACCTTTTTCAATGCCATCCTGAGGTGCGGTACAACAGTGCCCTGCCGGAGTGAAAGTTGTGAATAGATAGGGTACAAGTAACCTTAACCTTAACCTAAGGGTGCCGTACCGTATTATCTTCTGTTATGATATCCAGATTCCTGCCAAGATCGAGCGCTACTAACTTAGTATGCATACGGGTGAGAGGGATAGTGCGATAAGCCCGATCACACACCAAAATACCGAGATTTCACACATTGATATCAACTCGGAGTTTGGCAGTAAGGTGGAAATAATTTTATGCACTGGTCCTATTGCTTCCCCACTTTACCTCTCCCTGTTTTGGGAATGTGGATATCATTAAGCCTTCTGCTCTACTAGTTATTATATTTTAAATAGGGATGAGGCTTGGAAATATTCTTATCACTACTCGTACGTCAAAAGTTTTTCGCTGGTCGTCTTGATGAAGGTAATTTCAAATCTAGCAGATATGAACAGGCATTCCTTTGACAAGAACTTCCCAAGATCTATTTAGGTAATTCCCAGAGGCAATTGGAACTATCTAGGCAATTTCTCGAATTTTAAATACTTTTGCGCGGTTGATGGTTATTCCGGATACCCAGGTATTTTGGTAGGGAATCCAGATGTCCCACGATTTTCTTCACTCGTATGAAAGTTAGACAGTGCAATGAGTCTGAAATGGGCTCTTTAATGCTCCTAGCTACAAGTAACATATTAACTAATGTTGAATTTTAGATGTCCAGGACCTCGCACCTTAGTATATGTGGCGCTCGTTCGATCGCCATCCGAACTCTTGCAGATCAGTGGTCGTAAGGCATTCAACCGCATTGTTGTAGACACCTAAAATCTATCACGGGCTTAGTATGTTACTCGAAACTAGAAGCATTGGAAAGCCCATTTCAAACTCATTGCACCGTCCAACCTTAAGCAGAGCCCGGTCTTAGCGAAAAATCTGAACAACACAAGATGATACCGACACCAGTACGGACATGTACTATACGGTACTACCGGTATCCTCTTGTGTGGCTCAGTCAAATCTGTAAACAGGACGCTAAGGCCAGATTTGACAACATTGGGCAAGACTTTGTCAGAAAATATGATGCTTGCCCCAGGCAGGAAGAGTTTCGGAAACATGGGCTAGCAAAATATATAGCGAAAAATGCGTGGGTATCGAAAATTCACCACTCGTATTTTCGGATACTTTCTCGCTCGTGACAAGTGCCGGTACTGTCTGCTCAAATATTCCCCTCTCCAGAAGAGGGGGTCAAAAACGTAGAGCAAAAGACAGCCGATCAGCCCCGACGGGAGGCAGAGAAACCGCCAAAGCTTACCAGAGGAGGCAGCTTCAATAGCGGTGCTTAGTCCGGTTGTTCGAGTTTCTATGGCACATTAAGTACTGAGCGAAAGCCTATGCACTAAAAACCTGGAAACGCCGACCCTTCCTCATAGAGTTAAAATAGAGATTGTAAACTTGAGTCTGATCGGAATTAAATTTTGTGTAGTTACTCGTTTATAGCGTCTATACTTCCTTTTTTAATGAGCCTACATCGATTACTTAGGGAAGAAGAAAGAGAATGCGAAGGCTAAGAGACAAAAGTGAACAAGAAGGGGAAGCGAAAACTAGAGGTAGTCCACGGTGTTGAGTACAATGGACGAAAGTCTAATCTATAAAAAGGATCTTCTCAATACAATAGCACTCTGCCCCTCCCTCTAAATGCTCATAAATACCGACTGGAGACGCTCGCGTATATCAGGGGAACTCGAAACAAGCACACCTACAATCCCATGGAGTGCCGTGACACCGCGGGTAGGAGCAGATGAACGATGAAGGTTGTTGGGAAGTGTGTCGTGGGTGTTTGCACAGGAGGGTAGAATCCCATCCAGACTTATGGGGGATGTGGAAGGATGCGGAAGGGCCGATAGCATGACTAGATGGCCGATGTTTTCCTTCAGTTATGGGATGCTCCTGGGTGAGAATGAAAGCTGGCAGGATACCAAGGAAGCATCCGGAGGCGCTGCCCATCTGGATGTCCCAGCTGCTGCCCCGTTAGCTAGTTGAACTCAACACACACGCTTGACTGCGTATGATACCTATTCATTTTCTTTCCCTCCACTATGTAAACGCCAATATAGGGTTCCTTTGGCGGGGCATAGCAGAGGAGGGCTCCTGAGGATAGGGTGGCGGAATAGCCCGAAGGGAGAAATGCCGATGTCTGCAGGAAGGTGCCATCGCCCGGAAGAAAAAGGCTAATGGGATGGGGGAAGGGTGGTGGTGGGGGGGGGTAGCAGGGATATCCGTGGGGGCATCGCGATAATGGTAGATATTCATGTTCAAAGGCCGCAATGGGGCTTATGTCTCTTCGACCCTAGGTCGCCCGCGGCACTTTCGGGCGTTGGATCCTGCGATAGAGGAGGCTTCTCCTCTCTTTTGCGCTTGGCATAGAGGGGTGGTGAAGAGCTAGATCTGCATGGTATGTTGGGAGTGACATCTCCACGTCCCCTTAGAAGCTCTACTACCCTCTCATGCTTATTCCGGGCGGCCCACCCGAGTGGTGTATTACCCACGCAATCCTTTTGGTTGATATCACAACCTTCCCTCGTCACCAACACATCCACAATCTCAAAAATCCCAAAAAAGGATGCGCAGTGTAGTCCAGTGAACGAAGAAAAACACTCGATCTTACTGAAATCGTCCGGATTCAGGGCGTGCTTCAAGAGCAATTTAACAGATATATGGTCACCGTAATGGGCAAACAATTCTAATGCAAGAATCTTAACGCGGTCTGAGAATTTTCGCCTTGCGTGGACTCCCCAGTGAATAGAAGAGTATCCGAGAAAAGGTGTTCGTATGGGGTTGGGGGGCTCACTGGCAGGGGGGCTCTTAAACTGCTGAAAATTTAGATAGGTCAAGCAAGTTTCCGCGATTGCCGGGTGAGCTCTGCCGGCAAAGTCGGGATGAGCGGAGAGGTAGTCTTGGAGAGTTGAGTTAACCAAGCGGACAGTGGAGGCCTTTTTATCCACCGCAAGAAGCCCTTGACAACAGTCCGACAATGTATTTATTGAGGGAACGTTTTCGGGATCGAGGTTCACCGATCCTATTTCAACCGCAAGGGCATGGCAGAGCTCATCCGCTCCCAGTGGCCGCTCCGAGTGCGAGACCCACATGAGAGCGGCCATCCCAATTTCCTCCCTAACCTTGCCCTGCGCCTTTACCCGGCTCAGCATTTTATCGTAGGCATCCTTCAAGCGTCTCGTCATTTCCCCAAGCCTCTCCCGCCTGGTGGAGATCTTCTGTTCTTTTAAAATTGACTCCATTATCAGAGATACTAGCAGAAACCTAGACATATACTTGTTAGTGAATTACTAGGATCTTCCGGTGTCTCCCCCTACATACATTCCCGAAACCACTGGGGGAATCTTATATAGGATAGCTTCTTTTAGGCTAGCATTCATCGCGTCTTTGTTGGTGTCCTTCTCCAGTTTAGCAAGGATATATGTGAAGATGTCACTTCTGTTGAGTTTGATCTCCATAAACGTCGCTGTTTCAGCAAATAGAATCCGAGTCCCGTTCCGGATGTGCGATCTTCCAGTCAGGAATAACCGGGTACCCGGCGACCTCCTGAGAATTTCCTGTAACGATTCTAGCACCTCCTGTAGATCTGCCGCACATTCATCTAGAGCGTCAACACATATGAATATGCGCTGCGAAGTGGAGGCAGTTTGGAGCATCTCTAAAATTTCAGAAAGCTGTGGCTCCCGGCCACCTGCAACCCTTTTATGATTGGAATATGCCCTGAATATCTCTTCTGGAATCTCTGCTAATCCACCGACTATCTGTCTAAGCAGGGCCCCTAGCATCGCTCTTAGAGAGTGCTCCTTCCTGGCAGCGAAGTCGAAATAGAAGCAAGCAACAATGTTTTTCTCGCTAGCCTCGTCGCCCAAGGCATCTACAACTGAGGAACTAAGACGATGCCTTGTTAGCAATACCGTTCTCAGTTTTTCCCTCTTAGTGTTGACTCTCTTACGTGAGGTAGGTCTTTCCGACCCCTGGACCGCCGTAGCAAAAAAGTGTTCTGTTGGGGTATTTATTTCGGCAGGAAGCACCGCGCCAGTTTCGAAATTCGGTCGTTTGAAGAAGCCAGTCTCCCACCTTGGGAACCCGGCAAGAGCGAATATCATTGTGTCTTATTCGGGGCTCGAGTGGAGAGAGCCATGATAGGATTTCCGTTCTCTCACCTGGCGGGCGAGTGACGGTATTAAAAGAATTTGTATTACCCGACAAAAGGTTCATCTTCTGTTCTCGCTGAGGAGTGCTGCAGAGGATAAAAGTCTAGAGAGCGCGTGGGTGGGCCAACAGAGTTACCGATGGATAGCGTTGTTGGCACTAAGTCGCCAGTGTTTGTGCCATAGCACAACCCCCCAAATCGATGTGCCCGGCACGGCACCATGTAATGCCCAGGCAATACATGTACAAATAAAGTGGCTTCTTAAGAAGAAAAAACAAAGAAATCATCTACAAGCCCAATTCATATTAAATATCCCCCATTTCCCATCCTTTTGAGTTCACACTGTGCTGAAGAACATGAATATTTGCTTCCTCAATAACAGGAACCAGCCCACAACAATTGAATTGGACCACGTAGTACCATCAGCTAATCTCACCACACTCTGGCATTTCGTAGTGCTGTGCCGGGCACATTGGCATGGAACAAGGCACTTCAAGTGCCAACAACGCTACTGATGAGAGAAAAAGTGGGGCAATCTCTCAGCCTCGAACTTTGTGAAACCAATATACGGAATATGATATGTACGATCTTAGTGACAAAATTCGTTGGCACCCCTCCCCCTCCCCATTTTACACCAATAATGGCTGGTTTAAGCACTCACAACTTGTCTAAAAGCAATATAGAATCAACAAAACCAACGCTATAGTGTAGGCAATCCCCCAGGCTTTCTGGGTAGAAACTACGAGACCCCACCCCCACCCCACCGCGAGGGCAAAGAGCCCGGGATCTAGATTTGATACTATTTTGGAATGTATTGTGCTCGTACAATTTGGTGGAAGTTGGATTGGCGCTAGTCAGGATTTTCTTGAACCTGTCCAACCACCGTTGCCTATGTGTTTAAGCTGTGACGAACTTGCCCTCCCCGTGGCCTCCTGTTGGCTCGGTTGCCTCAGTTTCGCTTTAGCTCCAATCCGACTTTTACCTGATTATCCCCTGCAGTGTTGATAGTGCCGAGTTTCCCTACATCACTCCAAAATGCAAACCAAAAAAACTAGCTTCCCACTTTGATATGTCAATCGAGTGATATATCAAGAGAATTTTAGGTCAAGTTATGATGCAGATCTTTTTCCATCAACAGGAGCACTAAATCTGATATGAGAGTGATGTTAGCCATAGCTGCGAGGTAATGCGCCCGTTGATATTCACTAACCAACACCCAGAGTCATGTGATAGCTTTACACCTCCATGACATTGAATCCACCAATCAAAGAAATGCGCTAATTTCACTAGTGTCTCTAGCATGATGTAGGAAATTCGGCACTATCAACACCGCAGGGGATACAGTACCTCTTGCATGAGAATCTCATATAAGATTAGAGGTACCTTTTGCCTGCTATCATTATCTCTGGCATTACGCCATGGGCATTAGCTGACAGAGCTTGCCACTTATGAATGATAATATCTAGATCGCTCCGAAGGCTCTAGCAGGTTTCGAATTATTATTTTTCGCAATCAGCAAAGCTGAGATCTCGCGAAACGAAAATGCCCATTTTTGACCTAAAATGGGGGGGCTAGACGAATTTTGTCACCAAGATCGCACAGTACAGTACCGGCACCTGTAAATGGAAATGAAAAAAAGAGTGATGCGAACTTGTTCTCATTGGCTCCTGGCTCACTTGGCAAGTGTGAGAGAGCAGGGCATCAGTAAATTCAAATTATCATGAGTTTCCACATCGCACCCGCGCGGCAGAATTCGGGCCGGACCCTTTGTATCATACAGTATCATAGGCGCCTTGCCACCTCAAATGTCCGGCTTCAACTCGGCCGCGCGAGGTTGCCTCATTTTCTCCCCCAAAACGGCCAGGAGTGATTCGTTCTCCATGTTTAGTCAAGTGTGCTTTCCTGAAGTTTTTTTTTTCTGCAGCCAGGGGGTGGATTAAATCTGTCAAAGACCTGCTCAAAAGGACCACCGGAAGTCCCAGCCCTTCGGGAAAAGCCACCCCTCCATACTCGAGTATGCCTCCCACAGATCTCATTCCTCCTTCTAGTCACTTGGAAAATTCCCTCTTTGGAACAACCCAACACCAGAAAAACCTTCATACTCGAACACTCGCCTTCGCGCCAATAGACTACGGGATGGCAAGCCCCCTAATCCTTAGCCAAGAGTTTATTGTGTCTGCTAGCTCAGATGCGGATAAGAAGCTGGCCTACTGGAGTAGAACAGTGCTTGAAAACGTATGAAGGAGTATATCTCTTAGCCCCGATCTTACTTCTGGGGTCAGGAAGATTCTACTCTAGCTTTTTTATCCAAAGTGGGATTCCTAAGGTATCATACCATCTCGGCAACAAAATTCACAGCCCCCCTCATTTTACACCAAAAGTGGCTGATTTTGGACACTCATAACTTTTGGACTTCACCTGCGAAATGATACGATACACGGCGAGTGACTAGCGGTGAAACGAAACGCCAAGCAACTCACAACGAAAACGATCGCACGCTCAAGGGCGGGGAAAATCGTTTCACCAACAACCTCAGGCTCGTGCTCAACGACGACTACCGGTACTTCAACTGACTGACTAACTAAGGGCGATCACAGGAGTATATATCAATAACAAAGACATCATATCCATCCATGAGCCACAGTGCTGCTCCATGTAAGTCCCCTTCCCCGGGCTGACAACAGGAAAACAAACTATCCCACTGCCGTCGGGCTTCCAGCTCTCTCACGCTGGCCTTACCATACCTCCGCTTTTCCCCCAACTTTCCCAAAAACTGCACGATCCCAAAACTATCGCGCATTTACGCCTATGAAATGCCTTCCACAAACACGCCCGAAGCCGAAACATATACCGGAATCCTCAGCGCATTTCCGAAGTCAAACAGGTGCGTCCCCGACGGCTATCTAAACAACAAAGGAGGTAGCGGGAGAGCATGGCGAGCAGCATCATTTCCAACAATAACCTATCCCAAAACTATACAAATTTAATAAAACCAAACTATAGTTTAGGCAATTAATTGCTGAAACTTTCTAAATAAAAATTATGAGAAATTTCCCATTCTCCTGCAAGAGTTGAAAGCTTAGGATTGTCGTTGGATGTCGTTGTAATGTATTATACCTTTTGGATGGGACACTCATACAAAATCAGAGGTGTGATACCTTTTTTTGCCCACCACCATTACTATCAGTACCCCACCACAGGCGTTAACAGAGCTTACCACATAAATGATAATACCTAGATGGGTCTAAAGACTCTGAGAAATTTTAACTTTTGTTTTTGCACAACTAGCCAGTGTTCCGACCGCCCAGTCCGTCCGTCCGTCAGTCTTGGAGGCAGGACCGGACGGACCGCCCGTGGTATGATAGTCCGTCTTTTTTCGAGTCTATGGACCGACTAGGGCAGATGGAGGTAGGGCTCTGTGGTGTTTTTCTGTTACACCTCTTTAGCTGGCATGCTCAGAAACTTCAAGCTCACGATTTGATCCCGCTCATAGTTTGAGAAGGCAGGTCATGTGCTATATCTGTAAACTAATAACCATGGAAGAATACATCTTTATGAAATAAAAAATCCAAAAGTGTTTTCCAAATTAGAACACAAAAACCACTGGCATGAATCTGCAGAGGGCACTAGCACTATCGTCGTAGGAAAGTTCTGATATTTGGTTGCGGATATCCGGACCCAAGAGGATCGATTGAGTTTCCCAGTAACTCTCCTGGGAAATCCCAGACATTGTGCTGCGAGCCAACTTGGTTGCATAAGTTCTTTGACCTTTTTGCCGCATCACCACCGTGACTATAGTTAAAGCAAAAGACTTATGGAAGTATTTAAAGGAGAAAATAAGGCTCGTGGCGGAATGATTGGCTCAGTCTTATCTTAACACTTGGAGCACTTGATGATCTATTTAACCTTCTTCTCTTTCTTGTAAGCGTATCGTTTATTGTGTCGGTTACGAGCCATCATCATATATCGCTCATAGTTTGTCTGCAGCCCCCGGCTCTACAGTCTTTTGGTACTCTATAGTCCCGCACACAATCCCGGCCGTCCTGTCATCCCCCCTGCCGTCCGCCCAAGCAACCGCTTTCCCGTTTGTCTCACTATAATAATAGAGGCCTAGCGTGTAGGGCCCGGCGGCCCCAGGCTAGCCCGGCAGTCCCCCGAGTAATTTGCCCTACACACGTGGCTAGCGGCCCCGTCCCGTCCCGTCTTCTTGGAATTATCCCCGCCGTCCCTGTGGGGCCCCCGGACGGTTCGGAACACTGCGACTGGCTGTGATTTTGAGGTGAAAAGGCCCATTTTTGGTGTAAAATAGGGGGGAGGCCACGAATTTTATCGCCAATAGCGTGCAATGTATTTATCATTACTGAGAGGAAAGGATAGCTCGGGCAACATTAAGAAAACACAAAGGAGAACCGGATCTAGAAAGCAATAACTATGTATACTGAAAATTCAAGTTACAGTCTAGACTAAACCCTGCGGTTAAAACAGTACTATATCCCCCTCTAAATTCTATGAACAGGGCCCAAATGGCTACTCTACTAAAATACAAATACTTAGATCTTGGAAGGGTATATATATATACATTCCTAGGAGTTTCCTTCGAAAATCACGGCTGGGTATGATCTCTAGGGTCAGGTTTGAAGGGCCCTGGTGAAAGGAACGACGCTGTCTGCAGGACTGAATCATACACTTTCGGCGGTAGAACGGGGCCCAAAAGGGAGGGCGTAAATCGTGGTGGGAGGATATTTATGAGCTTGTTGCAAATATGATACTCAAGTTCTGGGAAGGTAACGAGGCTTATATCCCCCCAGCCTAGGTTAAGGTGGGTCACGAGGTTTCGCATCGTAGAGGCAGTATCATCGCAACACCAGCCTTGCGCGCTTGCGGACGGTGAGGGGAGAGGATGGTGGCGTATGGCTAGATCTACCGGGCCTATTGGTGGTGACATCTTTCCGTTCCTTGAGTAGATTAACTACGCCCTCATGTCCTTTCTCAGCAGCCCTCGAAAGTGGCGTCTGGTCCTCCATGTCTCGCCGGTCGGGGTCGACATCATCTCGGCCCAGCAGCAACCTCACTACTCCCTCATGGCCGTTATAGGCAGCTCCTGAAAGTGGCGTCCGGCCCTCCATGTCTGGCCAATTGGGGTCGACATCGCTCCGGCCCAACAGCAGTTCTACTACTCCCTCATGGCCGTTCCAAGCGGCCCTCGAAAGTGGGGTTCGGCCATCATTGCTGTATCGGCCGGGGTCGACATCACCCCTATCCAGGAGTAGCTTCACTACTCCCTCGTACCCATTCTCGGCAGCCCACAAGAGCGGTGTATGGCCAAGTATTGTATCCGGCAGGTCGGGGTCGACCTCGCTCCTTTCCAGCAGTAGCCTCACTACCCCCTCATACCCATTCTCAACAGCAGACGAAAGTGGCGTTTGCCCAAACATCCCGTCTGGCCGGTCGGGGTTGACATCGCTCCTTTCCAGTAGCAGCCTCACTACCTCCTCACGTCCATTCTTAACAGCCCACGCGAGTGGTGCCAAGCCCTCGTAGTCTGGCCTGTCAGGGTTGACCTCCGCTTGTTCTAATAGAAGCTTCGCTACTTCCTCACACCCATTCCCGGCGGCCTGCGAGAGGGGTGTTCTGCCCCTATTGTCCGGCTTGTCAGGGTTGACCTCCTTTCGCTCCAATAGAAGCTTCGCCACCCCCCCATGCCCATTCTCGGCGGCTCGTGAAAGGGGTGTTTGGCCCCCATCGTTTGGGTTATCAGGGTTGACCTCCTCCCGTCCTAATAGAAGCTTCACCACACTCTCATACCCATTCTCGGCGGCCCGCGAGAGGGGTGTTTGACCACTATAGTCTGGCTTGTCAGGGTTGACCTCCGCCCGCTCCAATAGAAGCTTCACCACACCCCCATGCCCATTCTCGGCGGCTTGCGAGAAGGGTGTTCGGCCCCTATTGTCCGGCTTATTAGGGTTGACCTCCTCCCTTTCTAATATAAGCTTCACCACACTCTCATGCCCATTCCCGGCGGCCCGGGAGAGGGGTGTTTGGCCATTATAGTCTGGTTTGTCAGGGCTGACCTCCTCCCGTTCTAATAGAAGCTTCGCCACACCCTCATACCCATTTTCGGCGGCTTGCGAGAGGGGTGTTCTGCACCAATTGTCCGGCTTGTCAGGGTTGACCTCGGCCCGCTCTAACAGAAGCTTCACCACACCCTCGTGCCCATTCTCAGCAGCCCATATGAGTGGTGTATTACCCATGCAATCTCTTTGGTTGATATCACAACCGTCCATCCCTACCAACGCAGCCACAATCCGAACAATCCCAAAGAAGGATGCACAGTGTAGCCCGGTGAATGAGGAAAAATCCTGGCTATCATCAAAACGATCAGGATTCGATATGTGCTTCAAGAGAAATTGGGCCGATACATGGTGCTTGTAATCGTCAAATAGCCCCAGTGCAAGAAATTTAGCATGGTCTGAGAGCTCCCTCTTCGCGTGGGTTCCCCAGTATACAGAAGAGTACCCGAGAAAGGGATCAGGGAGGTAACTGGGCGGAAAGCTCTTGAACCGCTGAAAATTTAGATAGGTTAAGCAGGTTTCCGCGATTGTGGAGTGAGCACTAGCGAAAAGGTCGGGGCAAGCGGAAAGGTACTCTTGGAGGGTTAAATGGATCAAGCGGACAGTGGAGGTCCCCTTATCCACCGTAAGAAGCCCTTGGCAACAGCTTAACAAGGCCTCTATTGAAAGAACATTTTCGGGATCGAGGTCCGCTGACCCTATTTCGACCGCAAGGGCGTGACAGAGTTCATCCACTCTCAATGGCCGCTCCGAATGCGAGACCCACATGAGAGCGGCCATCCCAAGTTTCGCTCTCCCCGTACTCTGTGCTTTTATCCGTTCTACTGTTGCACCGTATGCGTCTCCCAAACTCAATCCATTTGCCATTGTGTTCAGCCTTTGTCGTCTGCGGTAGGTTGTTGTTTCTTGTAGGATTGCCCCGATGCTTAGAGAAACGAGGGGAAAACTGGATATATATCTGTTAGCGGATAATCCAGGGCAGGGTCATAGTCTCGTTGCTACCACGTACATTCCCGAAATAGCTTTTGGAATTATCTTTAGAATTTCTGCTTCCAGACTTCTATCCATCGCATCCGGAGTTGTGTCCTCGACAAGCCTAGCACGGAGATACCGGGTGATGTCCCCTCCGCTGGGGCTTATGCATGCAAATATTACTCTCTCGTGAAAATACCTCTTAACCACACCCTTAATGTGCGCTCTTCCAGTCAGGAATAACCGAATGTTTGGAGACCCCTGGAGAATCATTTGTAACGAATTAAGAACATCTAGCTGATACCTTCCCATGCACTCATCCAGGGCATCAACACATAAAAATGTGCATTGGGAGGAGGAGACGATTCGGAGCATCCTTACAAGCTCAGGAAGCCGTGGTCCCCGTCCATCATCGAGATTTTTCTGGTGGTGATATACCTTAACTATCTCTTCTGGAATCTCTTCTAATCCGCAAACTAGCTGTTTAAGCAGGACACCTAGCACACTTGTCGGAGACTGCTCCTTCTGGGCAACGAAGTCGAAGTAGAAGCCGGCGGCAGCAATATTGTTCTTGCTGGCCCGGTCACATAAGGTATCTATTACCAGGGAACTAACATCGTGGCTTGTTAGCAATACTTTCCCTTTTTTTCCTCTCAGAGATCATCTCCCTTACGCGATGTAGGTCTTTCCCACTCCCGGATTTCCGTAGCAAAACATGGCCGCATTATCGGATTCATCTCGGCGAGAAACGTCGGACCAGCTCTGAAATGCCTGCGTTTGTAAGAGCCAGTCTCCTACGCCGGGTACCCGGTCTGCCTGAAGGGCCCGATGCCGCGTCCCCGGCTCGAGTGGAGATAGCCATGCTAGGATTTCAGGCCTCTGATCGGACACATCAGGCACAGCGTCGCAAGTATCAGAAAAAAGGTCGAAACCATCACTAGCAGGAGCAAGGTCGAAAATAAGAGATTTGGGTTTTTGACCGTAATCAAACATTTTCTTTATTTCTGCAGGGGGTTTGTGGAGGGTAGTTGATTGAGATTTCAGGTGTTGGCAGAACGCCTGGGAGTTGGGGGAAAGCAGCAACCGTGTGGAGTTTTGTACAGTCTTTCATCAGGTCTTGACGAATATCACCGGCTGACGAACAGGGATTAGCAGGCATTTTTTGTTACCCTCCTCGATTTGTTACTGGCCGAATACCCCTGTCTTTAACCCCTGATATTCGTCAAGACCCGATTCAAGACAGTAAATATCCGAGGACGGTCCGGCCCCGTGGCAAAAAGCGACGGTGGCACCAGGCATCCCACCCGCCCAAGCACCTATCACCAAAGGACTCGCCACAAGCCGTACAATTACACCGCACAGTACTCTACACCATGAAAGCCTAAATTTACTACAGTAGTAGGGCACCAAAGGGCCATAAGCACAAAAAGCTCCCCCCGATGATGGGAGAGAAAATTTAAAGCTATTTGCCGGGTTTTCTGATCTCTATCGGCCTACTAAGTATTACGCACGACCTTTTACTTCCGCACAGGTGTACTTTTACTCTACTCGAGTACCGTAAAAACTTTTGCGATTCGCCGTCTCAGGATTTCTAGAGACCGAGTCATTAGCCCAAGATAGGTTTAGTTTGGAAAGCTGAGAAGATCAAACAAGGCCAAAGCACTCAGGCTATACCATGTTAGGAAAGTATTCATCCATCTCAAGAAACTTTGTCTCTGAATCCCGAGATTTGCAACCTAACCGA
>Ga0307510_10004982_pt1 | contig 15717 bp, 21 predicted proteins | sample 12_EM_MG_FD_207224 | JGI IMG/M metagenome (GOLD analysis project Ga0307510, IMG submission 207224) | Populus trichocarpa ectomycorrhiza microbial communities from riparian zone in the Pacific Northwest, United States - 12_EM | ecosystem: Host-associated > Plants > Roots > Unclassified | place...
CTTCTGCCTACGCCACTTTCACAAAATCCTTTCCGCCAACACCTTCACTAACATACCCCCATACCTATTGCCAAACCATTGGCCACGGATTTGGCCTTTGGGGGGTACAGGGGGCACGGAGCATCGATCATTTCCCCCTTTTTGTTGAACCTGACAGCATCATACTTTGGTGGTTCCTCATCTCGGCCATCCCACTCACTCCACCCTCCTCCTCTTCCTTCTCCTCCTCCTTCCCTCTCTCCTCCTCCTCCCCCTTTCTCTAAATCCTCTCCAGAATTCTTCACACCATCACAGCTATTATTGTCATCAACATTGTCCTTTTTACCCCCTTTCCCCTCCTCCTCAGTTGCAACCACCGCTGTCCCAATGCTGACCCTAGTTTCTTGTCCTAACCCCTCCCCCCTTCTCAACACCTCCAATCTCTGCATCATTCTCCTCCTGCCCGAAGTGAGTCTCTGTCTATCATGCATGCGTACCCTGCGGTACTCGTGAATTCGCCCAGCTAGTCTCGCTGCGCAGCAGATTATCAGCGCGAGAGCCAGCACAGTGCAGAGGACCACCCCGAGGGAAAGGAACGTGGTGGTCAGCGGTCGGCTATACTCCTCTACCGGGAGGTAGTCCGGGCTCGTGAGGGGTGGGAGGCCGCCGGCGGAGCCTAGGGGGGCCCGAGTGAGGAGAGTGCGGGGTAGCGGTTCTTCAAAGGCTCTCATCTTGGGGATAATCGGTAAGATAGGTTTCGGATAATGTCATGAGATCGACTGATGGGGAGGATAGAGGGAGGAAACGGAGGAGAGAGGCTGGAGGGGGACTGGAGGACAAGTGGGGCTAACAAGGAGGAAGGCTGTGAGGTAGCACATTGCAGGCTATCGTATATTCTTAGAATAACCTTTAGTCACAGGTTCTAAGACGTAGGGATGCCATCACTGATGTTAATGTTCTCTGGCACTCGAGCAGGTTATATACCCACCTCAACCTCCCCAAACAGCAACCCATGCCCAAAGCGGCATAAGATAGATCCTTGGGCCCTGTTTAGCACGCCCAACTCAGACTGGGACTCGGGCTATTAAGTCCGAACTTAAAAAGCAAACTCCAAAAACTTGAAAGTCTAGACTGGATTTTGGGCCCATACCAAATACCGGACTTAGAAGAAAATCTAGCCCTATCACAGTCCGGGCCAAACAAACAGTAACGTGCGCAAGGTCTAGACTTGGGCCAGGGACCGGAAATGCCAAGCGGGGCTTTGGTGCCTACTCGGACATCACACTTTGAGCTCTATCCAAGACAAAGTGTCGCATGCGAGCTGAGCGATTGAACCGGGAGTTAAGGCTTCACCGAATGTGAGAGGAATACGTTTGTGGAAGTAGGATCAGAATTGTCTGATGTCTCTTGTTACATTGCTACTTAGGTACCGGGCGATGGTACTTATACCCGTGAGAGGTATCTGTATGCGGTGCCAATGATACGAGTTCCCACCATGCCCTACCAGACATGCTTCCTTCACATTGAAGCCATTTTTCCAACACAAAGCCAATGTGTCAAGTCGAGTGACAGACCATGACACTCGCGACCTCTACTATCACACCATGCATAACGATCCGGGAGGTTTGCCTACCATATTGCGCGCAGAACCGAAAATGAAAAATCACTCAAATACTAATTTCCACTAAAACAAAATCCAGCAGTCGTTCCGATGTCAGTAGGCAAGCTATCATACAGATCTGGGGTACAGTCCCTGAGTTCTATGGCCCGCTATAAGGCGGCGGATTTTCCATTACCACCGAAGGTTCATCGCCTGAAGGCCCCTGTTCATATTCTTCTCGACCAGCACCATCAGCACCCTCAACGTCGCTATCGTCGACAGATGCTTTCTTTCCTTCCCGCTGACTTGAACCACTACTCTCACCTTGATGCTCCCTATCCCTTTCCCGCTCCCTAGCTCCCTTCTTCAACCACGCTTCTTTATACCTAGCCTTCGAGTCATCATCCTCTTGATCCCATCCAGCGATCTTATCCGTACTCTTCGCTCTCCTCAACCCTCTATCCTCCATAGGAGATGCGGGGCCTCCATCTTCCAGACCATCATCCGCAAAACCCACCCCGACCGCCCCACCCCCACTGAACACACGCCCACCCAGAACACCCGGTTCTCCCGCCAGCCCCAAAGCAGCGGGCAACGGGCGCTGACACCATGTGCACACACGATGCTTGTCAGACGAATTATGCAAGTTATCGCAACCGTCGGTAGCACACAGTTGTTTATTACAGATCAGTTCAGAGCGTTCGATAGCTCGGCAGAAAGAGCACAGCCAACCGTCCCTAGCAACACACTCGCAGAGCACCGGTGCAACGTGGTCAAAGAGGTCCTGCGCAGTCAGGTCTGTGTCGGAGAAGTCTGTAGCAGACCAACAGGTGTCGCAGAATGTACGGATACGGTTGGAGTAAGTGCCGTTCTGGCCAAAGAAGTCGGCGCGGACTATGCATGTCTGTATTTGCTACATTAGCCCAAGTAATTATGGTGAATTTTAGGAGGGAAAAAACCCACTTCACAGACAGGCATAAAACAGATCTTACAGCCTTTGATTTTCTCTCCCTTTATGTGGTCTTTCTCAGAGCATTCCAGGCTCGTTAGGCTAACCAGACGCTCCCAGTGCGCCCGTGACTGAAGCAGAGTTTCGCGGATGGTACTCGATGTGCGCGATAGCTGTATCACTATGTTGTTTGTCAGCTTAACCCCCTCTTCTGCCTAACCGGACATTCCCGAGAAAGCTGGACAAGCAGAACATAAGACAAACAGGAAACCGCATACAATCGCCGGTGGTAACCATCTTCGCAAACTCGGTAATAATAGTATAATGTGAGAACAGCAATGCCAAAGTATCAAACTTTGGCGGGGGGTCAAGTTCGTCGACAATCATTGTGGTAGCTTCTTGGAAAGTGTGCAGAGGAAGGGAAGACAAGTAAGTTAATCCTGATCGTAAGCCGAAATCTCAGACCGTTGTAAAGACAGGACCTTCAGAGTCGAATGCTGGAGGAAGGATAGATGGGCTCTTGAGCCGATTCCAGCTTCAAGTTGGTTAAATAAATACTGTAACTTTAGGTTTCCCTTGGCAGTGTAAACAAACTAAGGGAGATGCGATGTGGTGATGATGGGGTATTACGCTGTTAGTTGCCTAACGGTGCAGCCTCCCTTACTCAGCCAAGGTTGCGCTGTGCTGAATAAAAAGGTACGTACTGGGGCACATTGCTCGAGTGCCGTTCCTGGCATGCGGCTGAAAGGGCGGGGCTGTCACCATGACGCCGTATCCGGCGGACGTAATAATCGCCAAAAGGCTACACTCGTACACGGTGTTTGACAACGGGTATTCCTCATCAACCACCGGCCTTATCGACTACCTCGCCATAATTCCTACCTCGATCATGCATAATTTCCCAAATACTTTCTTTAACAGGGCTCTCTTGACAAAGTTCTTCTATTATTATTTTTCTATAAGGGGATTATGGTACTATTTACTTATAGTTGATAGTTAATTATTGCTGAGGTATCACCGTTGAGGCATGGTCGTTGAGGCACGGCCGTTGTCACATAGAGTCTTCCGTGTACGAGTATTTAATTTGCGCCCAAGTAAGGAGGAAGACCATCCTTCTTCCCCTACCATATCCTTCTTCCCCCCCCGTATCCTTATCCCCCCCCCGTATCCTTCTTCCTCCCCCCCGTATCCTTATCCCCCCCCCGTATCCTTCTTCCTCCCCCCCGTTACTCGTTTTTGGCCGGCTTGGCGGCGGCGGCAGCATAGGCTGCGGCGATAGCACTGCCAGCGGTGTCACCGGCTCCCCCCACCCAAACCTAGTAAGAGAGCGTCATCACGGCGGGAACCGCTCCCGAGAGCATGCCAACGAGGATGCAGCAAAAAGCCTGAGCTCACTAACTCTAAGTCAGCAACCTTTGTGCGGAAAAGAAAAAGAGAAACACCGGAATGACTTAAACAAACCAGATGCCATCTTAGAGGATTGATGAGATAGAAAGTGATAGGATGTTTGCGGGTGATGGTGGTGGGGAAGGAGAAGCGGTGGTGGGGGAACCTGCTTTCATTCCCATAGTCTGAATGATATGTCCATTGGTAGCCCGATGGCCGCGGTCCCGAGGACGGTGATATGCTTTGCATTTCTCGAGGGGGACCCTGAGCCCAGTAAGTCTAAATCAGCAACCTTAATACGATAGAAAGAAAGAAAAAAACACCGGAATTGACTCGGGCAGACCTGGTGTTGAAAATCTGGGCTGCGGAGGTAATGATTTACGGTGAGGGTTTTATGCAGAGGACTGAAACCGCTTAAGCGGAGATGATGATCATGATTGATTGATGATAGCTTGATGAAAGGAAAGGTTTGAGGAAAGTTGTGTGCAGGAAGGAAGGTGTGTGTCGAGGTATGATAAGGTGAGAAGGAAAGAAAAACAAGGGGGGTGAAAACATTTCCTGCGGCCACAGAGTGCGGGCCAAAGATCATCTTTGCTCATACAATCGTAAACATGCCACCAGCACCTCGCCGTTCGGTAGCATTTGCCTCACCATATTTCGACAGAAGCTTACATACCTCCTCTTCATCTGCGTCGTCCTCTTCTTCCCCCTATCTACAAACCTCACAATCTCGACAGCCCTCTTCTCGTACCCCCCTCCAAAGCCGGAATAGAAACCACCAGCACGCCCCGAGCCAAATTTACTCACAGATCCAGAGCCAGAACCGATTCCAGAGTCAGAGTCAGGGCTACCACCAAGGGGGTAGCGAGAGTGACAATTACAGCTTGCCCGATGCAGACGATAGAGATGAGGACGACGGCGACGAGGATGAAGACTCAGAAGCCGTGATCATGGCAATTGATTACAAGAGCCGGAAGATTGGTTGCGCATTTTACTCGATGGCTGACCAGAGGTTGAGCTTGATGGAAGATATTGAATTGCCTACCTCTGAATGTTTGGAAGCTCGTGAGTTGCAACCCCTTGGTGCTTCGCTATGTACTGACTAGTAGGCAGTTAAGTTTCAGATCAAGCCTACTGTTTTGCTAATTGCTTCCCGATTTAACGAGACCCTGGAGAAGACTTTGAATCCCGAATATAAAGGTACCCATTATTAATTCCTAGGCTCCAGGGTACTAATTCCAAGGGAAGATGAATATGCTACTCCGTATCACATTTCTATTCGCCCCACTGGAGAATTTTCCTACGAAGCAGCAAGGAATAAATTAATCTCTATAAAAATTGGGCAAGCAGACGGCCCAATTCTAACCCTGCAGACCCCGGGGGATATCCACGACATAGCCACAGACCAGCAAAGGCGCGGAAATTTACTCAGGCTTGCTGGCTGGGTTAACGTTGATAGCAAAATCAGCGTTGGATGTTCCGGAGCTGTTTTGACGTACTTACAGAGGAAACAGGCAGCTACGTCCCTGACTAATAAAGCGGTTTCCCTGGCACATATCGAGATGTGGAGCATGAATGATATTATGTGAGTAACTGCAATCCTTAAGCTCTTCCCCGAGGGTAGGGTTGCTAATGGATTTAGGTTTGTCAATGCCGACACAATATGTGCTCTTCAGATATTCGAGGACGAGTCACATCCAAATTTCCTGACTCAAGGCCCCCATGGGCGGGGAAAGGAAGGACTCTCACTCTTTGGTACCTAAACTCTCCCGAGAGGGCGGTATTTCTTGACTATCCCTAACTTGGCTATTAGGGATAATGAACTTGACACGCTCCCCCTTAGGCCATACTATGCTGAAGCAATGGTTCCTGCGGCCGTCGCTTTCTATTGAAGTTATCAACGAACGGCAGGACTCTATTTCAGCTTTTCTAAGGCCAGATATCTCTCACATGGTACAGGAAATTGGCAAGAGCTTACGAAAGATTAAGAACATTCCAAAGATACTAGCTGGTTTGAGAAAAGGCCTAGGTCGAGAAGGTCGAAGCGGGGAATGGAGCGCTCTACAACAATTTTGTTTTTATGCTCTAAAGATCAAGAACTGCTTGCAGGAGATGAGCGGAATCGGAGAACTGTTAATAATCAAGAAGGTCGGTCGCCTGAAGAGCCCCACATAGACCCTCACTTATTCTCCTAAGGTCTCTGAAAACTTTAACGTAACTTCGCTCCAAGAGGTTGGACAAATGATCACCGAAACTATTGACTTTGAGGAATCAGTTGCCCTGCATCGTGTAGTATTGCAGCGAAACATAGATGAAGAACTGGACGAAATGAAGCGACTGTATGATGGGTTGGGAGACATGTTAGGTGCAGTCGCCAGAGACATTGCCAGAGACGTGCCGCCTGACGTTGCGACATCCTTGAACGTTATATTCTTTCCACAAATTGGATACCTGATTGTCATACCTGCCCAAGGCAGTGGCAACACTACATATGGATTGCTGAATGACGACTCAGGAGGACCCGCATACGCCCAAGAGGGATGGGACCTTCAGTTCTGCACTGAGACCAACTGGTATTATAAGAACACACAAATGAGAGATCTGGATGACTATTTCGGAGATTTGTATGGACGCGTGTGTGGTAAGCTATAGCGGACCAAAATTTCCGTTCCCCGAACGATATTTAATTGTTTAAAGACAGGGAAATCGAATTGGTCCATGAGATGAAATGCCGAGTGCTGCAACATGATGCTGCGCTCGCCAGTTGCGCCACTGTCTGCGCAGAACTTGATTGGTGGGCTAGGATGAACTAGCAAATCTAGAGATAGGGCTGACGAATTGAGTATGGCAGTCTCTTAGCTATGGCCGAAGCTGCGGAAAGATACAAATTTACACGTCCAACTATCGTCGCGGATAATGTGATCGATATCAAAGGTGGCCGGTTAGTCTCACCTTAGGCTCATCCACTAACACAGAGACTGGCTGAGAGGGTAGAATAGGCATCCACTACAAGAGCTTTGCGTCTCTGCATATATCGAGAATGATACACTCATTGTTGGGGGAGAAGGGGTATCAGGGGAAATGGTAGTTGATGCGCCTGGCAATGGAGCTCTGAACAACGCAGGAAGATTGAGAGCCGATATTGCCAATGGCGATGGAGAGAATGTGCCTAGCATGATGCTCCTTACTGGCCCTAATTACTCGGGGAAGAGTGTCTACCTGAAGCAGGTTGCGCTAATTGTATACATGGCCCACATCGGCAGTTTTTTGCCAGCAAAAGATGCAGTGATTGGCTTGACGGACAAGATATTGACCAGGATACAGACGAGAGAAAGCGTCTCTAAGGCATGAAGCGCATTGGGTATATCCTCAGTTGTGAAGAGCTAATTCCTTTAAAGATTCAAAGCGCGTTTATGATCGATCTCCAGCAAATTGCTAGTTCACTAAGGCTTGCCACGAGACGAAGCTTGTTGATTATAGACGAGTTTGGAAAGGGCACAGATTCGAGCGGTTGGTCTCGTTTCTCTCAGCCACAAAGCATTCTAACAGTTTTTCATAGACGGGGCGGGATTGGCCTGTAGTGTATTTGAAAACCTCCTCAGCCGCGGCAAAGACCGGCCCAAAGTTATATCAGCTACTCATTATCATGGCAAGTAATTCAGTCACACCTCTTCACGAGATTGCTAAGATTTCACCCCAGAGATTCTTGGGAACGGTATGCTCACAGATCATACTCATCTCCAATTTGCCCAGATGAAAATTCTCTTGGATCACAGGGCCACAGAGCCAGAAGATCAGATCACTTATATGTACAAACTGGAGATGGGCCGCAGCACCAGCAGCTTCGGAACTGTGTTAGTCATCCTACTCCGACTGAGCTATGGATTAAGCGGTTAATTGCAAACATAGCTGCGCAGCACTCAACGGGATTCACCCAGCAGTTGTATCGAGAGCTGAGGACTTGATCCTGATGATGGCAAGAGGCGAAGACTTGGTGGCAGCCTGTGAGATATTGAGCGCAGGGGAGAGAAAGGAACTTGAAGAGGCTGTGAGTAGCCGCACTCCCTCTTCCACAGGTTTATTCTAACAACCACGATCCACAGGAAGCGGTAGCAAGAGCATTTGTACAGGAGGACTTTGACGACGACGAGGAGGATGAGGACGAAGAGCCAAACAGCCAGACCAGCGAAGCAAGAGAAACTGCGAGGATGAAACTGGAGAGGATTTTGCAAGGAGTCTCTACTTTAGAAGACTACATGTCGTAGAAAAAGCCAACTTAGCCACAAACCTTCTGTGGGTAATGGAGCCAGTGATACAAATACAGGTTTTTATGGCGGAAACTGTGGAAGGTTTTTTTCGCAAAGAGATTATGCCACCCATGAGAAAAAGGAAAACACGTGAAATGGATGAAAGGGTAATTTTAAGCTGAGAAGAATGGGACAGGGTAGCGCAGGAAGAAAAAAGACCAAACCCTTATATACGCCACACACACACCCGGCCGAGGGAGCTAGACATTAAACACAAGAAAAAGAGGAGACAAGAAGGGATATTTATCTACGGAAGAGAGAGAAGATGATGCCCCACCCAATGAAGGAAAGCAGGATGGGGAGGAAACGCCTAACCTAGAATGATGCCAACACATTTTCCAAGCTCTCTGATTCGACTACTATTCCATCCATTCGTCTATTTACCACCATTATTCTGCCGCTGTTTCTCGTCCCTGCAAATTAAATGTCGGAACAGAAGCAGAAGCGAGCGAATTACTTTGGTCCCCTCCCCCCACCTCCTCTTTTCCCCGAGGACGAGGACGAGGACGATGAGCCTCTTCCACTTCCACCCCCACCCCTCCCAATACCAGAATTATTACCCCCCCGCCCAGCACCGCCGCGACGAGCTTGATTCTGGGCAACTGGCGGTCTTGAAGGTATGGGATGGCGGGCATTGGTAGATGGTGGGGGTGGTGGTGGCGGCGGCGGGGGTGGAGGAATAGATGGTGGTGGTGGGGGAGGGCGAGAATATTCCCCTCCTCGATCTCCGTATCTGGCGCTCGGGCCGGAAGTAGTAGTGGAGGGGCGGTAAGTGTTGGTGGCACGTCTAACGGGTGGACTCCTGGATCTTCGATTACACCACTCTCTATCCCTATCGCGCTCCCAGTCTCGGTCCCTATAGCGGTCAAATTCTGAATACTCGCTGCGGTGGGGAGGTGGCCGCGATGGAGGACTTCTTTCCCCAGGCCTTCTCCTCCCCATCACCATTTCACCACGCCCATCAGTATCCTTCCTCCTGTCCTTATCCTTCTCCCTCTCCAGCGCTCTGTACTCCCTAAACGGATCGAACTCTTCACTTGCGCCATAATCCCCGGACCTCACGGCACGGCCGTAGACGGGCTTCTTCTTCTTACCCTCCAGCTCTGCCAGGAGGTCTTGCTTCTCACAGAGCCATTCCTGCGATGCGTAGTCGCCGTCGTTGACGCCAGAGAGGGAGAATATGCCTGGGTGCGAGAGCGGTGAGAGGAAGGGGCAGTCATCGCCAAAGTGCTCGATACCCGAGCAGTGGTAGCAGTTGGTTGTTATGGGGATTCGGGCGGTAGCTGTGGTTGTTGAAGCTGTTCGAGAGAGTTTACGCCAGTTCTGTGAGGAGGCAAGTTTAGCTAGATTAGATAGAGAGTGAGAAGAAAAAGTTAGGTATACATAATCCTTCAGTGATACTTCGCCCGTCGGAAGTTCTGGGCATGCGTCGGAGAAATGTTTATCCCAAGCACCACAATGTTCACACTGTGCGATCCCCGAATTATCGTTAGCCCTTCTTCCTTCACCATTTGCGTTATCCCGGGGGGGGGGGACCTTTAATAACCGACAAGTCCACCTTGAATGTCCAACACACAAACAAACATCGCACACAATTTTTTCCATGGTAACCCTCTTATCAGGATCCTCCAGTTCCTCAAAACGCTTCGTATCAACGCGAAAGCTAGCTGCTGTAATACCATTAGTAGAGGCAAAGAGCGATCTGGACTCCTCGTGGATAAAGGGCGGGGGGGTGGAGGCAGAGTGGTAGCGCAGTTGGAACATTACAGTCTTACGATCCATGAGGATTGGTGATTGGCGGTTTTTGTCTTGCTCGTCACTGTTGCTACTCTTGTTATAGAGGGCAGGCGTGGGAGAGGGTGAGAAAGAGGCAGAGAGGCTGGAGGAGTTTAGGGGAAGGATACTACGCCCGCTAGTAGCAGACACTGAAGCCTTAGCAGCTGAAAGGGAAATGTAGCCCTCTTCCTGTTCCTCCTCTTTCTCCTCCTCCTCCTTCTTCTCCTTGCCCTCCTCCTTGGGCTGGATGTGTCCTTCCTCTTCCTGCGCGAGGTTAATTTCCAACCCTTCGTCTCCAGACTCGTTGACCTCTTCCTCTCCCTCCTCCTCCTCTACTTCATTGACATCAGAAGGAACACTACGAAAGCTATCCCCGCGCGGGAGATCTATTGAAGCCTTCTTCTGCCCAAGGGCGGCAAGGGCGGCCTTGCGGTTGATACGCTCCGCGCGACGCTTTTCCTTGCGTTTCTGACCCTTTGCAAGCTTTCGCTGAGCCTTCGACGAGAGGTCCTTGCTCCCTTGGAGGACTTCAGCTGTGGTCTTTTTTCCTACCGATTGGGATCTTGGGGAGGAGGATATTTTGCTTGTGTTCGTGCCAGCGGCGCGGGTCCGTACTGAAGAGGGGAGGGAAACGGGACTGGTCGCGGTGATGGCCGAGCAAGAGGAGAATGACGCAGTGGCAGATTTGAGTTCTTGCTGCCGCCGCCGCTGGGCTTTGCGGGTTGTAGAGTCTTTGTCCTCGTCCGCTTCATGTTGATAGGCGCCTCCAAAGGAGGATGAAGGGGATGATTTAATCTCTATAGTAACAGCCGGCACACTCTTGTCAATGCTCTGTGGGGTAGCGACCAATTCCTCACTCTTAGCAACCGCTTTCAGAGCCTCTTCCCCTACTTTTCTCTCTCCAACTGCGCTACCCTTCCCGTCAGACCGATCCTTCCTCCTCTTCTTGGACCTAGTCTTTTCGGAAATCCCATCCTCAGATTCACTCTCCTTATCCTCCTCCTCCGACATGCTAGTCTGCGTGGTTTTTAGATCCTCGCTAGGAGGGTACCCACCGCTGTCTTCCTTATCATAATCCTCATCACTGTCATCGCCATCATCCTTCTCACCCTCATTTTCACTTTCGAAATTGAGGGGGATAAAATCCTCCGAATCCCCACCAGTTTTTCGAGGTGGACAGGGGATTACCACCTCCACTTGCGAACGATGGCGTTTTCGCGAGTCGGCGTTTATGGCGCGGACCGCGGCGGTATAGTTTCTTTCCATGCAGTACTTTTTTTTGCGCGAGAGCTGGGGGTCTGGAGGAAAGAAGGAAAAGCCGTGGTGGTGGTGGTGGTGGTGGTGGCGGTGGTGAAGGGAGAAGAGGTGTGGATGACAAGGTGACGGTTGTTTCGTTTGTGCCGGATACGGATGCGAGTCGTGTTCCTCCGTGAACAAACGCTAGATTACCATGGTTTTCTTAGGTTGTAGAGCCTATCACCGATGACACGGAAGCTGGTATGATAGGAAGAAAAACAATAAAGGATTGCCGATGAGAGTTAAGCAGAAGGGGGAGACTTTTTTTTTCTTTTTCTTTTTTTTTCTTTTCTTTTTTCTTTTTTTTCCCCCAGATGGAACGGATGCAACCGGGTGAAGCAGACCTCACCCAAAACCCTTTGCCAAGAGATCAAAGTCGCAGGGGGAAGCGATACAAGCGTGATGGAAAGTGGCAATAAGGAAGGTTTCGAGAATATGGCCATTGAAAGGAGAGAAAGGAAGGAAAGGGTTACAGGACACTATTAATCTTCAATGATACAAGTATTGTGCTCGATGGGTTGCTTGTACCGTCTACCGTGATGAGAAACTATGATACCAGAAATTACAGCCATCGCCAAGCATGATCAGACCGCAGGTGCGGTACTGGTAGACTATCTTACTGTGCGACCTCTTTCCCGCCATCCGATCCTCTTCGAATCCATGGAGCAAAACGAAACAAAAGCGATGAAACCACGAAAAAAATTAATCAAGTGAAGATTAAAATGAAAAAAATGAGGAAAGGCAGTGGATGATCACACCAGGATTGATACCACTTTGGCAACATTTCCGCCTCGACATCAACAGCATCTATATGCCTTAAGAATTGGACCAAAACGATATAAATAAAATGTGCAAACATGGCAATGGGATAAGCGAGAGCATATATTACCGGTATCAAGCAAATCCCCGAGTGTGGGGGAGAGATGGTAGGGCCGAAAGATGGTACTGGACCGGTACCCTTTCTGTAACAGTGGACAATGATACCGGTGTCATATTTCGGCCGATTTCTCTCCGTGATGAGATGTACCCTACCCAAGCACGCATGGCACAAGGAATTTCACCCAGCTAGAAAGTGAGACGGACCAATTGATATACAAGTGTAACAGAATTTGACAGTGTTGTGTGATATTGCCAAGAGTGAAATGGAGAATTACTTTATCGCGGCTAGCTGCAGGTACCGGCACAGCGCAGTGCGGGAGAGTACTTTCTGTGCAGCTTATTACAGTACGGCTTTGCTTTCTGTTCTCTTTCGTTTGGAAGAGATATGCTGTGACCAGCTGAGCCGGGTGGACCGTGGACCGTGTTACCATAATTGAGCTGAAGCTTGCTCTCTCTATCGCACTCTCTCCATCATGCTCTTCTCCTCTCCTCTCCTCTCCTCTCCTCTCCTCTCCTCTCCTCTCCATCTCCATCTCCATCTCCACCTCCCTCCTAGTTTGTGCTCGAGTATAATACCGGTTAGGTAAAACACCAAGAGAGTCCCCCTGCAAGTGCTCTAGATATAATACTCTCGGGAGATAACTGTGGTCCAGGTTACCCCAAAATCATTGCAAAAGAGTGAATTAACCCGGAAATTAATACTCTAGTAGAGAGCTAGAATTACTCTCTCTCTCTCGCTCTCTTTCTAACCCTTCACTATCCGAGTGCTCTTTTGTTTGTTTTTTCCACTATACCTTCCGGCCCGGATTTCGCCCTTCTTCGGATTTTCCCTTTCCACGCGTCGTCATCCATCACCTCTTGTTCTCCCCCTCTCTCCCTCTTTCTCGCTGTCTCTCTCTTTCTATTTTCCCCTTCTGCTCATCTTGGTGATCAATTGATCTGATCCTCCCGTCGTCTCTCCCTCTAACCACTCTCTTAATTATTCACTCTTCTTCTTCTTTTCTTCTTTCCCTTCTATTCTTTCTTTTCTCTTCCTTTCCTTGATCTTCCCCTCCATCCCGTAAACTATCACCAAGAGAACAAAAAAAAAGATCGAGAGAGAGAAAGAAAGAAAAAAGAAAAGAAAAAAGAAAAAAGAAAAAAGAAAAAAGAAAGAAAAGACCCACGCTCGCTTTAATTTCCTCGACCCTATTGTTACCCTTAGCCCTCTCTCTTACCCTCGTCAATTCCGACTCGCTTCCGACACTTTTGTCCTTTTTGAAATCCTCCCGCCCTATCGGTATTCAGCCTCCAAAGCATCTCTCATACGGTACACCTCCTCCCCCCACAACCATCACTACCCATTACCCATTCAAGCTTACTCAACGCAACCCCCTTCGCTCCGCACTCTCAGCCTCATCCCCATCTCCGATCTCCTCCCCACCTCAGCTCCACTCGACAAGTCGCCTTATACGGCCATCTCCACCACAAGCTTTCAAAATTCCTTCTCTTCTCCTCCCCCGCACAACCCCTCCTGGCGCCATGTCGGACGCCGCTCACGGACGGAGGCGCCGCTCGAGCTCGCTGTTATACACTGAACCTCCCGAGACGATCGAGCAGCAGTCCGATCAAGCAGCTCTTCCAAACTTGAATGCGAGCTGGGTCAACAGCAAAGGTACGGCTAGCTGCCGTGACCATCCGGGGCGGGGTTTACAGATGATGGGTAGCTGACGGGGGGTTATCGCAGGTGCTTGGACAATCCATGTTGTCTTGATCATCGCCTTGAAGATATTCTACGATACCATGCCCGGAGTGTCGCAGGAGACAAGTTGGACCCTGACCAATATTTCCTACATGGCTGTGCGTATTCACCCATTCGATTTGCTCTTTGCACGGTGCTTCTGGGAGCCTGGAGGGCTATATCTCTGCGGTGGTTTATACTCGAATGGAGATGCTGACGAGTGTATCGGGGGTGTCGTAGGGTTCTTACCTTATGTTTCATTGGGTTCAAGGCATTCCTTTCGAGTTCAACGCCGGGGCATACGATAACCTGAACATGTGGGAACAAATCGATAATGGTGACCAGTACACGCCGACCAAGAAATTCCTATTGACAGTGCCGATAGTGCTGTGAGTTTTTTCTTCTTGTCCCCTTCATTCTTTTCACCCCTTTACCGGCTTTTCGGCATCTTCCAGCCTCCCGTGGTGTCCGAGCGCTACATGTCTCGAGGCTAGCTGCTTCAAGGAGAGGCTGAGCTGACTTCTTTGACCATAGGTTTTTGATGAGCACACATTATGACCTCACGTATTTCATCATCAATTGTTTGGCGGTATTGGCCGTTGTAATTCCTAAGCTACCTTCCGTGAGCCCCCCCCCCCCCTTGCTGTTGTCATCGGATGGATTACTCTTGCGCATCCGAGAATTGATTCATGCCATCGCCCTACCACATGCAAGCTACGCTTAGCCTCAGGGTTACCTTACTAATTTTGTGTATAGAGCCACCGTATGAGAGTGAATCTTTTTACGGTTCCCGAAGAGTAGGGATTGTCTTTACGGAATAAAGACTGGTTTGGGTTTGCGATTCAATTCGCTGATAATCGAAAAAAAAATCGAAAAATAATAATCTGGCGTTGAATTGACTTTTATCATTTTCCCACTCATTAATCTCCTTATGCTCTGTATCCTCGCATCATTTCCTTTCTTCTCTTTTCCGTGTGGTACTCTCATTTTTCGTGCTGTCTTAGTAGGCTTTTTGTTTCCCATCTGTTTTTGCTCCGAGCACCGCGTCGGAGAACATCTCCATATGAATCTCTTCAGGGTTTTCTCTAGGTCTTTGGCCTTTGTTCTCCTTTGGCCTCGTTCTTTTTTATGATTACTACTACTGCAGCTCTTTTTGTCCTCGTCTTTACTCTTTTTTAGTTTTGGTATAGCGTTATACTCTTTTTTTCTTTTTTTCTTTCCTCTTGGATCGGGGCAGATGGGACGGGATGGCACAAACAGGTGTACGAAAATAAGAAAGGAAAAAAACACGAGAATCACTCATCATCTTAGATCTTCCTTGTTCGAGAGTATAAACTGGTGTATATCATACCCGCAGAGCTGGACAACGTTAAGGGGAAGCCACCATTTCGTTTTCCCTCTTTCTTGCTTGCTTATCCCTCCATGCTTATGCGTGTATCTAAAGGATCGCTTTACCGATCTGGTGTGATGTGGGGGGGTTCGGTCTGTATACTAAATCGTGATGAGGACAGGCAAGCAGGCAGTACTATCTACGCTAAATTTTGCTATTATATCGCGGAGTAGGAATGCGATAGTTTTGTTCTGAGCATGGTATTGTATAGTAGGGTACCAGTCCCATACAACATGACTATCTAGGAGCTGAGACCAGGATCCGCCACGAGTGATTTCCTGTGAAAAAAAACAAATTTTAAACCCACTCACCCAGCTTGTCTACTTTCTTGCGACCGTATATACGCCATATAATACAGTAATATCCCTCCCACGTATAACACGAACAAGTGCGGGAGACCATGGTAACTTGTAGCTCCAAAGGAATCACACTGGG
>Ga0307510_10004983_pt1 | contig 15716 bp, 15 predicted proteins | sample 12_EM_MG_FD_207224 | JGI IMG/M metagenome (GOLD analysis project Ga0307510, IMG submission 207224) | Populus trichocarpa ectomycorrhiza microbial communities from riparian zone in the Pacific Northwest, United States - 12_EM | ecosystem: Host-associated > Plants > Roots > Unclassified | place...
CGGGAAATTTTTTGGAAATTGTCCGCTGCCACATATGATCAAACGTGGCAGCCCCAACGCAGTATTAATTCTTCTGTGAATCGTGAACAGGACGATGTCGGGCGCAAACTGAGTGGCCATCCTTCTTCCCTCCTCCGGAAAGCAGGGAAGCTTAGAAGAGAAGCCCTTCACCACTCGGCGCCCGGACTTTTATGCACGATGTGTTGAATGGATGAGCCCGATGAACCGGGATCAATTCAGATGGCCACTGGCAAGCGGGGCCGGGAATCTGCTTATTTTAAGTACAGTATGACTGAGTATGTACTGTACCACTTGTGGTGGTGACCGATCGTTCCTAATTGCCGCGGCAAGTCCGTCGGTCTCGAGGTCCCGGGGGACTGGAGATCAACGTCAAACTAGCGCGGGCGCCGAATGCGTGAGAAGCGACGGCGGCCGAAGAGCGTAAACTTTTCTATATTTCTTCAGGGTTTATTGCTTGGTTTTTCTGAGTTGGAACAAGTCAGGGCGAGAAGTTTTCAAATTGTAAAGTTTAACGGTGTGGCGCCAAGACCGGGCGGCGTCGCACATCTCGCTAAAAGTTCCTTCCGAAGCGGGCCGATGTTCCCCGCTTCGGTGCCTGCTTGTTTTCTCGCCGGGGGGGCCGTTTTCGAGCCTAACCGAGGTAACATCAAAGGAACTGATTTTCTCGTTCAAAACTCGCCTTTTTTATTTCTCCCTCTTGTCCCATTTCTGAGCGTCCGAACCCTATTTCGTGACCCCTTATGTAGATGACTGATGGCTGCGCATAACTCCGCGATCGACTCCTGCACAAGTAACAGGCCTTCATCCTCGGTTCGAGTTCTCCACTCAGACCCACCAACTAGGTGATCGCTTATCACATTCCGGCTCCCGCGTGGGCTGCGATCTTGAGCCCATTTTTTGTCTCTCCCCCGTTCTCTCGTCCGCGCTAGCACTTTTTTAGTCCTGCCGCTTCGGGAAATCTAATAATCCGGGGAGCGTGATCTGGGATACATCGTTCTCCGTGTTACTATTTGAGCAGCCGAGGCAGTTTACTCAGGCTCCCTTTCCTCCCCCGCACTGCGTCCTTCCATGACATCCGGTATTCTACAAGTGAGCTCTCTTTCGTCATGATAGCATCTGTTGAACTTTGCACTTACCTCCCTTTACGCAGGACTCACTCCCGTCCGCTGGAAGTCCTTCTACCTCTTCCCCCCGCTTCCGGCCGTACGCGAGTCCAAACCATCATGTAATCAAAAGCCGGTACATTACCAGCAACGACCCCCGTGGTTACATGTCAGTCACAGAGGACATCGACCCTCATTTTTCTAATTATCCACTGTACTAGCCCCGTTTACGAATACCCGCTGAATGGTCAATGGATAATGATGGACGTCGACGACGGGTATATACTCTGGACTGGCATCTGGAAAGGTGATTCACCCTTTATTTTATGGGACGACTCCGTGCATGACTGTATGATTGATTGCCTTGTTGTACTTGGCAGCCTTAGGGAATTCGAAAGGTTCGCCTTCCTCCGGTTCTAGTTATGGAACATGGCTTACACCTATCGTATGCGCAGCCGACATAGTCAAGATGATAGAGTCCCAACCTGATTTGGCCTCCCAAATACGGAGAGTTCGTGGTGGCTATCTAAAGATCCAAGGGACGTGGATGCCCTATGAGGTATTTAGTCCCACCAGCACCCATAACTCGACCCGCTGACGGGGCACGAATGCAGGTTGCTCTGCGTCTGTCTCGTCGGTGTGCATGATCGGTGCTTAATCTCGCGAGTAATCCTCTGACGCATTGTTACAGCGTGGCGTGGCCCATTCGCCATGACCTTGTGCCATTGTTTGGGTACGCGATATGAAACAGCATGGTGTCTGTTCTTCTGAATCATTCAATAACCTTTTAGACCCACCTTTCCCACCACCTGCTTGTCCCCAGAACAACCCGGATATGGGCAGGTTATTGCCAATGGTGGTGGTCGTCGCCGAGCCAGACGGAGTAATCATATCCAAAGCTCAGGAATGTTATCCACGGGCACTTCTGGCCTCCAGGCTGGGTGGTCGATTATTTCAGGCCCAACCTATCCACACGAGGTCACTGAACCGTCGCCTCAAATTTCACACCAACAGGGATCGTCATTTTCTCAACCACCATGGCCAACCCAGCATCAAAGTGGCCCGTCGAGGCCATCCCCAACGGATGTGCTTTCCATTGATGGTGGTGTCGGCCGACTGTCCCTGAATTGGGAGCGTACCCATAACACACGTTACTCGCCGTATCCCTCCCCATCACAGCCGAACAATGCTTCTCTCACATCGAGCATATCATCTCCAGTCACAACCTCTAGAAATTCTTTTCCAGACGGCCCTGGTCTGAGTGGCTCGCGTCGTGCACCTATTCAGGACGAACTTATCACACTCCCTCCACTCCATCCCCCACCTTCAGCACGTGTTTCGGGGCAAACTCTCATATCGCTCCCTCCCATCTCTTCCTGGGCAGCTGCGCCTCAGTCCAATGACTCCAGAGCAGTTCTTCAGAGGCTGCGAGCAAGTGACGGTACCGATGTGGCTAATCCCCTCTCCGCATCAGAAGAACAGCTTAGGTATCAGCGGCGCTCGTCTTTGCCATCAAATGCTCCGTAAGCTGGCGATTCAAGTCTTATCCGTCATCACTGATCTGTTGGCCTCTGACAGACATCTCGATTTAGAGCCTCATAAACCGTTTAAACCCACCACGAGGGCTGAAACGCAACACTGGGCCTCGGAGCGCTCATGCTCTCAAGACAGTCCCCGATTCGAGACGCTTGCCCACCGCAGACAATCCGATTCAAGTTCGGCAGTTTCCTCCACATCAGCCTCATTTCTATCGTCAACTCCCGATGGCGTCTCTCCAAGTGATCCATCTCCAGTTTCACCACTTACCCCTCACACATCCACGCCTTTTCCGCCAGGACCACAAGACTCGTTCCCGTCTTCGTTGCTGTCAGGTAACAGTCGGACCTCTATACCCTCTCACACATACACAGACACAACGCGACCGGTGTTCTTCGACGACAGAGAAAGACCTCAGAAGTATGGACGCCGTAGCGATGGTCATCCATCTCCACAGCAGCTCCACAGAACGGAAGCCTCGCCTTCACGTAAGCCTGCTGAGCTGCGGGATATATATGGCGTGAATTATTCGAACTCCCATCCTGTCCGTCCTTGGTAGAGCATGGCGCTCCTTACTCCCTTAGGGATATGCGTCGGATACTCGGAGTTCCCATATTCTTCGATATCTCCCCATCAACGCAGAGCTTGTACTCGTTACCATTATCCATTAGAATAGAACACACTCTCACGTACGTTGCTATCGGATTCTCATTCATATGTTGGCCATCAATTATTTTTTGTTACGATCAGTGCTTACTTGCCTCGCAACCCTTGGTTTTACTGAACTGAATGGAGCACACATCCTAAATAGAATACGCCGAAAATTCATGTCTGGAACCGGGCGGGTTTTACCGCGTTCGGCGCTCAAAAAATCCGATCTGTTGGGAGCACTTCGACTTCGTGATCGGTGCTTGTTCCTACTCTGTCAAAACTCGTGGTGTACTCGAGGAATCGACGAGGATGAGGAACCTAATTCCGGCCTCACGTCTGTCTCACAAGTTCCGGCTCTAGGTTTGGTCTCACCAACATCGTTATCCCTTCGACCACAACCTCACGGGATTCTCACACTGGCGTGCATGTTGTTCCGTAACGCGGACAAGTAAAGCCCAGCCGAATCCTTGTAAGACTTTGGGTTTTAAAACACCGTATGCTTTGCACTGTAGACATTCTATCCTTGCTCATTGGAAAGAAAACAGAAACAAAGTTGTGATGTTTACCGCATCGACGAGATAAATGATTTTTTCCCGCCACCGGAGCTTAGCTTTGGCGTTTCAGCACTGCGGCCAGGTACCACCAACCGGACAAAATCCTCGGCAGTGCACAATCACCAGCCTGGTGGGCTAAACACCATGTATTAAACGCTTGCTTTGTGGGAATCTCGTCCTGATGCATTTTTCTTCCGTCACCAAATTTGGGACGTGTAAGGGCGTTTGGGAAGGTACCGAGAAGGCAAGGGCGGCCTCCTTGTTTTTGTTGATCAATACCATAACTCATTGGCGGGGGGCGTGGGTCATGCAGTCACGGCACTGGCAAGTAACTGTTGGATGCTACTGGTGCTACGCTGAGGAGGACCGGGGCCTAACACGGCAAGAATGGCTCTTCGGACCCATGACTTGACACATCGTACACGTTCTCTACAACGCTACGTGCGTTCCTGCTGGCATGGGAAGGATAGATTACGTCCGTGGTGTGAGGCTTAGCTTCCCTGCACCCATGTGGGGAGCGTGCGTACTGGGATTTCTTTTTCTAGCGGCAAGGAGTTTACCCGTGAGGGTCAGCAGACCGGTGTGCGTGGAGAAACCGGTGAGAGTGTGCGCCGACTTGAGCACCCCTAATGACATAATTCGTGGCCCCGGGCGAGACAATCGCCTGGGAGAGGGGAGAAAGGAGAAAGCTGAGCCTGGGAGAAGTGTGATGTGGCTGCCAATCGTGTGTCCTCTTGTTTCCAAATCCCGTCCCGGTGACCATGATGTCCTGTCGTCCTCGGACGACACCTGACGACATTCGCAAGAAGAAGAGCCAGATTCCCCCCGCTTCCACATAGGTATTGCGGACATACAGAAGGTGACACGGCCACTCCCCTGCCAAGGGAATATACCCACACTGTACAATGGAAGAGAGGTGAAGCACATGGCATTTCATGGACATGACGATAAAATAGCTGATGTTATCCCTTCCCCTGTCCTACGTCCCGGGCCCGTCTCTATCAGCTTCGCCGCATCTACTTTTGTTAGGGCACGACATTATGACATTATGCCCATGGGTCTCAGACCATCGGACTCCGTTATGGCATTCGTTGTTTCAGAGGCGCCCAGTTGCATCCGTCTGACAGGTTCGAACAATTTTGTGGACGGGGGATAACCCGGTTCTAATTTCCAAGGGCAGAGGGAGAAAAGGGGAGATATCATTTGACGAGCGATGCGTACCTTCGGTCCTTCCATGCAACATGCAACACGTGTAATATTTATAGACATCACGTCCACGTCGTCCGTGAGAGCGGTCAAGTTTCCGAGGTCCGTGGCTGAGCGCTGAGCGGCGGCGCCGTTTTTTCATCGGCTCTCCCCCGCGGACGCCCGAGGCATCCCACATTTCTTCTGAGGGGCAGGGGCTGCTGATTGAGTTGGTTGAGACGAACCGCCATAGCTTGAACCGGAATAGGCATGATCATTGTTCGGCTTTCGAACAGCAAAAAAGGTCGGAAAGGTCGGAAGGGACAACCCAAGTACCTCGCGTCCTGCATAGTTTCAGTAGGAGAAAGGTGGCAGTTTGTATGGTCTTTGATCCTAAAATAAGCAGCCAGAGAATCCCGTCTCGGCGGCATGAGCCAAGTTCGAGTTTAAGTTCTGGGATGTGAAAGAAACTCACGGGGGTCAAATATTTGTCTGCATCTGGATGCGACTTGATTGTGGTAGTAATTGGCAAAAAAGGTCCCGGATGGAGTTGTATATTTCTCACTTAAGAGACGACGGTGCATTGCAGGATCCCTGGCTGTGGATGAATGATATTGGGAAGTATTGAAAAAAAAAAGGGTCAGTAGCGCGACGCCACCTCTGCTGCGCAGGTCATATAAGCAAATATAGGAAATTTGCTTTATCTTCCAAAGCGATCAGTTGGATGTCCTTCAGTTCTTTACAATGGATCGACCAGCTTGGGCACTTTAGTGTCTTTGGGGAGTCCCTGGAGAAAGGAGTCCCTAAATTCTAAAATCCTGCCTGATTCCCGTGAGCCAGCTAACCAACGATGACCGACAGCTGCTTGTAGTTGGGAGTAACGAAGAGAACGTCTGAAACTGGCCCCAAATTTGGTCAGGGCTCTGCCAGGTTGGTTACCAGAGCTGTATATATGGTGCCAAACACTATCGGGAATGTCATTGAAGTCGGTTTACAGCTGGGTATGAAGGAAGGAACATCTGAAGAAGTGAAATTGGTGAAAGGCCGATATCAGATCATTTATGGGGTAAGGTGGGACCAGGACTTGGCGAACAAGATGCGTGCCATCGTCCCAGTAGAAAGATACAGTAATAAATAGCAAGATACACGGTACCGAAACCAGCCAATATTCAAATTAGGTTACCGGCCGGTCCGGAGTCCGGAGAGACACCACGACGAATCGGAAAAAGGACCAATTTGGTAGTAGCGACTCGAGCCTGTTGCCCAGTGGCGACCTCTCGCACATATCCTCGACCCTGTTTCTCTTCCGTTCAGCCTTTTTCGGTTCTTCGGAGCCAACCACTCGCCTTGCACGCCCTCTTGAAGAGGAACAGATACCCCTCACCCAACTTCGTAATCGGGTAGGACGGACTGTCAGTTTTGACACAAAGAAATTTGCTATGAAATTCAGGTATATCCCTCGAATCCTAAAGGTTCACTCACTGACATATTATATTTTCTCGCCCAGTTCCTCTCTCAAGTTCAACGCGGAGGTAGAGTGGTGGGACGAATACATTGCGTGCGTGCTTGTATTGGTCATCCACGTCAAGTGTTCCTGTTTACTGAGCTTGTCCTCATCCTAACAGATACGATGCCCTCAAGAAATACATCTATCATCTCGAGAAGCAAAAGCACGAGGCCCTCGTCCAGTCGCATGATATAGAGTCAGCAACAGAACGGACATCCTTGGTTGACCGTGTCGAACTGTTGCAAGACACTGATGCGGTTTTCAAGCCCCTCCTGGATGTCGAGCTGCGAAAGATCTCGTCTTTTTATGCTCTCCAGGAAAAGCAGTTCCTCCAAGAGCTCGTCGAACTGGAGGAACTCGTAAAGGAACAGGATGACATTGGCATGCTAGCAGGTCGGTTTTTTGGGGACAATCAATGGGACGAGGACGAAGATGAGGACGAGGACGACTGGCCAAGTGCCGAACGAAGTCACGATCACCCCACATCGAAGCGCAGAAGGCGAGCGTCCGCCTCTGCAGGTCGTGCGATCTCACAGGGAGGTGGGTGGAATGCTTGTTGCGGATACTATGATACTACTTCTGTCGGGCTGGACTGTGCGAAGATGACTTCGACCTGCGCTGCCGACATGCACCACAGGCACAGGTGGCCAAGTTGGTCACTACAAATGCGTTTGAGAGGCGTCGGCATCGCATGACCTTCCCCACCCCCCACAGTTTCAGCCATCTTCTTTGTTCGTTCATAGGCTAATTACCTGGATAGCGAGCCGCGCTCGTCGCGTCAGCGTTTCGTCCACGGAGGAGAACCTTGATCTCGAAGCTTCGCTGGCTGCCATCCGTGTACCTCCGGGGCATTCTTTTCCTGCTCCTGTCCCGGAGCAGGAGGAACCCGGGCCCCAGCCAAGTGTCAGCAGAAGCGGTACCAGGAATGGGAGGGAGAGTTTCGGTCGTAGCAGATCTCCCACTGCTGCAGTGCGAGGACTCGCGAATAAGCTTCGCAGTAGTATCGCTTCACTCGGTTCCCCTCATTCGCCCGCACCTGGCAGCAGCGAAACGATCTGGACCTCGAAGAAGAACTTTGCAACCGATACGCAACTGTTATTCAAGCGCCGGATCACTAACTTGTACGTTCAAGTGAGCGCCCTACGCTCTTATGTCGAGCTGAATTATTCCGGATTTCGCAAAGTCCTCAAGAAGTAAGTCGTTTCCAGCACTGTACTCCTATTATTAATTCTCCTCTTGATAGATACGATAAAGTTACTGAGAGCTCGGTATGCATACGTCCATTGCTAACCGGCCGCGTCTGATCTGTTCTATAAGCTTAAAGATCATTACCTTCATGACATCCTTGAGCCCACACCTCCCTTTGACCAGGCGTCTCGCAGAAGGATTGCGGATGCCCAGGCAGCATTGTTACAGTTATACGCTAAATGCGTTACGCAAGATGATACAGCAGCAGCGCAGCGGTACTTGAAACTTCACCTACGTGAACACATTGCGTGGGAGCGAGATACCGTATGGAGACAGATGATTGGACGCGAACGCCGTGGCGAAGGAGGAACGCCACTAGGCGCACCGGTAGATACTACAGAAGAGAAGGCGTTTGAAGTGCGGACACGCGTTGGACGTTTTCGTCTCAGCAGACGAAAAGCTTGGGTTGTCCTCTCAGCCCTTATTTTCTCCGTGCTATTGAATGTGCGGACTATCGAAGAGGAAGAAGCAAATCGGTGCTTGGCCATACTTGTATTTGCCACCCTACTGTGGGCCACTGAGGTTCGTGGAGCCTCTTCACCTTTCTCGTTGCTTACAGGTGGGATTCTAAGTCCATTTTCTGCAGGCAATTCCACTTTTCGTAACTTCGATCATGGTCCCTGCCTTACTCGTATGGCTCAGGGTGATCCGGGATGGGGACACGGGTCAGCGGTTGAGCCCTGCCGCGGCAACTCGGCGAGTAAAAAACTGCTCGAGGCTGGATGCCTGACGCTTATTTACTTGCAGTTGGACGTTCTCTGTGATGTTTTCGCCTACTATCATGCTTCTCATTGGTGGCTTTACAATTGCGGCGGCTCTTTCGAAGACGAACATCGACCGTGCGTTGATCACGCGCGTACTCAGTTTGGCCGGTACACGCCCCAGTGTCGTGCTACTTGCCGTCATGGGTGTTGCATGTTTTGCCAGCATGTGGATCAGGTGCGCTGATTCACGGGCGCCCACAGTTTCCATAATTCTGTATCTTAACCTTATCCTCGCCCATAGTAATGTTGCCGCACCAACGCTCTGCTTAACGCTTGTGCGGGTACGTCCGGACTATGCTAGGATTCGCCTCGCGTCTCTCACGCTCTCACCCACCTTATCGCAGCCAATCTTGCGGACTCTCCCGCCAAAAGCACCTTTTGGACCCTGTCTCGTCGTAAGTCCCCCCCTCTATTGTTTGGTTCCCAAGCCCGATCCCCCATGTCTTGTAGCTCGCGATCGCTCTGGCAGCCAACATTGGCGGGCAGGCGTCCCCTATCTCATCGCCCCAGAACTTGATTGCTTTACAAGCGATGCAACCACCGCTTGATTGGGGCCGCTGGTTTTTAGTTGCCATCCCGGTCTCGGCCGTCTCCATTGTGTTAATCTGGTTTCTCCTCCTGGTGTCCTATCGGCCGTCGCGCTTGCCTACAGGAGACGGCAGCCTCGAGATTAAGAGCATTCGCCCAACACGTGAACGCTTTACTATGAAGCAATGGTGGGTAACGTTCGTATGCGTGGCCACGATCAGTCTCTGGGTCGTTGAACACGCCATCGAGGAATGGATCGGCGATATGGGCGTCATTGCCATCATTCCTATTGTCGCGTTTTTCGGATCAGGTGTCCTGAAGAAGGTGAAGAAGTATTTCCCATTCTGCCTGCTACGTGCTGATATTTTTCCTTTCCCCCGTAGGATGACTTTGAACAATTTTTGTGGTCGGTCGTTTTCCTTGCGATGGGTGGCATCGCGCTAGGTAAAGGTGTCACGTCGAGTGGATTGTTAGACAAGATGGATGTCCTCATCCGTACGCTTGTGGAGGGACGCTCCGAGTTTGGAGTGGTCGTTGTGCTCACCACTGTCATATTGGTAAGCTGCACTTGCCGTTGCCAACGTGGATGCCAAACCCCACTGCCATTGAAATGTAGATTGCCTCCACGTTCATCAGCCACACCATCGCTAGCGTGCTTCTTGTTCCAATAGCAAAAGCGGTCGGGGGCAACCTTCCAGGCAATCAAGCAAATCTTCTCATTTTCATTACCGGGCTTGTCTGCTCCACTGGTATGGGTATGCCTGTCTCGGGATTCCCAAATCAGACGGCGTGCGTCCTTCTACTTCGCTCGCAGGAATCTAACTGATTTTCCATCAGAGCAACCCAGGAAGACGAAATGGGCCAACTTTATTTGACAAACGTTGATTTCCTGAAAAACGGCGTACCAGCTAGTGTCATTGCCGCCCTTGTATGTTTCATCCAACCGTTTTTTTGAGAACCACTCACCACATGGTACGATAGGTGGTCGCATCGCTTGGTTATGCGCTGATGAAGCTTATTGGGTGCGTATTGTATTCCTTTGTTTTCTTTTCTCCTCGACTTTCTCCCGTGCAGAAGCACCAGCTCACACTGCGTTCAGGGTGGATTAACGCCACAGTGTTCGGAGTATTGCGGTCTGGGAATGCCGCACTCCAACCTCGTTGGCGCATTCGGCCTCCGGGTTCCTAGCGCATATCTCGCTCACCTCTTTAATCTATCCAAACATGATGTTTTCAGGGACAATAGAGAGTAAAAGCCGAGCGTAACATCATGTCTAGACGGCGCATGCAATAGAGTTTTTTAAGGTGGCAAACCTTGTCTTCGTAGAGCGCCCTTCGCTTTTCATATTTCCCACATTGTTCACCCCCATTTCGATTTATGGATTTGCACATCGCGTTAAGTCCCTCTGCTCTGAACTACCGCATTTGATAACCTATTTATTGAATCTCCAATTCGGGAGATAGATCAAATTTATCTTGCATAATTTTGACATCTTTAAGGAGATATATCATCAGGTTATTGTTTGCCTACTTGATGGCAACAGTGCAGTGGGCAGTTGAATGGCAAGATGAGGCGGGTATCATTTTAGCAGAGCTGAGATCATCAGAGCAGCCTTGGCACTTTCTCCTAGCCATTCCCCGTGGTTCACGGCGCAGACCATAGGTCTACCCCGGCCCTGAACTCGTTGGGAACCACGCGCCCGGAAGGCTAATATACGCGCCTTCAGACGCAGACGCAGGGGCCAGGGACCGATAGCGGTCAGCAAGATAGGTCCCGACAAAATTCGGGATCTTTATTCACCCGAAAGTGGCGCGTGGGGGTTCTGGGCACAAGGAAATGTAAAAAAATAAAACAATGGAGCTGAGCTGAGAAACCATGCCTCGTCTCAATCATTATTATTACCATGATTATTTTCCAAGCGGGTTACAGCCGTTGCCCGAGTACCGTGACCGTGACTACGGTAGAACTAGTGGTTGGATTGCCAGTGGTACATACACACGTACATGGAAGTGATTAACCAAAAAAAAGGCAAGACAAAGACGTTGATACAAGCGGTAGAAGGACGTGTCCCTGGTAAGGAAAGGGGCGCCCTGCGCCGTGGATTGAACTGAGGGCGGAGAGAGCACATGCATCAGCTGCATGCGGACAAGCCTTTCTTTCTTTCTTCACATCTGCCGAGTTCCTCCACAGCGCCTGTTACGTTACGGTGATATTTGATCTTCAGATTGACCCAGGACTATGGCTGACACCTGATTCGGCCACGGGCACAGACCCCTATCGAGGTGGACAAATAGTTCACCGTTAACGTTCACCGACGGAGTGGATATCCACAATCGTTTCCTTCTGCCGTCCGCCCTCGGCTGGTAGGCATATAGTAAACGAGCCGCGTTTATGTGTCAGTGGATCAGCGCGACGGGAAGCAGTCAATACAGCAGCTTCCAGCGTGTAAAATAGGGGTAGCTGATGTGCCTATTTCTGGAATGTTTCAGTACGACAGGTCGCGGGTCGGTGCAAGGTCCAGGGGGTAGCGGACGTCTCTAACTGGACGTTATCTATCAGGCTGGACCACACTTTGCACTTACGGAGCTCATCCAAGATACTGGTTAGCGCTTCGTTGGCGCAAGGATGTGAAGAGCATCGACCCACGGGGTTGAAATCACTCGATAGACAATTTACAACGGCGGCTTATCCATCACGCACAATTCAAACAAGTAACAACGGTTATGCAAGTCAGGCTCTGTCGACGCCATGGTCCAATTAGAGTCAAGGATGTTCACCCAGCCACTCGGCGATGCGCTCCGCGAGTTCGCCCTTTTTTCCTGAAAGTGCCAAGCTTCTGCTTTTTAGGAAGTCCTAGAAGACACGAATCACATTAATCACGTAGCGGGGAAGGAGGGTGCAGCGGCATACCTTCATTTGGTCAACGCGCAACTGATACCGGGGAGCACCGTCGTCAGTTAAAGCAAGCGCCTAAGGGTCCGTGCTTGTAATACGCACCTGCATCAGGTTACCAGTTTCGTAACGACTGCGCACCTCCGCCTCGGACAAGCTGACATCCTACAACATTATACAGCAATTCTCGAGTCAGACTCCTGCAGACCTCGCTTGTGATGGTGGCCCAAGGTATCCCGGGCGGGACTTACCGGCTTGCGTTTCGAACCCGTTGGGACGATGACAGTATCGGCGCTCTTGTCGTTCTGTAAGAGCTTCACCCACTCCCTGATCAATGGCCCCGCCTTCTTGCGGATCGTGTCGTTCTTTGGTAGGGTGTGATCTTCGAACGAACTAGGATCAAATTCCTCACGGAATGCGGTCGCCTCGAGTTGCGCATAGTGGAAGGCTAATGCTGACAACGCGGTGCGCGTTAGGCGGCACCGGTAAATGCGGACAGGCGGACAGCACATACCGGGGTTAGGATAGGAGTCGGGCGGGTATGTACTGTTCCTAAGAGCAAGCTTGGAAATGAATGATTTTGCTGCATTGACGAGTCCACCACTCGCTATGAGGTCAGTGCGTTGCTCAGCGAAAAGGATCTACGATAGTGTTAGAAGGATGGGGTCACTGACCTCGAACACCTTCCTCAACAGGTGCAGCACGTATGTCATCAGCGAAAGGTAATGGGATCAAGTGAAAGCCACTAGGTTCGGCCCATCCCTCGCCCTCACCCTCCTCTTGAGGAAGTAGGGCGCAGAAACCCGGAGAAGCATTTCTCCGAGTTAACGCACGCACGAGCCCAATTTTACCTTTCTTGACCATAGAAGAGAGTAGGGCCGTGAAAGTACGCCGGCTGCCGGCATACATGTCCTCGTCCGGGAACACAAAGAACGAGTGCCGAGCATTATCCTCGAACGCCAGCTCTGAACGGTCTTTGAAACCAAGGAGCTTAAGACCTGGTTCGAGGTCAAGCGTGCGCAGAGAGCGAAGTTCTTCTGCTGTGTAGAAGACCTGTGTGAAATTCGACCAACATCAGGGGATGACAGGAAACATAGGGAGCGGATCATGCATACACGCCGACCAGCGCGCACGGACCGTGTGCCGAAACCGTCCTCATCCTCAGCTGTCGCACCCAGTGTCATACCAAATAGCACACCGCTCTTGTTGACCTCCGCCTCTCGCTCCTTTGTTATATAGCCGGGTGAAGGGTGAGTCCATGGCCACGTAGGATACAAGCGGACACATACCTCGTCCACATGCATCGTTCGACTCTCTACAACCTCCATTTTATCTCCCAGATCCACAAAGTACTTATAGGCACCCTTTTTCTGCTCGGTGACGAGACCATAACCCTTTATTCCGATGACAAGCCCTTTTGCAAGCTCGAATGGGATGCTGAAGAGTGCTCGTTTGGGAACCTCGTGAAACCGCATCTGCTCAAGCAGATCGTCAATACGAGAGATGGAGATCGCAGTTGGGAGAAAGGCGAAGTCATCATCGGCCGAATCATCGGATACCAGGACGTTCTACCTCTGCAAGTTCAGGACAAACCCGTAATGACAAAATAAGACAATGTACGCACGGCCCAAAATTTATGTTGGTTAAACGGTTTGTTGTCTACACTGATGAAGAAAGGCTCAACGCTCACACCAGCCTGTAACAGATCCTAGGCAAATCAATCGTCAGATCCGATACGACCGAGAAACATTTGCGATAAGCTTTCAGCTCACTGTGAGGGTAGTTCGCGCAGACGTTATGAGTCGTGGATTGTACGAGCCCTCAAGAGGGTCATCATTGTCTGTTATGAGGAACACCCGTTTCGTTGCTGACTTTGGCGCTCTGCCAGGGGAATTAATCAATCGATGGTACGCAGAGGGGGCTGGGATTAATGGTACCCGTCACGAAGGACCCAGTTACAGCTCGTGAACAAGTCTCCTACAGGAATATGCTTATCCGTCGAGGGATACTCTTCGCTTAGGAGATCAGGGTTATCACGTGCGTCTATGGGGAGTGATTATTACGGCGAATAAACTGGAGGGTGTGTCAAACCATCAATGAGTTGATTGAGGTCAAGAATCCTGGGTGCGTTGATGACGGACATAGGTTGATAGACGTATGTTCCTTTCTTGATCTCTACGCACCCACAAAGTCTGGTCCGCTTTCATTCCTGCGCGTCTATGTGGCCCCACCGTCACGGAGGGTACACACATTGTAGAAAAAGGAGGCGTACGGTGTTGTAGAGCATGATACCAACAGAATCGTACGGACCGACGACGACCTTCCTCTTCTGTATCTGAACTGCAGCATTAAGGGCACTAAGGAGATGTGATGTCTTTGTGTTTTCGTAATTTGGGTCTTCACGCAAAGCCAACATAGACTGCGAACAGTCTATAGCGAAGAGGATGACATCATGTTTCCTCTCAAAGTACTGCAGAAGACTGGTTGTGAGTCTTGTTGGTCACCCATGCGTGAGTTCGCAACGCGCACGGATATGTCTTGTAATTCCTCGTCCTCTTCTTCGTCGAGCTTGTTCCAGTCATCGTAGGGGGCCATCCTTTGTCACGGTGTCACTTTCCAACGCGTCCAGACGCGCATGACCGCAGACCCATGATCACGTGACATCGGCTTTTCGGAGTTTGGCGCTGGTTGCTTAGTATCGACATCCATCATCGACATTCACCTCCATCTCTCCACAATGAGCTACTCTCGCGCTATTGGCCTTGGGGCTACCCTGAGGCGTACGTCGTTTCCCATTAGGCTTGGTACGTTCTTATTACTTATTCCAGTCCCCTCGTCTGGTGGTGACACGCTTCTAATGACTCTCATACCAGGCGCCAACACCCCTGTTCTACGTTCTGTCATTCTTAGACGGTTCGATCAGCTTCAGCCCCAGGAAGACCCACCCCTGATATTTAAACCCCGTATAGCTCTGTCCAGACACGGTCCCTCAAACCTGATGAGGCTACGGTTATCCTAAATACTCAGCGTCTTGCACGCCCGTCCAGCCCACATTTCACCATCTACCAGCCTCAACTCACCTGGGTAGCCTCCATCGCCAATCGTGTCACGGGTGCGGGGCTTTCAGTTCGTGCGTCTACTCTCCATTATGTCCATCTCCACTTCAGCACTAACACTTAGTGCTGTGTGACAATAGTGCTTTACGGTTTCTCACTCGCATATCTCGTTGCTCCTTCCACTTTCAGCAGCACGAATATAATCGAGTTTGCTGCAGGCCTACCAGAGTGGGTCAAGGTGGCTGAAAAGACGATCCTCGCTGCACCATTTGCCTTCCACTCGTTCAACGGCTTGCGTCATCTCGCATGGGATACCGGAAAATGTGTGTCTTTTCCGCACTTTTATCTGTGGTGAATTGACGCTGATCATTGAGAACAAGTCCTCTCACTCAAAGGCGCATATCGTACAGGCTACGCAGTCCTTGGTGCCTCCGCCATTACCACGGTGGCACTCGTATTACTTTAGCTACTCGACTTAGTGTTGCCTGTGTATCAATCGAACAGAAGAATGAAACATCGACGAAAGCAGGTCGACCTTCATTTAGCCATCCCCACCGAAATCTCGTCGAGATTTTGAGATTGAGCTGGACTCGACGCTTTTTTCACCTTCTCGCGGTTGCATCAGTATTCGTCCAGCCCTCGTCGGTGCAGAGTTTCTTTCTTCACTAGTT
>Ga0307510_10004984_pt1 | contig 15714 bp, 3 predicted proteins | sample 12_EM_MG_FD_207224 | JGI IMG/M metagenome (GOLD analysis project Ga0307510, IMG submission 207224) | Populus trichocarpa ectomycorrhiza microbial communities from riparian zone in the Pacific Northwest, United States - 12_EM | ecosystem: Host-associated > Plants > Roots > Unclassified | place...
TCTTTCATCTAAAGGTGCCTTCAAAACATAAAACAAAGAATATCAAGGCATTTTATACATAAAACAATAGGCAAAACACTAGTTAAATGTGAGTGAAACTATCGAATAATATGGTTACATCAATATGAGATCATGGTTGAGGGTTATAAAGAATTAAATGCCTATAAAGGCTTGAAATGAAAATTAAAAAATTTATATTGGTAGGTGTATGGGTTACCATATGTGATGTATGGTTTATAATATTTGTAATTAACTCGTTTTACTTGTGAGGTCTATGACATGAACTTTATTTATTCATAAAATGGAAGAGTTAATATAAATATTATATTTTGCAAGGGTCTTTATGCACTCTTACAAGTTGATATATAGGCCAACCATATAGCTAGTACTCAGAAGGGATATTGTACTAAAATGGTTGTAATAGACAAAGTTTTATGATTAAATTGTATTATAATTGTCGCGGGGCGATGTTGGGACTGATGCGCTGAAATGTGCCTGCTAAGAGATGTTGTTGGGAAAGGAAAGAGTTTTGGATATAATCATAAAATTATAATTATAAGATTCAAGAGTCGCCACCTAGTATTAAGGTTACTAGGAAACCTTATGATCTACGAGACTCCGAGTAAGGGACTGATTGTGCAAGGGGAAGACACATTGCTGCTTGATTGTTTTTCTAGATCAAGTTTTTATTCGTTGGTCTTTTTCTAAGATTTAAGATAGATCTCCCTTCGTGAGAAAATTGCTACCTTATCGTGTTTAATCCTAACCATTCTAAAGTCCAAAAATTAGCATGGCATTTATTTTACACTTTGTATATTTAATACCTAAGGGTGTACTCTATTTTGTAGTTTTACACCCCTAAATATTAAAATCTACATCTACCATAATATAAAATGAACAAAATGATTGGTAAAAGATTTTTTATATTTAGGACAAATCCTAACGGATAATCATAAACTAGTTATTATATCAATTTTATTTGCATTTTTAAAACATGCGAAAGATACAATTCTTGTTTTTTTTAATGAAAATATGCCTTGAAAAACTTTTAGGATTTGACAAATTTTTTTAAAGGACTTTTATAATCATTTTGAATTTTTTTGTTTTTTTATGATATATAATATATAATATTATTATATTATATTATATTATTATTAAATATATAGGTTGGGCCTGACCCAATCAACTGGGTTGAACTTGGTCGGGTCTAGTTAGGCTGATAAGCGGCCCATCAAACTTGGCCCTTTTTTTTTCTTTTTATTGGGCTGTACCCGACCCAACCATCCAGGCTGGGCCGAAACAGATCCAGCCTAACTCAGTCGGGTTAGGTCAACTGGCAGCCCAATAAGCTCTTTTTTTTTTGTTAGGTGGGCTGGACCCGGCCCAGTCATATGGGCTGGGCTTAAATGGGTCTAACCCACGACCCACATGGTTGTTGGCTTGACCTAGCTACCATGTAATTATTTTGAGCGCTGCATGCAGAATGAATTCTACATACAGTGGCCATGAAAGGGAAGGGGCGAGAAAAGGAAGAGGGAGATGAAGGAGAGGAAAGTTACCTGGCTTGGATGCTTTGGCTATAAGGAGGAGGTTCGACTGGTGGTTATGGAGGCGTTGGTGGAGGGGTTAGCCGCTGATGTTGCTGTTGTGTACGTCGTTGGAGTTGCTGTCACTATGGCTAGTGTTGAAGTTGCTGGAGTGGCTGAGGAGAGCATTGTCGCCCCTACTACTGTTGGAAAGATGGAAGCTACTAGACTAGGTGGTGGCTGCTACTACTACTGCTGGGTTGCGGTGGCAGAGGATGAAAAAGAAATAAAACGATAATGGAAGAAAAACTGGGGGAAATGATGGTTTTTCTCTAAGTTTGGCTTTAAATTTCTTCATACCCAGACGATGAAATTCACCTTTATTTATAGGGGATGGAAAAGGGACATGATGTTATTTATGATGCCAAATCTTAGTCCTTGATTCGACCCCAAAGGATCCCAACCATTGGTTGAAAGTGGCTATCATGGGCTGTCAGATTTTTTGCAGGAAAGGGATGGTCGAGTTGGCCACTTTAGGGTTGTGCCATAGCCATTGTTGTGTCAATAGTCAAGAACGGATCTCACTGATATGTAGTCAAGTTGTCATTTTCGTACAAGTTTTGTCAAATTTGATGGAGAGATAAAGCATTAAATGTCTTAGGAAGGAGGTCACTCGAGCAGCTTCTCTGGAGAAGATGAACAATCAACCCTAAAACAACGTTATTTTGATAAAGTTCATTTTAGTCCTTTAATTTCTTATTTCTCTCGATTAGACCCCTAATTGGCTTTAAAGTTTCAATTTTGTTCAATTTCCCCCCTAGCGAACTTCAATTGCAACCCTGGATTTCAACTTCTTTTTCATTTTGGTCATTGGTTTTGGATTTCTCCAGTTTAACCCCTAATTGGCCATTAAACTTTCAAATCTCTTTAATTTCACCACTGATTTCAACTAATTAGGTTTCTAGAGTTTGGTACATGTTCCAAAATAATCCTTGGCTACAAATTTCTTTAATTTCGCCTTTAATTGACTCAAAAACTTTGATTTTCTTGTAATTTTACTCCCGATTTCAATCAATTGACTTGGTCAAAATTAAATTTGATTTAATAAAATTCTAATTTTCTTAATTAAGCCCAAATTATCAAACTTAATTTTTCACCAATTAAGCCCCTAATATAATTAATTTGACTCATTTAAAGTATAATTAAGTCTATACACCTAATTAAATCCTTTAATTTGGCCCATGATTAAATTAAATCAGCCTATTAAAAATCTAATTATGTTATTGTACTTAATTTTATGCAGATTCGTTTGATAATCATGTAACTTGACCTTGAATCTGTATTGTCTCTTTAGTTTTGAGTAAAATAGGGCACAATTATGCTCTCGATTCCATCCACAATTACAGCTTAATTTTTTCTACATTAGAAATCTTCATAGCTTACTTTTGCCAAAATATCAGTCTTTATAATGCTTGCGATAGAAAGTCTTGTAATAGACTTTAGATAGTAAGCTTTGTAAAGAAGAAAAAGGAATGGTGATAATAGATTCACTAGATCAAGAAATGGTCAGTCCGTCTGAAAATATTTGAATTGAGGGCTCAAAAGGGCACTCAGAGGAAAAATAGATAGAGCTAGAGAGTGCACTCGAAGGAAAAGGAGATAAGGTTTGAAAGAAAAAAAGATAATCTTTATGAAATACTTTTTGAAGTGGTATGGTTGTATCAGACAACCTATCTATTGGTGAAATTCAAAGATTTTGAAATGGTCGAATTGTCATGCGTGATTAGCCTAGATGAAAAATACAAAGGTTTTTCCAAAATGGTCTCATTATAATGAGTGACTTACCAAGGTGGAAGAATGCAAAGATTTTTTTGAATGATGAAAAATACGAAGATTTTTCAAAGTGGTTTTATTGTAATGGACAACTTGCCAAAATGGAAAATGAAAGATTTTCAAAGTGATGAAAAATATGAAGGTTTTTCAAAGTGGTTTTATTGTAATGGGCAACCTGTCCAAGAGGAAAAAGCAAAGATTTTTCAAAATGGTAAAAACTGTGAAGATTTTTCAAAGTGGTAAAAAAAGTGAATGATTTTTCAAAGTGGTCTTATTGTAATGGGCAATCTGCCAGGAGAAAAATGTGAAGATTTTTCGAGTGGTGAAAAATACGATGTACCTTTATCTGAAAGTTTGCAAGCTTTGCCCTACATTTTCTATGTTTCATAGAAAGGAAATTATGGAGCCAACCCTATTATGTGTTTTTTGGATTGCCCCACAACTTGATCATACCCCCAAATGTGTCATTCGAGTTTTTTTTTGGGATGAGGCCGTGTGAAAAAAGATTTGGTTATTAACAAGGAGTTGTTTTCATAGAGAATTGTTTGAATTTCAAAGTTATTCCAAACATGAAAACCATTTTAATGTTGGTTTAAAACAAATTTGTTCTAAAGAAATTTAAGTGATTCCTATAGACAGATATTCATATGTGTTGGAAATTTTTGTTTTGCTTTTGGTGAAAATATGAAATGATATTTTATTGGTCAAAGGGGTTCAAACTTTAATTTGAGGGTTTTAGAGAACCATTCTACAAAGCATTCATTTTATTTGTATGAATAATGGTGTTTATTTCTCATTGGAAAGCATTGTCTGCCGATCCAGATTGCGTGCCTTTGATCAGAAAGGGCTTGATTGGGCACATAACGTAGGCTTTGACTCTTGATTATGAAGAAAAAAAAATGATATTTGTATGCTCAAACAGTGTTTAAGGGATTTCAAGACTAAGGATCACTAATGCTTGTTTCCTAACCTCTATTGCTCTGTGTATTTCTAGACCTTGCAAAATGGTCGATTGTGCCCCCTAGTATCGGGCTTGGGCTTTTTCTCTTTGTTTTTTCTTCATTTGATTTTTAGCATCATCATATTAGTTATTTTTTGTGGTATGCTCAAATCTTTTTTATCCTTTGGATTACTTCATGCCCCTTAGCTTTGTTTTGACACTTTTAATCATTGAGGATTATTTTTTGTTTATCTCTCGCACTTGCCTCTTAGTGTAGAGTGTGATCCTAGCCAATGTTATTTTTCAAGAAAAATACATTAGGCTAAAAAAAAGGATTGCAAAGGATTTTTTTTAGTATTGTGAATGGACTATCAAACATGGTCTTTTCTTATTTAAAATGCATGCATTTAGAACCGGTAAGCTTTGCTTTCTTTCATGCGAATATGCAATATGGTTTCTCATTATTAATTCAGCTAAAACTCAGCTTTGAAGTTATCTCATGGTGTTTGGGTTACTATTCAGGTTTTTCTAGGTGTATGACCACTTTCCTATGAATCTCTTTAATTTTTAAAACTCGTGTTAGAACAAACACCAATTTGATTTTTGTTTTTGTACTTAAACCTTGATTTTCCAAAAATCCTTGTGAAAACATGGGATCATGCATAGTTTTTGGAGAGAAAAAAAGGAAACACACCAAATAATTCTTGGTGCAATAGTTTCATCGGTAAAGGGTGTGCTCATTTAGGTGTGTTATTTGAGTTAAACAACAACAAAAATGAAGGTACATCATGAACATAAGAAAACAGATGATCTTATTAAAAAGGAATGGCTCATTTGACAAAGAAAGTCTTGTGGCATTATGAATCAAGTTGCTGACAAGACTAAAATAGGTTGAAACATGACAAAATCAAAATAATTCTACAAACATGTTCAAACAGAGGTAATTATTTTGGACATAATAAGGGCAGGCTCCATTTTCCAGCTTTAATACACTTACCCTTTGGCCAGCCTCCCTACAAAAGCTCTTGCAGACATTTTATCAATGATGTGGATAGAAAACCACAAACACCCCTTTAAATTCGAGTCTCTTAATAATTCATGCTGCTTTCTTCGCACCCTGATCTTACCATTGGTACTTTTAATTTTCCTGGGCATTTTGCTTCTAGTGCATTTACTGATCAACTACCTCAAGCATGATTGGGTAGAGGGTTCATACTTACATTTAGAGTTTCTTCGAACATTATCCACCCAGCTTTAATCAACTACATGAGCTTCTTCTTGAAGGCACTACAAGTATGAATGTTATGTCCTGTAGCACTAGTATGGTACTTGCAAGTGAGGTCAGGTTTGTACCAATTAAGGTAAGGTGGTTGTAGAGGCGTAAGTGGTTTTAGAGCTACATGGCCGATGCTAAAAAGTTTCTGGTACATCCCATTTAAGGGTAGCGGTAATGGGGGTAGCTGTTCCAGAACTCTTTGAAAACTCTTAGTTTGGTTTTTGATTTGAGGATCAGGTTTTCTAGTAGGAAATGAGGGATTGAAATTTATGTTAGCAATTTGAGGTAAAGTGTGGTAATTTTGGAATTGGTATTTCTTAACCCTATAGTCACCTTCAACATGGTCGACCTCCCGCCTTTTTTCTTAGTGGGCGTATAGATTTTACCACTCCTGACTCCTTGCTCTATGCGTTCAGCTACTGCCGCAATGTTAGTGAATTGCTGTGCCGAACTACCCATCACATATTCGTAGTACGACACCTTGAGCAACTAGATCTCTCCATCTCTAGGCATATTCCCTTATTCTTTCTTTGTCCTATTTGTTTATATTGGACAAGTTGGTTCTGTCAGGAGCAATATTCATATTGTGCTTGTACTGCTTCACAAATACATTCACCAAATCTTTCCATCTGCAGATTTTGGTGTTGTCTAATCTTATGTACTAGCCTAATGCTGCCCCACTTAAGCTATCCTGGAAAAAGTGCATCAGTAGTTTCTCACCGTGTACTACTTCTACCATATTATTGCAATAGGACTTGAAATGAGTCATGGGGTATTGTGTTCCAGTGTATTTGATAAATTTAGGAACACAAAACTTTTTCGGTACAACCATATTCGGGACCAGACATATTTCCACAACTTATACTGGGTTATACAAGTTTACCCCTTCAATAGCCTTGATTTTGGCTTCCAGTGCTGTCATCTTATCTTGATCAATGTCATCAAATGACTTGGTCTTGTGGGACTCGTTGGCAAATTCATCTATAATTACAAGGGCTGGTGCTGGTGCTGCTAACTACACAAATGCTGGATTATGTTGGGGCTCCTGACCATGCTCGCCCATTCTTTCTTTGGGCTGACCTGTTATCGGGGTCTGAACTGTCTAGTGACTACCTTACATGTAGGTAGTATAGGGGTTTACAAGAAATGATTGGGGCATAGTGTGACCATCATTACCAAGTAAACACTCAATTCATAGTTGGATGTTTCACAAATTTAAACCCCGATTAAAATTTATGAGGCAGACCGCTACTCTTCACCTAACCTAGAATTGAGTTTATTTGTGAAATTAAAATGCGTAAGGGCATTACTCCATACCCGATGTATTTATGCATGAACAAGATGTAAAAATGCTAAAGTAGTAAAAATACATGCCACAATTGAACAAAACAAAACAAATAGACAAACAATCAAACAAGCAAAGCTTAGTTTAACCAGACAAGGTGTTCCCCAGTGGAGTCGTTATCCTGTTGCGGGGTGACGTCAAAACTGGCGCACTGAAATGTGACTCGCTTGGGTTAGGCCGACTAGCAGCCCAACAAGCTCTCTTTTTTTCTTTTTTCTTTTGGTAAAGTTCGTTCCACTCCTTTGATTTTTAATTTCTCTCAATTACACCCCTAATTGGCTTCAAACTTTCAATTTTGTTTAATTTCATCCCTAACGAACTTCAATTTCAGCCCTGGATCTTAATGTCTTTTTAATTTTAGTCCTTAGTTTGGATTTCTCCAATTTAACCTCTAAATGACCATTAAACTTTCAAATCTCTTCAATTTCACCCCTGATTTCAGCCAATTGAGTCCATAGAGTTCCATGTCTTTTCTAAAATTGTCCTTAGCTGTGAATTTTTTTTAATTTAGCCCTTAATTGACCCAAAAACTTTGATTTTCTTGCAATTTTACCCCTAATTTCAATCATTTGACTTGGTTAAAATTAAATTTGGTCTTCTAAAATTTCAATCTTCTTAATTAAGTCCAAATTAGGCTCCTAAACTTAATTTTTCACCAATTAAGCCCATAATAAAATTAATTTGACCCATTTAAAGTATAATTAAGTCCTTACACCTAATTAAATCCTTCAATTGGACCCAAATTAATTCTTAAATATAATTAAACTTTATTTTAACCCATGATTAAATCAAATTGGCCTATTAAAAATCTAATTATATCCTTGGACTTAATTTTTATGCAGATTCATTCGATAATCATGTAACTTGACCTTGAATCTGTATTGTCTCTCTAGTTTTGGGTAAAATGGGGTACAATTATACTTCCAATTCCATCCAAAATTACAGCTTGATTTTTTCTATATTTGAAATCCTGGGCTTTTGCCAAAATGCCAATCTTTATTACGGATAGACACTTTCTAACCCGGTCCACCCATTGTCAGCTTCTTCGTCTGATCTTATAGGAAGTCTAAAGGCGGAGAGTCTATTTTAATTTTTTTTCTGAAAAGAAAGAAGATGAATTTGGGGAATAACTCAAAAATGAGTTATGACAATAATAAAAGTACTCAAAAGAATTAGTTGAATATGAACTTGTAAATTCTATATTTGCATAATTGACCTTTAATGTAAATCATGTGTTATGATTTGGCAGATTTTATGAATATTACCATGTATCTGATGCCAAAGTGATTTGGTTGCTTGAGAGGCATAGGGAATAATATTGAGAATGAGATTAATGCGTTGTTGGATTCGTATATCCATTGGTTGATAAACAAGTGTTCTTTATGAAGAGAAGAACTATTTTTGGGACTCGAACAGAGGAATCTCTATTGAAATTCTATTAGAAATTAAAAGACATAAATCATAATTGTATGATTGGAATAATGACTAGAAATGTGTTAAATAATGTGGTAAGAATATAACCATGTGGATAAAACATCAATAAGATTTATTGATGTTAAGTGTTTAAAACAAATTGACCCTATGTTTCATTAAATTCAAGGCTCAAACCATCATTACAATGTTGAGAACTACGGGGTTTCACATGCCAAATAGGCATCACATCCCTTCCTCATCAATCTCCTTGCAGTCATCGTTGAAATGATGAAATTTGGTACTACTCGTCTTTCACCCTAAATTCAACTTCTTTCCTTATAAGTACCTTAAAATTTATTGTCTTTCTAAAACAATTCATCCCTAGTATAACATCAAAATCATATATCTCTAAAGGTATTAAATCCATTTTCATACAATAACCCTTATAAGTATAACACACTCCTCATATACATCATTAATATCTATTATTTCTTCTAAGGATTTACTAATCATTAGCGCTTTAATTGATTTCTATTTTGGTATATTCAGTTTACTAGCAAATTTATATTATACAAAGGAATGTTGGCTACCTGATCTAATAAGACATGCACATCTTGAGAATTAATTGTTATCATACCTACCCCCATATCTAAAAAGGTCTTAACATTCCCTAATTCATATTATAGATCTTTTTTGGGTCCTCTAGGCTTGCACTCAAGATCGACCTCTACTAACTCTCGCTCTTAATTGAGCAGGTTTTCTTGGCTCCCTTCATGATTAATACTGACTACTATTGAGTCTTGGATAGGATACAATTTAGACAATCTCTTTTAAGGTGCCCTTGTTCTCCACATATATAACATTCACTCTCCAGGTGTTTACAATCTCTTCAATAGTGCCTTTCATATCTACAAATGAAACACCTTAAAGTCATCACTATATAATCACCAGGATGGCTAGTTGTAGAAGTTACACTATGGGAAAAAAGACATCCCATGGGATACAGTCCCTGCTGAACTCACTATTTAACTTGCCCCTAGATTGAACCAATTTACCCATATGTAATGCTAGCTCTTTTTTTTTCCACACCATTTGTTGTTCGTGATCCACTATTTCTTGTTATTCCTTTTCCAGCACTGCTTCTAAAGACTAAGCAACCTCTGCTAGCTCTATAACCGTTACTAGTTTGAAAGTGTCCAATCCATTTCTGATCTCCTATCTAAAACCATCCATTATCCTTTTTATCAGATGTTGTTGTGTAGGCATTAGAGTAAAGGAAAAGATAGAAAGATCCTAAAGGTAGTACTCATACTCTAGTACCATCATATTCTTTTTACTTAAAAGCAAGGAATTCTTACTCCTTACTCTTCATCTACTATCAGGAGTGATATTTATTCTCAAATTCTATTTAGAAACTAATCTGGGATAGTATTTTTATAGCTTTTCTCTACCTAATAGTCACCCACCAAGAGTGTGCGCTATATGAAAGTAATTGTGCCATATAATTTACTTGTACAGTTTTGGCATAGGAACCTGAATGAATGACTCTTCCACCTTCCAGAGCCAATGCTTGACTACTTCAACATATTCTTCCCCTAGAGATAGAGAGCACCTCATCTCCCTCATGTTATTCGCCCAATGCACTAAGGTAGGGGTTATATCTCTGTCTACACTACTGTACCCATATTAAATACGACACCACCACACTCAAAATTTATGCTAGGAATGTTGGATCTTGTTATGGAATTGATGCTATTGGTGGCACCATAGACAAGGTCTACTAGATTGTCTACAATATCAAATAAAATTGATGATAGCATTGCCACTGGAATTAATGAGGAAACACCTTTAAGTTGTGATACCTCCTTCTAGGCTGACTATAATGGCATAGTTGGTTAATGAGATGAAATGTTCTTTAAAGGGTTTTTTATATGTTCCTCTCTAATATCAGCAAACTTATCCCTTCTTAAATTAGGAGGTGGATTTGTCTGAGTTCCTCTTACCATTCGAAACTGGTGAATAATATACAATGTCTTCTAAGAGGTCTTCTGTTTATTGCTCTCTAACATTAGTGAACTTATCCCTCCTCAAATTTATAGTTGGATTTTTTTAGTTCCTTTTCTTATTTAAACCATCATGTAATACACATTGTTCATTAGTAATACAATTCAAGTTTATAAAGTCTATTAAATCATAACCATAAGCTTTAATACTAACTGTAATACCTCAAGCCTTTTTAATATAAATTAGTTTTTTAAGATAATCATGTACATGAAAAATGGAGTCATTTTTTTCTTTTTATAAAGATGAAGTCTTCCTATACAAAGGCCATCCTAATTGACATATCAGAACATGTGTTTTAATATACATGTAAATATTAAACATGCTAAGGGTTTCCCATTTAAATCAAGGATTTTATATAATTTGACAAAATCACAGCAAAATCTCCCCTATAAAGAGCCCCATATAAAATTTTATTTTGCAATTTATACATGCTCGAACATGAATGTAATCAAAACCATATTTGGTCACACAACCAATGCTTTTAGGCATCCTTAAGCAAGCCACCCAACAATTTATCAATTATAATTATTCACCACTTGAATACACAAATAGAGTTTGTTTTATTTTGTGAAAAATATGCAATCTTACAAACATATGTATATGCAATGAATCCAAAATGATTAATAATCTATCTTATTACTTGTTTACAATCTCAAAATAAAGGATTTACATACATATTAGTTTATATACATATTATAAGATAATAATCTACTAAATTCTACCTAATACAAAATTGATAGAGCCTCAACAATGAAATCACTACTATGGTGGTAGATATGATGAACCTGCAATACATAATAGTTTAAATAATAAATATAAACATGTAATATACCATAAACACAATGTCTTATATTAAACCTCAGTTACAAACACAACTATAATAGTTCACTTTATACAAATTGCTTTTCTTTTGTTTCTCTTTACTATAAACTCCATCATTTTGACCAATTCCACCATTAGTCTCCACTGGTGCAGGCTACTTTGATACACATTTATATCTGGGATCCATCCATACAATTGACTTTTATATATCTAAATGATTAGTCTCTGTCCAAACATCTAATTTTTATATATATGAATGATTAGTTTTCGTCAAAACAATTGACTTTAATATATAATAATTTAGTCTTCATCCAAACGACCGACTTTAGCTTATAAATAATTAGTCTCCGTCCAAATGACCGACTTTCTTTTATCAAATTCTTTATTTTTGTAATCCTCTCCAAAAACATTTCACAAGGATATAAAATCCTAAAAAAAAATGTATTTTTAAATAAACAAGTGAGGTGACAGGCACCTACCTAACGCTTCAGTCGTATGTGCTCCGTCAATTGCGAGTCTAACCTCGGATGCCCCTCTTGATGTTTAAGGAAAACATCCCTATTAGTACCCCAAATGATTTTAAGTTATTTATCATACTTAATAAAATGTAACATTATTCTTTTCATACCACTTATTGTATTTTAATTACAATTTCACCTTTTTCCATATTTCCACTTTGTGTTCAGAATAGAACTTCACATTCCTAATTATCATTATGTATCCAGCCTAGATATTTTTCACAATTTTTATTTTACCACTTGTCAAACAAAACGTTTCACAATGTAATGTTCTAATACATCTCAAACATTTACAACATCAACAATCAATGCAATTCAATCCAATTTCTTATTTTCTTTATTTCCATACATAAAACAATAACTACTCTTTAGCAATACACATTACAGTATTTTCAACAAGTCTTAAATCTTTCACAGAAAGCATGTTTTGCAATATACATCTTATAAGTAAGTCACATGTTTTTTTTTCAAATAGATAGGCCAAAAAATGTTAACTTACAACCATTGTTCATCCTATTTTGGGGCAAGATATTGATTTTCTCCCATTAGACTTGCAGATACTATGAGCTTGGTTCCCCTTGGTAAGGTATAAAGTCAACCATCCCTTTTTTTCCTGTAATCCAATGGTTGGTGATCAATTCAATCCCTTTAAGTAGAAATGTGGACACGCATCCACTTTTTCACTTCAAACTAAACTATTTTTTTCTTATCGCGGTGATGGCAATCGCAACATCATTAAAACATCATCAATAAACTCAATTTAAATTAAATTTCTAAAACCTCCAACATTCCCAATCATGTTCATCCCTAAAGTCTTAAAATTTCCCCAATATAGTTTCAATTTCTTCAATTAGTTTGTTATTCATGTCATTTAACCTAAAATCAACTAATAATTAACAAAATCTCACAATTTCATTCACAAAATGCATAAACCCTAATTTTTACAATTTAGGGCATTTAATGAAGAAAAACCGCTTACCATAACTAGTTAATCCAATCTAGGAAGATTTTTGAAATTAATTCCAAACATGCCTTCCTTTTCTTCCAATTTGATTAACTTCTCTCTCTCTCTCTCTCTCTCTCTCTAATTCTTTACTTGATTGAGTTTTCTTTATAAGATTTCATTTAACTACACCCTTCCCATAATTAAGAGGAAATGGAAGGATTTTAGGAGAGAAAGAACCAAATTTTCCTACTTCCCTCTCCCTTTACCGTTGTCTAGATTTAAGAGGAAAAGGGAATTTTTTTTTCTTTTTATTTACAAATGTACCCCTTGTTTAAGTCCCACTAGTTATTTTTGTTAAATATTTGATCATAGGTATTTTTTCTATAACAATTTATTTTTGTTTCATTTGAGTTTTTATACTATTTAATCTAAGAATTTTCATATCATGTCATACAAATTTTCTTTTTATTTATTTATTATTATTATTGTTAGGATATATCCACTATATCCTTATTTTTAGTTTTTGTCTTTTTTTTTTTAATAAAAAAGACTCTTCTATATACTCTCCCCATCAATCGTCTTCTCAAAATCTATACTCTCTACTTCTACCTTTTTTTTTCTTCTCTCTATTTTATTCCATCTATTTTCTTCTCTACTCTATCTCGTTCTCTCTTTTCACCCCTCCCTTCTTGTTTTTTTTTTTTGTGATTGTTCTTATGATTGTCATTGTCATCGTTCTTTTTGGTTGGAGGTTTATATAAGCTCCTTGGAACATTCTAAAACCTCTTTTGAGAACCATTAAATTCTCCAAAACCACTATAGATAACTTAAAATGTACTAGGATAAAGTTGATAAAGTAGATTGGCTAGATAGAGGGTTTTGGCATGGTTTAGTAGAGTGTTTCAAAGCTAAAGATGAGTAGGGAATGGGTTGAATGAGAATTACAAGATCAAAGATGAAGGAGGAGCATTTGTTTTTGTTTGAACCAGATCAAACAAAAGGGGGAAGAAGGCACAAAAGTTCCTCATCATATAGGCTTGTATTCCATTTGTAAAAAAATGGTCTTGAAGAACAAACCAAACAACACGTCATTCAACCCTTTAGATAAATTATGGATCTTTTATTTTAATTGGAATGATATTTTTCCAAGGTAATTTTCATCTGGGTCCTTGAATCTCGGTGCTTTTTTAGTTATAATTCTTGGTTTTAAAAATTCTCGATTTGGCTTCCAATTTCTCTTTTAACTTTGAATTTCTTTTAATTTCATCCCTAATCCTCTCTTATTTTCATCCTTAACTTTCATCCTTTTGTTTTTAAAGGGATGAAAATTGGGTTATAATAACTACTATCACTATTGCCATCGCTACCATCGTGTTGTCACTTTAATTCATCCGTTTTATCTTATTATTTAAATATATAATATTATAATTTTTCATATTTTAACCAATAATAATTTAATTTTTTTTCATAAGTTAATAAAATCTATAAAAAAACAATTTTCAGAAACCTATAAACAATAAACAAGAAATATTTTTTGATTTTTTTAAAATTAGAAAAAAAGAGAGGAAACGGTACCAAACGACCCTTAACTTTTGAAACTGGAAGGTGATTCTTTTAAGATTTATTAGATTTAATTATTTTTCTTAGATGAAAAGCTAAGTATTTCATTATTTCATTTAAAAGATAAAATAACCTTTTAAAAAATTAATAACAAATATATACTGCTTTTATGAGTCTTTAACAAATTATACAATATATTTCTTTTTTTAAAAATAAAAATAGTATCACGTATTAACTCTTGTCTTTTCAAAATGAAAAAAAAAATACAGAAAGTTGCAGCGATATAGTTTCAACATGAGAAAGTAAAACAATGTGATCCTCTAAAAGTAGAAAAACAAAACCTGATCTATAGAAGAATAAGATTAAAAAAAAATTCAAAATGAAACATATTATTTTTTATGCTGCAATTACCGTTATTATAGTTGGATAAGTGTCAAAGGAGAGTCATTAAATTGTATATTATTTCTATTTTCTTAAAACCAAACCTATATAATGTTTTAATTTTCCTTTTATTTTTTAGTTAAATTATTTTAAAAACTTCATTTAATCAATGAAATAATTTACATTTTCAAGAATTTTATTTATTTTTAATAAAAAATTTAAATCTAGTGTATATCTTTAACTGTAATTTAATTCCAACAACTTCATTACAAATTATAAAATAATTAGGTAATTTTAGTATAGTAGCGGTTCTTTTTAAAGTATTTTTCGCTCGAAAATATATCAAAATAATATATATATATTTAAAAATATATTTTTAATAATAGCACATTAAAACAATTTAAAAATATATAAAAAATAATCTAAAAAAATATTTAAATTTTTAAAAAATATTATAAAGAACTGTGATATCACTGGATACCCTTTTTGAGGTAAACCATATAATACCACAAACTTTAAATACAATAAAATATTAAAGTAGGAAAAAATACATGTATAGAATATTGTGGTTTCAGTTAAAAAATAAATATATCTATACCGCGTAACCGGGTTGGCGTAGCGCTTGGGATCCGAGACACCACGTGTGGTGGTGTGCCTGTGATCTGGGCAAGAACATGGTGTGCTGGCTTAGCTTGCTTTGCACTTTTGACCAGTCAACCTTTAATTACTCCTATCCCCTCATTAATTTGGCTGTTTCTCAAACAGTGAGGGCTCGTTAATCATAGTAGTAGAAATTACTGTTGAAAAGCTAGAGCTATTAATTCGTCTATTTATTTTACTAATTCATTGGTGGCTTGTGATTTGAGCTCTATTTTATGATTTTAATTATTGCGTTTTGTTGATATAAGTTGAGGCATTTACGATGGGACTGGTTGGTTTGTGCAAAACGAAATGCTTCTCGGTTCTTTATAAATGTTTACACTAAAAAAAAGATAAATATATTTACCAGTAGATAAAATAAAAACAGTAATTGCTTACAATAAAACAGGAAAAAATAGGCTAAAAAGTTTATTTTAAACGGTAAAATCAA
>Ga0307510_10004985_pt1 | contig 15713 bp, 14 predicted proteins | sample 12_EM_MG_FD_207224 | JGI IMG/M metagenome (GOLD analysis project Ga0307510, IMG submission 207224) | Populus trichocarpa ectomycorrhiza microbial communities from riparian zone in the Pacific Northwest, United States - 12_EM | ecosystem: Host-associated > Plants > Roots > Unclassified | place...
ATTCTTGGGGAAGAAGCGCAAGAATGTCGATGCACAGTTTCCTCCTTACGTCGCGAGGGATCGTTCGGGAGAGGGTCCCCTCAAACCTCCTATATGGGGAGCCATCCCGTGGTAGGTGATTCGGACCGTGATCCGTGACCCCAATAACTCTGGCCCGAAACGAGATACGATCGGGATTGGACTGGAGGAATATCCCTAGCCCATCCCCGAACCCCGCATCACGTCGGAGATAATCTGGAATGTATGTCCCGATAACCTTCAGAACTTTCTGCGGTGTGCAATCGAGTAACGTAACTTCCCCGCGGGCCATTCTTTCAGGGAATTCCAACCGTTGTAGGATCGGGAAGAGATGGTGAAAGTGTCCCTTCAGACAAATATGCTCCAGATGGCGTAGCGGCACCTGGAGCCTGGGGTTATATCCGCCATCGTCGTTGACCGGCAGTGTGTCTAGCGTAAGGGACCGAAGATTGGGATTCGAGGCGAGGAGTGAAAGTATTTGTAACGTGGTTGGAACGACTGAGGGCGAGGGTGAAGTTTCAATATCGCTGAGCAATAGGTGGGTAAGCGTCGTGGTAGATTTCAGAAAGTCCCAGGACGAGATCCTAAATTTTTGCGAGAGATGGAGATTACGCAATTTTGGGAAACGGTATTGGGTGAAGAGATCGGACACATCCACGTAGCTCAGCACGATTGACTCGATGCTGCTGGGACGGGTTTCCTCGCCTTCGTGGACCAATGAAGAGATGATGGCAGCTAAGAGCTTCTTGTCGTAGCTCGCGAGATGGACTTTTCGTATAACGTCGCGTGCCGCCCGATCCATGAGTGTGCCACGCAAGGCTTCATCGAAAACACCATCTTTGCAGAACCACCCGTCCAGGATGAGGTCGAGGGCAGAAATTCCGGAACGAGGGTGCGATCGTCTCCAGTCCTTAAGACTGTTACCCCAGGAAGTCCATAGTTCTGGGGTGCGAAGGGCGACTTGGGACCAATGGTGACAAACGAGGAGGAAGTTGTACGAGCCCTTTGCTGTCTTGGGAAAGTGGGGGTCACCGACCCTCGTGATGCTGAAACAAAAGATGTGACCAAAGATTTCTGGAGGTATGCGTGCGATGTTCAGCAGAGAGTTTCGGGTCCGTTTGAGTTGGATAATTTGCGCATCCAAGGCCAGGATGGAGTCGTGGTTGATCTCGTGGCCCATCCTTGCGACCTAAATACGCTGCGTCAGGTGTTGCATACACTTTAGAACCTATTGACTCACGTCGCTTCTCATGCTTGTTTCTTCTTTGAGAAATGGGCTATTCACCGCGGTGTGGAAGAAAGCTGGTGCCGCGATGTCGATCACCGCGACGCGACGCGTACCCTCGGATGACTTTCATGGCTTTCAACCAGCCACGAAATCCCTGCACAAATACGGTCACTCCACTAATACATTCGAAGTCGAGGTAATTATTCACATGGAAGTAGCGAGGATTATCGAGAGTTTCTAGACTATTCGCCCCAGATATCATCGAGATACCTGCCATCCATCTCAAACGCACCCCCACTGCCCGTACAACCACCACTCAAGTTCACCCAGCTGATGGACTAGCGATAGCGCCCCTTGCGGTAATTTTACAGAACTCTGGACTCTGGCCTACAGCTCGGGCGGACCAGTACATCCTGGTTAACAGGGAAGTGCGTCCCTCTGGCAGGACCAGTCTAACTCCGCGGCCCGTTGGAAGCGGCTACCTCGCGTGCCCCTGTATCGTTGCCCCTTGTCTCGGTTTCATGCCATCACTGACTCGCCCAGGCTGCCACTCTGCGCAACCGATCTACTTGACAATCCGTTTAGCGTTTCCAGCTGCCCGGAGTAGCAACAGGGGGGCGCGTCCGGGCTCGAGGCTGAGGAAAGATTGGCCGGTGGCATCAGACAGAGGATTCAACGGGCCAGGCTTGAGCGCTTAATCGGCTGCAGGTACGGCCCGGACAGCCGTCTGCTATCCCATGATTTGCACCGACCCAACGCCGACATGGAATCTCGTTCGGAAGGTTCACCCGTGAATGGGATGGAAGGGAGGAAACTCATAAGTCATTGCCGACATTAATAATCCTCTTCAATCCGTCGGAAGACACCGAAAGTGAGGGAGAGAGAGATCTTCTTGATGAAAAAATTCAAGCAGCCTCTATAGTATCATCAAAGAAGTTCCTGCGTTCCGGGTGCTCGCGTCGAACGAGCAAACATGTTGTATCCCTGACACTTGCCAGAAACCATTTGACCTAGTTTTTACGAAGCGCCAGGATATTAAACTGTGCTTTGCCGAAGCGAGTAAGGGGCGTCGCTATAAGTTTCGAGGGCGCTGCGCGCTCGATTAGAGACGGTCGAACTGGATCTGGTTACGACCAGATTTTGTTAGGTCGCAGGACATGCGATGTGGGAACCAAATGACATGGAGGTCGGGACCCCGGGATCTTCATTCAGACCGCCTAGCCACCGCGCCCAGAGTTGGGTTTCAAGTTCTCTATAGGCTGGAGAAGAAAGTCAAGCATCGGTTCACGGGGGGTAAACCCAAACCAAACGAGACAGGAGCCGACGTCGGTGGGGATAGTGTCGACTCGACAGGCTCTGAGAGTCTCATGGTGGCGGACGAAACCAACTTGAGCTGGGAGTCTACTGCATCTGCTACGGCCAAACTGCTTTCCGTTGGGGTGAGACTCTGTGGCAGTCCAAGAGGAGTGCGACAGGCTGCCCGAAGGGTTTTATACGCATTTAGACCGATACGTCAGGGATTTCTTGCATATACCTAGCAACGCGAAGGCCAGGTCTGCGAGGAAGATCGACCATGATCTGATCCGTGAGGTTACTATTGGAGCTATCGGCCGTATTTACGTGTTGTGGTTCGCCGTTGAAAGTGTGTAACTCGGGTACGACCCATGACTGTTCCGGTGGGGTGCGAGGACAGAAACGAGGAAGAATGGACTAATTTTCGTTGTGAAGGAACCAAATGAAGAACTTTTTACCTTGATTTGCCTCTGGTAAGGTGTGTGGGAACGGCTTGTAGCCATGGTTCTGGTGATCAACGTAGCAAGTCACCATGAGGTTGTCCTCACCGCTCCCCTGAGTCAACGCGTAACTGTATTATGTCGTGGTAACTGACAACACCTTGCTGTAGTTTGAGGAGTAGATAACAATCAGGTACAACAGTCATAATTACTTCTGTGTAGAAACTACCAACTCGAACGTTCTATACAACTACGAACATTTATCAAAGCGGCATTCCCGTTCTACTAGATCCGGTTCATAAACGAGCTCCTCGACCAGACCTTCTATCTGCTCGACTACTTCTGTGTAGAAACTACCAACTCCATGCAACTACTCGGCTTACGAACATCTATCAAAGGGACATTTCCGTTTTCGATCCGGTTCATAGATGAGCTCCTCGACCAGACCTTCTATCTGCTCGATCACCTCCGAGCAAACGTGAGCCCCTTGGCCGAACAATTCCAGCGAAACGGCTTGATCACCAGAGGTTTGGTGGGTTAGGTAGGTGATAAGGGGATCCCAATTGCCGTCCACTGCTTCTGCATGCTCCAAATACAGCCGTCGCAAAGAGGGGAGGAGTTTCTTGTGCGCGTTTGGTCCATTTGGGTCCGGCAGCAGGAATCCGGACGCCACCGGGTAGGTAAGGTAGAGCTCTTCGAGATTCGGCATCCCGACGATGACTTCCTCCGTCACCGGGAGGTTCGTGTCAAAACCAACAATACTTTCTTGGGGAAGGAGCGCGAGGATGTCGGCGCATAGTGTCTTCTCTACGTCGCTGGACATCATTTGGGAGAACCCCACCAGAAACCTCCCATATGGAGGGCCATCCTGTGGTCGTCGATCCGGACCGCGATGCCCATCCCCAACAATACTAGCGTAAATTGAGACAGAAGAAGTGTAGGATTGGAGGAGCATCCCTAGCCTATCTCTGAACCTTGGATCACGTCGGAGGTAGTCTCGAATGTATGGCTGGACGTCCTCTAGAACTTCCTGTTGCGTGCAATCGTGTAGCGTGATTTCCCCATGGTCCATTCTTTCAGGGAATTCGAGCTGGCGTAGGATCGGGAAGACATGGCGAAAGGTTCCCGCCAGAGAAATCCGCTCCAGATGACGTAGCGGCACCTGAGGCATGGGGTCGTATTCGCTATCGTCGTCGATCAACAGTGAATTTAGCGTGAGGGACCGAAGATTAGGATTCGAGGTGAGGAGTGAAAGTATCTGTGACGTAGTTGGAACGACTGAGGGCGAGGGTGGGAAATCATCAGCGGAGCCGAGCGACAGGTTGGTAAGCGCTGTGGTAGTTGATTTTAGATTGTCCCAGGACGAGAGCTTGAATCCTCGGAAAAGATGGAGATTGCGCAACTTTGGGAAACGGTATCGGGCGAAGAGATCGGACACATCCACGTAGCCCAACACGATTGACTCGATGTTACTGGGACGGACGTCCTCGCCTTCAGGAATCAACGAAGAAACGATGGGGGTTAGGGGCCCCGTATGGTTGCTCGTGAGATGGACTTTTCGTATGACGTTGCGTGCAGCCCGATCCCTGAGCGCGCCCCGCAGAGCTTCATCGAAATCGCCATCTTCGCGGTTCTGTCTGTCTAGGATGAGGTCGAGGGTGGAGATTCCGGAACGAAGGTGCCACCGTCTCCAGTCCTTCAGATTGTTTCCCCAGGAAGTCCATAGTTCTGGGGTGAGAAGGGCGACTTGGAACCAGTGGTGACAGACGAGGAGGAAGTTGTACGAGCCCTTTGGTATCTTGGCAAAGTGGGGGTTACCGACCTCCGCGACGTTGAAACGGAAGATGTGACCGAGGATTTCTGGAGGCATGCGTGCGATGTTCAGCAGAGAGTTTCGGGTCCGTTTGAGTTGGATAATTTCTGCGTCCGGGGCCAGGATGGAGTCGTGGTTGATCTCGCGTCTCGTCCTGGTGACCTAAACACACTGCGTCAGGTATCGTACACACTCTGGAACGTATCAACTCACGTCTGTTCCTGTGCTTTCTTTTTCCTCGAGCGATAACCTGTTCATCGCAGTATGGAAGAAGGTTGGCGTCGTGATGGACTTTTATGCGAGGCTGAATGACTAGCGACCGTGTGAAAACGAGAGGGACTGACAGACAACTCGAGCGAATAGAGAGAACCGACGACGCCTTTGAGCATTTGCAGGCACCCACGCCAAGCGCTAGATTGAATCAAAGCCATGAGGACAGCCATCTACTATCCCACCATCATCTGCACCGATCCAACGCCGACATGGAATCTCAAGATTCGCTTTCTAGGCCGAAGAAGAAAGTCAAGGATCGGCTCACGGAGGGGCAAGCCCAAACCGAACAAAAAGTCTGTGGGAAAGCGTTGACTCGCATCAAAGATCGGATCCACAGCCTCATGTGAGCGGTGAATTGAGCGCTGCCGCGGATGAAACCAAATCGAACTGGGAGTCTACGGCGCCTGCCACGGCCAAAATGCTCCTCGTGAGACTCCGCAGGTGCCTTCGATCCTCCCAAGTCTGTCGCCGGAGGTCTAGTAGCGACTGCGACTAAAGGAGCGACTACGAGATCACCCGAAATATGAAGGGAAAACGCAGTGGGAACTAACTACCATAAAAGGTAAATGGCAAAGAAGCAGCGTGAAATGTACTTATAATATTCAACAGAAATATAGTCATCCAGTCGTATCTACGTGTCGTGGTTCGCCGCCGAAAGTGTGCGGAGACGGCTAGCAGCCATATGGTTCCAGTAATCAATGTAACAACGTGGAGTCTTCCTTACCACTCCCTCAGTGGTCAACGCATAGTCTTGTTATAGTTAAGGAGTAGATAACTTCCAATACAAACTAATGTGACTTTGGAGCAATAGCACTTCGGCACCTCGATTACAAACAAGTACAACAGTTATAACCACTTTTTCGTAGAAACAACAAACTCGAATGTTGCATACAACTACTCCGCCAAGGGACATCTATCAAAGGGACATTCCTGTTCCGGATCCGGTTCATAGACGAGTTCCTCAACCAGACTTTCTATCCGCTCGATCACTTCCAAACAGACGTGAGTCCCAATCAAATCCAACGAAACAGCCTGACCACCAGAGGTTTGGTAGGCCAGGTAGGCGACAAGGGGCTCCCAGTTGCTGTCCACTGTTCCAGTGTCCTCCAAGTGTAGCAGTTGCAAGGAGGGAAGGAGTTTCTTGTGCGCGTTTGGTCCATCTGGGTCCGGAAGTAGGAACCTGTCGGACATAACTGGACCGACGAGGTACAATGCTTTGAGATTAGGCATCGCGACGAGAGTCTCCTCCGTGACCGAGAAATCCGCCTCAAAGCTGGTGATACTTTCTTGAGAAAGGAGTGCGAGGACGTCGGTGTACAATCTCTTTGCTGCGAGGCGATGGATTGGTTGGGAGAACAACACCAGAAATTTCCCATATATGGTGCCGCGCCGTGGTTGTTGATTCAGACCGTCATGCCCAACCCCAATGCTGGATTTGAATGCGATATGACTGGGGGTAGACGAGACGAACATCCCCAGCCTATCTTTGAACCTTGGATCACGTCGGAGGTAATCCCGAATGTATGGCCCGATTACTTCTAGAACTCCCTGCGGTGTGCAATCGTGTAACGTAATTTCCACGCGGTCCATCATTTCTGGAAATTCCAGCCGATGTAGGATTGGGAAGACATGGTGAAGGGTTCCAGACAGAGAAATACGTTCCAGGTGATGTAGCGGCACCTGAGGCCTGGGATCACATCCACCATCATCGTTGATCGGCAGTGAGCCTAGCACAAGGGACCGAAGATTAGGATTTGAGGCGAGGAGTGAAAGTATTTGTGACGTGGTTGGAACGGCCGAGGGCGAGACAGTGGGGTCATCATTATCGAAGAGTGATAGGTTGGTGAGCGTCGTGGTAGTCGATTTCAGATGGTCCCAGGATGAGATGCTGAAATGGCCCGAGAGATGGAGATTGCGCAATTTTGGGAAGCGGTGTCGGACGAAGAGATCGGAAACATCCACGTCGCTCAACACGATTGACTCGATGCTGCTGGGTCGGACACCCCCGCTTTCAGGGATCAATGAAGAAACAATGGTGGTTAAGAGCTCCATGTCGTCACTGTGGAGATGGACTTTCCGTACGACGTCGCGTGCAACCCGATCCCTGAGCGCGTCCCGCAGGGCTTCATCGAAATCCCCATCTCCGTAGTCCCATCCGTCCAAGATGAGGTCGAGGACATAGATTCCAGAACGGAGGTGTCGTCGTTTCCAGTCCTTAAGACTGTTACCCCAGGAAGTCCATAGTTCTGGGGTGCGAAGGGCGACTTGGAACCAGTGGTAACAGACGAAGAGGAAGTTGTACGAGCCCTTTGGTATCTCGGCAAAGTGGGGGTTGCCGACCTCTGCGACATTGAAACGAAAGATGCGACCGAGGATTTCTGGAGGTATACGTGCGATTTTCAGCTGAGAGTTTCGAGTGCGTTTGAGTTGGATGGTTTCTGCATCCGGGGCCGGGGTATGGTCGAGGTTGATCTCGTGGTTCATCCTGGTGATCTGAACGCGCTGTGTCAGGTATTTGGCAAGCTTTGGAACGTATTAACTCACATCGAGTTCCGCGCTTGTCTTTTCTTCGAGCGACGGGCTATTCATCGCGGTGCGGGAGAAAGTTGGTGTCCTGGTGTCGATCATCACGACACAAATCCTTCTAAACTACATCCCTCCCACTTGAGGCTGGATTCCAGCCTACAACGGAACTCGAACTGACCCACCTGAGTGTGACAGTAATGTGACATCACATGGTCACAGTACACCAGGTGTGCGGTGTGTGATGGCTACTACTACTGAGGTGTACTAGTGCCGAGAGTTTGAGGTGTGGGGTGCGTTGCGGGTGTGTCTTCGGTGTGCAACAAGATTTCGGGTGTGTAACCAAACCTAGGTGTACGCCTGGGACTCTTTAAGTTTTTGAATGAGACTTGAGGTGTGTGACCGGGTGTGCGACCGTAAAATTTGAGGACTCCGAGGTGACGGTGTGACCGGGATTGTCGAGGTGGTATACGTAGCAGCCTGGGATTGGCAGCGCAAACCTCGAACGATACTCATAAAAATATCAGCACAAGTTTTGTGTGACAAAATATGAACGACGTCCAACAGCTGGCCAGGGCCCGTTGAAGTACGATCCGTCTTCCCTTTCCCCTCACGTATTCCAAGCACGTTGTATTCCTTATTTTCCCCTCCATTCTCCACCCCTCATTCATGGAATCTTTTTGTGGATCGTGTATATACACCCGATGTACCACACCCCTCCCTCTACTTGTACAAGTAAAAGAAAAAGTGCAGCGCACCGGGTTCGACCCACAGACTGCTCCCCGGACACTTTGGCAGATTCACATTTACCATTAAACTACTATCTAGACGTCTAGAACCCAACATGTTTGAATCTAAGCACCAGACTCGTATTACAACTGAGTGTTGGGCAGAGAAATAACTAGCAAGTAGGATTAATACACATTCACTTGAAGTGCGCAAGTCGAAGAAAGGAAGTGGATGATGACCTTGGGAAGCCCACTGGTAGTGAGAGTGTCGAAATTTCACCAGTTCACCCGGTACCTTGGACTGGCGTGACACCTGTCACACTCAGGTGTGCGAGTCCGAATTTCGCCTACAACACGACGCATTTTGTTATTTTGAGGGTTTTATGGGCTGCCTGAACAAGGGGCGTGTTTCCGGAGGACTTCAAAGTCGTACAGGTGTCTGCGTCGAATTCGAATCCCGATCAATTTTTCCGATCGGTGCCGAGGAAGCAATTCGGGGGAGTATACTTACCTCAGCTCACAGTCCGCAGATTTAGAGGCCCCAAAGCAACGGAACCCAAAAATTGAGTATGTTAATTATAAAAATTGGAGGTGGAGGCCCAGAAATGCGGTCAAAAGCCTTGTTGCAATTGGTCGAGAGGTCACGTGACCTGAATTCGCTTAGCCGCTAGTCTCGCGCGGAATTTCAACCGTGGCCATCCCGCCTCCCTGTATACTGACCGTTAAAACGTTAACTGGCCAGTGGTCTGGTGCGTATATAACACCAACGGAGGGAAAAGTGCATTTATTGTTCGGGGGATTAAGTTGGAGGGTTTGTCTACGACTGTGGTGTAAAGTATCCCTTCTGTGAATGTGATAATGAAATGTGGTTATCAATCGTCCCTACGTGCAGTCGCAGTTCGCCGTTAAAAATGTGTAACCTAGGTATGACCGGTGACCGGTGACCTATGACCGTTCTGGTGGGAGGTGGGAACAAAAACATTTTCGCTGTGTGGGTCGCACAAGGGACCGAATGAACAACTTTTCGTCGGTAAGGTGTGTGAAAATGACTGGCAGCCATATGGTTCCGGTGATCGATGTAGCAACGCGGATCGTCCTTACCACTCACGTTAGTTAACGTATAATCGTATGTCGTAGCAACTGACAACACCTTGCTGTAGTTTGAGGAGTTGATAACTTCCGAGTAAAATTTCTTGTGACTTCGGAGCAGCAACGCTCCGGCCATCTACCTTGCATTGCAAACAAGCATAGCGGCTATAACTATTCATGTGTAGGAACAACCAACTCGAACATTCCATAAAACTAGTCATAGTCATACTCCGGCGACGGGCATTTACCAAAGGGACATCCCTCTTCTGGATCCGGTTCATAGACGAGCTTCTCGACCAGAACTTTTATCTCCTCGATCACCTCCGAACAAACGTGGTCTTCGTCTAACAAATCGAGCGAAACGGCTTGATTACCCGAGGTTTGGTGGGCGAGGTAGGTGATAACGGGATCCCAGTTGTTGTCCACCGGTCTGGCGTTCTCCAAATACAGCCGTCGCAAAGAGGGAAGGAGTTTCTTGTGCGCGTTCGGTCCGTTTGGGTCCGGCAGCAGGAATCCGTCGGTAACCACCGGCTGGACAAGGTGCAACGCTTCGAGATTAGGCATCGCGGCGACGACCTCCTCCGTTATTGAGAGGTTCGTACCAAAATCAATGATACTTTCTTGGGGAAGGAGCGCGAGAATGTCGATGCACAGTTTCCTCCTTACGTCGCAAGGAATAATTCCAGAGAGGTTCCCTTCAAACCTCCTATATGGGGGGCCATCCTGCGGTAGTCGATTCGGCCCAACGACGTTGGCCAAAACCGAGATACAATCGGGATTGGACTGGAGGGATATCCCTAGCCTATCCCTAAACCTTGCATCATGTCGGAGATAATCTGAAATGTATGACCTGATAACCTCCAGAACTTCCTGCGGTGTGCAATTTTGTAACGTAACTTCCCCGCGGTCCATTCTTTCGGAGAATTCCAGCCGTTGTAGGATCGGGAAGACATGGTGAAAGGTTCCCGTCAGAGAAATCCACTCCAGATGACGTAGCGGCACCTGAAGCTTGGGGTCATATCCACCATCGTCGTTGATCGGCAATGTGTGTAGCGCAAGGGACCGAAGATTGGGATTCGAGGCGAGGAGTGAAAGTATTTGTAACGTGGTTGGAACGACTGAGGGCGAGGGTGAAGTTTCAATATCGCTGAGCAATAGGTGGGTAAGCGCCGTGGTGGTTGATTTCAGACAGTCCCAGGACGAGATCCTGAATTCTTGCGAGAGATGGAGATTGCGCAATTTTGGGAAACGGTATCGGGTGAAGAAATACATCCACCTCGCTCAACACGATTGACTCGATGCTGCTGGAACGGACGTCCTCGCCTTCAGGAACCAATGAGGAAACGATAGAGGTTAAGAGCGTCGTGCTGCCTCTGAGATGGACTTTTCGTATAACGTCGCGTGCAGCCCGATCCCTGAGCGTGTCCCGCAGGGCTTCATCGAAAACACCATCTTTGCGGAACCACCCGTCCAGAATGAGGTCGAGAGAGGAAATTCCGGAACGAAGGTGCCACCGTTTCCAGTCCTTAAGACTGTTACCCCAGGAAGTCCATAGTGCTGGGGTGCGAAGGGCGACTTGGAACCAATGGTGACAAACGAGGAGGAAGTTGTACGAGCCCTTTGGCACCTCGACAAAGCGGCGGTGACCGACGTCCGTGTTGAAACAAAAGATATGACCAAGGACTTCTGGAGGTATGCGTGCGATGTTCAACAGAGAGTTCCGGGTCCGTTTGAGTCGGATAATTTGCGCATCCAAGGCCAGAATGGAGTCGTGGTTGATCTCGCGGCCCATCCTTGCGACCTAAACGCGCTGCGTCAGGTATTGCACATGATTTAGAACCCATTCACTCACGTCGGTTCCTGTGCTTGTTTCTGCTTTGAGAAATGGGCTGTTCACGTTGTAGAAGTGAGCTGGCGTTGTGATATCGATCACCCGGGCAACGCGACGCGTAGTACTAGTACTAGCCCTCGGGTAGTTTTCATTGCTTTCGATCAGCCACGAAATCCCTGCACAAATACGGTCACTCCACTAATACATCGGTATCATACTCATACTCATACTCCGGTTGTCGCTGACGCGTGCTTTGGCGCACAACAGGCCAGGGACAAGCTCGGACTTGGGGACTCACGGAACACACACGGTGAAGCCAGGGTCCGAGAGGCGCCGCGACTGGCTGGTGACGGAGACTCGTTCATCGTCAGGGTTTCCTGGCATATACAAGCTAGCAACGCGAAGATCAGGTCTGGAAGGAAGATCGACTTCGATTCGATTCGTGAGGTTATTGGAGCTATCGGCCGTATCTACGTGTCTGATTCGCCGTTGAAAGTGTGTAACCTAAGCACCACCTATGACTGTTCCTGTGGGAGGTGAGGACAGAAACGAGGAAGAGTGAACTGATTTTCGTTGTACAAGCCGCACAAGGGACCGAGTGAAGAACCCTTGCCTTGCTGTAGTTTTAGGAGTAGATAGAAAACAGGTACAACAGTCATAACTACTTCTGTGTAGAAACTACCAACTCGAACGTTCCATACAACTACTCTGCTCACGAACACTTATCAAAGGGACATTCCTGATTTGGATCCGGTTCATAGATGAGCTCCTCGACCAGACCTTCTATCTGCTCGATCACCTCCGAGCAAACGTGAACCCTATGACCGAACAATTCCAGCGAAACGGCTTGATCACCAGAGGTTTGGTGGGTCAGGTAGGTGACAAGGGGGTCCCAGTCGTCATCCACCGCTTCAGCGTCCTCCAAATACAGCCGTCGCAAAGAGGGGAGCAGTTTCTTGTGCGCGTTTGGTCCATTTGGATCCGGCAGCAGGAATCCGGGCGCCACCGGATGGGTAAGGTGGAGCGCTTCGAGATTGGGCATCCCGACGATGACCTCCTCCGTCACCGGGAGGTTTGTGTGAAAATCAATAATATTTTCTTGGGGAAGGAGCGCGAGGATGTCAATTGATAGCTTCTTCCTTACGTCACTGGACATTATTTGGGAGAGCCCCACCCCAAACCTCCCACGTGGAGGGCCACCCTGTAATTGTCGATCCGGACTGTGATGCCTAACTTCAACAACGCTGGCTGAAATCAAGATATAGTGAATATCAGACTCGAGGAGCACCTCTAGCCTATCTCTGAACCTTGGATCACGTCGGAAGTAATCTCGAATGTATGGCCCGATCTCCTCTCGAACTTCCTGTGGCGTGCAATCGTGTAACGTGATTTCCCCGTAGTTCATTCTTTCAGGGAATTCCAGCCGGCGTAGGATCGGGAATACATCGTGAAAGGATCCCATCAGCGAAATCCACTCCAGATGACGTAGCGGCACCTGAAGCATGGGGTCGTATTCGCTATCGTCGTCGATAAACAGTGAATTTAGCATAAGGGACCGAAGATTAGGATTCGAGGTGAGAAGTGAAAGTATTTGTGACGTGGTTGGAATGGCTGAGGGTGAAGGTGAGAGAGTATCGGCGGGGCCGAGCGATAGGCTGGTAAGCGCCGTGGTAGTCGATTTTAGATGGTCCCAGGATGAGATCCTGAAATGGCCCGAGAGATGGAGATTGCGCAATTTTGGGAAACGGTATCGGGTGAATAGATCGGACGCATCCACTCTGCCCAACACAATTGACTCGATACTACTGGAACGGACGTCTTCGCCTTCAGGAATCAACGAAGAAACGATAGGGGTTAGGAACCCCCTTTGGTTGCTGGTGAGATGGACTTTTCGTATAACGTCGCGCGTGGCCCGATCCCTAAGCGCGTCCCGCAGGGCTTCATCGAAATCGTCATTTCCACAGTCCCACCCGTCCAAGATGAGGTCAAGGGCGAAGATTCCGGAACGAAGGTACCACCGTTTCCAGTCCTTCAGATTGTTTCCCCAGGAAGTCCATAGTTCTGGGGTGTGAAGGGCGACTTGGAACCAGTGGTGACAGACGAGGAGGAAGTTGTACGAGCCCTTTGGTATCTCGGCAAAGTGGGGGTTGCCGACCTCCGCGACGTTGAAACGGAAGATGCGACCGAGGATTTCTGGAGGTATACGTGCGATGTTCAGCAGAGAGTTTCGGGTCCGTTTGAGTCGGATAGTTTGCGCATCCAAGGCCAGGATGGAGTCGTGGTTGATCTCGCGGCCCATCCTTGCGACCTAAACGCGCTGCGTCAGGTATTGCACACGATTTAGAACGTATTAACTCGCGTCGGTTCCTGTGCTTGTTTCTTCTTTGAGCGATGAGATGTTCACCGCGGTATGGAAGAAAGCTGGTGTTGCGATGTCGATCACCGCGACGCGACGCGTAGCCCTCGGACGGCTTTCATGGCTTTCGATCAGCCACGAAGTCCCTGCACAAATACGGTCAGGACATCAGAACGCTCAAACTTGCCGATTTACGTGAGAGCATGGCAGTCCTATCTAAGACTACCTATACCCACTTCCCGTTGGCGGTGAGTTGTCTTGGCCCGGTGCATCGTACTCCACGCTGACGCGTGCTTTGATGTGCAACAGACCAGGGATAACATCGGACTTAAGCTTGGGGACCCACAAAACACACACGATGAAGCCAGGGTCCGAGAGGCGGCGCGACTGGCTGGTGCCAAATAGTTTCATCGACAGGCCACCCGAAGGGTTTGATACGTATTTGGACCGATCCGTCAAGGATTCCCGGCATGTGCCTAGCAACGCGAAGACCAGGTCTGGGAGGAAAATCGACTTCGATTTGATTCTTATTGGAACTATCGGTCGTACCTACGTGTCATGGTTCGCCGTTGAAAGTGTGTAACCTGGGCATGACCTATGACTGTTCCGGTAGGAGGTGAGGACAGAAACGAGGAAGAGTGAACTGATTTTCGTTGTATGGGTTGCATAAGGGACCGAGTGAAGAGCTTTTTACCTTGATTTGCCTCCAGTAAGGTACGTGAAAACGACTGGTAGCCATATGGTTCCGGTGATCAATGTAGTAACATGAGATTGTCCTCACCGCTCCTAGTTAATCAACGCGTAACCGTATGTCGCGGTAACTGACAACACCTTGCTGTAGTTTGAGGAGTAGATAACAACCAGGTACAACGGTCATAACTACTTCTGTGTAGGAACTACCAACTCGAACGTTCCATACAACTATTCGGCTTACGAACATTTAGCATCAAAGGGACATTCCTGATTTGGATCCGGTTCATAAACGAGCTCCTCGACCAGACCTTTTATCTGCTCGATCACCCCCGAGCAAACGTGAACCCCTTCGCCGAACAATTCCAGCGAAACGGCTTGATCACCAGAGGTTTGATGGGCCAGGTAGGTGACGAGGGGGTCCCAGTCGTCGTCCACCGCTTCAGCGTCCTCCAAATACAGCCGTCGCAAAGAAGGGAACAGTTTCTTGTGCCCATTTAGTCCATTTGGGTCCGGCAGCAGGAATCCGGGCGCCACCGGGCGGGTAAGGTGGAGCGCTTCGAGATTAGGCATCCTGACGATGACCTCCTCCGTCACCGGGAGGTTTGTGTGAAAATCAATAATACTTTCTTGGGGAAGGAGCGCGAGGATGTCGATGGATAGCTTCTTCCTTACGTCGCGAGACATCATTCGGGAGAGCCTCGCCTCAAATCTCCCATATGGAGGGCCATCCTGTGGTTGTCGATCCGGACCGCGATGCCCGACCCCAACAACACTAGCGCAAACCGAGATACAATAAGTGTGGGACCGGAGGAGCATCCCCAGGCTATCTCTGAACCTTGGATCACGTCGGAGGTAATCTCGAATGCACGGCCCGACGTCCTCTAGAACTCCCTGTGGCGTGCAATCGTGTAACGTGATTGCCACGTAATCCGTTCTTTCAGGGAATTCCAGCCGGCGTAGGATCGGGAAGACATCGTGAAAGGATCCCATCAGCGTAATCCACTCCAGATGACGTAGTGGCACCTGGAGCATGGTGTCGTATTCGCTATCGTCGTCGATAAACAGTGAATTTAGCATAAGGGACCGAAGATTAGGGTTCGAGGTGAGGAGTGAAAGTATTTGTGACGTGGTTGGAATGACTGAGGGCGAAGGTGAGAGAGTATCGGCGGGGCCGAGCGATAGGCTGGTAAGCGCTGTGGTAGTCGATTTTAGATGGTCCCAGGACGAGATCTTGAAATAGCCCGAGAGATGGAGATTGCACAATTTTGGGAAACGGCATCGGGTGAAGAGATCGGACGCGTCCACTTTGCGTAACACGATTGACTCGATGCTACTGGAACGGACGCCCTCACCTTCAGGAATCAACGAAGAAATGATGGGAGTCAGGAACCCCGTTTGGTTGCTCGTGAGATGGACTTTCCGTATAAC
>Ga0307510_10004986_pt1 | contig 15713 bp, 12 predicted proteins | sample 12_EM_MG_FD_207224 | JGI IMG/M metagenome (GOLD analysis project Ga0307510, IMG submission 207224) | Populus trichocarpa ectomycorrhiza microbial communities from riparian zone in the Pacific Northwest, United States - 12_EM | ecosystem: Host-associated > Plants > Roots > Unclassified | place...
GCACGAAAGTTAGTCCCCTCGTACCTACAAAGTCGTGTAGAGTATGAAGGAGGTAACTATGCCCAGTAAGTGGATCGGGTGCATCCACAGAGGACAAGTTGGTAAAAGATGGAGTCCGAGGGAAGAAGCCCATAGGTATGATCCCGAGGACAAATCTTGTAATGCCAGAAGACCAGAACCAACCAACGAAGAATGGCCATCTTCGGTCCAGCGAGTTAGACTACCCTCAATGAGCACAGGGGTAACATAATTCGTAACCATTGTTGTCAACGGATAAACGGATGAGCTGACACCAGACGAGGTCTCCACACCATCAGGGATAACAGACGCGCAGACTGATAAGTTGACCATGGGAGCAAAAAGGTGTGGAGGAGAGTTTTCAGGGTCTACGAGTGTTCGCACTCAGGTGAAGTTCGCAGAGGTGCGGGCAAGGTACTTAGTTAGTATAGAGTTAGCATGTATACCGCGATTGCTCAGACGCGGAATATAAATATCGAAGCATCTTTGCTGCTATTTAACTCAACAAGCACGGAGAAGAGTTCTTATCAATATAATAAGTTATTTACACTTTTATATCATTACGAATACTTTGACTATCTATACCGAAGTGAATTATTATATCTAGCCTACATTACTCGTGTCTTCTTAACGAGTTCTCCAATATAATTACGATTAACTTGAAGGTCTTAGCTGTCGGAATACCTCACGCTGAAGCTACCACCCTAACACAACCAGGAGACCTTGTCCCGGCTTTGAATAGCTATGACACAACGATTAGCACAACGCAAAGAAATTGAATTGATTGATGGTACTATAGACCCACCAGTATCAGAAACTACTCATATGATAGAATTGGGTAACGAAGCGGATGGGCCAGGGGACACAGAAGACACCGAAGCAGAGGAAGAAGAAGAGGAAGAAGAGATAAGAGAAGTGAGAAAAGGAGATAAAGAGCGAGGAAAGAAAAAGCGGGAATGGAAGGAGCAGCCTGGAGCTGGAATGTCTGCAGGAAAGCGACAAAGGTTTGCACAAGATCAGGATGAAAATCTGATTCAAGCATTAGAAAAGCAGGATGAGAAGGCGGGAAAGTTATACAAGGAAACACTTACTGCTGGAATCGACAAGTTGGTAGAGGCAATTGCGAAAGCAAGTCAGTCAGGGGAAGCAGCTGTGCCAGGGCAAGGAAGTCAAGATAGGGGAAGTGCGGAGCAAAGAGGAGAAGAAAGACTTACTGAACAAGAGAGAAAACTAAAGGAGTTGATGGAAGCACAAAAGATTGTACAGGAAAAGTTAGATAATTCAGAGCGGAAGAGAGTAGCAGCTGAAAAAAGAAGTGAAAAACAACAAGAAAAGATGATGGAATTACTTCAGCTTTTGATGAATAAGTAAATGTAAATATTATTTACACTTTGATTTTATATTTTGTTTATTCTTTTTGTTTATTTTCTTATATTGTATTTAAGTTATGCAAGTTTTCAATTTGTTTATAATTGTTTATTGAATCATGTAAAATATAATCTTTACTCAAAGTGAAGATATTCAAAAATACTCAGTGGCTGGCAGCCAGATTTAACACTTGTAGCAGATCCCCAATAACAAGTGTGTACATTAGCAAGGGGAATACAAACAGCATAATAACTTCCCACTGGTGATAGTCCAACCTCAAAGTTTAACTTATGTCCCAAAAATCCCCATTGCATAAGTGCTTTTCCAAAGCCCCATTCCACACTCATTCGTTCTCGTGACATATGCTTATAAAATTCCGGTTCAGCTGGGGTCATAACACTATCTCGCAGATTGCAGTATGCACCGATAATTCCCGGTCTCAAAAAGTAAGCTGGATCACCGTCGACTAGGGGCTGCTGCCCGTTCGGCAATCGCATTGTTGGCCATATCTCGTTTCCAAATTTCAAAATACCATACATACCCCATTCCCCTAATGTGCCCTCATATGGACCTATAGATATATGTACAATTAAATTAACATTCCTTGATTTTTAAAACTGTAAATTAAAAATAAATTAAAAATGTAAAAATAGAAATAAGAAATAAACAGTGAGATAAATAAAATACACAAATCAATAATGATAAAGAAATAATAAAGAAGGAATAAACAACCTGCGAGGTGGATAATTAATCCATTGCGTGCCATAATCGCTTGAAATTTAACGGAATGGACTTTTTTGTAACCCAAGTAGAAAGGGTTTTGATCCATAGTACACGGTCGACAAATAGATCGATGAGTATCATCGATAAATCCATAAATTCTATTTCCTGCAGTGTCAATCGCTGCACAATAAGTTCGAAGCTGTTCTGCTGTAAGCCACCGGGTATCCCAGTTCAGAAAACCCTTCCGTTGTTCCTAGATATAGATTAAAGTTCCATTAAACACCGTCTCAATCCATGTGATACTACGACCAAAAATCTATTAATTAATTATACATTAGCTATTAGACTCTAAAATTATTTGTGAAGTAATTTACACAATAATTAATAAAAACAGATTAAAAATAATAAAAATAAAAATATAAAGAAAAATAAATGTACAAATAAGTTAGAGAAGAAAAATTAAGGAGAATAAATACACATACATTACAGCAACTCTTATATTAGTTTGGAAATGCTAATCGAAATAGAAGTACAGCCAAGCACGTTTCTGGTGTTGCCTGGCACCGATTTTGTAGCTGTAAATCCTGCAACTGAAATGCTCGCGCCAACTCTTCAATTTGAGCCTTTGTAAATTGAAGAAATTCAAGGCACCAGTTATCACTTTTGGTAAAAAGATTAAACTGATGGGTAGTGTTGGGTGGGTGACTGCGGTTTGGACGAGAAACCCATAAAGCGCTTACGTTGAATTTGACGACATAGTGGGTTTGAACGGATATGCTGGATAATAATCCGCTTCTTCTGCAATCGTTGTTGCATAGGCAAAAATGGGTCAATCAATAATAAAGAAACACCAGTAGTATAAAGGGTCATCATATTGTGTGCCATGATGTATAGTTTTACTATAATCTTTTCTACTTATTCTGAGCGTGTTACTTCTCTATATACATACATGCACCCCTGTATTTTTGATATCCAGACCTCGCCTTTGCCTTCTTCCTTAGTTCTAGTGGCCTCTTGGCCAATGTTTACTGCTTGGCACTTGGGTCAACCCCTTGTCATCTACGCTCAGCTATCAGGGATATCAACTATCCCTACCTGAAATGCCCTGATCATTTTCTTGGTATTTCACCTTTCCTAATTTATCTCTGTTGCTGTGGTTACGGCATTTTCTGCAGGGATCATCACATTTGCTGGATCCCTCTATTGAATAGTCTATCCAAAACTTGAGCTAAAAATTGGACCAAGGCCTTAGTTAAACCCTGTATTCTACGGGAGAGCCAACCCGTGACACGCTAGAAAAAAGCACGTTCGAACACTCCCCGAAAATCCTAAAAATTAAAAAAACTGCTTAGATGAGCGTGCTCTTACAAGTATATCATACCCTTCGAATCAAGCAAATCCTAGGTGAGTGAGCGGGTGCGAATGCGGTTACAAACAGTTCTGAAAAGCCTAAGGTTACCTAAGCCAGAGGCCAGCTTACCGCAGCCCAAGCCCATTCAGGTGCAGCAAGCTAACGGAGGCCCAGCTAAGCGAACTTCCTCCTTCGGTGTCTGAGCTCACAAGGGAAAAAGGCCTATGATCCTGCAGCGTTCTGCTGAGTCATGACCCGTCCTATGAACTGGTTCGGACGGGAACATGAACTTCGCTGTTTTCGACATTGCGCTCTCGAAGGCAGCTAGTGGTTATGCGTATCATGGTACCGTACCAGCAGAGGCTAAACGGGATGATGCATCACTGTGCCAGTAAGGTGACAGCTACGAATATAGTAGACTACAGCATCACCCACCACACTCTGCTTGAATGATGCTTATGTAATCGAGCCATCCGACTAGCATTTGAGGCACTAGTGCTTGCCCTCCTGCCTTCAACCGTGCCAGATTTCCGGGCACTTTTCGAATGGGCAAGCAAGGCTGATCAAGGCACCTGCTGTCAGTCCCAGCCCCGAGTCCTAAGGGTAATAGGCGTGGGTTGTTAGTTGTTCGGACGGTCATAAACCTGAACCACCTGTGTTGTATGTCATTTTGCCGCAAGTAAGGGTGCTTAAAGTCAGAACTACGGCATTGGAAGTGACGTCGATTCCTGTGAAGCACTTGGGCAAATTTGGAAAGGTCAGCGTAGTTTCCCTGGTCGAACTGCAACCGTATTGACAAAAACCCCCCTAAATATTTGGGTATCGCTTTCTTCTGCATTGAACTTTGTGGGTTGGGCTTTGTGGGGCATGCTATGAACAAACGTTGGTGAGAATATTTTGATTGGGCTACGAGTGCCGGTACTTGAATCCTACGATGGATATGAAATTCATGGGCCGCAGTCATTGAAAGAAGACAAAATCTGCAGGTGGGTCATGTCAAGCATTCGGAGAGCGACCACTAGGCTCTGTAGGGAATTTTTTGACCGTGCATATCATGAGCTCGCAGGGCCCGGGTTTCAGATAAAATGCCACATGAACACCAATAATACATTCGCAACGCAGAATTAGAGATCGCTACTGTATTTCTGTGACAATTGTGTTTACTGCAGCAGCAGGCGAGCTTGGGGAATAGGGATTTCGCGGATCCTGAAGACGTGCGAGTGTCTATACGGAGTCTGGACATCGGATCATGAGCGCCCACCGGTAGACTAAGGGAGTTGGAACAATATGAGCTTGAATATGGTAGTATTGCCTCTCACTGCTGTGTCTCTTCAGTCTTGTGTAGTCGAGTATCGTAAGATCGTGCCGGTAGCCCTGCATCCGAGCTCGGCCGAAGAAAATTGAAGAGGAACAACTTACCGCACGTCAACTAGAAGGAATTGCCAGATGATCAGCGATAGAGACACCATATAATACCACCACCACCGTACCGTACTGTGCAGGTAGAGAGCCGAGCTAAAGAACGGGCAACCATCTGATCTGGTTTCTGGGGTCCAAACTCATCATCGTTCATGGCCCCATGCACTGTAAAAAGTAAAGGGATATCTCCTATCGGAGGCTCGCAGACACTGGGGAGAGTCAAAAATACCGCAATACCGGTACGGTAGCCTTCTAATGAAGCGGCAGTTATACCGATAGATGCGGCTCTATGGTGAGCGGTTCGTGTTTTGAGGAGCTTGTAAGCAAATGTTTCTCTAGGTCCGACTCACTTTGCGGGCCAGGTGAAAGATCCTTTTTTTTTTGCGAGAGCTTGAGCCTTGAGTGTTGAGGTTGGCGGGTTTTCCATTCGGTCAAGACCAGGGGGAAGGATTTTCTTTGGTGGAGGATAGGTACTTTAACAACTGATGGATGCCCGAGACCAGCGCGGCGCGTGTAACATAACGAACGACACGGCAACCCTGTTGCGTTGCTCTGCTCACGAACTTTGGGAATTTTCTACGTCTCCCGCACTCTCATTTCGTCCTTACCCGATCTTTCTCTTCAATCCGCCAACTTCGTCACCAGATCCTTCAACCACTCCCCGTCTCTGCTCCCCTTCGTTCTTCCCTATTCCATACCCCACCTCACTTTCCTTCATTAACTTAGGTCGCTTTATCCTTCCCCCCTCTCTAGCTTGTACCATCCCTTTCCCAATCACATTGATTCTGCTTCCTTGTCTCTGTTCTAATCCAACCTTCAACTCATCTATAGCTCCATCTCACTTTTTCGGTTCGTAGGACGATGCGGCTTTAGCTGCCTCACTCAACAGAGACTCGCTTCCTCGTTCGCCTCATCGCCTTCCGCTGTGTGCGCCGCCTCGCGGGTAGTATACAACCATGAACAGAAATGGGGAGATCATCTTTAGACGGGGGCGGATCCCTCCAGTAGATGTGGACGATGCATTGCAATACACTCCGTTATCTTCTGTTGTTCCTTCGACCTCAGGTAATGAGCCTCGCCAGATTCACAGCTAGGACTAATCATTGCCACTCCGGCGGCTTATCGGGGGTATGCAGTGCTAACAAACATTTGAATCTAGAGATAATACCATTGCCCCTTCTCTTGCCGAATGGAACTGGTCCGATCTTTCAATCTGAGGCGGAGCGCCGGTCATCTAGGCAGACACTCGACGCTCTGGACAGAGAAGCCCTAGCGGACCCAAATTCAAAGTTTGTACGAAAAACGCTCCATGAGCTGGCTGCAGCGATCAGTGCGCCAGGTGGGACGGAATTGTGAGTGCTCTGTGGAAAACGGAAATCGACGGTAACTTTATGGTGGCTAATTTTGCACACTTGTGGATAGTCGGTTCAAGTCTTTTGTTACAACGGAGGACCCCACAACCCCGAAAGAGCCTTCAACAAGCAACATACTGAAACATCAGGCGATTGGAAAGTTCGGGGAGATGGTAATGAATAGAAGCAATGTGAGCTTTAAATGTACGAAGCTATTCCATTCTTTTTAGAACGAATATCTCCTTTCTCCGACTCAACTCTGGTCTTGGATTCTGATACACGAGTAGATACTAATTCGCCTCCTCTAACGTTCACACCTATTCGAAAATCTGTACCTCCTCCCTCCCCAGCTCTCGCATATACCCCGGTAACCGGATACTCTCCAGCCCCTGGGTACGCCCCAACAACCCCCACCTATAGTCAGTACCACAGCAATGTGACACACAACTCGATATCCAGCGCTTCTCCACAGCCGCTTGGGCCTCCTCTGGCTTTACCACAAATGAATGGATATTACCGACCCCCGCAATTTTCTGATTTGGCTATAACCCCCAAGCAGGAGCCTACACAGTCGCCAATACCACCTGGCAGCTCTCAAAAAGCTGACGCAGTCAAAATACCGCCACCACCAACTACTTTTGATCGGTCCCAGTATGTCAAGCATACTGAGATTGATCAGAGGTTTCGTAGGGCTAAACAATTTGGCCAGGGTTCAACTTCGAAGAGCCGTAAGCGGAAGCGATCACATTCCAATGCCGAGGATGGGGAGACGCTTGGTCCCGGCATAGATCAGAGAGCAAAGGCTGAAAGCTTATTTAGGGGCTTGCAAGGCTTCCTTACTTCGATTTTCGAAGCTGAGGATAACCTCTCCCCAGATACGTCTGATCGTACCTTTGATAAAAACGCGAAGATTTGGATGACAAGCTCTCTGGAACAGCAATCACCGTGTTTGGCCACCGCGGTTCTATTGAAATTGGAAAATTCAATCCATAAAGTTATTTCAACCGGGCTATTCCAACAGGTGCCTGTAGATGATCTTACAAGGATACAAAAGATCTGCGAGAGCTCCCTGAAGCAAGCTGAAACCGTGGACGTCAAGATGGGATCGGACGACAGCGAGTCTGCTATTGAGGAATGGCTGACGAGGGTCTCTTCAGTGGACAACGGGTTGAAAACCGCTAAAACGGTTTTAAGAATTATGGTTGGAGGCAGAGAGGAGAAGCAATTATACCCGGAGGACCTTCTGGCGAGCGTTTTGAATGTTGCAAAAAATCTTATTGAAGGCACTATCAATCCAATGATAGAGATGAGATCCACCGGAGAATCTCAGGCTGCTTTCAAAGTTGCATCCACTCACAAAAAGGTGTTGGGAGGGCTTTTACATGAAGTCACAAGTTTGTTCTCGTTAATTTCCAGGCTATTAGCCCTAGAGGAGGTCACGGAGGGGACAATCACCACCTTGGAGTTTATTGCCGTTGCAGTAATATTCATCGAGAATGCATCAACAGAGAAGGATTCTGTTTTTGGTGTGCAGAAGGTGGAGCGATTCCGTGTTGTCGCCATGGACATACTTGCAAAGATTTTTGCTCGATATTCTGACCAGAGGACATTTATCTTCGATGAAATATTAACAAGCCTAGAAAAACTGTCTGTCAACCGACAGAGCGCAAGGCAATTCAAACTTGTCGAAGGTGGAAAAAACATACAACTGGTCAGTGCTTTGATTATGAGGCTAGTGCAAACGAGTGGGACCTATCAGGAGCGTAAAAAGAAACGGGGTTTGGTTACCGGGGAAGATGGCGAGTTTTCCATGGAAAAGGGAGAGGGGGGTGAGCCTGATCGTGGCGAAACAGACGTTATAGGTGCAGTTAATAAACTGTATACCATGTCTAACCCTTTATTGGAGAGTGCTCAAAAAAATGCCCAATATGTGGTTAATTTCTTGGTGCAGCGGGCAATGAGGTCGACGAAAACTGGGGACCAACCTTACAGGGTCCTAATGGACATCTTTGCCGAAGATTTCATTGCCGTACTCGGTTCTCCTGAATGGCCAGGCGCTGAGTTATTACTCCGATCCATCCTCGGGAGTATGTGTACCATTGTTGATGGTGACAAACAACCAGCCCCAGCAAAGTCAATGGCTTTGGATTTACTTGGATTGATGGGTAGCGCAATTTGTGATGTTGTTGTGCATCTGCGGGAGAGCCATAAAAATAGGGAGTCGGACTGTTTGGCTGATGACCGGATATATGCTCTAACGGACAAGGTCTTAGAGAGTACTGTAGTAGGCTCCGGTGGAGGAGTTAGTATGGAAGAGGACTTAATCGAATGGGAAGGACCGTTTAGATATGCACTCGAGCATTTGATTGAGAATAGTGCACATGATCCAAGTCTCCAGAGCGCTTGTGGCTATTACCTTACGATCTGGAGTGCTCGGATTTGCGCCTTTTCCGATAAAGCAGAAGGCCAGGATGAGGAAGACGCAGATGAGGAAGTTATGGGTGAATTGGCCAGGATCGCTGCAAATTTAAGAAGGATTACACTTGATAAGAGTTGGATTGACGACGACTTGTAAGTCGAACACCCCACCTATCTAGCTGCAGTTATCATCTGCTGACCTCCCTAGTGATGTCGCAAAAATATCCTCGGCACAGATACGACAAGCCTACATTCTGACTGTTCTGCAAATGCCATTCTGCACATCATTTGAACACATTTTAAACCGTTTACTTCGCTCCGTAGACGATAATCAGGCAACTACGAGAAGTAAAGGACTCAAAGCAATCCTGCAGCTCTTGCAAAAAGATCCCGCTATTCTCAAGCGGCCCCAGGTGGTACCGTTCATTCTCAAGCGGCTAAGAGATCCATCGCCCTTGGTCCGAGATTCGGCAGTGGATCTGATTGGTAAATGTATCCTGTTTCGAACAGACCTAGAAGATCAAGTGTACAAGAGTATAATTGAACGTTCCGCCGATGCTGGGGTAGGGGTTCGAAAGCGATCCATGAAGATTTTGAAAGACATCTACCTAAGGAGCAAAAAGGAGATTGTCAAGGTGGCAATCGCTGAAGCGCTCGTTCAGCGCATAAAGGATTCTGATCCTAGTGTTTCGGTATGTGATAAGCAATGGCATATATCGCCCATGCTGACGGAAAACCTAGGAACTTGCAAGGAAGACCTTCGAAGAGATCTGGATTACACCTTTCTACACTTACATGGGAGTTGAAGATACAGAGAATCAGCAGAACCAAACAGCCGATATTAGTCCTCAGTTGAAGTTGGTTGTTAACGAACGTGTGGCCGTGATCATCAAGGTTGTGCAGAAGGAAGTGATGCAAATGGTGTTACATGACGTTATCAAATCAGTGAGTTTGGAGAATACCAATCCATTTTACCCGAATACTAAATCGGGGCTCAGATCTTGCATGCCGACACCAAAAACTGCTCGGTCAATTTCAAAGTCTGTAAGACGATGGTGGGTTCCATGTGTGACGATCTGCTAGACCGCCAAGGAGACTCGGACAAGGTATGTCGCCCACCCATCCTTTCATGTGCGTTCCTATGCTAACTTTTCACAGGCAGAAAGGCAGAGTACTCTCCAAGCGCTGACTGTTTTCGCCAAAGCGAATCCAAAGCTTTTCAAACCAGAGCAACTCATCATGTTACAGCCATATATTGAAAATCTAACCGACCAGGATGATCTTCACGTCTTCAGATCAGTCATTATCATATTCAGATGCGCGTTGCCAGTTTTGTCTAGCCTACACTCTGGGTTTTTATCGGCTGTCCAACAGAGCCTACTCAAAAACCTCTCTAGACTTCCGCCATTGGTATACAAAACCCTTGCGATCATTTCTCACTTCATTACTAACACCCCCGCGCGTCAGGAACTTCGAGAGGTTGTCGCTTGCCTTTGGACCATCAGCGGTATTCTAAGAAACACTGATAGGCTCGTCCGAGTCACGATATCATGTCTGACTAATATCCTCAAGTCAAAGGGGAAAATCATCGAAACTGATGTAGAGGCTAACCGTCTGGTCCGGACTTTACACATTCTCGGCCTATTTGGGAAACACTGCCAATTCGAGGACAAAATTGTGATGTTCCAGACTGCCTTCCCCAAGTGGAAGCCAGGAACAGTATCTGGCCTAATCACAGATACGATAATACCATTCTGCGATCCAGCGGCTCATACTCTTGTCCGGAAAGCTGCTCTGGAGAGTTTGTGCCATGTCTGCCAAACACACGCTAGTCAGTTTTTGCGTGCCGAAATATTGAAATCGTTTGATCAAGTGTTTGAAGTAGGTAAAAAGGAACTGGTGAATCTTGTGCTTCTAGGTATAAGAACATTTCTGCAAAGCGAAGAAAATCGGAGCGAAGGGTTTGCTGGTGAAGAGAAAGACGAAAAGAAGAATGGCGAGCCTCAGGTTGAGAGGTTGAGTCGCGCAGCCAATGCCAACCAAAACGATGGAGTCAGCACCAGTTTGGCTCAAAAGTATCTCAGGAATATAATTCAGGTGGCTACCTCAACCCAGGATATTTACGCGCTTACAGCTACAGAGGTCATCGGGAGTATATTGAGGCAAGGGTTAGTGCATCCCAAGGAGGTACGTCGTTCTATTCCCTCTTTGAAAGGCTAGACCTAACACCAATTTAGTGCGTTCCCGCCTTGATAGCCCTTGAAACCTCTACGAACGTCGCAATCCAAGCTATCTCCAATCGAGAGCATCGTACGCTGCACTCCAAGCACGAAACTATAGTGGAAAGAGGGTACATGGATGGCGTCCGCGCCTGTCACATCTACCAGCGCAATGTTATCGGTAATGAGTCTGGTGCCACGGCTAACCCATTCTCCTCTAAGATGCACCCACTATATGAGATTGTCAAGAGCAGTCGCAAGGTGAGAAAGAAGTTGTTAGGGAATATGACTATGAGCGTGGACTTTGAGCCCCAAAAACTAGACGTCGATTCCTCAAAACCAAATCATCTGGGTTACTCGAAATTTGTAATCCAGAATCTTGCCTTCTTTGAGTATGGGACCTTTGATGAGCTGTACCAAGTTGTGACCACCATGGAAAGGGTCGTTTCTGGAACTGGCATGACTGTGGCCCATTCAATCGAGACCGATATCTTTCTTCTCAAGCTGGATGCTGGGGATACCGCAGAGCGAACCATCAAACCAGATACTCTGAAAGTGTTGGCGACTGGCGCGGCGATCCTCTACATGCTGTGGGAATGCAGGTATTTCTTGAGAAAGTCTTATAGCATCAATGACAACAAGTGCCGCGACTACAAGAGCAGCAAACTTTCCGCCAAGGACGTGAATAAGGCACCATCAAGAGCGGCCACTTGGTCTAATGGCGCCGCCGCCCTTTGGAAAAAAATTGAGGAGATCATGACTGACCTTAAGTCTGACGATGGTATGATGAAGCAGTGCAAAGAATTCGTGGACCTCCTTACAGTTGATAATGAATTCAAACTCGCTGCTGAAGGCGAGGATCCCGAGGACCTCGATGGTGAAAGGGCCCTGACGCCAATCCATGACCTCCATGAAGAAGGCGGTATAGGTGGGGAGTTTAGTACACCGGGGAAGAACAAGAAGCGCAAGTTCACACCCGGGTCTCCCGAGAAGGGCTTCATGAGGCCGAGGAAGAAGGTCAAGGCAAAACCTCGGAAGTCGGCTGGGAAAGATGAATAAATACGTTTTTTTTATTATATTATATTTCCGTCTTTGCACCTTCCAGGTTCATCTTTTCTTTCTTTTCCGGCCCCACAACAGCCTCCACCTATTGCTTTCATACCCGCCTGGTTTCTTTTTTCTTGTAGATATGGGTTTAGTTTCTTTATCATGTCCTCTTTTCTCTTTCTTCTAGCTCATTACTTCGGTGGGGGAGTTTGTCGTTTTTTCTTTTTTCCTCTGGCACATTCCTCTTTTTTCTTATCTCATCTCATTGGGCTGGCATTTTTTTGCACCTTTTCCCTCACTTTCCCCTTTTAAAATTAGTAATTCCCTCTTCACCCCTCCTTCTCTGGCAGGCTCGCGGAGTATTTTATAGTTTTCGTTTCCCTTGCTCTTTATTCTTCACTTTTTTGTCCAGTTTTTTTTTCTCCCGAAAATATCATAAAGGATTGACCTAGGTTGGATATGTGGATATTGACGAATTGATGGTTAGCCAATAGCATGGATTTGGTCCGGGCTGGAGGTCTTTTTCCTTTTCCCGGATAATTAATGGCGAGATTCATGGGATTTTTTTTTCCTCTTGGGCTCCGTCCCTGCGCTGTGCTTTATGCTTTTCTGGTTTCGTGTGTGGCTTGGCTGGGCTGGTTTTGGGGATCGTAGACTTCAATCTCTTTATTGTAAACCAATATAGAGCCATACCAATCCAGGCTTCGACACCCATGGCAGTAGACGTCAGTAAAGAGTGTTTTCATGTATCTATACACAAGTTCCCCCTGACGGTTGGGACGGCATAAAGGATCATGGAGTAGCACTATAGAGACATGTTAGCCTAGGTATGGGTGGTGAACCTAGGGGGGTCCGTCCCGGTTTGATATGGCGTATGAATGGCGAGGTGTTCATACTCTGTTGTCCACTGCTAATACCATGTATAGTACTGGTACTGGTCACTAGTTGTTAGTGTTGGATTTTTGTCTGCTCCAACAGAACTCTGCCAGGTAGTAGGATTTGATTAGCCGATTGAGCACCTTACCCATTCGGCCGTTGCTGGCCAACATGGCGCACGTTCAGAATTAATTGTTTCTATTTCTCTGTAGAGTTTTCACCACACTAAATACCAGTCACCAAATGCTCCACCGGCCGTATATAAGTCACTCCAAGAAATATTCCGTGATACCTTGTGCGTTCTATGGGGTGCAACGGCCTACTCTCTAACAGTATAATAATGTTATTATATTAATATCCCCATCGTCGTCGGCATCGCGGAGGACACGAGGGGGGGTGCTCATATTCTCCGCTCTATGTTTACTTCGATTAACAATATCGGTACATTTCCCTTCTACCACCACGCGAGTTTGTGCATGCTCGGCTCGGCAGCGGAGGAGAGAGCATCATTAGTAACTACAATATTTAAGACGCCCCAACACCGGTATCCGGTAACCAGAGTTGATGAGCGTTCAACAAAAGTGTTTGGAATTGAGCGCACACAGTATTATAGCACGGCACCATAAGGCATCCTACTCAAGCCCACCGCAGGACCCCCATACCGCTGCGCTGCATTCGCCCATCTTCGCTCACACCTCGTACTATACAGCGAACGAACCACGCTGCAGGCACATCCGCCCGCCCGCCCGGCATGGGCGGAGACTCTGGGAAGACCAAGAGAAACGGTCACCCTCTCATAATATACCAACAGCCGATTTTGAGGGGTAGTCTCCAGTCCCGTTTAATCTTCCATTGTAAATACTTACATATACCCGTACGGAGATCGGACAGGTGCAGTTCCATATATCAACACACTCGGTAGGCGGCAAAGTCGACGTCCCATTGCACTGCGAGTCCTTGTACTCCCTCTAACTAACAAGCTTGTCTTACCGATACCCGGATTTCCCAGATAGCCTCGTGGGAAACCGTCGGGTCGCAAATACGATCCTTCCATATTCAATGCAAAAATTAAATTCTTCTTCTATTATTTCTATAATAGTTGGTGGGGGGGTGTTCAAGGCCAAAAAGCGCGGAATTTTCGGTATAAAAAAAAGTAACGGCGGGAATCTTGCATTAAGTTAGTTGCTCTACCAACCGGCCAATTGTAATAATGGCAGATTTTTTTCGGCAATGTATTTTGATGAGAGGCTCATGATAAAGTGTGCATAATCGATGGGAAGAGATTGTGCGTATTGGATGCAAAGAATCTTGCTCGTGGGAACTTGTGGTAAATTTTGGGAATGATTGTGCATGGATCTTGTACCGGAACAGTGATAGCGAGTGATAAGTTCATGGAGCTCGAAAGAGGCATTTGGTATGGAGAATGGAGGGCTCTGATCATCTAGTAGTCTGGACAGCCTGCGAAAAATCATTGATTGAAAGCTATTGCCGAAATAGCTCGAGAAACAAAACAGTTTTCCAGACTTCAGTGAAGCCTTAACTTCACTATTTTCCCAATTGCAAGATCTATGTGTGTCTTTCTAACCTAAAGATGACAATCTACCCGCAAAACAATTTGGTGCCCTATTCTATTTACATTTATTCATATTACCCAGCTCGTGGACGCTTTACCTACCATTCCAACATGAATAAATACCGTATTTTCTCGTGTTTTTACGGTTTTTTGCCAAGCCGGTGCCTGGAGTCTGAAATGGGCCCTCAAATCCCCCCAGCCAGCATAGTAACCAAGGTGTGGGTTCCAGGAGTCTACAACAATGCGGCTGAGTGATCGTCTGCAAGGGTTGTGTGCCCAATTTTGGGCAAAAACCGGTCTTGGCAAAAACCCGTATAACACGAAAAAATACGGTAGTACTATATGGTAAAGTAAAGTTATAAATTAACTCTTGGATGTACCAAACTTACATGAAATAGCAGCATCAGCTAAGCCTTTCCGGGTCCTTCCACTTTGAATACCCCAGTGTAGCGAGACTACGGTACCAGTGTTGCGACGAGTTGTAGGGGGTGATAGGACATTTTGTATGATACCGGATTCGTGCATAGCCGGGCTTCAGGGGAGTGATCACGACAAATCCCGCCCCTTGGTAGCTAGTCCTACCCCCTAAATACCGGTATCATAGTCTAATTATGATACTTTACTCATGTCAGTGAGTAGTTGGTGGCTGACCGGACGCCACCCCTAGCCCAGCTTTCGTATCATGCAGCAAGATACTAGCTTATGTAATCGAGCGCCCTCAAAGAGCCGCCTCCGAGATCGTCTGTCCCATCCGCGCTTGAGGAAGGAATCCCTCGGTAGACAGCACGGGGGACCTGCCCATCAGAGTGCTGGCTTTCCACTTTTCGGTGCCGTTTGATCGTGTGTGAAAAGCCACAGGTCAGGGGATCAGTGAATGGATTCCTACGATAAGTATCACGTTTGGTGATCAAGAGAGTCTGGTCAAAAAGAAATCTACCCAGCTTAGTTCCGTTCGGCTAAAAGTCTCCTTACTATGACACCTTGCATAACAATTATAACCATTAGATACCGGTAGTGTTTAGCATTAGCGTTATAAGTAATTCAAATCTACTGCAAGCAAGCAAGCTAAAGCAGTAAGGCTAAAGCTCCTATTATCATGTAAGGTTAGGCATTTTTTAGTATTATGCCGAGCAAGACGTCTCCATGCGTTGAGGTTAGACGCCCCACCCCGCCAACACCTTCGCTCCACCCCTTAATGATAACACTATTAAAGCCAAAGCCAAAGTAGGGGTTTTCAAAGTTCAGAAGAGAGACAATGGTAAAATGATCGGCACCCAGCCATGCATTAGTGTGCATTAGGGCACATATTAACAGTGGCCAATTGTATCAGAAGATTTCAAGTCGCATAT
>Ga0307510_10004988_pt1 | contig 15712 bp, 10 predicted proteins | sample 12_EM_MG_FD_207224 | JGI IMG/M metagenome (GOLD analysis project Ga0307510, IMG submission 207224) | Populus trichocarpa ectomycorrhiza microbial communities from riparian zone in the Pacific Northwest, United States - 12_EM | ecosystem: Host-associated > Plants > Roots > Unclassified | place...
CACTTGCAGGAAAAGATCTCAGTTATGCCAAGCAGAAGATTGAGGCAATTGACGAAGAGAACTTGACCTACAGCTTCAGCTTGATTGAAGCCAATGTTTGGAAGGATGCAGTTGAAAAGGTGACTTATGAGCACAAGTTCGTGGCAACTCCTGAGGGAGGTTCCATTTGCAAGAGAACCAGCACATATTACATCAAGGGTGATGCTGAGATCAACAAAGGCCAAATCAAGGACGTGTATGGCAAAAAGACCGCAGGCTTGTTGAAGGCTGTTGAAGCCTACTTCTTGGCAAATCCAGATGCCTAAATATGAAAATTCCCATGTGTGTGTGTGTGGCCTTTTTCTTGGTTGTCTTTGGCAGTGTGGTTATTGCCTTTTCTTCTTCCTTTGGGTAAATTTTCCATCCTTGTTACTGGCAAAAAAAAATTGAGAGTACAGAAGTATATCTTCTATTACTTTAATAGTATTTGATTATGTGGTCATTTGGTTAATTGTATTGAAGCAGTTCTTTTCAATAGTTGATGTTATTGGTATTGTTTTCAAAATACATAATAAAAATCACCATGTCATCAAGTGTTTACTTTGAATCGATGTATCGAAGGTTTTCTTTATACATAATCTGTTTTCTTAAAGAGCACTTGAATTTATGGACCTTTCCCTCCTTCCTCCTTTTTTTTTTTTCATCAAATGATAATATATTGAAGAGCAAAAACATTTGCCATGCTGGTTATGCACACATAAACTATCCTTTTGGAAAGATTTTATATTTGTAAAATCCAACGAATAGAATGTATGCACGAAAGAAAATAATTTATATGACCAAGGGGTGGTTAAATGATTTTCTTATTCAAACTTCACTTTCTCTTTTATTTTTTTTATGTTATTTTCACATCAATAATAATAATAATTATTATTATTATTATTATTCTTTTTTAATAAAAAAAAATAATAATCTTTACACTTCCTCTTTAAGTTGGTGCATAAATATCACATATGCCTAACTTGTTTAAAGTTGAGAATAATTAGCAGGCTTAACCTATTGGTTAGCCAACCCTTTTTATATATATGTGTAGGGCAATATACAATAGTAATGGTGGAGGTTACAACACAGGAGTATAACTACAATATTTCCTATACAGTATGCCTACAATATTTCCTATATAGATGCATTAATATGCCCCCTCAAATTGAGGGTGAAGGATCAGCCCGAAACTTGAAATGAAAAGTTGTAAAAAAAGTAGTAGGAAGTGGCTTAGTAAAGACATCTGCAAGTTTATCCTGAAAGGAAATAAAATGAATCTGGATCTCCTTCTTCACAACTCTATCCCAGACAAAACATGAGGGCTACCTCAATCATTTGCTGGTGAGATTTCAAGTCAGAATTTGGCTTCATGAGTAACCGACTACATCTGATCCGATCCATTGACTTGGATTACTGAGATTTTGGATGGTGAGATAATACACACACACACACTTCAGTTGCATGTCTAAACTTAGAGTCACAATATTGTTAAGGTTACTGATAAGAAAAATCCTATTCAAGAAGTTTTTCAGATAAAACTTCCTTATGATCTGCAGTCAATCCTGCATAATATGGTGCTATAATTCCTTAAGAATATCTGTTATGATTATGTACAACTATAAACTAAATTAGCTCCACATTTATCTTCTTCTTTTACTCTTTTATAATGTACTCCTATATATAAATACAAACTAATGTACAATGTTTAAGTTGATCAGATAAGAATCATACAAAAACATTTTTCTCCTAACTTGGCATCAGAGTCATTATAGCTCACAGATACCTTTTCTTTGATTCTGCTTCCACATAATGTCTTCTTTATTACCTTTACATGATATCAACAACCCTCTCAATCTTTCTCATACCTCACCTCTATCATCCTTTAAACTTGATGGATCAAATTATCTAATCTGCTAGTCCCAATTTCTATCATTTCTAAACAGTAATGATCTTCTAGTGTTCGTTGAAGGTTTTGAACTTGTCACTGGGAAAACCAATGCTGATAATTCACCCAATCCCTCTTATACAACATGGTATTATATTATCATCTCTTAGTCTAAATTTTGTTAGAATAGTGTATGGTTTAACCACATCCAAACAAGTCTAGACTGCTCTTAAGACTAGATTTTCTAATCAGTCACAATCTCATAATCCGTGTTTGGATTTGTCTTTTATGTTGTGATCCGGTCTTATGATCATTATCACAAGTTTTAAAGGTTGAGTCAGGTTGGGTTCGGTCATTTTTATTTTTTTAATTTTAATTTCATCTATCATCATTAGATTCGTTGGTAATTTGTATTTTTTTTTTTTTTTTTTGCCTTTTCTTTCTATAAAGTTATTATAATATCATGTTCTAAGTTATGGATTCAGCAAGTTTACTGGGTTTGACTTGGTCTTTTTTTTCATTGCTTTTTAAGTTTTTTTTAATCTCGAGTCAATGACCAGAATCTTAAATATTTTTTTAAAAATGTTTGCGTCATCTTGATATTTTTTTCTACAATGAAAAACAAATAAATAGACTCGTGGTATAGCGCTGGACACCTATCTAGTAATAATCTAAAAATTAATAATATGATAATCTAAAACTGATAATATTACATGAAGTGTTAGTGAAAATGATACACTCATATGCGAAAACATACAAATACATTTTGATCTTAAATAGACAAGAAATTTAACCATAGTCTTATTATTACAATTTGATCCTTTGGTTTTAAAAATATACAAGCACATCAATATTTACTTAAATTGAAAATGGGACATCACTAATTCTATTATAAAATAGGACATTAAGAACATATTATTATAATTCTTTTTATTATTTTCCATATAAAATAAATGAGATCATAAATGGATGGTAAATTGTCATTTTTAAAATATTAATATTTAAAAAAAATATTATAAAAAATGGATGAAACAATTAATTGAGAATTTTCAAAAACTTTATAACACAACAAAATTATTAGGCATTTAATTGATATTCGGGATATAATTTGAAAACTAATTTAAGTTAAATCTTTTATTTATTTATTTATTATGCAGTCGTGCCTGCACAATTATTCTTAAAAATGATGCAACTTATAAGTCCCTTTTCAATTCCCTCAAAAGAGAAAAGGAATATTATATATGTTATTATTTGATGGCCTATTAAAACATACCTTCAAAATCGTTCAGCAGCCGTTCTTCATAGCAGAGATCTTCATCTTCTTCCTCTGTTACTTCTCATCTATTATATCCACCAGCAGTCGTCCTTCTTAGCAGAGATCTTCATCTTCTTCCTCTGTTACCTCATATCTGCAATATCTGGAGGTCCTCTTCCTCCTTAAAACCAAACTGCAACCTCTTCTCCCTTGCAACATGGACAATCAAGAACTTCAACAATCTGTTGTTGCTGCATCAGCACTACAGTCTTCTTTCTCGCCTGTGGCGCAATCAGTTATCTATGGCGTATCCACTACTGCTGCCATCATACCTATTCCTATCACACACCAGGTAGTCTCTTTAAAACTCTCCAACACCAACTTTTTGTATTGGAGGATACAGATGAAACCGTTTCTTTTAGGCCAAAACGTGTATTCCTTTGTTGATGGCACATCATTATATCGTCCTTCACATCTGGCATCTGCTGCGACATATGCACTTTCTGTCAACTTTGCATATTTTTCATGGAAGTAGCAAGATCACTTAATCATGAGTGCCCTCCTATCTTCTCTCTCGGTGGAAGTTTTGCACTTAGTTGTGGATTCTAACGCCTCCCATGACATTTGGACAACGCTGGAAACAACTCCTGCCTCTCTTTCAAATTCTCGAATTATGCAACTTCACAGCTCATTCCAAGATTTACAACAGGCTGATGATTCTGCTAGCATTTACTTGTAGAAGGCAAAGACCTTGTTTGATGAACTTGCTGCAGCTAGCAGACCAATCTCCTTGGCCAAATTCAACTTGTATGTGTTTCGAAGGTTACGCAGTGAGTTTAAGGATCTTGTCATTAGCTTGTCCACTAAGGATGTTACCATCTCCTATACTGATCTTCATAGCAGTCTTCTTACACGTGAGTTTCTTCACAAAGCCTCTCTCCAACCATCTGTAACATCTCCTCTGTTACCAACTCCAACGCAGCAGTCAGCTGTGTTCTTTGTGCAACATCAATCTGGCTTTAGTACTAGCAAACAAGGTTGGTTTTGTGGGGGCTGGAGACCTAACAATCAACAATGTGGCCAACATGGAAACCAGTTCTCCTCTGGTTCTTCCTCACGGATAACAGGCAGCTTTAGGCAACAAGGAAATCATTTTGGTGGTTATAATCGCAATATAAAGTGTCAGCTGTGTTATGAATATAGGCATACTACCCAACAGTGTTCTCAATTGGCTACTCATCTTACGCAAGCAAATGGTAATCTCGCATTTAATAATGTATCTACCACTACTCCTATTACTTGGTTTCCTGATACAGGTGCAAATCATCAAGTCACGCCGGACCTTGTAAGTATGACGAGTTCAGAACATTACCTTGGAAATGATCATCTGCATATTGGTGATGGTAAGGGCCTTGTTATTTCAAATATTTCCCACTCTAAAATTCGTTCACCCAAATGCACGTTTACTTTATCTAATATTCTATATGTTCCTGCCATTAAAAAACCTCTGCTATCTGTTCAAAAATTTTATCTTGAGAATAACGTCTTTTTTGAATTTCATTCCTCTCTATTTTATGTTAAGGAGGAGTAGAGATGGTCTATATGTTTTGTCTGAGTCGTCCGCAACGTCGTTGCCTCAAGTTTTCTCATCTACTTGTCTCTCTACTTCCGCTGATGCCTGGCATCGTCGCCTTGGGCATCCCAATCCACGTATTCTACATTTTTTGGTGAAAAAAAAGTGTCATGTACATCAACTCAGTTTACTTTTAATTGTGTTGAGTGCCCTCTGGGCAAGTCGTCTCGTCTGACTCTAAAAACTACGGGTCATCAAACTTGAGCTCCTCTTAACTTGATTTTTAGTGATGTTTGGGGTTCATCTCCTATGTTGTCATCTGATGGTTTTTGCTATTTTGTTATTTTTTTGGATGCCCATACGAAGTTTATATGGTTTTATCCTTTGGTTGCTAAGTCTGATGTTTTTCAAATTTTTCATCAGTTTCAGGCGCTTGTGGAGCGCCAATTCTCCTTAAAATTTAACTTTGTTCAAACTGATTAGGGTGGTGAATATCGAAAACTAAATACATATTTTAAAATGATTGGTATTCATCATCGTGTGATCTGCCCGCACACTCATGAACAAAATAGCATGGTTTAACGTCGTCATAAACATATTGTTGAAACTGAGCTTACTCTTCTTGGGTAGTGCCACGCTTCCCTTAAATATTGGAGTTATGCTTTTGAAAGCTCTGTTCATTTGATTAATCGCATGCCAACTCCAGTTTTTAATCATAAGACACCTTTTGAATGTCTTCTAAAATCGATTCCTGATTATGTGTTTCTTCGTACCTTTGTGTAAACCCCGAGGGAAAAAAATAAATAAAAGTGAAGAAATTCATGCATATGGTTAAATAAAAACAGGAATTCAGAAATTTTTGAATATAAATTTCCAAGTGAAATAATTCGAGACATTATAATAAACCCGATACTGTTGAGGGTTGGATTTAATTGAAGAGAATAATACACTTAAAGGAAAAGGGGGCCTAAATGCAAATAAGGGAAAATATAGAGTATAAGTACTCTCTCCTCAACAAAAATTTAGAGGAACCATAAGGAGAGAAAATAGGGAGTTTTATACCCATTCTTGCGAAATCAAGAGAGAAACACTAAAATTTCAACAACCCATCCAAGATTAAGGGTTTATAGATGGGATAAACACTTGAGAGCAAGGGATTACTAAGAAATTGAACAAGAAGAAAAGAAAGGAGGGAGTTAAAAATCTTCAACTGGTTGAAGATCAAAATCTTAATTCGTACTGGGTAAGGTGTTCTAAACATGATCTTAAAAATTCATTTTAAATTCGATAATGAATTGATGTCTTGATATTGAATCATAGGTTAGGGTTCTTAGACATGAATTGGGGAAAAAGTACTTATTGTTAAGATTAAGTTAATTCATGTGTGTGGTATGTAGTTTATGAAAGTATTGTGTGAAGGGGAGGGGGAGACGAATCTGGACAGACTTGTCTCCTGACTTTCGGTGAGATTTCAGGTAGGAGGATGAGGGAATTAGGATTGGATTCCTTCATAGAAATTGTAGATTTGAATGATAGCTAACCAAGGAAACTGGTCTTCCTCAATTTAGAGATGTAGAACTCCAGTTATGGGTTATCAACCGAGACTGAGTTGTGACTGATTATGTAGGGCAGTAGGACTGATTAGTTGATGAGCAGTTTTGACTATCTTGGAGGCAGAACTGGGTTCTCCTTTCTTCAGAGAACTAGTAGTCTCGTGTCTTAACTTTCTAACGAGATCAATCTCACTTAAAATGGAGTTTTAAAACTTTAGATATAGTTAAAAATCTGATGAGCGTTCAGACAGTAACAGTTCAAATGTCTAGACATTAACAGTTGGACAGTAACAGTTCAAATGTCTGGACAATAACAGTTCAAATTTAGACAGTAACGGTTGGACAGTAACAATTCAATGTGTAGACAGTAACGGTTGGACAGTAACAATTCAATGTGTAGACAGTAACAGTTCAGTAACAGTTCAAAGTTAGACAGTAACAGTTCAATGTGTAGACAGTAACAGTTCAAATATCTAGACAGTAACAGTTCAAAGTTAGACAGTAACAGTTGGACAGTAACAGTTCAATGTGTAGACAGTAACAGTTCAAATGTCTAGACAGTAACAGTTCAATGTGCAGACAGTAACAGTTCAAATGTTTAAACAGTAACGATTAGACAGTAATAATTCAATGTGCAGACAGTAACAGTTCAAATATCTAGACAGTAAAAAATTATAATTTGCAATTCAAGCATTTGTGCAGGAGGATAAATAGGCAATACAAACAAAACATGTGAAAGTATGCCACATTCACCGACGTCACTATCGACGGATAAACTTCTATCGGTATCTTACAGAGAGTTGCAAAATATTTACTGTATTTTACCACATTCACCGACGTCACTACCGACGGATAAACGTCCATCAGTATCTTACAGAGAGTTGCAAAATATTTACTGCATTTGCCACAATCACTGACGGACATACCGACGTCATCACCGATGTACGTTGCAAATTCCAATGCGCGCAACTGTCAGAGTGCCAGGTCGGTCGGTCCGTTTACCGACGGACTCACCGACGAATTTTGCAATTCCAATGTGTGTGTGCTCTAACACCTCGATATCAACAGAATTGCCGACGGAAATTGAAAATTCTGGAGGGATTTCCACAAATTTTGGTGAGAAATTCAAAATATACCGACGGAAATTACCGACTAAATTTAATGCCACCGCCAAAAAAAATATTATTTTAAGTTCCGTCGGTAAAATTGCAGTATAAAACCGACCCCCCCTCTCATTCATCTTCTCTTCTCCTATGCTTCCTCAACAGTTTTGTTATTGTTTTGATTGATTTCAACATATTAAAAGGTATGATTCTCCTTTCTTTATCTATGTATTTGTTTACTTTTTTTATTTTACTTATGATTATTTTTGTTATGTTTTTTGTTTTGTGTATTGTTTGTAGATAAAATATTTAAATCAACACACTATTAAGGTAAATATTTTTCATTGCTAAAGTCTTTAGTTTTTTCTTTTTATTTGTTTAATTTATTTTATTGTTTGTATTGCCATAATAATTGGAAATTTTTTTAAATTTGAATTTTTATTGTTGAATTTACCTTTAAAATGTTAATTTAAATATAGAATTAAATTTAATTATTTTAACTCAATTTTATTCTATTATTGCTTGTTATGTTTTTTATTATTTCCATTAATTTTAATTGTCATTTATGTATTTCTATAGATGTTAGATGAAAATATATAGATGTTCAATTTATATAGATGTTAGGTTGTATATAAGATTTTGCAATGGAGTCAATTGGCTTGTGGATATTATCAATATTTGTAGGTATGAAAACTGTGTGTAGTCACTAATATAGGGGAAGTGCTGGCGAATGTTTTTTAAATAATTGAATTTAATTATGTAATTATTCGCATAAATTTGTGTAGATGTTAGTTTGAAAATTTAATTATTTTATTGTTTGTATTGTAATAATTATTTGAAAATTTTGTTGAATTCTAATTGTTATGGTTGAATTTACCATAGAAATGGTAATTGGAAATGAAGAATTAAATTTAATTATTTTAACTCAATTTTATTCTATTATTGCTTGTTATGTTTTTTATTATTTCCATTAATTTTAATTGACATTTATGTATTTATATAGATGTTAGTTGAAAATATATAGATGTTAAATTTCTATAAATGTTAGGTTGTATATAAGATTTTCCAATGGAGTCAATTGGTTTGTGGTTATTGTAAATATTTGCAGGTTTGAAAACTGTGGGTAGTCTCTAGTATAGAGGAGGTGCTGCCGAATGTTTTTTAAATAATCAAATTTAATTATGTAATTATTCGTATAAATTTGTGTAGATGCATAGAATGAAATCAACAGCACGTCATCAGCAGACGGTTGTAACTAGTTCTTCTAGCAGCGAGGATGACTTATCCTTAGGTGCTGATCACGAAGAGGCATCTACGCCAACTTGTTAACAACTAATTAATATTTTATTAATTTTATTTAATTTCAGGTTCACAAACATTGAGGTTGCCTGGACAATAACATCGGCGTTTAAATCATCGATGGAGATTCCATTGTTTCAATGGAGTCAGGTTTCCAAACTTCCTGAGTGGAGACCTAATATCGATCCATGGTTTCGACGATTTCAGGTAAGTGTTAACTTCTAATTTCTAGCTTATTTTTAATAATTATTTTTATAATTTTATATCTTGTACTATTTTTATTTTAAATGAATTATTTATACACATCATAAATTTGAGTGGGATAGAGCGAACAACAATGTTGTGTGGAGGGAATGGGAGAATCACGCGGCAACTAGGTAACATCGAAAATAATATAATTTTTTATTTTATAATTTTATGTTCTAAATTCTAATTTGTTACTATGGAAGTAGGTTGCGTGATTTTTGATATGACACAAAAAAAAAAGCAAAAATATATGCGAGAGATAACGGTCTAGAACGCTGGAATGAGGTGGTGGTTTGGTGGGAATTCAAACCACCATTCATCTCGGGGGATATATGGACGCAATATATTGAGCACGTGACGTCTGAGCGGTTCGCACAACGCTCACAGTCCGGTGCCGCCAATCAGAATCAACGAATTCATGGTTCGGTTACCACGCACACCGACGGCTCCTTTCTGTTCAGTGCACTTGCGAAGCGGATGGTAAGATTAATTTAAATGAAATATATCGTTAATTAATTTGTTGTTGCTTATAAATATATTTAACTTGCAACCTTTTTTTTCCTTACAGACTTCGTCTCTTGGACGTGTGTCGAGCCCAATGGAGCTGTTTATAGAGACGTACGTGCGGAGTCAAGACCGTCAAAAAGGGGTGCAACAGTTCGTGGACAACCATGCTCAATACTTCGTGGTATGTTCGTTCAATAATTTTATTTCGTAAGTTATTATTTTCTTGAATTGAATATGATGGTTTTTTAAACAATTTTCAGGAGACCTATAATAACCGGTTGAGGGAGAGATATGGGGACGATCCTTCGACCCATCTGGATTTCGATCCGGATTTGTGGATGGAGGTAGGATCGTTTAGTGGACCCGATAAAAATCAGGTCTACAGGCTCTCCAACACTACGGCCGAAAACTTGCGGACAGCCTATAGTGTCTCAACCGTTGGGAGCTCTACATCAGTATCGAGCACCTAGTCTGAGGAATTCATGGCCTTGAAATAACAATATAAACGACTCTCGATGGATTATGATCAGCTCCGTCAAATGGTCATCGACATTAGATCAAGGATGGGTGATGATACATGTGCAGCCCCTTTTTGGCCGTACAGTCCCGGGAACAACCAGCCTCCTCCTTCTCCTCCTCCTCCTCCAACTCTGCCGTTATTCTAATTTAATTTTGTTTTTGAAACACATTAAATTTATAATGAATATTTGGATGAATATTATTTAACATTATTTTTATATTTTTAATGTTTAATACAATTTTATTTGGTTAATTAGTGTTTTTTTTACTATAAATCAATATAATATTTGAAAAAAAAATTATTTATTCTAAATAATTTTTTAAAAAAAAATTAAATAAATGCCGACGGACTTGCAGATGGAATATGTCCGTCGGTATTAGACAAAGAGTTGAAAAAAATTTACAACCCATGCCACAATCACTGACGGCCCATCCGTTGGTGATTTACCGTTGACATTGCCGACAGCCTATATCCGTCGGTATTTTACAGAGAGTTCTGAAATATTTAAGGCCCATGCCACCGTCACCAACGGACTGGCCGTCAGTGATTTACCGTTGGAAATACAGATGGAATACGTCTGTCGATAAAGTTCTAGCGCGGGAAATTTTTTATGGATGCGCTTTCCTCGTCTGTAAGACCGTCGGTGTTTGTTTTTTTTCTGACAAACATACCGATGGAAGTGGGAATTACCGACGATCAATATTCTGACAGACATATTCTGTCGATGAGACCGTCGGCAAAAATTTTACCGACGAATTGTGTGTTTTACACTGACATAATTATTCCATCGGTAAAACTGTTTAATGGTGGTGTAGTGTAATTCATTGATTGCCTAGGACTTTATGCCTATAAAAAGGCTTGTAATTAAGCATTATTAAGAAGTACAAAAGAGAGGGAGAGAATAGCTAAGAGAGGCAAATTTGGAAAAGGAGTTTGTGGCAGCCATAACAGGTCAAATGATCGACCACATGAAGCAAATCGGTCGATCGATTACATTAATAGTGACAATCCAAAATCTAGGTTTGACAAATCAAAAGTTAAATGCTATAATTATCAAAAAGTATGTCATTATGCTAGGGATTGTTGGAGTCCAACTAAAAAGTTTTAGAAGAATGCAAATCTAGTAATAGAAAAGAAAAGGGAAGCCACCCTATTACTAGTGCATGATGAGAGAATGCAAGACAAATAGAACATATGGTATCCAAACAATGAAGCTAATGTGTGGAGACAAAGACAGGTTCATGGAGCTTGATGAAGCAATTAGAGGTGATGTCACCTTTGCGAATCATTCAAAGGTTGCCATAAAAAAAATATACGATTTTGATTAAATTGAAAGATGTAAGTCATCAATTTATTCATGATTTTTATTATATACCAATAGGAAAAAGCAACATATTGAGCTTAGGACAACTGTTGGAGAAGGGGTATGAGATTAAGATGAAATATCGTACTTTGACATTACTACAAAAGGAGCTATGATTGCAAAGGTAGTTATGATAAAAAAAAATTATAATGTTCTTGTTAAACATGGAGACAAATGTGTCTAAATGCCTAAATGCATGTGTGAAGGATGAGACTTGAATTTAGCATATGAGACTTGGGCATGTAAACTTTGATAGTTTGAAGATGATGGCATAAAAGGAGATGTTGAAGGGTCTACCATCCATTATACTCTAAATTAGTTGTGTGAAGGATGTTAAGTGGGCAAGCAATTCCCTAAGATTTTTCTGAAGAAGTCTACATCAAGAGCAAGTCAACCCCAACAAGAAATACATATTGATGTTTGTGGTCCTATCAAACCATTTTTTTGGTAAAAAATTGTATTTTTTACTTTTTATTAATGATTATAGTATGAAAAACTTGGGTATACTTATTAAAAGAAAAGTCTAATTGTAATTTTAATGAGTTTTATGAAGATCATGATATAAAGAGACTCCTAACGGTGCCTATATTCCCACAACAAAATAACATGGTGGAGAGAAAGAATAGAAGCATCCTCAACATGATAAGAAGCATGCTCAAAACCAAGAAGATGCCTAAATAGTTTTGGGCCAAAGTTGTAGATTGTGCTATTTACTTGTCAAATAGGTGTCTCATTAAAGGCTTGAATGACATGACTACATAAAAAGCATGAAAATGATCAAGTAAGGACCAAACTAGATGATAAGAGCAAAAAAATAATCTTTGTGAGTTATGATCAAATAGATTACAAAAAGCAAAGTTAATAATGTCATGCTTATGACCTTGGTCATGAGTTGGGCGGGTTATCCCAGTTAGAGCCAAGTCAATTCAAAATGTCACTATTTCAATATTTGTTTCTATAAAAAAAATGTTAAGCCGACATCTTTTAAGAAAAAACTTAAAAGTCAAACTGAGTTTTAACTAGGTCGATCCAGTTGTGAGTGCACCTACTAGATCAACCGGGTTATACCAGGTCAACTCCCACATGGATTACTTTAAAACTCGGTCCTTACTAAAGCTCGGTCAATGGAACACTATTATCATAACCTAATTTTTATCCCCTTTAAAAAATAATTTTCATCATAATATTTAGTAGATAAAATTCGATAGATTTTCAAGAAAAAGACAATTGTTGAAAATTAATCACAATACAAAACAAAATCATAAAAATGAAAGAAAAAAAGAAAAAAATAATTAAAGATAAAATCAAACAAATAATGAATTTTCAGAAAGCATGGACTAGGTTATAGCAATTACAAAAGGTTAGGGATAATTTTGAGAAATAATAATGGATTTGATTGAAAGAAAATTGAATAAAAAAGTTGAAATTGATCAAATTTGCATGAATTGAAAGACTTAGGACCAAGATGAAAGATATGGAAAAGTTTGAAGGTCTTCTTAATTTAAACAGTGACTTAATTGAAGAAATTTTGATATTTAATATCAATTTAACTAAAAATAAAAGAATTAAATGATCAAGAACTAAAATGTTGAAGATACCTTAATAGTAGTTTGAATGCCACAATAACACTCCCAAGTTGTAAAATCAGTTTTGGTTTTGAAAAATAAAACAACAAAAATCAATCATAAAACATGAAATATCCTCAAAATGAGCCATTCTTGTTATGAAAACCATAAAAAAGATGTGTTTTAAGTTGTGTTGTTTGTCTTTAACCAAGCTTGGTCATTAAGAGTTAATAATGAACATATCTTAGTATGTTTTTATTGATGCAATAATTAATAAATAAAGTGCATTACATTTCATACTAAACCAAATAATTCTTTTGGAAGCAACTTATGATTTTTTCATGGTGGAAGTTGACCTATTCTAAGCATGAAATATTGTTGTTATTATGCATGAGAAAATATGGTACGGAAAGTTTCTCTTCGTTATTGGAACAAGGTTGGATATAATATATTGTGTGTAAAGCTGCTTTTGAATCCTAAATATGTCAATTTTCTAGGTTTCCAACCCATTGTTTTGGTTAGAAAGCATGTGTCATTTGGTTTGGAGACTATGGCAACTTATGGTTATCATAATCTAGATTTTTTTTTTATTCTTTTGATACCATGTTTAACTTTGGAGATTTATAGTTCACCTTTCTAGGGTTTTTTTAGTTATAGTGCACGCTCTATTTGCTTAATTCATTAGGATTTATGCTAAATATACTTGATTATAATAAACATGAGGAATTATGGACTAGATGCATGTTTTGGTTATTTAAATGATGCAAGCTTGAAACCTTTTCTTACAGGGTTAGGTTTGTTTATCTAGGGTTTGTTGATTAGGAAAGAATTAGCTTTACTAAGATTGTGTGCTTTATGGTAATCTTAGATTAAATTTTTTGTTTTAAAAGAAAAAAATCAACAAAATCATCTATTTTTAAGGATTAACGTATGTCAAATTTATCGAAGAGTCTCTTATTCATAGGGACCAACATTATTTTTTAAAATAAATCATGAGTAAACTTAGAAATATATCTAGGTAATTAATAGCATGTATAGAATAAATTTATGAGAAAAAACATAGTAAAGATAACTTTTTTTTCATTTGAAAGGATGTTATAAGGGTGACATTGATCTTCTCTTTAAACATAACTAACTTTGTAACTGAATCTTTGAGACCGGTCTTAATTTTAAAATTTTTAGTTTTCTTTATTTATATCATGTATTTATCGTGGTATAGATCCCATGAAAACATACAACATTACTTTATATAACATTACATGTGATGGAATCAGATACTAGAGCAGGCATAAAAGAAAGTAAAAATAACCATCATGACATTCCATTCTACTTATTTGTCCATTGCATTGAGAAATAACATAATATTAATGGGTAGAGATAACATATATAGTAGTGGAAATATATATAGTTTGCAATATCATGGAGGTGATATGCAATATCTAAGTCCTTTCAGGCATATATAATTAATTAAGGCAAGGCTAGCAACATAAGACAGCTAAATAACCATTAGAATTTTAATGGAGTCTTGATGACCAGAGGTTTGAACCCATGTTGGATACTTGCTTGCCAAACTTTGTCAATGTCAGCCATGGTAGAACCGCATTCATGCTCGTCCCATCCTTCCAAGGCATGCACTATTCCAGCCACACGCCATGCGCTCATCACTCTTCTTGGCAGCCAATTCTTTCATCAAGTATTTTGCAATACAAATTAATTATCTTTCCTAAAATAAGAAAATAATGCAAATAGTACTTTAAATTTCAGCAATATTTGACTAATTAATTACCTCGCAAGAGTCCACATTTTCAAGAGATGCAGGGGCTGCCATTGCTGGTATGCTATGATAGAAGCAATCCTTGCGCAATTTCTTTGGGGGAAATTGCGAGAAGGGAATAAATAATGTTCCTTCTGCTGCTTTCTTTTGGTCCTCTTCTGTCAATCCATCCCCAACTAACCATGTCTACACAACAAAGTTTATTATGAAATTAGAAATGTCAATATATATATATACTACTTAAATAATTTAAGTTGTAATTTATTTTATTTTTGACAAAAAAAAAATTGATTTCTAATTCCTTGGTAGCTAAAGAAAGCATATATGTAGGTATAGCATACCTTTATTGAATAACTCTTTGAAAGAATCATATTGTTCTGATCAGATGTGATGCCGAAGGATTTTTTAAGCTTCTGGTAATCATCCTCACATGGAACAACTACCTAAAAAATCAGTGAAAATTATCGTAATAATTAGGAATTAGAAATTAAAACATGGCCATAAATTAAATTTGCCTATACAATCAATTTGAATAAATTACTGTCAAATTGAAGCAAGTGACAAACTGTGCCTATTTGCCTAGTAGACAACAACAGTACCTGGATTCCCCTCCGGCAGAGATTTAAAGCAACAGCATAGGCAACCTTAGAGAGATTGCCTCTATGAAGCACGTGTGTTGTTCCTTTAGGTATGCTATTCAGCACTGCAGCAACGGCTAGACTGCTTCCATCCACCACCTTCGTTTTGAGCCTGGGATGCCTTTGCACATAAAGTTCACCATACCTATTAAGCTCCTCTCCCTGCATAATTTAATTATGTTTGAACATGATGAAGATACAAATAACAAACATTTGATTGCCAAATGTCATTAGTTTTATCTGTTGATCTATGATGTATCGTATCCATGAAATATGGGAAATTGAAAAAAAAAAAAACCTATAAACTCAACTACGTTGCATCTAGTAATGGCCGTTCTTAAGTAACCGGCCACCACCGTTTTTTTTTTTTCTAGAATGCATTATATTTTAGCCGTGAAGTGCTTGCCTGA
>Ga0307510_10004991_pt1 | contig 15708 bp, 4 predicted proteins | sample 12_EM_MG_FD_207224 | JGI IMG/M metagenome (GOLD analysis project Ga0307510, IMG submission 207224) | Populus trichocarpa ectomycorrhiza microbial communities from riparian zone in the Pacific Northwest, United States - 12_EM | ecosystem: Host-associated > Plants > Roots > Unclassified | place...
CTCACCGATATAATCAAACCCCGTCCACACAAACAACCCCGACACAAAAGCATTCCGCTTCACAACCTTCCAGGTCTCCTCATGCGTCGACCCCCAATAAGCCTTCACAGTGTCATAGGCCGATGCCCCTGGACCATCATAGTGCCCCCGCGTTTCCAATGCCGATGTCGTCTCAGTAGCAATAAAAGGATGACCCGGATATCTCATCGGCACAGCATCATATTTCTCCTGGTTATAGTTCAACCCGATAAGATCAAGAGCCCCCGACCGATATATAAAATTCTTCATCGTATCCGTCTCCGTCAACGCAGACGTCACCGGCCGCGTCGGATCAAGTTCATGGACAATGCCAGCCAGCCGTCTCGCAATCCCAATCCCACTGCTATCAAATTGCTCCCTGATCTCATTCCCGATACTCCACATAAATACAGAAGGATGATTCCGGTCACGCTTCACCTGGTCCCTTAGGTCCTGCTCTCCCCATTCCGGAAAATCCAGCGAATAGTCATATTTGTTCTTCTTCTTCCGCCACATGTCAAATGCCTCATCCATCACAATAAAACCCATCTGATCACAGCAATCAAGAAATTCCGGCGCCGGCGGATTATGCGCCGTCCGTATCCCATTACAACCCATCTCCTTCAACAACCTCAGCTGACGCCGCATCGCACTCGTATTCACCGCCGCCCCCAATGCCCCAAGATCATGATGCATACACACGCCCCTTATCTTTAATGGCTTCCCATTCAATACAAACCCCTGCGAAACGTCAAACCGAAACGTTCGTATCCCAACAGCCACCGTATATCCATCATTTATTTTCACCGTATAGAGATAAGGATGTTCAGGCGACCAAAGATGCGGTTCATTCAATACCACTTCCCCTTTCCCCGTCGCCACCTTTCTCCCACCCGAATCATATACAACCATCGCCACATCCCCATTCACAACAATTTTTGCGCTGCGCTCACTTACCTCCCGCGTACTTACAAAATAATCCGATGCCTCATCCCCCACCCACACATGCCGGTAGATCCCCGACCCCGAATACCACCTCGAATTCGGCTGCTTACTATTGTCCACCCTCACCGCTATTACATTCTCCCCACCCTTATTCAACCAGGGCCCGATCTCATATCTAAAAGAGATATACCCATTCGGACGCTTCCCTAAATAATGCCCATTGATCCATACTTCACTATTCCTATAAACCCCATCAAAATCGATAAACCGATAATCCCCGGAAAATCTCTTCCTGTACCAACCCACACCCGCCGGTAAGCCACCCTCTCCCTGCCCCGTCGTATTACTCGAATCAAACTTCCCCTCAATACTCCAGTCATGCGGCAGATCCAACGCCCTCCACTGGGCATCATCATACCCCGCCCGACACGCCGCCGAATCATCCCCTAAAAAAAACTTCCACCCCGCATCAAAATTCACGCGATGCGGCGCCTGCACAAATTCCAACTCACTCTTCCCCATATCCTTCGACGTCGCCACCGCAATCCCCCGATTCCCCTTCTTATCAACCCCACAATAAAAATGATACACCGTCCCCTTATAATTTATAACAAACGACTTATGCGCAAACACGGCATCGTAAGGTTCCGACGAAGCAATCAGATCAGCCCCCGTCCAGTCCGTCCAATGCACCAGGTCATACGAACAGGCCATACGATTGAACGCACCTCCCTTCCCCTGCCAAAAGGCGCCAAAATAAAACATGACATAGAGATCACCCATCTTCTGGATATACGGATCACCCGTAATCCCCGTCAGATGATCCAACACCGGATCACGACGCAGCCTCGTCCAATGTACCATATCATCCGATACAGCCATCCCGATCCGCTCACTCCCCCTCCGCTTGTCAAGACTATCCCCATTCGCATTATAATACAAAATAAAAGGATGCCCCGTCAGCTTGCGCTTATCCCAAAGCACCCAGCTCTTATACATCGTATGATTATCCCACCACGCTACCGACGAATCCCTCACTGTCAATATCGGTTTGTCCAGGCGCTGCCACTCATGTACCGTCGTCGGGTCCTTATCCGTAAAAGCCATCCCCTCCGACAATACCCCGGCCTCATATCCACGCGTATTCCCTCCAAAATAGGACATCCAGTACTTCCCTTTATAAGACTGGAGCCCATAACCACCCCCCCACTGATAATCTTCCAACGCGGTATAACCGGCCTTCTGATTCCCATCCCAATGAGCACTATCCGAAAAGCTCATGATCCTCCCCTTTGTCGTCCAGTGCAACAGATCAGGACTCTTCGCCAGCCAGGTCTCATATCCCCTGCCATCAAAGATGATATACACCATATACCAGCTATCCCCCTTCCTAAAAATACTCGGACAGTCCATTTTCTTCGACTTATCCGGAGGCACCATCACCAGCCCATATTTATACGGCGTCTTTACCTTCTCATACACTTCAGACATCTTCGCAGCCGATACTTTATTTTCCGTTGTCGACCGGAAATTATAATTCCCCGACCCCAGCTCAAAAACAGCCATGTCTTTCTCCCGACGCACAAGCCGTATATCCGGGCGACCTTCAATAGTCTTCCATCCCTCCGTGATCACCGCCCCGGCAGCGGCAGGCAGATACACCGTAGCACTCGTATTCGCCGGAATAGTCACACTAAGATCAAATACACCACCCACCCTTTTCCAATGAGAAGAAATAGGACCGTATGGGCTGTGATAGTCCGCCTGCGCCCACTGCACATCCCCCACCGGCTGAGGTTTGATGATACTATGATGAAAAGCCGTCGAACTATCAGCCGTCGAGATTCCCGCCAGTCCGTCATAAAACCATTCCATAATATGCCCCAGCATAAAATGATTATTCGAGACCGAGGGATACGCCTGCCAGGATTCCGTCAACGCAGTCGCCCCCTTCGCCAATTGATACCCATAGCCCGGCACATCCGTCCGGCTGTTCATATCATATATGACATCCGATCTCCCCCCTTCATCCAACACCTTTAACAAATACCTAAACCCAATATCCCCAGCCGTAAGACTGTTATTCCGCTGCCGCAGGTCACGCACAATATTCGCCAGCACTGAATCTCTAAACCCATCCGGCACAAGCCCCATATACAATGCCATCGCATTCGCCGCCTGACTCCCGCTGGCCACCTGCCCCGTCTTCCGATCAAAAAATTTATCGTTGAATGCCTTCTTTACCTCCGCCGCCAGAGACGCATACCCACGCCCCTCATCCACCTGCCCCAACAATCGGGCAACCCGCGCTAATATAGAAAGATCATAATAATAGATAGCCGTAGCCGTCACCCCTTTTGGCGTCAGTTGCGAGACACCCGGACGCGCCGGCCCGATATCATACCAGTCACCAAGCCCCTCCGTAAGTATATGATCGGAAGCCTGCTTTCCAAGATATTCCATGTACCGCTTCATCATAGGATAAGCCGCAGCCAACGTTTCCGCATCCCCATACCATAAATAAAGATACCAGGGCACCAGCACAGAGCTGCTACCCCATTCCGGAGAGTCCCTGAACGGCGAGCCAAAGACCGTGAATTCCGGAGCGATCTCCGGAACAAGCCCCTCAGCCGTCTGCGCATCCATCATATCATAGACGATCTTACGATAAAGACTCGCGATGTCATAGTTGTACCGCACCGAACTTCCCATCAGATGCGCTTCTTCCAGCCACCCCAGCTTCTCCCGGTGCGGACAGTCGGTCCACACGCTGGCCACATTGCTCTTTATAGCCCAGTTGATCAAGGTATCCGTCCGGTTAAATAATTGGTTGGAAGATTTGAATTTCCCCACCGTCTCCATGGCATTGCGGGTATGCAGCCCCGTCAGCTCAACCAGCTCCGCAGGTCCATCCACCTGCAGATACCGGAACCCATAATAGGTAAATCTCGGCTCCCAGGTCTCGACACCTTCCCCCTTCAACGTATATTCCCAGTAATAAGGTTTGCCCGTTGCCTTCTGATTCGCCAGGCTGTCCTCACCCAGCAATTCCCCCGGTGTGATCCGTATCACCATCCCCCGCGAACCCTTCACCTTTAGCCTGACTATCCCTGAAGCATTCTGCCCCAGGTCATATACATTTTTCCCGATCCTCCTGGCCTCAAACTGCTCCATCACCTTCAACGGCTCTGCCGACTGCGCCTCCAATACCGGCGGTCCCTTTACAACCACCGGCTGACGCCAGCTCCCATCATTAAATCCCGGCCCATCCCAACCCGCCTGCTCCAATCTTGCATCATAATCTTCACCCCCATAAATACTCGAAAATATTATCGGCCCCGCCGCCGTCTTCCACGACTCATCTGAAACGACTTCCGAAACAGACCCATCCTGGTATTCCAGCACAATACGCGCGATCATTTTTGGAAAACCATATGCCGTCAGCAACTTGTGATATCTTTCCCGGGGAATATAATAAAACCCATTCCCCAGCATCACCCCAACCGCATTCACCCCCTGCCGTAGATCCCCCGTTATATCAAATCCCACATACAATGCTTTCTTATCATAAGTAACCCATCCCGGATCGAGAAAATGATCCCCCGTCTTCTTCCCGTTCAGCCGCATTTCAAAATGACCCAGCCCACTGATAAAAGCAGTGGCTCTTAACAAAGGCTTCCCGATTACAAACTCCTTCCGGAATAAAGGCAACACATCCCTCGCCGGTCCCGACTTCTTCACCCCCTTGACAGAAGCCGCAGGCAGCTGCACGCCCGAGTCCGGGATCTCAGAATATCCGATCCAACGCGCTCCCTTCCAGTCCGCCGCCGTCAAAAGCCCCGTCCGCCAATACCCGATATGACTCCACTTCGAACTGTCATTCCTCCCCTCATCCCAAACCATCACCTTCCAGTAATAATGAGTCCCCGCAACAAGAGCAGGTCCGTTATATAATATCCCTATCGACACATCCGACAATACTTTCTTCGAGTCCCAGACAAGATCCATCCCCTTAGCCAGACTGACACTATCCTCCGCCACCATAACCCGGTAAGCCGACTGCACCACACCCCGCTTCGACGACGCAAGTTCCCAGCTCAGCTTCGGCGTCCCGGTCCCAATACCAATTGGATTGACCCGGTATTCACAACGCAGATTCAGAAGCTTGATCTCCTGCGCACCCGCACCAAAAGAAATAAAAAAGAAAAAAAGAATTCCCAACGGCTTCATAAAAAAAATTTATTGTACCTGTAGCTCATCCACCTTAAATCCTTCTCCCGTCCCTGCAATAAGCCTGACTTTATAATGCCCGGCATTGATCATCGTACCCGTCGATGTCGTAATATAATTCCACTTATTAGCCGGTGTAGTCAACAACCGGACCGACTCCTCCTTTATCAACGTTCCATCCAACAGCCGCACCTCAAACCTCCCCACTCCCACACCAGCCGGCAGATACCGGTATTTCACCGTCAGCGAATATTTATCCCCCACCCCGACAGCCATATCCCACTCTGTTGTGTCCCCGCTCACCCGCGCATTGACAGCCTTATAAGTCGTCACCGGCCTGGAATCATAGGCCGGCTCCAACGTAGTCGCAGGCTGAACAAAAACCGGCGAAGCCGGCGCAGGTTTCATTCCCGGAACTGTCGTAGCAATAGCCAGAGCAGATATCACCGCCTGCCCAGCCGCCACATGCGGAAAAGAGATCACCAGCTTCCCGCCGGTAACATCCACATCCACTACCTTCTTCAACGCCGCACTATACCCGGCCTCTTTCCATATATCAAGATCTTTCAAAACTGTCTCTCCATTCACCGCTACATCAAATTGCCTCCATCCCCTGCAATCCATCCCACCACCTCTCCCCAGCCAGGGTTCCGCAAAATACAATTCCACCCGGTAATGCCCATCCTGTACCGGGAAGCTATATACGAGCTTATCCAACCCATAACGAAAGCTCTGAAACAAAGCCCAGTCCGACGTACCTGCTATCGGTTCCGAAGTCTTCCGCTGACTGGCAAAATACGGCGGCAATCCCGGATAGTCATCCGTCCACGAACGCGATCCCCAAAAACCATCTCCCGCCAAATGCCTGTCCGCCATCCACACCTGTCCATTACGATCCGTATCATCCCCTCCCCCGCAATTCACCCGGTACAGATAATTATATCCCGGCGCAGAAGCCACAACCTCATTCCCCCCAACCAAAACTCCAAAATGCGGCGCAACAGGCAAATGATCCAAAACGATCACATCCTTCGCCACCACCTTCCCGCCAACATATCCCACAGCATACAGAACGTTATAGTCAACATCCACATCATCCCACTGAAAATGCGTCCCCACACCCTTCCGAACCCGCCGACCCAGCGATCGCTCCCCAACATCATTAAACAATTCCACCTCCTCGCAATTCGAATACACGACGATCCCATTCTTCTTCCCCGGCGCCGCCCACCGGTCCGGCCAGGTATGCGATACGATATAGACCATCGGACTCGAAACAGCCGATACAAAATTGCTCCGATACAGATAATAAACGTCCAATGGCTCCCCCCAGGATGTAAGCAATCCTTTATAGTTGACCGGGCCAATTCGATCCAGCTCACGCCACCCCTCCCCCGACTGCACCCGGCCCGGATTATCATGCGAAGAATAAAGCCACGCAAAATGCCCCGCAACGGCACCCTTTACGCTGTCGGCCAGCCTGATCTTTTCCTCCATGATCCCGTCCATCCGGTCCTCCGTAAAAGCAGCCGACTTATAACTGACATTTTCAGCATGTAATCCCAGCGTCCGCCAGGCGCCATATTCCCCAACCAGCACCTGCCGCTTTAGATCAGCCCCATAAGTAGCCACATCCCCACCATAGGTCCCCGTCCAGTTTTGCGGTACATCCCAGTCCGTACCGGCACCCCCATTACAGGTAGTGACCTTACGCTGATCAATAGCCGTCGGATCAAGCCGGCGGATCAGTTCCACACATTCCCGTGCAAAGTCCTCCGGCAGTTTGCTTTCATTCTGCAAACCCCAAAGAATGACCGAAGGACTGTTCCGTCTCTCTTTTATCCACTCGGTCAGCAGCGTCTTAAAATTCTTCCTGAACTCCGGCGAGTCATACCAGACATGCGCCGACAGCTGCGGCCACCAAAGTATGCCCAAACTATCCCAGTAATGTTGATATAATAGATTATGCGGCTGATGAGCATCCCGGAAAGCATTAAAACCCGCAGCCCGGATCTGCCCCACCCGCGCCCGGATCTCTTCATCCGAAAACGCATGGCTCGAACCGATCTTATGTTCATATTCAGCAATTCCATTGATAAAGACCGCCTTCCCGTTCAGCAAAAAATTATGATCAGACCAATGTATTCGTCTTATCCCAAAAGGCGTGGTCACAACTTCCCCCAAAAACTCCGTCTTCAAACTATATAGATAAGCATCCTCCACAGACCAGAGCCGCGGATGACTGACCATCAATTCCTGTCTCACCACCACCGTCTGCCCGGCCCCGATCCGTTGCCCAACCCGGGTCTCTCCTACAACCTTTCCGTTTCGGTCCAGTAACCGTTGTACCACCACCCCTTCCGATACCGCCGTTCCATAATTCTTTATCTCCGTCTCGCAAAACACCTTCGACACGGTCGTATCATTCCACACATGCACCCCAAACGGCTCTATCCGCGTCGACCCTGTCATTACCAAATGCACCGGCCGGAATATTCCCAACGGCTGCGACCCTTCCGAAAATCCCCTGTCGTCCGAACAGGCACCGCAAACCCAGGGCAGATCACGGATAAAAGCCGGATGATCCGCCCTCACCGCAACAATATTATCCCCCGATTTCACTACGTCCGTAATATCCAAATTAAAAGAGGTCCTTCCACCCGCATGATATCCCACATACTTTCCATTGACCCATACCCGCGCATAAGACCCAACCCCTTCAAACCAAAGAAAATACCGTTTCCCCTTCTCCACCTTCCCATCAAAATGCCTCCGGTACCACGCATACCCATGCAAATTCCCATGCCTCAAACGCCGGTACCCTCCATAATCATCCCAGTTATGCGGCACATCCACTGTCTTCCAGCCCCGATCATCAAACCCTACAGCCTCAAAACCCCTATACGCACCGGAATCCTTTTCATCCACAACACTCCGCCACCGTTCATTCAGCAATACATCCCTGCGTCCTGCTCCAATAAAATTCAAATTATATGTCTTCCCTTTCTGCGTAACCAGCTTCAAAACCTTATCCTTATACTTCAACACACATTCCCCGCCCACACGCGACACCAGCCTGACATCTTCCAAATTCCCCGAAACCCATTTAAAATCCAGCACAAACCCACCCCTCGCACAGATCCCCTTCACATCACCATCAGGCAGCCCCGCCGGCAACGCCGGCAACAGTTCGATCACACTATCCTGACTTTGCAGCAACAGCTCAGCAATCCCTGCCGCTCCACCAAAATTCCCATCGATCTGAAAAGGCGGATGCGCATCAAACAGATTCGGATATACACCCCCCCTTTCCCCACCCGACGTCCCCGCCGCATCCGACAATAATTTATCGACAAGCCGCAACGCATGATCCCCATCCCTAAACCTTGCCCAACAGTTCACCTTCCACGCCAGACTCCACCCCGTACCATCATCGCCCCGATAGATCAGCGACTGCTGCGCCGCCTTCATAAGAGCACTGTCCTTCCACGTAATATCCGTTCCCGGATATACCCCCCAGAGATGGGAGATATGCCGATGCGTATCCGCCGTATCATCCTTATCCTCCAGCCACTCCTGCAGCTGGCCAAAACGACCGATCTGATTCGGTGCGATCTGCCGATACTTTTCCGACAGCAGATCCGAAAACTCGGGATACATCCCAAGCACCCGCGCCGCCGCGATACAATTCTTAAACAAATCCCGGATGATCTGGTGATCCATCGTCGGCCCCGCCACCAATCCCCCATGCTCTGGTGAGTTGGAAGGCGTACTGATCAGCCAGCCTGTTCGCTGATCCTTCACCAAAAAATCCAGAAAAAAAGAAGCCGCATCCCTCATCACCGGATAATAGGACCGCAAAAAAGCCTCGTCCTTTGTAAAACAATAGTGTTCCCAGATCTGGTGACAAAGCCAGGCCCCACCCGTAACCCATATCCCATGATTAGATGCATTGATCGGAGCCGTCCCCCGCCAGATATCCGTATTGTGATGTAAGACCCAGCCACCAGCCCCGTAATTCTTTTTTGCCGTCTCCCGCCCCGCGACCGACAGATCACGCATAAAATGGAACAGCGGCTGCGAACAGGCAGAGAGATTCAATGCCTCCACCGGCCAGTAATTCATTTCCAGGTTTATATTCGTAGTATACTTGCTCCCCCATGGCGGAGAGAGCTGATCATTCCAGATCCCCTGCAAATTCGCAGGCAACGGCGAAGAAGGCCGCGAAGACGAGATCATCAGATAACGGGCATATTGCATGTACAATGCCAGCAGTCCAGGATCAGTAGCAGGACTGAACTTAACTATCCTTTCATCCGTCGGCAACAAAGACCCAGCCCCAAATGCAACCGAAAATTTATCAAAATAACTTTTATACTCTTTAACATGCGCCGCCCTGATCTTCTCAAAAGACAACCCCTGCAAAGCAGCCATCACTCCCTTACACCTCGCCTCCGGATCACCCAAAAAACTCGTCGCCGCAGCCAGATAAAACACCACATCATCCGCACCGGTAACCACAATCTTATCCCCAAAAAACCTAACGCTACCACCCAACGCCTTCACCCTTAAATAGCTCACCCCCCTAAGTACCCCATTCCTCACCTTCAACGACAAGGCCAGCGTATGATCATCAACCCGACGAACAGCAAAAGACCGATGTAGCGTTGTCAAAGACGCCTCCACATCAACAGCCCCCGCCTTATCCGCCCTGATATGAGACACCAACACCTGCTGCGGCTCACTCGCAAAATACTCCCTCACATAATGAACCCCACCCCTCATATAGCTCACCGTCGACACCGCATTAGAAATATCCAGCTGCCGGCGATAGTCCGAAACACTATCCGAAGACCCAAATTTCAAATACAGATCCCCGAAAGGCTGATAGTCCGCCTCATACTTCGGCAACAACGGCGCATCTTCATTCTGTATCCTATACTTCCACCGGACCGGCAAAGCAAAAGCCCCCGATGATGACCTAACCATCATCTTATCACTTCCCTTCAACCCCGTCAGACCTCCCTTATCATCAAAGTTGATAACTTGTATCGCGATCACATTTCCATGCTGCTTCAGCAACGCCCCCTTCACGGTATAAACTCTCTTTTTACTGATCCCTTCCCCCATACCAACCGGCACCCCATTCACATAAGTATAGTCGACATCCCTTATCCGCCCCAGCTCCAACACCACATCCTTCCCTTCCCATCCCGCCGGCAGATCAAAACTAACCCGAAACCACACCGCCCCGTCAAGCCCCTGCATTCCCGCCGCCTCCCAGCCATCCGGCGTTGGCACCGTCATTTCCTTCCAATTCCTGTCATCCACATCCAAACCCGACAACGACGTATCCAAACGCACCTTCTTATACCAGGCCTCCTTCGCCAGCTCATATTCCTTTTCATCCCCGTCCTTCAATCCCATAAAATGTACCGCTGCCAGCTGCTCCGCTTCCGCCTGTTTTCCATCCGCCAGCAGTTTCCGTATCGGCCCCAAATATTCCCCCGCATCAGCCCGTGCGAAAGCCCGCGGCCTACCGCTCCAAAGCGTGGATTCATTCAATTGCAGATGTTCCGCCTCTACCCCGCCAAAGATCATGGCCCCAAGCCTCCCATTACCAATTGGCAAAGCCTCCGTCCATTTTTGCGCAGGCTGCCGATACCACAGCAGATTTCCCTGCCCCATCACCTCCACACTAAAAAGCAAAAAGACTGTATAGAAGATTTTGTTCCACATAATCGTTTGATGGCTTCGCAAAACCCAGTACTACGCAAAGCCCCTTCCCCAGTACCAGCTCATGCCGGCCCGGCTTGAACGTCCACACATGCACATTGACCGAAGGCATCCCATCCACCACCAACGCATTCCTCATCCTCGGCTCCGCCTGCCCAAAATCATTCGCGCTCGCATCCGTCTCCAACTGCGGCGGCTGCACAAAATCCACCCCCTTCTGATTAAAAAATCCGATCAGCAGATCCACCGGCTTGCTACAGCTAAACTCGATCCTCTTCTCTCCTCCCGAGACTATTACTCCCTTCAATCCCCTCAAAGGTTCCGCCATCGCCTTAATACTCACCCCACTATCTACACCATAAAGATCTTTCTCCATCTCCACAGCCGCAGGCTGAAAAGCCGCGACTCTCGCTGGCGCCGCAGGCGACAAGGCCAAAGAATCCAAATGGCCCTTAAACACACTCAATTCTTTCTCATAAATTGGCAACAGCTCCTCCCAGGTGATAAACTTCCCATCCGTCCCCCGCACCGGTATCTTCCTCTGGGGCGTCTGCATACTATTCGCATACCGATACGCCGGCGTCGCCAGCCTCGTCAACTCCCGAAAAGCAACCAGGCTTTCCTCCAACAACCCCAACCCCCTCTTCAGATCACCCACATCCCCGGAATATTTATACCTCAGCACCGCCAGCGCCGCCTCCGCCTTCGCAGCATAACAATCCGCCAACACCTTATAACAATACATGTCATTCTTCAACCTGGTAAACTCCTCTTTCTCCCTCGTAACACCTCCCTCCGCCTTCTCAATAGCCGCCACCGCCAGCCTCCCCTCCTCCCTCACATCCCTCACCACATCCATCGGCGTCTCACCGCTATGCGGCAGATGTTTCCACTCCCGGGCAGCATACTGACTCAACATCTCCCCCGGCGGCCCCTCCGATTCATACAACAAGGTAAAAAGCCCATACCGCTCCGGATCGATCAGCTGCGTCATCAACATCCCCAGCGTCAAAGTCTGCCGGTTCCCATCCGTGATCCCAAACCGCCGCAGCAGCTTCGGAGCGATCTCCCCCGCCTGCTCATACGCCTCCAATATATCCCTTCCACCCCCACCATACTTCGCCCCCAATAACTCACTCCAATATCGAACCTCTTCCCCTCTATCCCGATGACAATTCCACGCATACCGCGCCCACTCCTTATACCAGATCCAATCCCTGTCCATCTCCAGCAACCTCGGATCAGCCCTATCCGCCGAATAAGGCCAGTCCCAATAAGATGCCTGTGGATAGAGATGAAGACTATTGGCCCCCATAATTTCATGCATCGCCTGCACACACTTCTGAATAAAATCCGCCGACCCATATCTAAAAGGCTCCAGATTCGCCATGATATGCACATTCTCGATCAAACCCTTACTGATATGACTCAGCTGCTGATGCAGATCAGCCCAGGGCCCATGCGGAGTATAAGTAGTCAATGCCTCTCCATTAAACTTTGCCTCCACATAAAGATTCTTATACAAAGGTAAAGCCGCCTTCATATCCGCAGGACCATCCGTATCATGCGCCCTCAGGACCACCGGCGGCTCATCCGTCCGCCCCAATGCCTTCAACCCATCCCGGATTCCTGGTATGATCGTCTTCGTCAACCAGTCAATATCATCCTGCCCAACCCCCTCCATCGCTTCTCCCAACGTAAACATCAACCCTACATTCGGATATTTCCCGACAAAAGCCGCTATCGACTTCCGCGTATAGTCCGCAATGATGGGCACAATATGCCGGTTCCGGTCCTGTGTCTTTAAATTATTCTTTTCCGCAAAAGGTTTCGATACAATAATGTTGTAGAACAGCTGTATGACCCATATCCCCCTCTTATCCGCCTCCGTGGTCAAAAATCGGTATACCTCTTCATTTTTCTTAAACGTTGCGTCATCCACCTCCACAGCATAAGGGTATTCCGCAAGCCGCACCAGCGAAGCAAAAGGATGCCCATTCCACAGATACAACGTATTCAGCCGGTTCTCCACCATCGAGTCCAGGTACTTTATCCACAACGCCTTGTCATAGAACCAGGGGAAGTTCTCCGGCGTATACGGATACTCGTAAGGCCCCCGCCCGGGCAGCAAGGTCGGCTTCTGCACCCCAATACAACTGCCCCTCAATACCATCTCCGGATGATCAGCCACCCGCAATCCGGAAGAAGGCCAGCCCGACCGGCGGATCCGCGCAGCCAGTTCCATACATCCATACAGCACCCCCGAAGCATCCGTCCCCACCACTCGTATAACATTGCCCTTCTGTATGATCGAAAACCCTTCCTTCACCGTATCCGCATGAATACGCACAACAACCCTTTCATCTCCCTTCAACAAAGGCTCCAGACGCGCGGCGCCATACCTTACCCGCGGCGCAGCCCCCTTTGGTACAATAACTTTCTGCCCAAACGACAGCATCGGAACCATCAACAATATGATCCAAAAAGTCTTTTTCATAAAACAGGCTTGATCCCTCCTTTCTCGCTCGATTCATAAGCCGCCTCTACACAGGCCATCGTCTGGATCGCATCCTCCACCGAATTGTCCGGCCGGGCTATCGCCCCTTCCGCAGCAAGCATGATCTGCGACATCGATCCGATAAAAGCATGCGGAAACCATCCCCCGCCCACTTCCAGTGTTTTCCACACCGGCGGCTGCCCTTTCTCCACGATAACATATTCAAAAGAATCAGGCACCCCCTTAGGATAGTTCATCAGCACCCCCATCTTTACTTTTATCGCTCCGCGCGTACCCTCGAATTTGATATAGGATTGTTGCTGCTCCAATCCAAAGTCATGATTATGATTCGTAAGAATAGTAGCCCTTTTCATCGACCCATAGTCCATGATAATGCTGGTCCGTACAGAAGCCAGCTCGGACATCTCAGGATGTTTGACCGTACGGGCATAGACAGTCTCCGGGTTACCCAGAAAGGTCCGCACCAGGTCGATATAATGAATGCTGTGATATAAGATCTCCACCCTCGGCAAAGAATACAGGAATTTCCAGAGATGCCAGGGCGTATATACATTGACGTTTACTTCTATATCGACCAGGTCCCCGATAAGCCCATGCCCGATAATATCCCGCGCCGCATTGATAAAAGGAGCATAACGCAGCTGGAAATTGACACCTGCCGTCATCTTCTTTTCCTGCACCAGCCTCAGGATCTCCCGCGCCATCGCCAGATCATCCCCCATCGGTTTCTGCATCAGCACGGAGGCGCCCTCCGGCAGTTGACCCAACACAGAGAGTATCTGCGAGCCGGGCACCGCCACATCAAATATTACCGACCGCGGACTCCGCGCCAGCATGTCTTCAGGAGTATAATAGACCAGCGGTATGTCAAACTTTCCGGCCGTCTGTAACGCACGGTCCCTGTCGATATCATAGATCCCCGTCACCCAGAAACCGGCCATCTTATAGGCCGGCAGATGCGCGTCATTGACAATCCCACCCGCCCCGATGAGGATCACCGGGCGGGGATGCTGAGGTAAAGGACTATTCGTCTCGATGATCATAATTCGGTTTATTTTTAGTACCCGGCAATCCCCATCAGAATGCCCGCGATGACCAATACCAGTATGCCCGCATTGTTCCACCGGATAGTGGCAGCGGAAACACCCTTCCATTCCTTAAAATAATAGCCCCATAAATTACTAGCCACGACCATAAAGGACATATGTATCGACCAGTTGGTAAAACTATAAGGACCCATAAAAAAAGCAGCCAGTCCGTAAAAAATGAATTGCAGATACCATAAAGTTCCTACCAGCGCAGAATAAAAATAATTCCCTCCCCGGCTCGTCGGTTTCCCGTAATCCGAAAAAGTTCTATTCCTCCTGTTCATAAACAAACAGTACAGCATATTGATCGTGATCCCCCCAAGCAGCTCCACAAAGAACACCGGAGAGCTCGCCCACAACGGCGAAGCCCCCGCATTGATCGCCGCCTGTTTTATCGGCTCACCCGCAGCGATCCCAAACGCAAAACAAGCAGCCAGCACCCCCGCCACAGCCGCAATAAGAATTCCTTTCTTAAATTCGAACGCCCCCTCCTTCTTTATCTCCTTATCCCTCCGCATCCCCGCCTTCCCACAGATAACGATCCCCACCAGCGAGACCCCGACACTGACCAGCGTTACCTTACCCGAAAAAGTCGATAGCACCTCCGGCAACCGGCCCGCAACAATAATGGGCACCATCGTGCCCAGCGAAGAGAGAAATCCAGTAGCGATCGAGAAGCCCAACGCCAGCCCGATATATCGGACAGCCATACCCCACGCAAGCCCACCCAGCCCCCAGAGAAATCCCAAAAGCCAGGTCGTCACCAGCGTCGAAAACGGCACCGAACGCAACACTTCCCATAAATGTGGAGTAGCCAGTAATGCCAGCAACAGCGGCAACAACAGCCAGGCGACAATACCCTGCACCGCCCAAAGACTCTCCCAGGCCCAGCCTTTCACCCCCTTCATAGGCACATAACTGCTTCCCGCGGATAGCCCGCCCATTATCAGCAACCCCAACCCAATGATGACATTCATATGGCCTTATTTTAGCAATCCATAAAATCGCTCCGCATTCCCCCAATATACCTTGTCAGCTTCCTTTGTGTATTTCTCAATAGCAGACAGATATGTCGCCCAGGTCTTCTCATAACTCCCCGCCAGCAAAGCTACCGGCCAGTCCCCCCCGCAAAAACATCGATCCACGCCAAATTGCTCCAGTGCAAACCCGATC
>Ga0307510_10004992_pt1 | contig 15707 bp, 15 predicted proteins | sample 12_EM_MG_FD_207224 | JGI IMG/M metagenome (GOLD analysis project Ga0307510, IMG submission 207224) | Populus trichocarpa ectomycorrhiza microbial communities from riparian zone in the Pacific Northwest, United States - 12_EM | ecosystem: Host-associated > Plants > Roots > Unclassified | place...
TAGTGTGGATGAACCAAGTGAATCCAACAGCCCGGTCCACAACTATCAAAACCATATCATAAATCTTTGTTGGTCCTTTACTCTTGTTGAAAGGTCCTGCGAAATCGATAGCATAAGATGTAAAAATCTCCTGAGGAATTGGCATCATCTGGGCATTGCAATCGGGCAACGCATTCCGTTCCTTATTCCTCTGACAGTGCTCGCACTGCCTAACGTAATCTCTCCAATCCTTTCTCATCTCCGGCCAGTAATAGTACTCAGTAGTATATCTAAGATTCCTTTCCGCACTGTGGTGTCCTGTGTCATGGACATATCGATATGATGAGTTCTCGAAGGGTCTCACCATTTGCTGCAAGGCCTGTTGGTATGTAAAGGGCTTGAAGCCATTTGCGTGTAGTAGCGGACATCAGTCCATCACCAATGCGATAGTGTTCCATCCTTCCTCCCTTAGCCCTCTTTCTAGAGTCAAGAGCTAACTTGTATAACTCATCCTTTCTATAAGCGTCGACTAGTTGTTCTCTCCACATGCTCTGCATCTCAGTGGTAACTTGAATGGTATTGCGTTCATCAAGCACCTGCTCGAGGCGCAAGGAGTCTTCTTCTTCCTCGAAGACATTATACAGAATGCGGTCATCCTGCGATAAGGTAGGTGGTATGATCGTAGGAACGGTTCTGTTGTAGTAGGATAAGCCTCGTCCATAGAGGGGTTTCTGTCGCTTTGCCATATAGGCATCGTGGGCTTTCTGATCATGACTATCGCATTCTTTGCATTCTGTAGGACGATCGTTATGTTCTAGTCGTTTTCTGACTCCGTCGAGGTCAATTCTGGGTCTGGGACTCTTATTGCCTTCCGCTAAGTATCTTGCTCTCATTGTTGCCACCTCAGGAGATTCAGGTGTAATGACTTGTCCTGCAAGACTGTTCTGGTTATGGAATTCGCATACTGCTTTGTGGCATGCTCTCCAATGAATGGATGAGTTGTTCAATTCTTCTTCGCTGAGATATCCAGAGGAGACCATATCCGCCCAATCGTACCCTTCTCTCATACAGCAATCAGAGCCACATTCAGAGCGGTCTCCAAGAGTGGGTAGGGGTTCAAAGCGTGACATGGTGTCAGAAAAGAATGAAGTACATCAGCAAAAAGAATGAGTTTGCATTTTGGATCTTCCTGTGCATCCTGACTCTTCCTGAAATCCAGTTTGCATCCTGTAATTCCTGTTTGCATCGTGATAAGCAAATATGAGAACAAAATTGCTCTAAGGACAAAACGCAATAGTTTATAAGATAAATAGTGGTTTATTCTAGTTATAGTTAAAATCTTGGACTGTATATTCTACAGATAACTGACTAATAGAAGATTGTGATAATTCACGCAGGGAATTGACCACTGCACTTTGAACCCCTGCATGTACCCAAAATAGTTGGCCGGTGGAAGTGCCACTAAGTGCAAATAATATGAAATCAACTACTAGCGAGCTGGTCAAAATATAGTGTTAGGAGGCACAGGAAGATAATTTGGTGTGTTCAGGATACACAGGATGCATGAGGAAGTGTCAGGAAGCGTCAGGATGCAAACTCATTTTTTTTGCTGATGTAGCAAATAAGGTATGGGGTGAGTTCTCGTGGGTATTGGTAGCTTCGAGGTCTTCTGTTTCTTCAGTAGGGTCTTGGGCGTATTCTGCTGGTCCAGTATCATGTCGATAAAGGCGGGAAAGTGCGTCAGCTAAATAGTTTGTTGCCCCAGGCTTGTAAACTATTTTTGCCATATACTTTGCCAGGTATGTACGCCACCTCATTTGCTTCCTAGTCGGTCTTCGATCGGTCCTCAGATACATCAGGGGTTGATGATCTGTAACAACGTAAACTCATGTCCTGCAAGGAGGTGATCAAATGCTACCAAGGCATCCATGATCACCAGTGCTTCCTTGTCTGTTGTCCCATAGTTCATTTGCGTATTAGTGAACTTCCTGCTGTATAAGGATGCTGGTCGTACAGTTTCAGGTGTTTCGCCTTGTCCAACCCTGGCTGCAATTCCTGTGTCTGACCCATCCGTTATTAACCATATGGGTACTCCAGATTCATGATTAATAGATCTGATGACCTTGTTATCATCTGCAAGCCTCTTCGTATTCTGAAACGCTGTATCATGAGTTGGTGTCCAGACAAACTCCGCATTTCCGGTGATGTCGGTAAGCAGTGCAGTGATCGTTGCAATGTGTGGTAGGAATTGGCTAATGTAGTTGACCAATCCTAAGAACTTTCGTAGTTCTTTCCTATCTTTAAGTGTCGTCCATTCTCCTATTCTCGTGATCTTCACAGGTGAGGCGTGAAGTCCATCATCGTCCACCACAGGTCCTAGCACATTCATCTTAGGTGAGAAGAACTCCAACTTCTTTCTGCTGGCGAAGAAGGGCGCTTCCTTCAGCTTCTTGCAGACCTTCTTGATGTGCTCCATGTGCTGGTCTTCCTTATTTGAGAATATGAGTATGTCGTCAATGTAAACCCACACAAACTCTCCAGATAATACCTCATTAGATACGACATGATTTGCATGAATGTTCCAGGTGCGTTCATATCACCCTGCAGCATCACTTTGCTGACGAATCCTCCAAAGCATGTTTTGAAATAGTTTAGGTATTCATATTCTGGTTCCACTCTTGTCAGGAAGTATGCGTCACTCAAGTCGTTCTTGCTGCGATATCTCGATCGTCCTAGAGCATTCAGGATCATCCTTTGATTTGGGATTTGTGTGTCATGTTTTCTTGTGTAGTCATTTCGTGCAGTTAGATCCACCAGGGGTCTAATCCTGCCATCAGTTTTTCCTTGAACAAACAGTGGTACTGTGCCAGGAACTTCCTTCCAATATATGACTCCTTCTCGTTCCTTCTGAGCAAGCCATTCCTTAAGCTTGAGCTCATACTTTTCAGGAACTCCAAATGTTGGTTGTGTCCTAAGGTTCTCCTTATCCTTCAACTGGATTCGATGATTGTACTCTCGCAATGGTGGTAGTCTTTCCGGAATTGGGTCTGGGAAGACCTCAGGAAACATCTCCATACCTCTTCTGTGGTTGCTATCGCTGCTGCCCTTACTAGTCCACTAGTTGGCGCGCAGTTTACCTTAACCTTGTACTTAGAAAAAAGTATCGCCTAGTTCCCACACTCAATCGTTGCCTGATTTCTCGAAAGGAATTCCATTCCAATCAAGGCATCATACTTTGCGAGATTGCCAACAATCATTCTGTTGTTTCTGGTACACATTTTTCCAATCTCTATATCCACGACGCATTGCTTGCTGCTGGTGGATTGTGATTCTTTCATGGCTATAAGAATCGGAAGTTCTCCTTCTAACGCTTTGGTTTCCACGCTGTGGGTAGTGACAAATGCTGCGCTAAGGATGTCTTCTCCAATAGTTCCTGTATCGAACAGTACTCTGGTATCGTGACCATTGATCCTTATCGTTCCTTCTAAAGCCTTCTTAGCCATGGCCGTACTGGGTGCTGTTTTGCCTGATGAGGCGTAGGTCTCTATTTCCATTGAGTTGATGTAGACCTCGTCTGCATTTGTTTCAGCCTCAGCTCTGTTTGAGGTTGATTCTTTCTTGACCGGTTTCCCCTTGCCTTCATCCTTCTTGTCAGGACATTTGCGGAAAAGGTGTCCTTTCTTTCCACAGGTCAAACAGGCACCGCTTGCCTTTCGTTCCATGGAAACTGTGTTGCTAACCTTCTTCCGATAGTTAGGCTTCGAGCTGCTCTGACCCCGATCCTTGTGATGTAACTTCTCCTTTAATTGTTTTTTGTATACTCCGACTCCTCTTAGCATGGCATCTTGTCGTTCCACATATCGTATTGCCGAGTTTATGGTTTCGATATCGTCAAACCATGGTTCTATTATCTGGCGTAGCTTGATATGCATGCTAGCGAAGAATCTTTGCATGAATACATAATCTGACATAGTGTCCTTTGGTAACTTGGACCGATAGGTGAGCAAGTCTGTTGCTCCATCTGAGATGTTCGTTACTACTCCATCCTTGACTTGTCTAACATCTAGGAACTTCTGGTAAACCTCCTCCGTATGTCTTGATGATTCGAATTGTTTTTGTAGGTATCCAATAAGTTGGTCTCTTGTGATGTCGTTTTCTCCGAACTTTTCCAGTACTTGTCGGCATGTGTCATTGGCTCTACCTTTTATGTAGAAGCCATAGTATCGCGCGTTTCCTCCCGTAGTTGAGGTAATACCATGTAGCAGTAGGTATTCTCGAACATCTTCATACCATCTATCAAATGCGCCAGGGTCTATATCTTTTCCTGATCCTGAGAACTGCCGGGGTTCTGGGATCTTCATAGTCAGCCTTGGTGCATTGGATCAATCAGGTACCTCGGTGGTTCCTGATGCAGCCATCTTGTCGTCCTCGTCGTCACTTGACTCGCTGCTACTACAGCTGCTAGGATCGTCCTTGGATGAGGTTGACTGTAAAAATTTCTTTCTTTTTGCTGGTGATTTAGGAAACGCGCCTGGTGTGGCCGTTCGTTCCTTGGCTATTTCACTTTCAGATTCTTTGAGTGTCTGAGAAGCCTCGTCCCTCGCTAGTTGTCTGCTAGCCGCGTCGATACTAAAGGTTGTGGCCGTCTTTGCTTGCGCCTTAGCCTTCCTAGATATCGACCTTGAGGACGGTTTTGCAAGTTCGCTTCTATCAAGCAATCTGCCTGATCTCGTGTTGAGTTCGTCGCCTATGGTGGGCAACTGTTGCTATCTGGTTTCTTGTGATGATCGTAGTACTCCCAGAGCACTCTGCTGCTGACTATCTTGTATATAGCCTGCTAATAGCTGTCATCGGTATTCCTTAAGGCTGATCGCTCCTTAACCGATATAACTTTCAACTGACTTGTTGAAGTTAAAAAAATGTAACGTTTCCTTATCGGTTCTCGGCACACTGAGAACCTCTAAGAAACCGTCCCGGGTTGTGCACTTGAAATCCTAGCCAAAGAGCGTCCTAGGTGGATTGATCAAGCGGAGGCTCCGAAAGGTTGTTAGATAAAACCTTTTACTATATCGCTAAGGTCTTGAAGTGTTTGGTGGCTTCTCACTATCGTTGTGAACTGAAGAGGTAACTATCCAACCCAGTATATTGAAAACTCTGTGTGTCGAAGTCTGCCGTTTCTAAGTCTGAAAGATGCAGCCTTTAAATACATCGCCGGCTTTTCCTAAAACCTTACTCCTACGAGCACAGCTCATATCTTAAAACAACTATGGTATCAAATCGATACCATCAAACAATCCATAAAACATTCAAAGTATCAAACGCTCCCTTGAAACCAAACTTCAAACAACCAGAGTATCAAGCGATACTTCTAAAACCCCATCAGGGAGAAGCACAACCTCGTATCCCGAAACCAAACATAAAACAAACTAGGTATCAAATAATACCTCCTGCATAACAAAGCTACAGCCACAAGGCTTGTATCCTGAAACCAAACTAATCCTAAAGAAAATCCATCAGTAACCATAGTACCTGTACCGGTTACACTTGTACCAACTCATGTCTACCTCTAGTATACTAAGTATACTAGTCTATCCTCAGTCTGGTTACCTCTTGGTATACCATATGGGCTTGAGTTTAGTCCACAGTAGCTCCCTATCCATAGGGTCGTTACAAAGCGATCTTAACAATATAACTGGTTAACAAGCAAGTTATATTCTAACTTTTTGATATTTGCCTATACTTTATCTTTCTACCTTTAACAAAATAATTACCTACCAGTCTTCCTGACTATTAATCCGTTGACTCAATATCCTCAGCCTAGTTAGTACAGAATCCTACCGTATTAGCTATCTCGCAACAAAAACAAGGTAGAATTGTTGCACTCCTACAAGTAATATTGTTAAAAAAAGTTCTTTGCTAACTAGTTTAAACCATTCCTGTCAAATATTATTTTTTCCTACTACCCACTAGTGCCAAAACTTATTGTACAACTTCCACTCAAGCCCCAATCCTCCCTACTTTCACAGTCTTCCACCTACTAGTACCTTGTACCACTTTAGGCTAAGCCCCTGGAACTTTTCCTCTGTCTTCTTCTTTCCCCAACAAGAAAGATTCACTCCTGGAATCCTATACCCTGGTGCTGTTTCTGCCTAGGTAGGCTCTCACAATTGGGTAGGTCCTATTAATATAGATAGTGTATTCCCATATGGCAATATGTGTAGCTCATTGATGACTTGGTATCATTGGTAGGAGCATTCAACATGTCGTGGTACTGGTCTTGAACTTTGAGTACAATTATTTCATTTTGGCCTTGTCTTTTTTAACTCCTGCACACAATCTTTCTCCGGAAAGAGGAGAAAGAACTAGATGGACTAGATTACATACCATTGTTCCTGAAGCCATAGCTTGAGTGAAATGGCAGTAGGAATTGAAAATAGTTTTTATTTTATCACATTCATCACGTTTGATTACATTTATTTCTTCTCTACACTGCTTCGTGTAAGGTTCATGATTGTAGGTCAAAGCATACGATTCAAGTTGATCTTCTAAAACACTCTTAAAGAGATGTCTTTTCCACTCTCAGTTCATATCTGAAAGCCACACCTTAGCGCAAGGTCCAATTATTCGACTTCTTATGGTATTGATGATAAAAAATAATAACTTGAGTAGCAGTCAAAGATAGAAAAATGATATTGGGCACTCATCCTCACCTTGCTTGGCATGTCTCATCTCAATTTGACCATCTAGGATAGCATATTTCTCGTTTGTTCAAGCTTTTACGGTAGCGGATGTCGCCTGCTCCGTGCTCACAGCAGGAGGAATACCCTGAATCCGGGCTAGCACACTGGTCTCGTATCCCCACAGTGATTGAGAATTGCCCCCAGCCTATCCAGTCAGGAAAACAGGAAGAAAGGCTCCAGTATTGATGGGTTGGGGTTGGGAATTTGCGTTTAGGGGAGCAGTTGGATTCATCGTAAAATTTACCGTGGGAGGGGCGATCCGAGACGCGAGCATTGCCGTTAGGCATGCGAGGGGGTTAGTGTGGCGTTGAGTGGGTAGGGATTAGTGCGATCGGGCCATTCGGGCCGTTCGGGCAGTTCCGGGGGGTGGCGGCAGTGTGCATCCCATTCGAAGCCATCATGATTAGCTTATCCTCGCCGTCGTCAGAACCAATCCTCACGTGACAACCGCGAAGCATCCCTATTAATGTCAACAAACTACCCCGCGCTAGGGGCCCCCCTTCCCCCTTCTTCCAAGTCCCCGGCACAGCATTGTACTAAGGGAACCAAGATCCCGCCTGAATTTCGAAGGGAGGAGAAACTCGTCTACTCATTAGTTTTGGAAGCTTGATCGATTCTGGGCTGCACCGGATAGTCGTCTCAATAACCAGGAAACCTCCCAACTGAAGATTTGAAAGGGTGCTTCTCATCGGGTTATTCGGGCAGGGTCTGGGCTATAATATCGTCGGACCAGCCAGCTCCAAAGCATCTCAGATAGCCCCGCCCCACTTCCTGACGTGGTGAGAATTGGGTCCAAGGTAACGCTCAAAGGATAAACGCAGGATGAATGTGTGTCTAACTTCTCTCGTCGGATGCAACCTTTCCCCACATAGCGAGTGTCCAGCACAACGAGCACTAAGATACAGAATCCTTTAACCCACGGTTTAGAACATGCACAACCCAAGAAAGACGAGTCAATAAATGGTGAATGCTCGCTATGCCGCGGGTTTGCATTGGAGAGAAATATTCTACGTTTCCCTTGTTTTTCTTAGCACCTCTCCCCAGCTTAGACCCTATTCGGCATGCCACAAATGCCATAGTATTCCCATTTTTTATAGCATTCCTTTCATGATAATATTTTAATCCAGTATTTTCTGAAACGTCATTCCGATTTAGAGTAAAGAGATATTCCTGCCTTTGAGAGCAGTGCAATTCTTAGATTCCCGCTAGTCCTCCTACCCATCTTTGCCGTACTTGGGGAATTTTACTCTTGTAACTTCCTGTTTAGAGTTCTGTGAGAAATCAGATCGCAGGAGATCTAATAAGGCCACCCCAGAAACAAAAAAAATAGAATATAAAAAGACCAGGACCGCTAAAACGCATTTATTTTCAGAAATACCCTGGTATCTCCAATATGGCACATGCCAAGCAGGGCCTTGCCTCGCCATGACCGCGATTAATAAGGACAATCGGTTTTGAAGAATATCATTGTTCAGTTCTAAAGTGGAAGGTGGAAACTAGACTTATGATAGACCCAAATTCCTATTGGATGCCATTGAGTCAGATAGCGGAACGCCACAACGCTGTGGCGTGCATGACGAGTTGACCATTTCCCCGGATTTCCCGAGGCAGGGAGATCTCGTGTATCGTGATCGTGATGATCCTGCCTCCCGGTTCTCGAAGTGCACGGAGATCATAACGGGAAAGATGGAAGACGGGTTGGAAGATGTCAAGGGTACTACCGCGCAAGTGGTTACGGGAGGGCGGCCAGAACAGGGTATCATTGGACACCTTAGCACCGAGCCCAAGGAGTGTGCGTTGTCCCAATCCAACCCCTCCCCCTCCCCTCGGACATCCCCGCCTCCCCACTGGGTGTACCATGCAAAGTACGATACCCACCTTGGTTTTTTTTTCTCCTTTTCTCATGACATTTTGCCAAACTTTCGTCCTTTTCACCACTGCCACCCAGCCTGCCTGTAGCATACTTGATAGGGCTGATGGGGGAAGGAATGGAATGGAATGGGGGGTGCAACCGAAAAAAAAAGGAACCGTGATTGACCTCCTGCCGGATACCATTCAATAAAGAACCTTGGTGGAGGGTGAGGAGGGGGAAAAAAAGGAACCCGGTAGCAAAGACGCGAGATCGACGTGTTTGCGTGCTCACGGTGGTGGCCCCATGGATGCCGTTACCAAGGTTATGATTAAGATCCGATGTTTCTGTTACAGCATCTACCAATTAAGACCTATCAAACCCGCATAAAAATTTAGCATTTTTTGCACTGTCCTGTGTTTCTAGAAGCAATAGATCTCTGGTTGGATTAATGTCTATGCATTGTGGCTTTGACAAATAGGGAGGTGTAAACTGCGATGGTGGTGGTGGTGGTGGTGGTGGCTGGATCCCCATTGTGTCAACTGCGCGCGAGGGGGAAGAAAAAAGAAAGAAAAACAATCAAAAACTGCGTTCTGCAGTCTTGAGGAATCTTCAATTATCCGAGTGCTGGGTCGTGAGTGTGGCTGAAGAGGACAAAGGGCGATCGCCAAGAAGTGGGAGCCATGGAAGCCAAGAACAGGGAGAACCACTCACACACCCCACCCACCAGGCAGACAAGCAGTGCAGAGCAGGCAGCAGCAGCCCGGCGTTTTCTCTTGTGAGTAAGTCCTGCACACCAGGGGAGGTCAAAAGCTGAGAATTCTAGGGGAGAGAAAGAAGCAGAAACGAGAGGCCACGAGGAGAATCTTCACGAAAGAAATAGGACAAGGAAGGGATTTGTGTCATCTGTCCCATTTCCTTCTCGTTGGCTGTTTCTTCTTCAGCCCTGTTGCCTTGAACGAAACACCGGTGTCAAGGTTGCGGGCCCCTGTTAACTTGGGAACTTTCTTCACGATAATACAGAGGATCGATCACACTGGGGAAATATACATTTTTTTGTTTTTGTTGTTTCGTCTCGAAGACCAGCAGAGCCGCTTATCGCTCTGTTTTGCACGGTTGCCACCTGCGCTGTCCTGCCCGCCTGCTCGCTTTTCACTACTTTTTTGTCTCGCCTCGCCACAATCTTCCTTCCACGCGTTGCAACGAAATCCCCCGCCATCCCGCCCGCCTTACCTTTTCCTGGCCGCTTTCTTCTTTTTCCTTTTTTCCTCCTCCCTTCTTCTCCCTCTCCTTTGGAGAAGGCAGCGTAATTTCCTTAATCCAATTTCGAGGATTCCTCTCTCTCTCTCCCCCTTTTTTTCTATTTTTTTCTATTCTTTTACGGTCAGCAAAATCGTTTGATCTGTTGTTTGCGAAAGGGGGAAAAATATTCAAAAGGGAGAAGTTTGTCTTTTAGGTTTCCTGGTATTTTCTTTTTCCCCCTTGCACTTGTGGTTTAGTCATGGTCGTCGTCGGCTAGCTGAGGAGCCCGAGCAAAAAAAAAAAAAAAGCGTGAAATTAGCGACTGACTACCACCGACCACCGGTCGACCAAGCTTCCCTCCTTCATCCCCCTCGAGTACTCCGCAACCACACAACCACCTCGTTCGCCCAGCAGCGGTATATCGAACTTTTCAACAATCTTTTACACCGCTCCTTACCTACCTCTAATAAGATTTTTAACCCTATTTTACATTGTTTAATTACGACATCGCTCAGTTTGTTTTGAACGCGCTTTGTCACAATTGCTTTTTATCAACACACACACTCATACCCCCTCCCCGTCACCTAAAACTTGACTTTGCATTAACATAATCATCTCACTACCCGAATAATTTCAAAGATGCCTCCACGTCCAGTGCGCAAGAGAAAGAGGCAACAAGACGATCCGCTCGCCTCGGATTCCCAGGATGAGGACTTCAGCGATCAGGTTCATTCCCCCCGGAAAAAAACCGCGGGCAAGGGAACGGTTGGCAAGAAGACGGCAGCAAAGGGGGGTCGCAAGACTACCGCAGCCAAAGGGAGGCGCAACAAAAAAAATACCTACCGTTCTGATGAGGATGACATCTCCGTCAGTGGCGATGGACTTAGCGTGGCTTCCGACGATGAGCCTATCACCCTCGGAGCGAGCGGTAGACCACTTAGAAGTTCGAGAAAGACGCAACCCGTCAATTACGGAGAAGAGAGCGAGGATGCGGAAGAACCTTCCTCCTCCGAAAGCAGCAGTGGTGGGGATGGGGAGGAGGATGAGGAGGAGGAAGTTGATGAGGATGTTGGCAAAAAGGGAGCTAAGACCCCTACTGCCAAACCGTCAATGCTAGTTAAGATCAAGATTCCTCCTGGTCTTGGGAAGGAACGCAAAGGTCGGAGTGCTGAGCCGGAGACACAGAATGAAGATCAAGTACCGACACGTCGCACGACCCGCGCTACCTCTGCGACCGCTCAGTCGCGTCCGACCGTCGGGGGCAAAGGCCCGCTCAAGTCCGCTACGAGGACTCGTGGAGGCAGTGCCGGGCCTCCGGCTGCTGGGGGCGGCGTGGCTCGCAGAAGCACCCGCCTGGGAGCTTCGGAAGAGCCCGCTCTACAACTTACGAATCCGGGCAAGCACGGCCAAACTGTTAGGCAACCTGGGGCTGACGATGTTATCTTAGAAGAGAGGGAGAGCCTCGCTGAGACCTCTTCAAGAGAAGCTGTGGAGTCTGGTGGTACTGGCGGGATTGATGAGCCGGCTTCCCACCTGGCTGGGTCTGCTGCGGATGAGAACGAGGGCGTCCAAGGTACCGATGAAGAGCTAGACAGGGTTAACCCGCAACCCCAGGTCAACGAACCAGGCAATGATATCGTGCCTCCAGAGGATGGAGATGGAGATGATGATGATTCTGACCTCCAGCCAAGTCGACGAAGCGGTCGTAAGGCCAATGATGCACCCTCCCTGCGTGGGAGCGCTGCTTCCCCGAAAGCGGCTAGAGCTACCGAGCTTACTCCAGAAATCAAAAGGACTAAGCGAGGTCGGGGGCGCCGGGGCCCCGGGAGAGCCACTAGAGGTGCCAGTAAAAAGGCTGGTGATAGTAGTGAGGAGTACCGAGAGGAAGAGGGTGGAGATGATACTGGGGACGATAGTATGTCTAATAAGTCATCGCCATCAAAGCTGCCTCGCTCCGGCCAGGCCGAAATCGACTCCGGCCCAGAAGACGAGTCCTCTGATCCCTCAGGCCGTGTTCGTGACCGTAAAGGCAAACGTCCGATGTCAACCTCACAGTCATCCAGGAAGCGGAGGGCAACGTCATCAGCGGAACTCAGCCATTCTGAGCATGCGGAGATCAGCCAGGAGTTAGAGGACCTACTTCCATCTCCCAAACGTCTCAGACATCGGGCGAGGCGGACCGTGGCTTTGGAGGGCGAAACTGCTCCTGAGAGGACACTACGTCGCAGAACCCAGAATGTCGACTACAGAATTTTACGACCCGAGAATGCTCAGATGATCGAGGAGCCGGACAATAGTGGCAACGATGAGCCTAGAAGAAAGACTGCTCCAGGTGCGCAAAAGTCTTGGTTTGACACCACCGGACCTTTTGGTGGTAGTGTTTCGTTTAACCCATTCGGACGAGGAAAGCCCATGAACCCTACGGTGCAGGATGATTCCGATAGCAGTGACGATGAGAGGCCCACTCGACCAGGGATGTACGGTGGTGTTGTTGGCGCTGCTGGAACTATCATGACTCCGAGCACTACCACTGCTGGTTTATTACCTCCTTCCGCGCAAATACATGGCAGTGATCCGCTGGGAGGCGCACCCGGCTCTTTGGGCAAGATGAACAAGGGAAAGAACGCTAATGCAGATATTGACCCCTTGGGTGCTGCTGATAGTAATGTCGATTTTTCGAAAGTTGGTGGATTGGATGTCGTCATCCAAAATCTCAAGGAAATGGTTCAATTGCCGTTGACTTATCCGGAGCTGTTTTTAGCCAAGAAGATTACTCCCCCTCGCGGTGTACTCTTTCATGGTCCTCCTGGGACTGGTAAAACTTTGATGGCGAGAGCTCTGGCTGCGAGCTGCAGCACAGAAACTAGGAAGGTTACCTTCTATATGAGGAAAGGGGCAGATTGTCTCAGCAAATGGGTGGGAGAGGCGGAACGTCAGCTCAGGTTGTTGTTTGAGGAGGCAAAGAACAACCAGCCAAGTATCATTTTCTTTGATGAAATTGATGGTAAGATGTCCTTGATTCATCTGTTTGCAGTTGAGAGCTAATTCGCGATTAGGACTCGCCCCGGTTAGATCCTCAAAGCAGGATCAAATCCATGCGTCGATAGTGTCAACCATGTTGGCGTTGATGGACGGTATGGATGGCAGAGGACAGGTCGTTGTAATTGGTGCTACCAATAGACCTGATGCGGTGGATCCCGCACTACGTCGCCCTGGGCGTTTTGACCGAGAGTTCTATTTTCCTCTCCCGTCAGTGGATGCCAGGAGATCAATCCTCGACATCCATACCAGAGGGTGGAGCCCAGCTTTACCGGAGGCATTGAAGGAGGGGTTGGCTTTCCAGACCAAGGGTTACGGCGGGGCTGATCTGAGGGTGACTTTACTGATACGGTGTCTTTCTAGATAGGATGTTGTGCTAACGAATATTAGTCACTGTGTACCGAAGCCGCGCTCAACGCTGTCCAACGAACGTATCCGCAGATCTATATGACCAATGACAAGCTCGCACTTGATCCTGCCTCGATTCACGTTACCGCCCGCGACTTCATGCTCGCGATGAAAAAAGTGGTTCCGTCCTCGCAGAGGTCTTCGTCTTCCGGAACAGATCCACTGCCATCATTTATTGAGCCCTTGTTGATTGGGCCCCTTGAGCAATTGAAAAAGTGCATGGAGGGTATCCTTCCGGAGCGCAAGCGATTGACTGTGTTGGAGGAAGCTATGTACGAGGACGACCAAGATTCGGATGGTGGCTTCTCACGGGAAAATATGATGCAAGGTTGGTATCTGGTTGGGCTCAGGAGGTCATATTAGCTAATTCGCCGCTTCAGATTTCGATCAGGCTCGTGTCTTCCGCCCTCGGATGTTGATTCATGGCGCTTCTGGAATGGGGCAACAGTATCTTGCACCCGCGCTATTGAACTATTTTGAGAAGCTGCATGTTCAAGCGTTCGATTTAGCGACCTTGGTTGGTGATTCTGCAAGGGTAGGATATTCTATTCAGGTTGTAGTTTGATCGTTGCTAACTGGTGGGCCAGTCGGTTGAAACTGCTATAGTGCAGTTGTTTGTCGAGGTCAAGCGACACAAGCCGAGTGTTATATTCATCCCTGATGTGGATACCTGGTATAGCTCTATTGGCCAGCAAGGGTTGATCACCTTCAAGAGCTTACTGGGAAGCATCCCGGCGAACGATCCGGTTCTTCTCCTTGGCGTTACAAACTCTGAGCTTGAGGATTTAGACCCCACGTTGTTGCATGATCTTTTCGGATTCTCCAAGAGGGATAGATTTAGGATTCCGATGCCTAATGAGGTTTGTATCGCCTCTCTGACTTGGTGGTTTTCTTACTAACGTCACTGTAGGAGGCGCGCCGGAAATACTTTGATAAATTGATCTCATATATTCAAAAGGCTCCTGATGAGTTCCCGCCCGATCCATCCACAAGGAGGAAGCGAGAACTGCCAGTTCTCCCAGTTGTCCCGCCACCCCCACCCCGTGCTATGACAAAAGAAGAACGCAAGGCACAAGAGGCGAAAGATAAGCAGATCAAGAATTGGCTTAAGATGAGGCTATTTTATGCCATAGATACTGTTAGGTCCAAACTCAGACGGTTTAAAAAGCCCATACTCGAGTACGAGGTGATTAAGCATTTATTCGAAGAGCCTGAAGCCGCCCCAGAACTCGCCACGCAAGGCCCTGCAAGTAATTACCAGTTGCTCTTACCCAAAGATATACACTCTCCGCCGAAGGTTATTGACACCGCCACTGGCAAATCCTTTTACAATATGGACATGGATGTTATTGAAGAGAGGGTTTCGAATGGCTATTACTGCAGTGCTAAGCAATTCCTGCGGGACGTGGAATATATCAGGGATGATTGGATGGAGTTGGGTAACAAAGAGCACAGAATGAAGGCTAACGAGCTCTTGACTCATCTCGAGGTCATCGCCACCGATATAGAAGGAATGGATCAGCCGATGGCGACCCAGTGCGCGGAATTATGGTCTCGCGAGCGCAAGAAGATGGAAGAACGAGCTGAGAAAGCCGAGCGTCAGAAGCGTGCCGAGGGAGAAGCGCGCTTGGAAGCTGAGAAGACCCGTGCTTCGCTCGATCGTCAGAGTCCTTCTGTCGAGCGTCGGATCCAAGGGGGATCGGACAAATCGCAAGAAAGGCAGGCGACTCCCACCGAGACTGCTGGAAACGTCAGAGACATTAGTGTCAATGTTACCGCGAGTGCAGTCATTTCTACTGCATACCCACCGTCTAACGGAGTCGGGGGGTACAGTCATATCAGTTCGAGTATGGAAGTTCAGGCATCCCAGATCTCACAGAATGATGATCTTACGAATAATGGCACGGGCGTTAGCAGTCGTCAGGGTAGTCCCGCAGCACTGCATTCTCCCCCTGCGCAACATACACAGTCCAGCGAACACGCTAGCGCCTTTCAAACTGCCATTTCTAGCATTCCTGCCAATTTTTCGCAGTCGTTGGCGGCGGCCGCCGATGGGATCCCGCAGATGACATCTCAACCTGGAGCTGCAGTGGGCGTCACTCCCGTCACTGACATCTCCGCAATCATGAATTACGCCTCTACGACCACCTCTGGAAAACGCACGAGCGATGGAACAGCAGGGTTGAACTCCCAGCCATTTTCGAATCCATATAGTAACAGTAACGGAACGCCCCGACCCATGAACCCACCCTTATTCCGCGACTTTGGTGCAATATCTACCGGTGACTCTCAACTCCCTGACACTCAAGGTTCCTACACCCTCCCCCTCTCTTGCTACTTTAACATAGCTAATGAACCGATAAACAGTAGTCCCCTCCAGCTCCTCCGACTCGGCCCCTTCACAAACCTCAACCACAACACCCGCCCCGCATTCCCAACCCTCCTCCCAA
>Ga0307510_10004993_pt1 | contig 15705 bp, 7 predicted proteins | sample 12_EM_MG_FD_207224 | JGI IMG/M metagenome (GOLD analysis project Ga0307510, IMG submission 207224) | Populus trichocarpa ectomycorrhiza microbial communities from riparian zone in the Pacific Northwest, United States - 12_EM | ecosystem: Host-associated > Plants > Roots > Unclassified | place...
GGATCTGGGAGATCACGAAAGAGAACGCGATGAGGATCCAAGCACCTTTCCACAGAGGGCGCATCTTCGGCTGCAGGAGAAGTTTAGTAAGCGTAAATTGGGGGAAGAGGGGGGAGGGGAACCGACCGGGATTCAAAGAAATCCTTCCTATACGTTGACACGCTCAAGAAGGGCTTTGGAAAGGGGATGAAGGACAGGAATCCTAGACCAAGGTGGGCACAGGGTTGTCCTGCTCAAGCTGATCACCAAAGGTGTTGATGCTCTCAGCTTAGCCAGGGTATGTTCTGGGTCAACAGGCTCTGGCAGATGCGAGATCGTTGAAGGTTGTCTGGGCGAAACCAAACCTCCAAAGGGGCTCAGCACAGATGTGGAGAACCAAGGGGCTTCCCAAGGGGTGATATAGGGGGGTGGAGATGGAGTTGGATGTGAGTGAGAGGGGGTTCTCTCAAAGGTAGGTGAGGTTGAGGGGTGTTGCTGGTGGTAGGGGGAGCAAGAGGGGCTCTTGGAGGATAGCAGAGGGAGTGAGGGGTGCTCTTCCAGGGGTGTTCTTGACCAGGGAGGCAACTAGGGAGCCTCAGATGGTAACCAGGGACAGTTCAGATATGAATGGGGGTTGTATTTGGGGATGTATGAATCAACACAGATAAAAGGGGATAGACTGTCAGGTACTCCCTGACAGAGAGACTCTAGCTCTGCCTAAGAGAATCCTCTTGCAGAAGGGGTACTACCTTCTCAAGGGGCAATCTCTGGGGAAAGCTGGGGGGGGGGTGATGGGAGTGGGGGTGAAAGAGGGGAAAAGACTCCTTACCCTTTCTAGTCTGAGTGGTGGGTTTATATAGTATACTACTGGGGTCATGTGGTGGGCTTTCCCACACTAGTACTGCTCCTGGTCTAGCCTATTGTGTAACTAGCCTCAAACATCTACTCAACTCACTAGTCTGAAACACCTTGCCATGCTTCCTGCACTATCTTGTTGCCATGGGTCTTCACAACCTTCCAGAATATTCCATGCTCTCTCCTGGGTTTCCCTGGGGGTCCTATGACGTCTCATAACTCTCCTCTCCTCTTCCCTTGTCCTTGAGCCCATGGAAATCCCTTCTCTTCCCAATCAGGAAGGCAGTTTTCCCACGGTTCATTCTCCTCCTCTGTGCTCCCCTTGGCCCTCCTTTGCATGCCTTGCCTCTGGAATCCCTCTTGGGCTTCAGTGAAGGATGTCTGGTACCTTCCTTATTGGTCCATGACATTCCCACGCCTTCCCTTTCACCTGATCTCTTCTTTTCTGCTTCCTAACACATCTCAACAAGGCTGCTGGTCCCTTCTCTCTCCCTTTCAGTTTCCCTACTCCTCCCCTTGACTGGTACCCTGATGTCTGAATGGAGGTGTCCATTCTGGTGCGTGACACCCGCGGGGAACTTTGGAATTGATCGTCCCCGATCACTCCTCTTCTTATCTTATCAGAATGGACACGCGGTTTGAGCGCCTCTGAACCCATATCCCTTCCTGCCCTACGCCAACACACTCTTGTTAGCTTACGTGGCCTAGCCTAGGGTTGCACTTGATCAATGGAGTGAAAGGGAACGTGTTTTGTTCTAACAGGTATGAAGGAACTTGAGTGGCGTCGAGCACGTGCTACGACAACTGGTTTTTTGGGGAGGGGGTGGGTGAAGATAAAACAGATTCAAAAGAGTGCGAAGAGATCCCCTTTTTTTTGGGGGGGGGTTGGTAGAGAAGACTGGGCATGAAAAACAAACACGAAGAGAAAGAAGATAGGAAAAGCTATTGAAGGAGTGAAGGTGGGGAAAAGGGGCCAGTCATATTCCTACGATACTGACGCAAGAACTCCAGACTCGTTTGAGGAGAGAAAGATACTTGACAGGTCCTCCTCATAGTTGAAGGAGTCATCTTCTTCGACTTCTTCAGGCCCTGGAGCGAAAAGGGCCTCAGGGATGATGATTTCTCCCTGAAGTCCATGGACCATTCCGCTTTCCAGATCGGGCCACACAAACCTGAAGAACCCGTGTTCCATCGCAATGACCTCTTCGACTCCTGAGACCGCCACGAAGCTGGTGGGGATCCTTCCTATGACGACCTCTCTCTTCTCCCAAGAGAACAGCCGTCCTGCTATGTTGTTGGGTTGTCCGGGCCACCGACCTAACTCCTCGATCAGCACGAAGCAGATTCCGTGGCCTACGATTCCTTGACCCTGAACCAGGCGGGGGCCAGCTAGTTGGTACCCAGTAAGGTCGATCTCCTCGGTTGGATGGACTGGGGAGGGATGGTTGGCGTTGTGCTCTTCCAACTCGATAAAAACATCCTCAGTTGGCTTCCATCGACGCGGAGTAAAAAGGCGGGTTCCTACTCCTCCTCTGGAGCAGATGTAGTTGATGTCTGCGGAGGACGGAGTGTAGGTTCGAATGGTTCGGTGGAATGGGGAACCGATGAGTCGAGGGAGGCAGTGAGGTCGTCGGACGACAAAAGACTTGCCCGTGATGAGAGCGGTGATGGTGAGGAGGGGGATCTTGATAAAGTAGAGCGGCGTAATAGTCCAGCGGGAGAGGAATCCGGGGACTCCCATCAAGACCAGATGGAGTCCCAGGACTAGTAAGGCGTTGGCGGCCCAAGCCCGGATGCGAGTGGCAAAAGACTTAGTAGCGGTGGGGGCAGAGTCCATAGCGGCGAAGAGGAAGGGAAAAGAGCCGTAAGTAGCTGGGGGCGCCTTTGACCATGGCTGACCCTATACTACTTCACAGAAGCCCAGCTGTCAGCTTTGACAGGTCACGGCACTGACCGAGTGTGCCATCTTTTTTAAGGTTTGCTGATCCTCTGGGTTTCGCCGTTCATCCATCTTCTTCCGTTCCTGAACCACTACTTGATCCGCTTGAGGTCCCCGTCTGATCTTGATCCCAGGCGTCTATCAATCGCGCCCATCCATCTAGGCTCTCCCGGCTGACATAGGGAATTAACCGGAACGCCGCGACTGACGCCCGCAGAACATTCCCATTCAGTTCTGCCAATACATACGCTTTCCCTCTTGTTTCCCTGACAACACGATATGGTCCCATGTATCTGTTCTCAACCTTCTTGTTAATGGATACGGTTTTCTCGAGCGGGCTGTTGCGAATGATGACCAGTTCTCCAGGTACAAATGAGGTTCGGCGGATCCTCTGACCAAATCTTCTGTCGAACTTCTCCTTTGACTCAAACCGAGACTTTTCGAGGGTCTCCCGAGCACGCGCCAAATCTTCGGGCATTTTGGCAAGTTGACGTGTTCGCGCCATGATTAGCTCAACATCTGTCATATGTTCTTTGAACCGAGGGACCATAAAGGTTACTTCCGCCAGATCACAGGGTAGCAAGGGATGCACCCCATGGAGTAGGTAATATGGGCTGAACCCTGTTGCTCGTCGTGCTGTAATCCGATCAGCGTATAAGGCTGCCTGCAGCAAAGATGGCCATCGGGAGATGTTCTTTCCACACATCTTGACTAAGGCTTCCCGAATAGTAAAGTGACCTCGTTCCACCACCCCATTGGCTTGGGAATTGTACGGTGAGATCTTGATCTGGTGAATGTTATACTTGTTTACTATCCGGGCGAACTCCCCTCCCAGTGATGGCCCATTGTCTGTCACCACAACAGCTACTGTTCCATACCGGAAGACCACTTGTTCTACAAAGAAGGAGGCCAGCGCTCGGGCTTTGTCAGATTTCAGGGCTCTCCCTTCAGAGGCACCAGACGTATCATCCCTGCAGACTACTATCCAGTTTTTCCCTTGAGCCTCAGGCATCTTCATCACATCCAAGTAAACCTTGGAGAAGAGTGCTCCTGGATGGGAAATTGTGACCGGAATGTGTGCCTTTTGTACTTTTCGAAGTTGACAGACATGACAACTTTTTACGTACTGAGTCACACTTTTGCGCATTCCAGGCCAGTAGAAGCGGATACGGATGGCCTCCCAGACAGCCCATTCTCCCCTGTGGCCAAATCCATCATGCAGTTCCTGTAGCACCTTGACTCTCTCCCTTTTAGACAACAGTACCCTTTGATCATGCCCACCAGCGTGTCTGCGATACAGCCGATTCTCTTGGCGATAATGTTTTGATGCTTGATTAAGGAATCGCTGTCTCTCCCTTGCTAGGGTTGTAACTGGGGGCTTGAAGGTTTCCAAAAAGCGCATTATGTCTCGGAGCTCTTGCTCCTTGTCTCGGGCTATGGCTGCATTGACCATGACTGCTTCTCGTCTTGATGGCGAAGGGAACTCATCTGGGGGTGCGAGGGTTTCTTCGTCCCAGAACTCTTCTGGAGGGACAAGGGTTTCTTCATCTGCTTCTCGTGTAAATGTTGGGGGTGCAGGAGGTTCATCGTCTGAAGAATCCCCTGGGTCGGGTTCTGGAGGGCCATCAGCTTCAGTGTATCTTCGGCGAGATAGGGCATCTGGGGCCAGGTGTCTTTTCCCAGGTACATGTACCAACTTGAAGGAATGTTCCAGAATTTCCCGAATCCACCTATTCATGGGGGATGAGATCTTGGCATCTGGATTATTCAACATTCCCTTGATACAAGAGGCATCCACTTCCACTGTCAGCTTGGGGGCACCCACCAAATAGAGGGTGTAATGTTTGAGTGCCCTGAACAATCCATAAAGTTCAAGTTTGGACTGCCCATATCTTGTAGCTAAGTCTGGCAGAGGGAGTGAACCGTATCTAGCAGGTACTCGGCGACCTTTCTCATCCAGCTGAGATAGCACAAAACCAATCCCATGGATGCTGGTATCCACTGACAGAATTACAGGTCGTCCGCAACTGTAGTCAATGGGTCTGAGGGCAGGGGCTGAACTGACAAGTCCCTTCAGCTTCTGGAATGCCTCCTCCTGGGCCTCTCCCCATGTGAAATCCTGGTCCTTTCGTGTGAGGAAGACCAGGGGTCTGGCTATCTGACTATAGTCCTTGATCCAGATTCTGACAGTCCCACAAAGCCCTAGAAATCCCCGGACTTCTGTAAGGTTTGCAGGGGTGGGCCAGTCCTTGATGCGCTGAGCTCTGGTATCTGTGGGTTTTCTTCCCTCACGACTGCACTGCTGGCCAACTATTTCCACTTTGAATCTTGCTAGCTGCATCTTCTTTCCTGATACTGTGCCGCCAGCTTCTCCTATACGGTGCAGTATTCGGTGCAAGTCATTCAGGTGTTCCCATATATATCTTCGAATGCCTGGATTATCTGGGATGCACTCCTCTCTTCCTTCAGAATCCACATAGCGACTGGTTGGCCCTTTGATTGGTACATCGTCAATGAACACGTCAGCCACTCCTGGAATCTCATCTTGCAAGATAAACACCATGCAAGCTTGAAACTCAGAGGGCGAGTTTGTGAATCCCATTGGCAGGGAGGTGATCCTCAGAACTCCTAAGGGGGTTTGGAATGCTGTCATGTCTCGACTTTTGGGGTCAAGAATTCTGGCGTAGAATCCCCAGTACATGTCTAACACAGAGTACACACTTCGACCAGCATATGCTTCCACAAACTCATCCAAGATTGGGGGCACACCTGTGTCTCGTATGGTTACTCCATTTAGCTTCTGGAGATCATGGACTATCCTCAAATCTCCAGTCTTCTTTTGCACACAAAACCATCGAGATCGATAGGAGGACTGAGCCTTCTCGTATACTCCTGCCTCAATCTTTTCTTTTAACAACTGAATGATCTTCTCTCGATGGCCTGGAGGGAGGGTCATGTTTTTGTCCATCCAGGGTATGTGTGAAGTAACAGGGATTTGATAATCTGAAAAGTAGTCCTGCCTGAAGGTACCTCTCTCATTCTCTGTGAAGGCAATGCTTCGTTCATTCAGGACCAGAATATGCTTGAGAAGACGTTTCTCCTCCTCCCAAAGATCCGGATTGGCATCAATGTCAAGCTTGTCCATCCTTTCCTGAGTCATCTTTTCTGTAGGGGAGAACTCAGGTGGGTGTGTAGGGAGGACAGGCAAGTTTGAAAGAGGGTCATTTGGGAAAGTTCGTTTAACTTTGATATCTTCGGGCATAACTGCAGGCACTGGTCGAACTCGATTCTCCACTTTCTTGTACTTGAAGGCCCATGCTCCTGGAGAGCCTTGTTCTTTGAGAATGTCATGGGTGTAGATGTCCTCAGGCAGTCCATGGGGTGTTCCAGTGGTGAGATAAGTATCTGTACTTTCTCCCCTTATGTCCTCTGGACTATCCACGTACACAGGTCTTCTCCACATTTTGTTCCCTTTCATTATGATGGTTGGGCTGTCTTGAACCAATGTTGTAGGGGTTTGGGGTAACAAATCTTTTGACTTTCGTATTACCCGTGAACAACACCCGCACAACACAAGGAAAAAAATGAAAAAAAAAAAAAAAGACCGAAAAACCCGGAAAAAGTGGGGGGGGGTAAAAAAAAACTTGAGTGAGGCCGCTGATCGGCGTGACCCGAGCCGGGGCTGACCGCGGGGAACTTTTGGAAGCGACGGAAGTTGGTGTGATATCGGCGGCGCGAAGTAACGAGGGCGGACGGCCGAGAATGGAAGCCGGCGCGAGTCCCAACCGAGCGTCGTACGGGGAAAGTATACTGCTGGGGGGGGGTTTCGAGAGAAAGGCTCGGTTCGAAAGAGAGGCCGCTAGGCGTTGCAGCGTGTGTGCGTGTGCGTGTCCCAACCGCACAAGACGCACCACCACTCATCCGGTGGACGCGAGAGCACGCTTCCAAGGGCTTTACCGAATCCGGAAGGGGGCGTGCATTACGCGCAAGGGGTAACCAAAGGATTGTGATGATTAGGCTAGCAATCGAACGACAAGACACAAGGGTAGCTAATCTGCGTGACGCGGGAACTACGCGTCGAGAACAACTAGATTAACACATTACATCTTAGAAAGAAAGGGTCCCTAACGACCACGAAACAAGGATCGACGAAGGTAGGTAAGGGTGGGCAGGGACTACTGAGACTTGCGTTGGGACGGGCGGGGTACGTGATCGGAGCTGCCAGTTCCCGAAACTGGCTGGGAACCGACGTCAGGACGGGTCGGGGGTGAGAAGAATACTATCGGCATGACAATGATCTTGATCTCCCGCTGTTGAGAGCGGGAGTTGGGAGACCGAACGAGGGCGGTGGCGGCCGCGAGTAGACGCGGGAGGACCTGGGAACGGAGGAGGTGCCACCCTACGAAAGCCAGGCCTCGCATGGCCGGGAAGAGGTAGTTGGATACCAGGGCATGAGACGTACGTAGCAGGTGAGGAAAGTAGGGACGGCATAGTCGGGTCATTGAAAAGAGGAATTTGCATAGTCGAGATGTCGAGAGGGGGCGTCGGCATAGGAATGATGGAATCCGAGTGGTGAGACGATATATGGCTTTGTAGGTTATCCGGCGGCGCAAGTGGGAACACAATCGAGACGATATAAAGGGGAATGCATGGATTTGAGAAGGGGAGACTTTGGCTGCTTTCAATATTGACCGGGCTTAGCGTTCGGTTTGGGGGGGTCGTCGTCGGCGACAGAAGCGTGGTCGTTGGACGTCCCAGGTGTGGTAATCGGGACCAGAGGGTGGGTAGGCTGAGAGTAGGTGATACTAGGGTTACCCTGGCTATGCCGCTGGTTCCAGGCGAGCGTAGCCGTAGCCCATACGTGGCGAAGATGAGCGACCTGTTTGACCGCATCGGCTGGGTTTGAAGAGGCGCCGATAATCCAGAAGCCGCGAAGCCTCTGTTCGACGAGGCTGAGTTGTTCTTCGTTGGAGGAGATGCGTTGGTTGAAATTGAGAAGGTTAGACTCGATACGCGAGATACGGAGGTAGAATCCAGGAGAAGGGGCTTGATGGGGTGCCGGAGGATCCCGGGCAGCCGATCCTTGACGAAGGAGGACCTCATCGATCCGCGCTACCAAGTTCGCAAACTTGGTATCTTGTTTGCCGATCGCCCCCTCCATCCGCACTATTCTCCTTTCCGCCTCTAGAATCCCCTCCTTCGTGCCTCGGAGGCTGTCGAGAGCTGCCTCGGCCTCTGTGATACGAGTCTGGAGAGTATTGATGGCCCTTACGCATTGATCGACCTTGTGCTCAAGCCTGTGGGTGTTCGATCGGGTGAGCGGACGCTCAGGGGGTTCCCGATGGTTGCGTCGTCGGGTATTGGTCACGGTCTCCTCCCCGACTCTGAGGACTTCGAGAGAGGCGATCCTGGCCTCCAACCGGTCCACCTTTTCTCCAAGCTCGTTCTGATCGTCAAACTTCTTCCACTGGTAGGACAAGATCATTCCTTGGAGGGTTCGCACTCGGTCCATCAACTCGTCAAAGCGAGACAGGGACGCCGGGCTGAGGCTATACTCCGTGGGGATCGCGGAATGGCGGCCTGGTCCTTCGCTGACCGCACGTCCTCTCTCGCCCATCTCGATGTCTCCGTCGGGGCCCGCTATCCTGGATCGCGCTTCGCTAGAGCCCTTTGCAACGTCCATCATCAACAATTGGTGAGTACTCGTCTCCATCTTCTCAATCATACCCTGCGTTTCGATGTCGAACGCTATTCCTAACTCGAACCTTAGCTTGTAAAGACACAAGAGGATGTCGGAGAGGACGGCACGCGACGGCCTTCCTCTCTTCAAGGTGATGGGGGGGGGACTTGCAGGCACGAGAGGAGGGGGTGGATCGTCGTCGTCGGGACCCGCCGGGTTATTGAACTGTCCCGAAAACTCGGTGACTTTTCCTGACGACCCTGAACGGCAGGATCGGCCGTTACCGTCGTCCGGATAAGTCAAATCAGGAGGGGGAGGCGGAATCTCCGGCGGACTCCCTTGAGGAAGGGGAGCCATCTCGATCTCGGCGATGGGGCTACTTCGAGCGAGTACTCCATTCCTAAACGGTGCGTCTCCTTCCTCTTCCTCCCTAACCTTATCCGCGGCTTCCGCCAACTTTTCCAAACCAGAGTTGCGAGACGAGGAGTCGGTCGGTACGAAACGTTTGGGGAAAGGGTGGCGGCGTCGAGCCCTTTGCCCTTCCTTAGTCGATGGCGGACCGATTCGAATGGATTTGTCGGGTGAGTTCGGCGGTACCTTCGACATCTCTCCTTCTTCAACCTCTTCCATCTCCTCCTCTCTCTCCTCGAAAGTCTGCCAGGTAGAACGCTCGGACGGGGGGTCATCGGAGATAAGGCGTACTCTGTCGAAGTCGGTACGGATCTGGGCCATCGCTCCCTGATACCCGGGCTCACGGTTCCAGAGGCCGATAAGGTGGTCCACTTCAGTGCGGGAGGGAAGCGAGATATCTTTCCACCCATTCTCGACGCCTCGCAAGAACAAACGAAGATGAAGATCGCCTTGATGGTGGAGGACGTGTCCGTTCGGGTTCCGGATAGACACCGTGATGCCCCGCCCTAAGAACTCGTGGGTAGGGTGCGAGGACTGTACGGTTAAAGGCTCGAGATGATTGATAGCGATGATAGCCGGGGTCATGTATCTGCCAGATGGCGCGTGCAAAGAGTCGAGCGCCTCCTTCGCAAGATCGCTGAAGGGCGAACCATCGGGTTCTCGAGTCCGTGGAGCCGGCGGGTAGGTAAGTCGAGACTCGTCGGACTGAGACGAAGGGATTAGGGGATGAGAGCCGTTCGACGACGACTCGTCGGGCGGCAGAGGAATAGTCCTGAAGTGCATGGTGAGCTGTACGTTGATAGGGGGGTGCGGTCGAGAGAGATGACCGATAGCGGCCAATAGCAAGAAGATCAGGAAGAACAAAGCGAGTACTTTCCAAGCCACCTTGGCTGTCCTCGAGAACTTGGGGACTTTGGGGAGCCAGCTTGTGGTACGTGCCTTCCTTCGTCCTCCCCCTCTTGCTTTTATAGGCGATGGCTCACTCCTTCCACAGACGATGCATCCTTCGCGAACGTTCTCGTTACCCAAGTCGTCATCACCCTCAAATCCTGCTATTGGTCGACGGTCACGCTCTCGCATCTCTGACACGTCGTGGGCCTGGCGTGGCCGTTTCGTCACCCTCCCAATGATCGGATCCGGGCTAGTCTCCGTTACCTCGCGGCTAGCATCCGTCGGAGGTAATAGCTTTCCTCCTTGGCTCGTTTCACCTTTATCCCGTTCCAGGTTGGTCCCTTCGGCAAGACCGCGGATCCCGTGGTTACGTGACTTCCGGCCAGCTTTTACCGGAGCGATCCCGTTGGCGTTGGGATCACACCCGCCCTTGACGGCCTTGGTCTCTTCCTTGGTTCGTTGGGATCCTTCCTTGCGCGACTTCGACGGACTTCCTTCGTCAACCGTCTCCTCGTCCTCATTTAGTAGGTAAGGTTCGATTTCCTTCTCAGGTTGGTCCCCGGTTGCATCGGCCAACCCTAATCCTTTCGAGTTTAGCCTCGCGCACTTTGATCGGGTTAGTGTTTGATCCGACTCCCGCTCCGGGTTAGTATCTCCCTCCGCTATTGCCAGCTGATCTTCGAAAAAGACTCCGAGGGCAGACTGCTTCCCGGTAGCGCTTCCCTCGGGATCAACTTTACTTGTCCCGACCGACGGGTCATCCGAGAGGTAAGCACTCTCGTCTTCCTCGTCGTCTTCGGTGTCCGCCTCATTACCTGTTTCCAACTCCTTGATTTCGTGCGACGATCCTGACTCGGACCCGAGTGGTGAGTTTTCATCCTTCCTTTCCGAGGGGGGGTAACTCTCGGGTTCGTGTTGCGCCTCTTGCCGGCTGGTCAACTGATCCTTTCTTCGAGTTGACAGCTTTCCTCGACCTTTCTGGGTTGGACTGGCCTGCAAACAGAGGCTGAAGATCTGGGGCTCTTCGTCTTCGATAGGAATGGTGTCGGACTTGCGAGCGGGCTGCGCCGTTTGCGACACAGTTCTTGTTGCCCTCTCGCTCCTCTGGTAAGTTTGACCGTTCCTTTTCATTTGCTCCCCGTACTGACCCTTCTCAGTCAGCCACCTAACCCGTCGTGAACGTCGCGCCGTCGTCTCGGTATTGGGGGACAATGTCCTCGGAACAATGCTCCTCGTCGCTCGTTTGGGCGATTTTTGAGGGGGGGTTTCGAGCGTTGGGGTAGACTCGGACGGAAGTGCCCATGTTTCATCAATGGACTCTCTCGGGTCCATTACCGGGTCTTGTTCGTTCGAAAAATGGGGTTCGTCCTCGTCGATGCCGGCCGGTGCTTCGTCGTCACTCTCGCGCTGAATCCACGTCAGCCAGTCTTTATCTTTTCTGGCCATCCGTCTCTTTTCCCTCTGACAGAACTTCGCCCACTCCTCCTCACCGGCCTCTTCTTGATCCATCCGCGCAAAGTCTTCCTCCAGGTCCCGGTCAACTTCCACAAATCCTCGGCCACTCTTCCCGGTCTTCCTTCGCTTGGACGACGTTTTCGTTAATTTCGACGTCGCACGCCGGTCCATATCCTTCCCCTTCCGCCTTCTCGATTGACCTGGCGGCGGACTCGATTCTCTCTCGTCCTCCCGCTCACCCTCTTCCCGCCGTTTCTTCCTTTCCCACTCTTCAACCTCTTTGCGAGCCCAGCGCACCGCTTCGCGTGCTTCTTCATCGTCATCTTCGTCGTCGGGGTAATCTTCAGTGAATAAGGGCTCCTGGTCCTCCTCAGGTGCGTACGATAAGTCTGTTGCTGGACTTTTCACTCGCGCCATCATGGAGATGAACGTTCCCCTTCCTTCCCTCTTTCCCCTGTTATGATGTGTTTCCTCCTCATAATCGCTATCACCATACTCCCATGCGGTGGCGTTTATGGCGTGATGTTGACCCTCACTGACCCATGATACAAAGGTTCCCTCAGGTTGCTTGTAGATACTCCCATTGTGTTTGTCCAGCCAAGGGAGTCCATACAACAGGTCCACCTTTGCACCCTCCACCACATATAGATCCCCCGTAGTCAGCAGCTTATTATCAGTCACATAAATCGCTGCCTGGGGAATCTTGTATCTGTACCGAGTTGGTGGGCCACTGATTCCCTGCACTGGGAAAGATTTATCCTTAAGGAGTACGGTGGGTAGGCCAGTTGCTGCAGCCATTCGTGCGCTGATGATGTTCCTCGATGACCCGCTGTCAACCACTCCAACCATTCTGGCCTTCCCAATTCTTGCTATGATTTTCAAGAGTTTGTCTGACTCAGATTCCTCTTCTTCAACCTGAGACTCAATTACACGGCCTGGTCCCGCATCTGCTCTCATAACCTCCTTTCCCCTTTTCTCCTTTTTAGATGGCTCCTTTCGTTCTTCGAAGTGGGTCATATCGATCCCTTCAGCGTCGTCATCTCGGGTGGTTCGGCAGGCCTTTGCTAGGGCTCGTCGCACGTTCGGGGAAAGGTATATTAATTCCTGAACCCGTATTGTGAGTTGGGAATTCAGAACTTCGTCCACAATTGCTGATTGAGTCTTTCCTGTCTTAGGCCCAATCTGGAGGAGGTCCCTGGATCCGTTCTTCTCCTTGCGCGCAGACACCTGCCCTTTGTCATTGATACTCTGATTTCCCATGGTATCTTCGATGTCCATTGGGACAAGCTCGTCATCCACTTCACCCTTAAACCGTTCTGGGGTGACATCAACCGGGGTAGGAACCGCCGGAGTGAAGGGCCGATCCTGGCTTCGGTGGGGGTCCACATCTTTCGAGATGATGTTCTTCTCCCTCCTCAAACTGTTGTCCTCCCTCCTCGAGGGGAACTCTCGCATCCGATGGGGCTTTGTAGGTATGTTCTGGACTCCCTTTCGTGAATCACGGCTGACTCGAGAGGGCCTGTCTGCCCCAAAAGATTGGAGGTGGTGTATCGGCGCCGAAACTGATTCCCATCCCATTTCTTCCTGATCGTCTGTATCTGCGTCACTCTCCTCTCTCCCCACGTTGATAAAGTAAACTTCCTTTCCCTTCTGTCTCTTTTCTTCATCTCTGGCCTTGTTGTCTGCTTGTACCCTTTTCAGGATAGCATTGACCCATGTTTCGTCGGGTTCCCGAATGATATTGGACCCATCTGACCATCGCAATTTGCCTGCCACCCGTTTGATGTGTCCTTGGTCCATGAATGCCTCAAGCTTCTCACATTGGTCCATGCGGTGTCCTTGGATACCACAACCAAAACAGGTGACATCTCGCCGCTCAGGGAAGCGTTGATTGAATGGGGGTGCCTGATGGGGGGGAGGGTCTCTTAATCTCTCACTATTTCCTGATGCCAAGATTTGAGTAGGGAGAGGGTTCCTTCGAGGTTGGTCTTCTTCAAACCGGGTCCGCTGGAGGGGATAATTCCGAGGAGGGGGTGCCCTAGGTTCTGGGTACCACTTGGAGACTTCTGGTGCCAAGATGCTTAGCCTGACATAACAGACCCGATACTTTGAGTCGTTTAGACTTAGCTGCTCAAGGGTCTTGGCCAATTCTAGGACTTCATCCTTTGGTTCCTTTCCCTTTCCTCCTTCTGACTTATTGAAGGGTGAGGTAGTTTGGGCCTTGGATGATCGAGATGTTGTTCTTCGGTGGACTGGCTCATCATCTTCTGACTCAGAATCATCATCAGATTCCTCCACAATTTTGGCTTGGTGGCGACGATGAGTGGTCTTGTGTTCTGAGTCTGGTTGAGAATGTGACCGTTCTTTTTCCAAAAGGTCCTTGTCAAATCGATTCCGGTTGAAGACGTGTTCAGCTGCTCTGGTAACAACTTCAACAGGGAAGGGGTTCTGTAGGTTGTAGTTAGGGTCGTCGTCCATGATCCTTTCTTCAAGTATCTTTCGGGTGGAGGGGTGGATGCCTGCCCAGAACTGCCGATTGTAGGCCCGGTTTTCTATCCTTCCCTCCTTCTTTAGCATGCCTGCTCGCTTGAGGAACTTACGATGGTATATCTTGAAGGTCTCAAGGTTTGGAATCTCTACCACTCTCCAGTCCTCAGCAAAGCTCTCCAAGTCCCCTAAGTGGTATTCTGATTTTCTTCGGTCACTGTCATAGATCCATTCAAGTTCCTTGATGAGTTGGTCATATTGAAATTTCTGGTATGTTTCCAAGACCTCGATAGTATCTGCCACTGAGTTTGAGCAGTACTGGATTATGCCCAGACACTTCTGCTTGTCATCAGTGACATTATACTTGGTGCATACATGTTCATAGCGCTGAAGGAACCTGGTAAAATCACGATGATGTCCTTTAAACTTTGGGGGTGCTTGCTTGCCACCAACAACTGGCAGGTCGGTGTAAGAAGCAGAGGTGGTTGTAGGAGTGGTGGTGGCTTGAGATGTGGGTGTGGCACTGGTGGTAGTGGCTGCAGCCTGTCCTCCAGCTACCATGATGTTGGAATATAAGTGGGAAGTAGTGGTTGATGGATAAGTTTATGCTGAAACCCCTCGCCGTGGGCTCCAGGTGACACGCTCAAGAAGGGCTTTGGAAAGGGGATGAAGGACAGGAATCCTAGACCAAGGTGGGCACAGGGTTGTCCTGCTCAAGCTGATCACCAAAGGTGTTGATGCTCTCAGCTTAGCCAGGGTATGTTCTGGGTCAACAGGCTCTGGCAGATGCGAGATCGTTGAAGGTTGTCTGGGCGAAACCAAACCTCCAAAGGGGCTCAGCACAGATGTGGAGAACCAAGGGGCTTCCCAAGGGGTGATATAGGGGGGTGGAGATGGAGTTGGATGTGAGTGAGAGGGGGTTCTCTCAAAGGTAGGTGAGGTTGAGGGGTGTTGCTGGTGGTAGGGGGAGCAAGAGGGGCTCTTGGAGGATAGCAGAGGGAGTGAGGGGTGCTCTTCCAGGGGTGTTCTTGACCAGGGAGGCAACTAGGGAGCCTCAGATGGTAACCAGGGACAGTTCAGATATGAATGGGGGTTGTATTTGGGGATGTATGAATCAACACAGATAAAAGGGGATAGACTGTCAGGTACTCCCTGACAGAGAGACTCTAGCTCTGCCTAAGAGAATCCTCTTGCAGAAGGGGTACTACCTTCTCAAGGGGCAATCTCTGGGGAAAGCTGGGGGGGGGGTGATGGGAGTGGGGGTGAAAGAGGGGAAAAGACTCCTTACCCTTTCTAGTCTGAGTGGTGGGTTTATATAGTATACTACTGGGGTCATGTGGTGGGCTTTCCCACACTAGTACTGCTCCTGGTCTAGCCTATTGTGTAACTAGCCTCAAACATCTACTCAACTCACTAGTCTGAAACACCTTGCCATGCTTCCTGCACTATCTTGTTGCCATGGGTCTTCACAACCTTCCAGAATATTCCATGCTCTCTCCTGGGTTTCCCTGGGGGTCCTATGACGTCTCATAACTCTCCTCTCCTCTTCCCTTGTCCTTGAGCCCATGGAAATCCCTTCTCTTCCCAATCAGGAAGGCAGTTTTCCCACGGTTCATTCTCCTCCTCTGTGCTCCCCTTGGCCCTCCTTTGCATGCCTTGCCTCTGGAATCCCTCTTGGGCTTCAGTGAAGGATGTCTGGTACCTTCCTTATTGGTCCATGACATTCCCACGCCTTCCCTTTCACCTGATCTCTTCTTTTCTGCTTCCTAACACATCTCAACAAGGCTGCTGGTCCCTTCTCTCTCCCTTTCAGTTTCCCTACTCCTCCCCTTGACTGGTACCCTGATGTCTGAATGGAGGTGTCCATTCTGGTGCGTGACAACGTTGTTCAATTTGCGTCATCAAAGCAACAACGGCCAGGCACATACCTTGTTGGCGTTTGATGCGCATGAAACCTGGGGACCTGGGGCCTTTGAACTGTGGGAACAATGGCTCGGAGATGACCGGA
>Ga0307510_10004994_pt1 | contig 15705 bp, 19 predicted proteins | sample 12_EM_MG_FD_207224 | JGI IMG/M metagenome (GOLD analysis project Ga0307510, IMG submission 207224) | Populus trichocarpa ectomycorrhiza microbial communities from riparian zone in the Pacific Northwest, United States - 12_EM | ecosystem: Host-associated > Plants > Roots > Unclassified | place...
AGTGTTGGCCCAGGTGCCATTCCGACTCTCATGCGATCTTTTATAAAGACTGGTCTGGGACCAGTCCAAACCGGACCGGACCACCCGAGTTAGTCGGGTCCAGTCATCGACATCAACCAGGACTGGCCAGCCTGGTCCTGCTTCGAAGACTTGACCGGTCGGACTATTCGGAACCCTGGAAGGTTGATATCTTCCCGCCCGAGTAGTATTTTCACCACACCCTCATGCCCATACGAAACTGCTTTCGAGAGTGGTGTTTCACCGTTACTCATTGGCTTGTTGGGGTCGACATCTTCCCGCTCAAGTAGTATATTCGCCAATCCCGCATGTCCTTTGAAAGCTGCATAACAGAGCGGTGTTCTGCCAAGATTGTCTTGCACGTCGGGTTCGACACCTTCTTGTCCAAGTAAAAATTTAGCCACCTCCTCATGCCCCATCTCAGCAGCCAATGAAAGTGCCGTGCACCCAAACCAATCCCCTTGGTTGAGATCATAACAGCCCATCCCTATCAAAGTAGCTACAACCTGAACGATTCCAAAGTACGATGCGCAGTGTAGTCCAGTCCACAAAGTGCCCCTCTGAAGATCGCGAGGATAAGACCAGACTTGCCCCGCAAGCAATACAGCCGATATGTGGCTATCATATTCCCTAAGCAGTTGTAGGGAAAGTGACATGGCACAGTCCGAAAGGTCCTTTTTAGCATGGACCCCCCAGTACAGAGAACAATATTTTAGAAAGGGGTTGTTATTGAAGAGGGCATTGGGACCGCCCAAGCCATCCGTTGAAAGTGCCTTGACTTGTGGACAATTCAGATATGTCAAGCAAATCTCTGCCAGTGCGGAGTGAGGTCTACCGAAAATATCGGGATGGGTGGAAAGATACTCTCGCAGAGTAAAATGGATTAGCCGCACTGTTGATCCTTCCTTATCTGTAGTAATAAGCCCTTGGCAGCAGCTCATTAGTGTCGTTATCGAAGGGACGTTTCCAGCATTGAAATCCGTGGAGTTTAGCTCGATTGCAAGGGCGTGGCAGAGCTCGCCCACACTCAACGGCCGTTCCGCATGACAGGTCCACATCAAAGCTCTAATCCCTAGTCTCGCTTTATCCCCGCCCTGGGCCTTTATCCGCTCAATCGTCGCATCGTAAACATCCTGCAGCCCTAACCCACCCACCATATTGTTTAGTCTTTCTCGCCTTCGATATATGGTCGATTCTTGCAAGATTGCTTCGATATTCAGGGAAGCGAGTAGAAACCTAGATATATATTAGCCAGTGATGTGGGATTGGGTTCTTAGTGCTGTGGCCGCTACCCACATTTCTGACATATTTCCAGCAATCTTCTCCATAATTTCCGTCTCCAAGCTCTCATCCATGGCGTCCGGTGTTTCGTCCTCGCTTAGTCGGACACGAAGGAATCGGGCGATATCGTCTCTGGTAGAACCTATAGATATACTGGCCACTCGTCCGCCGAGCCGTGTTTCAATCTCGGTGCGAATATGAGGTCTTCCGGTCACGAATACTCGCGCGCTAGGGCACTTCTCGAGGATTTCTTTCACCGAATCGGAAAGCCGAAATCTCTGCACAGCCGTACATTCGTCGAGAGCGTCAATAACCATATACGTGGGCTGCGAGGAGGCGATGAGTTGTAGCATCTTCACAATATCACCGAGCTGTGGTCTGCGTCCACTAACGGCCTCCCTCTGTTCTCTCAAGGCTCGCCATATATCCTCCGGAATCCTTCCTGTTCCACTGACCATTTGCTTCAACAAGGAACCTAGCATACTAGTGGCTGTCTGCTCCTTTCGCGCCGCAAAGTCGAAGTAAAAACATGTCACGGCGGTATTTTGTCCCCTGGCTTGATCGCACAGCCTGTCCACTACCAGTGAACTGTCATGGTGACTTGTTAACACGAGTGCATTTCAATATTCAGGGAATGATCTTTGTTACCTAATGAACGTCTTCCCGACCCCCGGATTTCCATAGCAAAACATAACTCTTTTGTCACCTTCACATTCCCCATCTAATCCGCACCATTTCCTGAATTCCTCAGTCCCCATGAGCCATTCCCCGACATCGTTGACCCGGCGCTCTTGAATGTCGCAATGTCGTAAACCGGGATCCAGGGGTGATAGCCAGGATAGGAGTTGGGGTCGATCATCGGCGACTGTATAGTTTGACACAGTATAAGAGATCGAGGTATTGAGGCAGTTATTATTATCACTAATGGTATATTGCGACATTTTTCACACGCTTGTGCTTGTTCTGTTGTATAGGGGGAGTTATTGAGCTCGGTTGATTGATATTTCCAAGAGCGGAAGAAAAGCGGGGTGTAGTGAAAGAAAAGAGGGGTTGTGTTAAAAGAGCCTCTCAGGTCCAGCTGCTCTTTGGTGCCAAGAGCATCCCAATTAAGCCACATTAAGCGTGTGAAACCACCAATACAAGTCCTAGGGATATGTTTTGGTACAAACGCGACAGGGGTAGTTAACTGACAAAAGCCACCTGTCTTGCACTAAAACAAGTTTTTGAGGACTAGTAAATGTAATGGGACACTTTATTTTAGAGAGTAGTGACACAAGATCTTGCACACAGTTTGAACCACAAGTGACAAGTGTATGGCAGCGCCTCATCCTGGTATTTCTCTTACTACCAATACATTCCGATGCTACCCGTTCCCCCCCCAAGGATTCCTGAACTGGGTGTGCCGTACCCGTGTACTCGAATACACTCAAAGGGTATAGCTCCAGTACTGGTAGGATATTCAACTCAATTTCCAGGAATTAGTTTTTCTTGCAATTACGGACCTGATGTTACTATTTGTGTTTCCCCTGCTATCGGTTCATTATTCCAGGAAGCGTGTTATGTCGGCATTGAGATTAGGAAAGAGCGTCGTTTTTGCCGAGTCGACTTTTGGCAGAACTATTCCGGGGGTATTTTTTCGCCCATCCGGCAAGGCCTGCTCCGGTACAATTAGGGTCGCTGAAATAGAGCTAGAGCTGCTTTATAGCGAGGGCCCTATAGTCTGTAAATACCGTCTCTTGATGACGCTTTCCGACGGTTTCGTGACGGGTATGATTTATGCTATCGAATTGATGGGACAAGGTTTCAAAATTGTCGGCGGAGGTGGACCGCCTATTATAGTCCAAACCTAGTCTTTTTATAAAGGTAGAGATTATACTGACTAAACCTTCATGGTTGTTGGACCTAGATTGACCAGGATTGGTCCAACTGGCCCAAGTGAGCGACGGAATGTGTATGGCCTTTGGACTGATGAGTTTTGGTATGATACAAAGGATCCCACTAACTTTATAGCCCCTAACCAAAACTAAACGTTTGATTTGAATCTTTCTTCATGCAATAATACTCGAGTATAGGAGGGGGTCGGCAAACCAGAGCTCAATTAGCAAACCTAATAAACTGCTAACTAAGGGCCTTTTATTTAACCCTCAATGCCTAAAGAATTGGGTCATAAAACAAGAGGCTGTCATCTTAGCCGGCGTCAGTAACCTGATACAGGTAGAGGGTGCAAGGATGTTTACGAGCGTGGCCGATAGATAACAATCATGTGGCTCTGATAAGAAAAATTTGGTGAGCCCCCTGGTTGCTGTGCAGTGAGATAAGGCACGTGATTGTTAGATCTATCGGCCGCGCTCGTGCTGAAAAACAGGCAACTCTTTATCTACAGCATACCCTGAAGCTGAGGAAGATACAAATCAACAACTATGACAGCTAACACTCCCGCCCAGTAAAAAAATTCGCAATCAATTTAACTTGTTCTAGCTAATCAACAAACCCTTCACGCAATTCAAACCTAGAGAATGGAAGAAAACCAAAGCGAAAAGAAAGCCCAACCTTTTGCGGTTGTCGGACTATCTATCCCTACGTGATCCTCCTCTTCTTGTCCGCTTTTCCCAATTTTTTCTTCGCCCTTTGACGGTCCTAACTGTTCTTCAGTTGTGCCGTAGTACACGTACCGTGGTGGGAAGAAGAAAAAAGCCGAGAAGAGAAAGGACGTTGCCACTGTGGATTCATAAAACACGCAATCTATATTTTCTGACCGTATTTTGCGTGTATTAGGGAGGAGGTTTTGCTAAGTCAGCTCGCTACTGAACTTATCTTATCACCACAGCAACGGCGCTATCCTTTCCGCCTCTAGTAAAGCACGAAGTGGTTCAGCTTTGCACAGTATTATGAACGGTTCATAGTTTGAACAGTGCAAAGAGATTTTGTTGACATCATTGTTTTTGTAAAAGAGGGAGGGATTTTGCGTACTGTGGACAACCGATACCGGCACCTCATCCACGAGGTTGACGATAGATTGGTTGCACAGTTCAATACAGCAAAACTCCTGGAAAAATTCTTCACGCCACCCTGTTCTACTTTGCTTAAATTAAGCAAAGTTCAGTAGCGAACTGACTTAGCAAAACCTCCCTATTGTAAATTACGAATAATACCAAACATACCAGCACGTGATAAGGTTAGGGCTAGGAGGTGATGGAAACAGAGTAAATGGGGAGTAAGAAGGTAAATAGGCAAGCAGAACAAGCGATCGGCCATTGGACGAAATAAAGATACACAAGTCCAGAACATATTTTAGATGGGGCAGGCTTCGGAAAGGGAAAGGGAAAGGGAAAGGGAAATAAATTAGTAGAGGCTGATGACCGAGCAAGTGCTGGGAATTTTTGTGTTTCTTTCTCATGTTTGACAATAAAATACGTGGAATAAAATAGTGCATCTTATTGTGGTTTTCTAAAAAGGTTGCGAAAGGGGCCGAGAGCTCACCCAGCCTTTTGTTTCCAGAGCTTGATTAGGCGATAGCATCCACCAGGGGCTATACTAAGAACTTCGCTCTGAAGAATCAGATATATCGTGAGTTCACGGGCTCAGTGGCTAGCCAAGTGCTAATTTAACAGAGAACTCGGAACAGAAAAAAAAGGGTTGGCAACCTTTTGTCTAGCAATTTTCAAAACCTTTAGGAAAAGCACAATACAGTAAAATACAGGAAGATACCGACAGGGTACTGTGTTCTTTCCTTCTCACTACAGGCGTTCTTTGGGTGGGAAATAGGAACGTCCGAAGCAAGGTAAATCCTCTTCTCTTATCACGATTTCACACAGAAGAAAAAGTGAGATCAGAATCAATGAAAACAGTGATGAAAATTAGATAGAAAAGGGGGGTTGTCAATGATTGCGTTCTCTCACTCCGTTTTCCCCTTCTTAAACCCCCTCGTGCTATAGAAGTAAGCTAAAGAAAATGCCGGTACCAAACATTCACGATGTTTCCTGTGCTCCGCGTAGTTTCTGCCATGTCTATTCACGTGACTGACAGTACGGCGGTACTTAAGAACACAAGTCCAACAACGAAAATGCGTCTATGGCAACCAACGTGACAACCAAATGCAAAGCTGGAGGCGATAAATGTGTTCATACGTGAACCACATTTTCGCTTACAGCGCTAGAAGTGATTATTTTGCTTGTGCAGTAACTCACATTATTGCTCCCTGCCATGGAAAAGCTACTACCTATTATAAATCTTCTATTAGCTATAAGTAGAGTTCATTACAGGGCGGGGTGGGGCGGGCTTGTACTCGCTAGGCCCGCCGTTACACATGGCCGGGGGGATATTTTTGGGGTGATCACCGCCCCTCCACGGTCCGGAGCGGGGATCAGGGCTCAGGGCCAGTAACAAACGCTACTACGTCGCGTCCCAAACCGTCAGGGTGCCCCATAGCCAGTGTTCCAAACCCTCCGGTTCATCCTTTTTGGAGGTAGGACAAGCCCGACCGCCCATAGTAGTCCATCTTTTTCGCGTGCATACTCACACTAGGGAAGGTAGAGGTGCTATCATAATGTAAAGAAAGACCAAACTACTAATATGGTAGAAGCTGACTCTCTAGAGAATACCTTTGATTATAGAAAACTAAATTGACCACAGCGGATTTGGGTATCTGACTCCAATTGTTGAACTACTTTCTCCAAGAGATGTGCTTGCTTGCTTATTGGTTTGTTCATGTGACACATTTAATACTAGTAGACCATAAACAGTGTCGAAATCGTGAACTTGAATCCCTGAGTGTACAGGCTGAGATAATTTAGCAAGAAAACTGACCATCTGAACTATTCTATCGCTTCTACGGGAGAAAGCGAAAACGTGGTTCACCATAAACACATTTATCGCTTCCAGCTTTGCATTTGGTTGTCACGTTGGTTGCCATAGACGCATTTTCGTTGTTGGACTTTGGTTCTTAAGTACCGCCGTCGGATAAGCTTACAACCACAGACTCTAGTTGCGTTACAACTTACAAAGTGTCGCCCCCCCCCTTGTCCGCCAAGACCAAGCCACAGCCATCCCTGTAGACGTGACGCTTCCCCCCAACCTAAGCTCAGCGTACTTCCCTTCCCAAGCAAAGTTGTATCATGAACCGCTACCTAAGCTCTCTGAGTTATCTGCAAACCAGCTAAGAAGTGCGAACTAAGTGGAGACAAATTTTATCCGCAATAGTGCAATTTGTAACGCAACAGTCTAATTTTACCACCCAAATTTCAGAAACAGTTGGTGAGGTAAACGGTCCCTAAGTGGACATAGCAGTAGTATTGGCAAGATACTTAACGCAATTTTTTAGAAATTATTGTTTCTTTCAATTAAGGACTTCATGATATGATACTAATTATATTTTCCATACTTATTATTCCGGGAAGCGTGCGACATTTGCATCGAGATTAGGAAAAAAGCTTCGCTATTACCGGGTAGACTTTCAACGAAACTATCCCGGAGGGTCCTCTTTTGCCCACCTCACAATGCCTACGGGAATAATATCAGGTTTTCTATTTGACGGCATTAGCGCGGCTTTCAGGGCGAGGGTCTCGTAACCTCTGGGGACCGTGGCTGAATAAGATGTCATGGTAGTTCAGGGTTCCGAATAGTCCGACCGGTCAAGTCTTGAAGGCAGGACTAGACTGGCTCGTCCTGGTTGATGTCGATGACTGGACCCGACTACATTGGGTGATCCGGTCTGGTTTGGACTGGTCCTAGGCTGGTCTTTATAAAAGATTGCATGAGAGTTGGTGTGGCACCCGGGCCAGCGCTTACTGGGAATAGATATACAGCTATAGTAGATTTTTAAAGCCACGGTATAAATCAACAGGCCCTCAATACAGGTTAACAGAACATCCTGGAGAGGATAGCATGTGGTGGAAATGCGATTACCCGATGGATAAGTCGCACCGAATACCCGTATTGTGGCAGTTGGTCATGTAATATCCGTCACTTAAGGCACCAAAAATAGTTCGATACTTGAGAACCTATTTTCACCACCCCTTATCAAAGCGAGGCACTATCTCCACCATATAATCCATGGAAACAATAAGTTTTATTAAGAAAAGCTTTATTTGAGCGTAACATATTGTGATAAAAATAGCATATCCTATTGCTTGGCAGGCCTGGTCGGACCAGTCCTGGTCGAGTCAGTTTCGATAATCCTGACTGTCCAGTCGGTCTAATTTCCACCATTAGACTAGACTTGACTTTCGACTGGACTAGCTAGTCAGGTACAGTCTTCCGCCGACCATTCGGAACCCTGTGGTAGTTTCTGGAAATGTGGCTTTCAAGCGATCGAATCAACCGGGTACAAGCGAGAACGATAAGGGATATGGAGAGTTTGTGTGTTAGTCTTGCTTCACTTGTCGCCCTTACGGGCACATATGGCCGGGTTGTTCGTACGAGTCCGATCAACATATTGCCATATTTTGCTAACCCTATAATTCATCATAGTCGGGCGGGTATCCTAGATAATGTCCTTAGATTGTGGTTCGCGACTGCCCGGAGAATCTTAGGATCATCGTTCCGAATAGTCCGACCAGTCAAGTCTTAGGGCCAGGACCTGTTGGTCAGTCTGAGTCGGAGTTGATGACTAGACCAGACCAATTTACTTAGTCTGGACCAGTCAGGACTGATTCCAGACTAGTCTGGGTAATATGAATGTGGATGGGGTTGTGGTAGGATGGTTTAATTATGATTGTAGTATAATCTTTAAATATGACAATGGCGGAATGACATCCACGGTGTTGAGAATGGAAATTAGGTATATTCCAATGCGAAATACATAAGACAGAGTATAGTGGATGGTTATATTAAAGGGGCTGATGACAGGATGGATTATTTCTGATCACAGGGTGCACGAGTACGTTCCGGTAAATACCTTTGCGGAAAGAAAGTAAATATTGCACCTCAATAGAATAAACAGAGAGACTATATCATGATACACATAAGGAATCACAAACCCCACCTCAGGCTTCCCATTCAGCGAGTACAAGAATTGTTAAAACGATAATAGATAGAACAAAATAAATATGATATGAATAAAGTAGGCTAGTTCCAGGTGGCCTCATGTACTATACATGTTGGGTTACAACAAATCATCCTCCATAATACAATCCGGTTCGGAAAAAGTATTGAATCTATAGAAGTTAGAAAGTAAAATACCTTCCTTTGCCCAAGACTTCAGGCACTCGAGTGCTTCTAAGGACTTGCATTTTAGTCTATTTCTAGTGTCTCTCAAAACATGCTTTGAACTAGAGAATAACCGCTCGGGATCTGCCGACATGGCAGGGATTGAGAAAATGTCGAGGGCCATTCTGGCTAAAGGGTTCGTAGATTTGGCTCCATTTACCCAGTATTGGAAGGGTGAGTCAATATTTGGCTCCGGGAGTGATTGGATATAGCGGGAATAGGCATCATCTAGGATTTATTAATATGTTAATTGACCAAGACATCCCAAAAGTAGCAAAATAATATGGGAATGAATACCCGGTGTGATTCGACGGCGTTTGGCCTGCCACTGGCGGTGGTGTTCCTCTGCATCATCCAGATTACTTACTCGTGGTTCTACAGGTTCCAAACCCGCTGTTCTGCAGTCCCCAGCTAAACTATTCAATCCTTGTTCTTTGTAATCCTCAATCCATAGCTGTTGAACAATCTCCCGTGCTAGCTGTACTTCTGTTTGAGTCCAGTCTCCTTGCTCAATACCGAGCTCGAAGTAATCCCACTTCTGGCGAGGGTCAAGTACGACAGCTGCCAGGTAAGCAGGAATTTCACGAATCTTTGAGCTGTAGGAGCGTAATTTGGAAAGTCCTAAATGTGCGGCACGGGCCAAATGTGCATCTGGGTGGTATTTCGCAATAACATCACTGACAATGAAGTTAGCTTAAACTCGTCATACAATAATAGTTACTGCTTCCTGTAAAAGCCTATATAGAATATGATTTCACGAAAGTAAACTTAGAGGAGGAGATAAGAACATACCGGTAAACACCCGAAAGGTAATCAATTTCGGGAATGACTTCCCACAAGTTCGGCGCCTTGCTTTCCAAGCGCAAAGTTGACCGCAAGAAGGGCTGTAATATTCCAACTGCTGACTCATGTTCAAGCCAATCGGACTCCGATAAGCAGTCCTGAGCTAGATCAGTATTATTCAAACAAAAGAAATTTACCGCCTCCTTATTTCGCAACAAACTCTGGATCATAGAAAGTCCAGAATTCCAGCGTGTGGCATTCCCGGCCTGTAGTAGAGTTTCGGCGCCTAAGCGCTTAAGTTGTTGCTTGCGCTGCACCGAGGACCGTATATATCCTGTGATATTGTGCGCCTTCCCCCAAGGGCCAAGTTTTCGCCATAGTGCCATAGTTTCATTAGTAACTATGATAACATCTAGCTGCTCTTGTGAACCAGTGCCACCCAAATCGCCAAACCAGAATGCCCTTATCGACAGGTTTAAAATGTGGCCCATTCACGGTAGACGCCGGTATTCGGGATTGTAGTCGGCTCCGTGATCTATAAGGGTTCGGGCAAATGACCGAATCATTGTGCTGTTATTCGCTGCATTGTCGCATTGGAAATACCCCACATTGTGAATAAACTTATAACTATACCAATACAGTTAGTATTTAAACCGTAACCCATGTTCAAGATACTGTTAAAACTTACTCAGCAACTACCTTAACCACAATCTCTGCCAGTGCAGCTCCGGTGTGTGAGCCTTCAATTTCCTTCAGAGCTAAAACCGGATTTAGTCTGCTTCCTCGTTCTGTTGTAAAGTGCCCTACAATCCCGATCACACTCATACTCTGATGGGGTGATGTCCAACCGTCAATTGAGAGGTGAATCTGAGTAATCGCAGTTCCTATTTCCTTTCTTACTTCCTTCTTTTGGTCCTGGTAATTTCTAACCACCCATGTTCTGATAGTATCGGCACATTTTGGAAGTTTGTATTTCGGCTGGATATGTTCGACGAATTCGCGAAACGAGTTTTGTTCTATTCCCGTAAATGATTAATTACTGTAGATGATCCAATTGAGCAAAAGCCGGTCAGCGGAGTCTTTCGTAAACATATTTTCTTGCGCATTAGCTACTCGGGCAAATGCAGCAGTTAGTGGACTTGTCCCAACAACAGGAATCGTCCCAGGATGAGCAGAGTCGCGCAGCTTTCGGGGATGTGTATTCCGTAAGTGTCCTGCTGGTTTACTAGTACCGCCATTAGACACATATTGTTTTCTACCTATTTTCCATTTAGTAAATCTCCCCTGACTGCTATTTTATATACGATATAGAAAGGGAAACCAGTTTATCGAGAAATGAACCTACAGTAGTTACACGTCCAGCGGCGGGCAGAACCACTTCCCGCAGTTTTGCCATGAAAATGAATAAAGGATCTGGAAGTAGTGTCTCGTACGGAGGGGATCGAAGTGCTCTCTGTCGCGTCGCTATAAGGGGAGATAACGCGAGTACCTGGTAGAGCGAATGGGGTAGGACTGGCAACTAAGGGTGGTGAGGACTGCGGAACTAAGAAAGCAGAAGAGAAGGCCTGGCCGGTACCATGACTTGGAGCATAGGAATCTGGAACAGTTTCAAGAAACTGAGAACTATCCAGGGAGGATAAAACTGAACTTGCTGCATATTCTGAAAGGTTGGTTGGGGTATGTGTTGAATCTATTGGGGAGGGTGGCTCCGGTTCCTCGGAAAGAACATAGCGTATTCTTTCGGGTTCTTCCTCCTGACTCGCAAGGATAGTTGAGATTGCAGACACGGAATCATCTACGCTAGCATTTCTACTGAGTGTGCTAGACCTCATTGCCTGATACTGGGGCAGGGATTGTGAAGATGCCAAGTCTACTATTCGCTTAGTTTTGTCAGGGATAAAAGAATGGGGAAATTACACGTACCATGATTAGGCAAATGCGGTGTTGACGGTGGCTCTGGAACAGCATTTGCAGCTATCCTATTCCTTCTGGGATGTCGGACCTGAATGGTGCTATGGATACTTTCTCGAGATTGATTTGAAGTAGCTGATCCGGGTGATGTGGGTCCCCAGACTCGTCTTCTCCTACTACCAGACTCATGATATGTGGAGTGGTTTCGGCTTCCAGTCTGCGCCTGTTTGAACTTTCGATTGTCCATTCGCACTTGCAGGAATCTTGTCAATTTTGTAAATATAGGTGATTTAAAGGTTGGAATGAGTGATAATATATGATTGGAATATATTTCTACCTTCGTACAATCTGCTTGCCTTTTTATAACATCTCCTGGGAACTCAAATCGCTTTGGCCTTTCTGTTTTTGGATAGATCCTCGAGGAAAACCTTCAAAACAAACATCCTATTATGGTCAAGGCTGGTTGGAGAAGGGAAATGGTTTACAACCACAGAATATAGATTGAAGGGCTGTGCACATCTTATCACTCGGTCTGATCAGTCTGACCAATCCCAGTCCAGTCAAGTCTAGAAATCATGACTGTCTGGTCAGTCCAATCTCCACCATTGGACTAGACTTGACCGTAGACCGTACTAGCTGGTCCGGCTCGGTCTTTGCCGGACCATTCGGAACCCTGCTTAGGATATTGTCCTAGACACTACTTTCGCCCCATCTAAAGAAAGCCCCCTATATATAGTCAATCTATCCTGCAGGGACGGAGATAGGGGGGAAGAAAACAACGCTGAGGAAAAAGGGACAGATAAGAATTTACAACAAGAGAGAAATTAGATATGATGGAGATTACAAGCTACTGTACGTACTAGGTCTTCCCACGACAGTACAAGCGTCTTGCACCGCCCACCTGACCCTGCCTTATTTTGTGGGTGGAAACTCTCAAGTCTTCACTTATCCAGGTTAGGCACGGAGTTGTAGCAAGCTGTGATAACATGTATGTGTATTTCGATCTTGTTGGTCATTTTTCGCCAACAAGTTATGATGTCGAATGACACCTTCCATGAGCAACTTTCTCTGAGAAGGAAGGAAAAGCGGTTGTTTCTATAGAGCATTAAGGAGGGCTCCTGATGGTTAAGTCGTGCTGTGGGTTACCACTTCGTGACACCGTAGCTGGGCTATCACGCTCCTATGACCAAACATATTGACAATCATCACTGGTGTTTGGCCCTCCTCAACAGGCTTTTTGGGGTTGGTAGACTTTTCCCGCACTGGTGGTATTTTCACCATCCCCTAGCGCGCATACCTAGCAGCGTGAGCAGGGGGCGTTCTGCCGCCATTATCTGACTTGTCCGGATCGACCTTCACCTTCGGGAAGTAATTTCACCACCCCCTCGCGCCCACCTAGAGCGGCATACCAGAGCGGTGGTCCCCCATCATCGCATGGCCTGTCAGCGTTGACCTCTTCCTCCCCAAGTAGTATTTTGACTATCTCCTCATGGACCATCTCACCCAGGTCGGCCTGCAGATAGCGGTCTGGCTTAAAGTCTGGCTTGTCTAGGCCAGGGTGAGAGTGACCAGGGGTTTGTAGGCCGGGCTTTGGGGAAGCCTGCAGGCTTCATGGGTGCCTAGCTGCGCCGGTATGTTTCCTGTATATTCCATGTGACTAGCCAATATTTTGTCAAAGGGTGTCTGACATCTGCAGATATCTGAAGATGCCCGCAGATATCTGAGCATGTCTGCGGATATCAGCCAATACCTGAAGATATTGGCTCGCTATTCAGGCTTCGGCCACACAAAGCACTTTGCTGTTTTCCCTTATCACTCATTTTGTTACTACTATTGTCGTCTGGAGGAAGCATCGTGTTCAACAGAGCCTTTTTAGACCTGGATCACCGGCCGACAGCGAAGCGAAACGCTGAATACGAAACGCCAAGAGCGCTTACACGAAATACGATCGCACACTTAGGAACTCGGAAGTTCACTTCATTCAACGACAACTCTTTCAATGGCAGCTAGCTAACGGCAAAAGAGGAGTCTATATAGACCACAAAGACTCGCCGTCCAGCTAGGAGCCACTGCCGATGCTGCTTCTGTTCCTGCTAGGTCTCTCTTTCCACTTACTCACTCCCGGGCTAACAGTGGAAGGAAGCAAACCCCGTTGCCCATGCCCCCCGGGCTTCCGGCTCTTGCGCGCTGCCCTCACAGCGTCCCCGCCTTTCTCACCGCTTCCCCGGCCGCTGCGCAGTTCAAATACACTCGGGCATCCCAGCATTGGAAATGCCCACCCGAAACAAACACATATCGGAAGCCAAACCGCGTTCCCAGAAGCTATCCGAACAACAAAGGAACCATTATCGCAGTATACCAAGCAGCATGTCATGGTTTCCAACTTGACATAATCTTGGCGTTTCGTCTCATAATCACTGGTTATCACTCGAAATCCTCCAGATATCTGGTGTTGTAAGCAATGGCTGGTATGCTTCCGGATAACCTCTGAAATGGAATCTGGGGACTCCCAGTTGGGGAGAATGGTTGGGATAAACGGATTGTCTGTAATGAAGCTGGAAAAATGTAATGGATCTGATGGAATGGAGTGAACAGGGTGGAATGTCGTGGGATGGCTGGAATGTGTAGATTGAGTAGTTGGAACGGATATTGATCAGGTCGGAAATACCTGATATAAAAAGATAGTCTGCGTGTGATTTTGGGAGGATAAGCAAAATAAAAACTACTACGAATACTTTCACTTTTTATACAACTTGCCATTGAGACTTTTTGGTTATTTATTTTATTATACTTTATTTGCTTTCGCTATATCTGCTGTTGAAAAATACTGTAGTGTCACTTGTACTATTGCTTTCCCCCCTTGCATCAAACTTTATCGCACATCTAGACCTCCGGTACTATTGAAGATACATCCTTGCATTTCTCTCGTTCCTCCTTCCCTTTGAGAACAACTAGTGTGCTCTGTTTTCTCAAGCAATCAATCGCTTCTTCATATCTCGTACCATTATTCAAATCAATATTTCCACAACAGCCGCAGTCCATCGGGCCCGGTCAGATAGGCCCTCAAAGCAGGACTGCGGCAGATAGTCCGGCCTGGACCTAGGCCTGACCGGACTGGCCGCTTGTGAACACCGATCTCGCTAGCCAAAGACAGTGTAGTGTACAGCCAATAATCCCCTTTGTTGAGGCCATGACGTCCCATGTGCACCAAGGCGGTTAAAACTTGAGCAATTCCGAAGTACGATGCATAGCGTAGTCCACTCCTGTGGGGCGCTGTGTAGGCATCTTGGGTGTGGGGCCAGACTTTCTCTACAAGCGATGCTCCTGATATGTGGCCATCGCATTAGCTAAACAGCTGCGAGGTAAGTCACATGACGTAGTTCGAGAGTTCCTCTTTGTATGGGTACCCCAGTAAAGAGAACAATAAGCCAGAAAGGGGTGGCCATCTGTGAGGTTATAGAGATCGTCTGAGGTATCTGCGGAAAGGGCCTTGACTTGTCGGCAATTCAGATATGTGAAGCATATCTCTGCCATTGCTGAACGAGACAGAGTGAAAATATTCAAATGCCCTGAAAGATACTCTTGCAGAGTAAAATGGATGCACGGTGGATGCTTTCTCGTCCACGGTAATAATCCCTTGACAGCAGTCTACCAATGCCAGGATCCAAAGGATGTTGACAACTAGTGATAGATACGATCAGATCATGATTGAGTTTTGCTTGACTATAGTTGGCTCGATCAACCTCGATCATTATCATAGGGGTCCCTCGATCAGATCATGATCGAGCAGAGCATCCATAATCTGATAGATTTACTTGATCATAGGTACTGCTCGGTCATGCTCGACCATCATCCAGTATACTCGAGCATCTGGAATCATGATCAATCACTCTACTCATCTTACAGATTGTGTGATATTTTGATATATAAAGGGAGTCTACCGGGGCACTAGATACCAATTCTTTCGGCCAGACTTTACGAGGTTAGTCCTTTCACTGCAAAATGGATCTTACTCGGGTATAGTGGACGATAATCGACTATGCTTGACTATGCTCAAGCAGTGGCCATGATCGATCGCGATCAGGGTCCCCCATTTCATCGATTATTCGATCATGGGGTCCCCTCGATCAGATTGTGGTCGAGCATGCCCCCCATTATATGCTCGATCATGATCGTGTCCATCACTATTGGCGACATTAAAATCCGTAGACCCGAGGTCGATTTATCCCCACCATTCTCCTTTATCGGTTCTACTGTGGCGTTGTAGACATCCCCTAACCCCAACCCATCTACCATCCTGTTTAGTCTTTCTCGCCTTTGACATATTGTTAATTCCTGCAAGATTGCTTCTATATTTTAAAGCATAATGATAACTTTACCCAGTGTTCTCAACGGGGCAGTCCGTCCATCCAGGAGGCGGACGGCGGTGGACTGCGTTAAGCGGTCCCGTCCCGTCTTTTTGGAAACTTGGCCAGCACCCCGGCTCAAAGGACTATACCCCCCGCC
>Ga0307510_10004996_pt1 | contig 15703 bp, 8 predicted proteins | sample 12_EM_MG_FD_207224 | JGI IMG/M metagenome (GOLD analysis project Ga0307510, IMG submission 207224) | Populus trichocarpa ectomycorrhiza microbial communities from riparian zone in the Pacific Northwest, United States - 12_EM | ecosystem: Host-associated > Plants > Roots > Unclassified | place...
GACGTCTTGCCGGTCTAAAAGTTGCTTCACCACCAACTCGTGCCCTTGAATCCCAGCCCAGAAAAGTGGTGTCCTGCCTTCGTTGTCTGGCTTGTCAGGGTTGACGTCTTGACGGTCTAGAAGTTGCTTCACCACCGACTCGTGCCCCTTCATCGCAGCCCACGAAAGTGGTGTATAGCCCTTGTTGTCTACCTTGTCGGGGTTGACGTCTTGCCGGTCTAAAAGTTGCTTTACTACCGACTCGTGCCCGCCGGCTGCAGCCTCCATGAGGAGTGTCTTGCCCTTGTTGTCTGGCTTATCGGGGTTGACGTCTTGCCGGTCTAGAAGTTGCCTCACCACCAACTCGTGCCCTTGACTCGCAGCCCACGAAAGTGGTGTACGGCCATCGTCGTCTGGCTTGTCGGGGTTGACGTCTTGACGATCTAAAAGTTGCTTCACCACCAACTTGTGCCCTTGAATCGCAGCCCACGAAAGTGGTGCCTTGCCCTTGTTGTCTGGCTTGTCGGGGCCGACGTCTTGTTGGTCTAAAAGTTGCTTCACCACCGACTCGTGCCCTTCCATGGCAGCCCACGAAAGTGGTGTCCTGCCCTCGTCGTCTGGCTTGTCAGGGTTGACGTCTTGCCGGTCCAAAAGTTGCTCTACCACGGACTCGTGCCCACCATATGCGGCCACCATGAGGGGTGTAAAACCCTTGTTGCTCGCTTGGTCAGGGTCGACTTCCGCCCGGTCCAAAAGTTGTTTAACCATTGAGGTGTGCCCATTCCTCACAGCCCACAAAAGTGGTGTGATGCCACAGTTGTCCGGTTTGTCGACGTTGACAGCTACCTGCCTCAACAAGAGCTCCACCCCGTCCCTCTGCCCGCCCCTCACGGCCCACGTCAGTGGAGTTATGCCAGCAGAATCTCCTTGGTTGGCATCACAGCCGGCCATTCCTAGCAGGCCAGTCATAATATCAACAATTCCGAAAAATGATACACAGTGTAAGCCACCGAAGAGCGAGGGAGAACTGACATCCGGGGAATCGTCCCGATCTAATATTTGGTCAAAAAGTGAGTTGGCGGCTACGTGGTTCTCATACTGGTCTAAGAGCTCCATTGCAAGTAATATCACGCCATCAGAAAGTTCTCTCTTTGCATGGATGCCCCAATTTCGCGAACAATATTTGATGAAAGGCATGGTTGAGAGATCAGGCTGGGGTTTGGCAGGAAGGGCCTTGGCCTGGTCTGAATTCAGATAAGTCAAACAGGTTTCCGCCATCTCCAAGTGGGCTCGGGGGAAAAGGTTGCGCTGAGTAGTTAGGTATTCGCGGAGTGTGTGGTGGGTTAACCGGGCCGTCGAGGCTTCCCTATCTACCGTGACTAGCCCTTGACAGCAGGCGAGCAACGTCTCTATCGCAGGGATATTGTCGATATTGAACTGCGTAGATCCGATTTCCACAGCAAGCGCATGGCATAGTTCGTCTACCCGCAATGGCCTTTCCGAATAGCATATCCACATAAGTGCGGCCATAGCAAGTTTTGCGTTCTCCACTTCTTGAGTTCTTATCCGTCCTAGAGTTGCCTCGTATGCATCTCCCAACCCTAACCCATCTCCCATTGCATTCAGTCTATTTCGCCTCCGATGGATTGTCGTTTCTCTCAGGATTGTTTCGATCCTGAGTGAAGCCATTAGGAATCTTTATTTGCACCAATCAGTATACGAATCACAACGATTTCTCGGATCCCGCGCTGGTACGTACGTTTCGGGAATCTCTTCTGGAATGCTCTTCATAATATCATTCTCTAAGAAACCATCCATCGCCGCAGGATTTGTGTCCTTCCCGAGTCTTGCGTGCAGATATGTGACTATTTCGTCCTCTCTGGACGATATTGACACACTTGTTGTTCTCTCACCTAGCTCCCTCTCGACCACCCCCCGAATATGTGACCTTCCGGTCATGAATATTCGTGTATTTGGCGATCCCCGGAGAATTTGTCCCAATGCGCCAAGAACCTCCAGTCGATGCCTGGGAACACACTCGTCGAGAGCATCAACGCAGATGAATGTGCGTTGTAAGGACGTAACAGCCGCACACATTTCCACGATATCAGGAAGTTGTAGCCTCCGTCCGCCAATCGCCTTCTTCTGGCCCCGAAATTTCTGCACAATTTTCACCGGAATTGCCCCCAGCCCACTCAGAAGCTGTTTGAGCAGGGAGCCCAGCATATTTGTCGGAGACTGGGCTTCCCGGGAGGCGAAATCATAATAGAAACAGGCTACTGCCATATCCTGTTCTATGACCTGGTCGCATAAATGATCTATAACCACAGAACTACCATCGCGACCTGTCAGCAATCGTGTCTCTCGTTCCTCGCTAGTAACCTCTTATACCAGATGTAGCTCTTTCCGACCCCCGGTTCACCATAGCAGAACAAAGCCGCATGATTAGATCCACCATTCCCGCTACCATTATACCAGCCCTTGAACTCTTTCGTTTCCAGTAGCCAGTTCCCTATACTATCCACCCGTTGCTCGCAAATATCGTGATGTCGCACCTGGGGCTCTAAGGGTGACAGCCAGGCGAGGATTTTGGGCTCATCGTCGGTGGCGGTAAAGATAATGTTATTCGACACGTTGAAAGAATTGATGTTATCTGTAAAGGCTCGAGACATCGTTTGGTTTTTGCTATTTAAAATAGTGTAAAGAGTTGGGTGCCTGAAGACCTTTGGGCCGGTTGATGAAGTTCGAGTAAGTTTAGGAAAAGCGGGGCTCATCGCTCAGCCCTGAAACCATCTCACTGCAACCGAAGTATGGTATCATATCGGTAAGCGACCAGGAATTTGTGAAACCAAAACTCTTGCGCTTGCGCTTTTACTAGGGTATCGCTGTTGACAAGGCTCTCGAATAACCACCCACTTCGCGCTCCCCCCGCATTGGAAAGCGTTCCCGCCGAAGGCAAATAAAGATGTCGAACCCCTCACTACCCTCGTTACTCTCCCATGAAGACAGGTGGTGAATATGCTACCCCCATCCTTGTATTACTTCAAGCAATCAATTCTAAATACATTTAAACATCGCGAATTGTCTCTCCGAGCCCTAACAGATCAGCCCTAGCACTATCTGCGATTAAATCTATGAAGCAAAGCCTTAGCCGGCGCCGCGAGGCTAATATCACGGGAGAGGTAAACTCTTTATCCGTCATTCCGTTGTTGCTGCGCCCAATCGACCTAGCAACGGAAATACTGTAGATATATCAGGAGTGTGCCCTGTATTTTCTGGAAACTAAGGGCCTGTTACCTAACCCTCTATCCAGTTTGTCAATTTTGGTGAAAAAACTTGACTGGCCTCTCAACCGGCATCATGTTCCCATAGATGGTGCAAAGGCGTTGACACGATGCTCCACCGTCCTAGATCTTGTTGCCAGATGGTCAATACTGTTAGCCGGATGTGGTTGGCCCTGTTGCGGGAGTGCGGAGGATCGCTTAGGAGATATGCAGGTGGTTCGGATACGGGAGATTGTTCAACGATAGATTATACCAACATGTCTTCCTTCTATTATCACGAGAGTACGGAGGAACAGGGGCATGTAGGAAAATACAGAGATAGGTAATTCATGGAAGGATAAGGACACGGTATTTGTTTTACTTACACGCCTGCACTTACCATTAGTTTGGCCTCAGATAATTGTGAGAATGTGAATGAATGAAGTGCGAGCGGTAAAAGTTACATTTCATATTCTTCCTAAAGGGTGCCCAAGTCCCACGTGGATTCTCTTAGGCCATCGTCTACTTCAGTGCGACGCATAGCCCCCAAATTGACAAAAACATGCCGTTGCCTAGTGGGTGAGTTTGCAAATTCAGCCTGGCCCTGGATGTCAGGCAACCGCACGCAATTTTGCAACGAAGGGCGGAGGGGGTTGAATCGGAAGTGATAAGGACTACGGTACAGTCTTCACGGTACCCACGACGAAACTGGGAGGCAACCAACAGGGGTATTTGGTGCTCAAAAAAAGAATTCGTCAAGGTTAGGGTTATGAAAATTACTGGTAATTAATCCCTGTTCGTCCCCCGTCCAGTTTCGTCGTGGGGTAAACAATGACATTCTAACAGCCCTCTCAGTCGTCCAGTCGGACGGGCGTCGACGGGCGTCCGACGACGCTAGTCCTCGTCCTGGACGGGGCGACGCCAAGGTCGTCCAGACGACAAAAGACGAGGACTAGCGTCGTCCGACGGCCGTCGACGGCAGTCCGACTGCGACCCCTGGTAGGCCGCTCGGGCACCACATCTTCTTTGCTTCTTTTTTTATATCTTTTTCCATTTTTGTTTTGATTTTTAACCTTAACTTATTTGAGTACTAGTATTTGTCTCATTGACCAGTTTTGCGCGTCTGTAGTCGACGGCCGTCGACGGCCGTCCACCCCGTCTAGGACGGCGCCAAGACAGTCCGTCCCGTCCTTCGTCGTCCTCACCCCGTCTTAGACGGACGGGACGACTGGATCTAGTGGTTACCAGACGCCGCGCAGAAGCAAGACCTCACCTCGGTGTCTGCCCGCAATTCGACGCGATGGACCGTATGACGGTTGTCGAGCACCTCCGCTTCTACGCCCAAGTTCGTGGCGTCAAGGATGTCGAGCACAACGTTTCCCAGGTCATCCGTGCCGTCGGTCTCGAGGCTTTCCAAACCCGGATGGGCGAGAAACTCTGCGGCGGTAACAAACGCAAGCTCTCCCTCGGTATTGCTCGCATGGGAAATCCAACAGTCCTCCTAGACGAACCCTCTTCAGGCATGGATGCAGCAGCAAAACGTACCATGTGGAAGACTCTTGCTAGCGTTCAAAAGGGTAGAAGTCTTGTTCTGACGACCCATTCAATGCAGGAAGCCGACCCCCTCGCCTCACGTGCTGGTATCCTCGCGAAGAAAATGCTAGCAGTCGGCACCAGTGACGACCTCCGGAAGCGCTAGGGCGATGGGTATTACATCCATCATGTTCTTAAGTCTACACCCGCAAGTATGGAGGCGGAAATGCACAGCGTGAAGGATTGGGTCTAGGGTAGGTTCCGTAGTGCTGTTGTTGAGCAGCGGAGTTTTCACGGACAAGTTCGCTACTCGGTACCAATTTGGCGTGGGGAGAATGAGGACGAGGACGATATTACGCCCACTGCAGCATCACATTGTGGTGGCACAGGCGTTAATAGGATATTCAAGCCACTGGAAAAGACGAAGGAAGCTTTGGGATTGGAATACTACCGCATTTTTTGGGCATATCCGGAATGCCACTAGGGGAGCCTAGAGCGGAAGAGGTGAAATAGGCGAGTTTGCTACTTGCTTCAACAGCAGGGGAGCTGACAAGCTTGCGTCATCAACCTTCCAAGTCGAACGTCAACCAGCAAAAGATACTGGTTATATCAAAGGAGTCATGGCAAAGGTTCTTTGAACTTGGATGCAAGAAAGGTTTGCCGTCTCAAGCGGGAATAGTAATGGAATGATTTATCAGCGATTCAGTCTTGCTTCTCAGAAGGAATGGGAGGATTAAATGCGAATAGTGTCTCAATTGAATTGATATTCTTGCTCAAGTTTTCTTGCTCCGTTCCATCACCAAATCTCACACCGTGTTTTTGATACTCGTTTAACTTTGCTACCTCTATCTAATAGTCACGTGTGTGCTCCCCACCCCTTAGCGTCATTCCGGCTATGCCCAAAAAATGCGGTAGCGTAAAAACTCTTTCGATTCGCTATTTCCGCCAGCCCACAATAGGTTTAGTTTGACAGGTTAATAGAATTGCGTGAGTCGGTTAATGAGATCCAACAACGTCCTGATGGCTGAACTTATCCCGCAGAGGAAAGCACTAACCCTTTTCAAGACTTCTTGGCTGTAGATCCGGAGATACAGCCTCCTGCGGAGATGGCGAACGACAAGAGTTTTTACGGTAGTGGTTGCTCAGGGTCTGCCGTGTCAGCTAACCCATCAACTTAACTACGGCTTTTTCACATCCCCAAAAACTTACATGAACAGCTCTCTCACTCACTCACTCTCTTTGGTCTGCAAATGCCATCTACCACACCTTTCTATTTTTTGCTTAGGAAATCTAATCTTTAGTCGTACGAGCATGTCGGGTAAAATTTTTAAAGGTGAAGGCATTCCGTACCACCAATTTTCATGTTTTATCCCTCCCATACCATCATTTTGTTCGATTATCATAAGGTAATTAGATAAGCTAGTTGTAATTTAATGTGTGTAACATGGTTAAATGCACAATAATATTGTAATTCTCAATGGTTATATATAATTTGTTAGACTAATATACATAAAGTTATTACCAGAAAAACAATCCACCATAACAGTAGAACATCCCAAACTTGAAGCCAGAGTACTCGCACAAAGTGAAATTCAAGCCAAGAAGGTAATTGTGTATTAGGAATGAGGTCGATGGCATGTGCAAGTTGTGACATGTTCTATCACATTTTGTGACTAAGCAAGGCAGATTTCACATAAGTAATACTTATTAGTCATAGGTATGTTAGGTTGTAAGCTATGAAGTTGGTTGACTCAGAGTATCTCACATGACTACATAGTAGTGAGGAATTATTATGTTATAATTGTTTGTTTGTTTTATAACTTACAATTGTAACATCAAATGAGTGCAGTTCAGGGAAAACAGGTAAATTTGCATTTTTGGTGTTTTGAGTTATAAGTAGTTTTAGTTTGTATGACAACCATCGCTCTTTTGAGAAAAGAGAAAAAAGCTTTTTAGACAAAGAAATTGAAATAACTCAATAATGAAAAGAGTAAGTTGTATGAGAAAAGAAGGAAAATAATAGTTATTTCAATTTGTATAATTCTATATAAAAGGATGTGTATTTTTATATGCAGCCTTGTCTCAGTGTTGGTTTTATAAAATTTGCTAATACAGGTTTATGATGTCTATACAGTATCTAAAATATGTAGAAATTTACATATAGTATGTAATAGCTAAGAATATTACACTGGAAAATAACGTAATTTACGGTGAACCGGATTAGGAAGTAGATCTCGCTCGGGCCTCCAATGGTGCAATCCTATTGTTTTACATTTATACTCTCCGTGAGCGAAGAAGCCTTCCAGACTTCCCTGATCCTGTATGTTTCATATCAATCCTCCCAAGAGGACTACCAGACTCCACGACAAGATCCATATCCATTCCCGCAGACTTTCTGACAGTAAATACCGGCCCCATGTACTCAATACCATCACTGTCCGTACCATCTTCCCACTCAATATCCTGACCCCTCAGGCCAGCACCACCCCCTACAATATTACCCACTATCACAACCTTCTTCATGTTTCCCCCTCCTATAGCTTTTTCTTTTTCTTTTCCCTTTCCACTCCCTGTGCTCTGTGTTTGAGCAATGCCCACAGTAGTGGCTAGAAATAGCGCATCCAGAGCGTTTGTAAGTTTTCTGGCCTGTCTGGCTGCTTTGGCAGCATCAACCGACTCTCTTTCCTCCCGGAGTTGGATGACTGTTTCAGTTGTAATAATAGTAGCTTCTGCAAGGTTCACTGGTCAGAAGCTTTAGCCTTCTTGGCCCCACCAACTAGCTCCTGATATTGTTTGTGACTCTCCTCTGCTAGCACCTTATCTGAGATTGTCTGCAGGAACCCTGTTGAGAGTCGAGAAAGGAGGGTCTTCAGCTTCTAGGAGCTGGGTGTATTGCGTATGACTAGGGCAATGGAACTCCATGTCGTTCTACTGACAGCGCATGGTGTTCTAGGGACCTGGTGATGGTGGTTGCCTGCAGCTAGTGAAAGTTCCGTGGTTGCACCACTATGTAATGAACTGCCTCCTTGGCGCTTTTCAGCGCCTACCACTCAGCGTGGGTTAAAGGGCATGATCCCAACCCCTTCTTAAGCCTGTAGGGTATTTTTAGGAGTAAACGCAAGCTGGCGAGTGTTAGGTGGAAGCTTCGGCATGAGGTATTCTGACAGCTAGAACCTGAGTTGTTATTATATTGGAGAACTCGCTAAGAAGACACGAGTAATGTAGGCTAGATATAAAGGTTACTTCGGTATAGATAGTCGAAGTATTGGTAACGAGAAAGTAGAAAACTTATTATATTGATAAGATCTCTTCTCCGTGCTTGTTGTATCTAATAGCAGCCAAGATGCTTCGATATTTATATTCCGCGTATGAGCAATTGCGGTATACTGTTAGATGGTAGCTTCGGCGTGAGGTATTCCAACAGCTAGGACCAGGATCGTGATTATATCGGAAAACTCGTTAAGAAGACACGAGTAATGTAGGCTAGATATAATATTTACTTCGGTGTAGATCGTCGAAGTATTGGTAATGATATAAAAGTGTAGATAACTTATTATATTGATAAGATCTCTTCTCCGTGCTTGTTGTGTCTAAATAGCAGCGAAGATGCTTCGATATTTATATTCCGCGTCTGAGCAATCGCGGTATACATGCTAACTCTATACTAACTAAGTACCTTGCCTGCAACTCTGCGAACTTCACCTGAGTGCGAACACTCGTAGACCCTGAAAACTCTCTACCACACCTTTTGCTCCCATGATCAACTTCTCGGTCGGCGCTTTCATTATTCCTGATGGTGTAGAAACCACGTCAGGGGTCAGCTCATCCATTTATCCGTTGACCACAATGGTTACGAATTATCTTGGCCCCGTGCTTACCGAGGGTAGTCTAACTCGCTGGACCGAAGATGGCCATTCTTCGTTGGTTGGTTCCGTCGAGAATTCGACACGCAACTGCATGTCGTATTCTGGTCTTCCGGCATTACACGACTTGTTCTCAGGATCGTACCTATGGGCATTTTCCCTCGGACTCCATCTTTTACCAACCTGTCCTTTGTGGATGCACCCAATCCACTTACTGGGCATAGTTACCTCCTTCATACTCTACACGTCTTTGTAGATACAAGGGGACTAACTTTCGTGCAATTCGTACCGTTACTTTCAACCCACTCTTCTGACTATCTGTCTTCGAGTGTCTGTAACCTTATGCGCCGTCGTCCGATTCACCTGCCACCACTTGCATAAGGTGCCCGAAGGTCTCCCCTCATATATCCTGCGAACAGGATCCAGTCGGACAGACGGCCGCGACGTATACGGTGTTATAGGATGTGTGACATTGATAGTAGTCTTTGGTGTTGGGATGCAACTATCCAGGCGGCCAGTGATGACGCGCTGTTCCAACGCCGGGGCTGGAGGGGGGTGTTATCTTTTTCCTTCGAAGTTCGTGCGTGTTAAGGTAGGCTAACTCTGCCCTGTAAATCTTTACGGGGAGTCCGTGCACCTAACAGCGAGCAGGCATTAAAATTCTTTTTGGATATTCGTATAAATATTGAAAAAAATGAAATGTCGGAAACATACGGTAAAAAGTCCCCTGTGGTGAAATTCATACACTGATTTGCTTGGCTGCCCATCCATGTGTCTAGCCCATTGCTATAATACCTTTGTAAAGGCAAGAACAATCCTACATCCAAAGGTTGTAATAGGTGAGTAGAGTGTGCCAGCAGGCAAAAGGGAATAATCTTATGATCCAAACAATAGCCAAAAAACTTCGAGTTGAAGTGCGAGGGATAACCATCTAAGAGTAATAAGCGATATTCTCCCTTAGTCCTATGATATTATTTTTATTAGCTTTCCAAATCTGAGAAACATAGTGCTTATGGCTTTCACATTAATTAGAGATAGCAGACAGGAGTTTTTAGTAAATAATAGTGCATACCTTTCCTTTGTTTCTGGATCAAAAGAGTACTTCAACCACGATAATCCCAACTTCTCATTGCTCCAACCCTTCTCAGAAACTCCAAATCTAGCCAAATGATCCTCTTTTAGACCTGCATACCAGCCCATATAATGGGCCACTCTTTTATTTATTATCATTGGGTGAAGAACTTGCCCATCCCCGCTTACAGCCTCAATAACTGTGACCCACTCCCGTATTCCATCTTGTGTGAGATGTAGTAACCTTTGGCCTCTTTTGCAAATAAATTTATAACACAATGCTACACCCATCACAAACCCTTTTTCATTCATATTATACATGTTATGCGCTTTAAGATCATAGGATTGAATTATTTTCTTTAACTATATATACCCATACTATTAGCCCTTCTTATATCTTCAGGATGACTTAATAGTAAAGTTTAACTCAGAGTACTACTACTATGCATGAACCAGGTGCATACCTTAGAAAAATGGTTTTTTAGAATCTTGGGATTACTTGCAAAAGCCCACTGCCGATCCAGCTGAGTGCTAAGCCTAGATGCAAGCTGGGGGTGCCGGTCCAAAAATCTTGTTAACTAGTGTACACTGAGGGTCTTGTTTTTTGAGTTGGATCGTTGGTGAATAAGTGCTAGAGCCATTGTTTTAACCACTGCGAGCCGTGGTGGATGGCCCCACTCATTTAACTTTTCACACCACTGCACGATAGAGTTCTCTTCATACTTAGTCAAGAGTAGCATCGCTTCATGTCAAGGGGTGCGGTTTGTTCTACCAGCCAGGCTTCCGCGCAGGGTGGAGAAAGAAACTCCGAATAGTTCAGAGGTGTGCTTTATTCTTTATTGAGGACCTCTTTGTTTTTGCATAATACCGTAAGACCTCCTGAATCTGTTCCTCTCGTTCATTTGCTTGCCGCTGGTTAACTCGTGGCATTGTGTATACTGGTATCGTTGATTTATGATGCCCTTCGCCTAATTTCGGCGAAGGTTTATCTGCTGTGCGGGGTTCAACTTGGGGCCGAGCCACATCCCTGTCCCGAGCCGCTTTACCGTAAATTACGTTATTCCTAAACTTGGTTTCAAGTACACCTTGAGGTAGGCTATCTTTCAATGCAAAAAATGAGTTTGAGCTCAATTGCTAAAATAATTATTAATAACTTACCTTTGTTCCAATTTTAAAATTAAGGCCCTGTTTGGCACGCCACAAATACCATGATATTTTCAGTATTTGTGGTTGAGATAGGATAAATAAACTATGTCGGATTTGGCATGCACAGAAATATTCTAGTATTTCTATCCTTCAAATAAACTTTTCCTGTATTTCTTTTGTGTAGTATTTCTGATAAAACTGTCCATATTAGGGTACAACTTGAACCATTATTGTAGTATTATACAAAAAAATAATTTCAAATATAATAATTAATAATAATAGACAGGTAGGGATTAGGACTCAATACCCTTTTCTTCAATGTTCGGTATGTATTGTAAATATAGATAAAGGTAAATTCTGATCATGTACTTGAGTAAAACCTTTTATAATCAGCAATATTTTTAATCATGACACCACAGGCAAAACTCAATCAGCAGCAAGTCGATGAAGCCAGCATATTCCAAATTGACAGTCCTCAGATATTAGAGTTAGCTTGTGCCATTACTGAGGCAGTTAGCAGCCAGTTTGACCATCAGCCATCACACACATCCCGCCTTACTGGCAATGACTATGTAGAAGAGCTATTACAGGGAGAAACAAATCCCCGAAGATTTCAAGAGATTATGCTGATGTCGAAGCCAGTGTTTTTAAAGCTCTGTGAATAGCTAGCAGCTAATGGTGGCTTATATGATAGGACTGAAGTCGCTATTAAGGAACAAGTTGCAATGATTTTATACACCGTAATGAGAGGAGCATCAAATAGTGATATGAAAGAGAGGTTTCAGCATAGTGGACAAACTGCCAGTGTTAGCTGGTATGTATCTTAATATCAATAATATTCTTTACTCTGAGTTCTGTATATAAAATATTTTGCTAACTATTAAAGAATTAGATATTTCAACAAGGTTCTAGATTCCTTAATTCTACGGGGAAGAGAATTTGTTAAACTACCAGTGCCGGCATGTCCTTCGGAGATATTACACAACGAAAGGTTTTTTCCATATTTCAAGGATGCGATTGGTGCAATAGATGGTACCCATATACCAGCCAATACTCCGGCATCGATAGCTGCAGGATTTTGTAACCGCAAGGGCTTTATATCCCAAAATGTGTTTATTTCCTGTACCTTTGACATGTACTTCTCCTTTGTACTGTCTGGATGAGAAGGTTCAGCACAAGATGCCAGAGTGCTTGGTGATGCGATTACGAAGGGCTTTCATATACCCAGAGGAAAATACTATCTGGCCGATGCTGGATATCGGTTAGGCAAAGGTGGTCTAACACCTTATAAAGATATTCGATATCATTTAAGAGAGCACTATTTGTCAAAGCATACGTATATGATTTATAATTAATTAATTTCATATTTTTATCATATAATAAGTATTATTTGAGAAAAGTATTAATATTAATTGAAATAGACCTAAAACCAAGGAGGAATTGTTTAACCTACGTCATTCACAGTTACGTAATATTATTGAACCTATTCTGGGAACCTTAAAACGTCGATTCGCTATTCTCCAAACCCCTCCTGAATACCTGCTTCCAATCCAAGCCAAATTGGTTATTGGATTAGTTGGATTACATAACTTTATTCGAAAGTATTCATCAGCAACACTATCAGGTGTCGACTCTCTACAGGTATCTCAAACATTGCTTAATATGGAAGCAGACCAGTCTGATGAGCTAATAAATGGTATGATCTATTTCCTGTGATTATGATTTGACTAATTATGAATGACTATAGAAGACGAAGCATTCAGTGGAAGTACAGAGTATGGGATGACTTCTAGTTTCAATATGGATATGTAAGATATTTACACCGATCATAGTGGGGCTGAAGGTGATGAAAGTATGCATCAGTTACCTGACACAATAGCAGAGAATATGTGGAATGACTATCAAATGTATATTAACCATTATATCGGTCAAGACAACTGAGTATTATAAATATATTCCTTTAACCTATGATAAAGCTTATCAATCATATAATTTATTACTTTAGTCACTATTTTAAATAGATGCCAAGTGAAGTAAGTCTTAGCAAAGAGTTATTATTCTTGTAAATACACTTATGATATATTAGCTACCTTCACTTCTCTCATAAGCCATCTATCTCCCAATCTCCCAGCCTTGAACCCGGTAAAAACACATGCCTTTTCATAATTTTCTAAAACCTGTGTAGCTTTTAACAAGTTATCATCAGCGAGTTTATCAGAGTAAAACTCCTCCAGAATTCCAATAGCCAACCCTTGCTTTGTACAATTTCCCTGTGTTCGTTGCATTCTAGCTTCATCCACAGCCTCTTTCAATGCAGTTGCCAGTGAGCTCTGAGCTACCTGTATTCTTTGTTGCTTTCTTGACCTTTGACTTGTACCAGAATCATCCTCACTAGCTATCAATAGACTCTCTCTGCTATTGCTAATAGTTATTCTTTGTGGTGTTGAGTTGGTACTTATAGTTGGAGCAACAAATACCAAATTATCTTCTGCTCGCCCAATCAAACTAAAACTTGATTCTTCAGAACTTGAATGAAGAATTGGATCAATATTATATTCATCCAGTAGGTGTGATGCGCCAGGGGCAATCGCCTCATGATCTGCAACAGACTCATAGCTACCAGTACGAGCATATCTTCCGGTTGCACGTACTCTGATGAATAGTTCCGCAAAAAGCTCATAATGTGGTAGTTGCTTCTCACCAAACTTTCTCGCCTCCTTATCAACCTATATTATCACAGTTAAATATAATTAGTATGTTATGTTTCATAATCTTACAATGAAGTAAAGGGATTAATTATTTTTACCTCAAGATAGGCTTTCCAGACTGAGTCAGAAGCAGTAGGAATACCTCTATTCATGTCCCAACCAAAACCTGAATTTTGATGTAATGAATATACTATATCAAAGTCCTTTTTAAACTATTATTCAAGTCAGTATGCAATTAGTATAAATACTAATATAATCAAGAATATAATAGCAAATCTATTTCATTTGAACTTACAGCACATTCTTTCCATTTTGCTTGAGTAATTGTAATAGGCTTTTCAAGGATGTCACTAAAGGCTTCATTCAGTGCAGTGACGATCAACTGCCATGTAGCTTTCGTAAATCCATTTTCCCCTGTATCCCCATTCCGGCATGCCTTACCAATGCTTCTATAAGGAACTTCTCTATGTCTCCTATCCAAATGCTATTTCCCATTGGTAGAGAATGAGTGGCTGATAAGTCAGAGTAGCAAAGTTGAAGGGTGGCTGGAGTAGCATGCAGCCTGAGTGGGAGAAGATAGCTGGAGTGGTAGAGGGCTGAAGTGGGATGAGGCTACTGGAGTGATAGAGGAGAGTCTGGATAGTAGGAGGTAGTGAAGGTGATAGAGAGAAGTAGTTAGAAGGATAAGAGGCGGTGATAGAGGTGAGAGGCTGGAGAGGTACACTGTCAGGTTGAGAAGATCAGGAATTTTAAAAACCAAAAGCCAGGAACACTGTGGCTTAATTACCTCAGGCACACTGAACCCTCCAATCAAAACCTCAGAACCAAGATCCCTGTTTTCCAATTTCTTGATCGGAGGCTGTAGAATTGAGAAGGAGTGGGGAAGAACTGGAGTGATGAGAGGTAACTGGAGTGAGAGGAGGCTAAGGGAGGAGCAGCCGGAGTGGTCGAAGTAAGTTGGACTAGTGAGAGGGAGTAGTGGTAGGCGTGAGCCAGAGTACTAAGATGTCAGAGTGGTGCCAGTAGGAAACAGCAGGAGTGGTAGGAAGAGAGCTGGAGTGGTGCAGGGCAACTACTAGAGTGGGGGAGTGGAGGCCGTGTGGTGAGAGGCAGCTGTAGGGAGGGCAGCTAGAGGTGCATGGGATAGCAGGAAAGGTCGTGCAGGCCGTAGGTTGATTTTGAAGGTATAGGAGTAAGAAAGCTCTTGAGTGGTGGCTGTTGTTGTAATAGCTGGATGGAGTGGCTGTCTGTTGGTAGTTTTACAGAGAAAAAAACAAGCAAGATTTTCCCACTATAGAATATTTTTTTTGCTGGTCAAAACCATTGTTGTAAACCATCAAAGCTTTTATTGTGGCCTTGCCTCTTTTACCCTAAAATAATCAAAAAGCAGTCTACCTACTAACTAAAAAAACAAAGGATTTTTGCCATGCCAAACGCCAGTATTTTGACAAATACTCAGTATTTTTATTCAGAAAAATCCTCTGTTTTTAGGAAAAACTGTGTTTCTTTTTCCGGTGGCATGCCTAACAGGGCCTAAATATATGTCAAGATACTTAGAGAATACTCTACCATGTACTAGAGACTCAGAGCCATATGATCAGTTTTGTTGTTATTGGCAATCTTCACTATATTCGCTGCATTGCAGGCAAATGATGGAATGATTTTCGCACATGACTCACATTATGAGTCATGGGTTTCACACATGTGACTCATTAGAGCACATGACTTGTTTGATAAGTTATTATTGGTTAAGGTTATTACCAAAATGACTCATAGGAGTTAGCTCAGCATTTTACACTATGACTTATTATGAGTCATGAGTGTTTGATGACTAATCTGAATGAGTAATCAAAGTAAGGGTAGAGTGAAAACTAAGTATGAATAGGGAGCTTTTCACCCTAGAACCAAGATCTTCATGGTACCATTTAAGCACTTTTCTACTTATAGATTTTATTAATAAAAGATTACTTTACATTCTTTTACTGGGAATTGCATTTCAGTTCCGGTTAATATGGTGATTAATACAAGCTTATCAAATCCAACCACAATGAGAACTACACTGTAGATCTACAGAGGTCATAATTATATGATAGGAGAAGAGTCGCTATCATATCTAATGCAGAGATCGTTCCAAAGAAGA
>Ga0307510_10004997_pt1 | contig 15701 bp, 11 predicted proteins | sample 12_EM_MG_FD_207224 | JGI IMG/M metagenome (GOLD analysis project Ga0307510, IMG submission 207224) | Populus trichocarpa ectomycorrhiza microbial communities from riparian zone in the Pacific Northwest, United States - 12_EM | ecosystem: Host-associated > Plants > Roots > Unclassified | place...
GAAGGGGTTGCTAGATAAGAGATATTTTGCGCATTTCATCAGGTACGTTGAGTGCACCAATCATACTTCCATGGCTTGGTAACCTCCGCAGGCAAAACCACCACTACCCGGAATACTACCCAAGGGCCCTCACGCGTGGGTTTCGATCAAGGTGGAAATCCAACAACGCGTCCCGCAGGTTACTGGCCGCGGAGTCAACCGGCTCTACGGACATGAGTGCAGCGATGCTGTCGGTGCAGAACGTCTTATACGGGGTTTTGACGAACCGCAGGACATTCTAAACTCGGTGGCGGGACTTGAAGAAACCGCAGACTCACGTCCACCACAACGACCGCATACAGAGCCTACACAATGGATATCGGGCTCCAAGGCGGTTCCACCAAGTTGAATGCACTTCTAGCCGCGTGCCTCCTTGGGCATGGTGAGGTGGGACTGTGCCGGTGGCCGGGTAATTGATTACTTATGGATGACCAGCCGAACTGTTACGCGTCGTGAACCAGATCGTACTCTGCCAAGGGAGATATACCAAAGGGTGGTCGAGATAGCTAGGCGCGCTAAAAGTTCATTCTCGCCCGGGTTACCTCTAAACGTGGATGGGATCACAGCGACAACTGAGTCGGTGACACTCATTACGGAGGCGAGGTTCGAGGAGCGGGCTGAGGCATGGAAGAACTGTGTTATACTGGGAAAAGGATTTCGGGACATGGCGATCTCGTTACACTATAAAGCACCTAGACGACACTGTAGATTATCGATAGCACCCGATAACTTGGATGGCATGTGACACAGGAAGCAAACTGCTGACGACGGACGATAGAACAACAGACAGGAAACAGCGTACGTGAATGGAAGAGACAAACAGGAGAGCACCGTTGAAGTGGAAGACAGCAGTGATATCAACGAGTACAACGGAAGGTGGGGCAAAGGGACGACGGCCTGCGGGAAAATGAATTTGAAGAACCCATCGATACTATCATCCGGTTTCCTGAGCTTAGAGTGAGGAGAGTAAGTACACGCAGGAAATAGTAATATTTTCAGGAACTCACAATCGGAGTCTGATTGACCAGAGGCAACCGGGCTGTCCAGTTGCTCCCCTATGACCTGGAGGAGGTTTCTACAATTTTCCATCCTCTTTGCAGACCCAAGCTTCTCGTAAATGTCGGCTGCGCGCAGAGCCTCGGACCTTGCCTCTTCGAGTCTGTGCTGCTTGTGCAAGACCCCAGCCTGCCGCTCAGTCACAAGACCTAGGTAGTGAGTGCCATCGGTCGTGTATGACTTGGCGTGTTCGAGGTGAGCGTGTGCGTCGTCGAATCTGTCTTCATCGTAAAACAGCTGCGCCAGTTCGTAATGAAGCCAAAATAGGCTATCGTGCCAATTGAAAGGGGATGCAATTCCGAGCGCTAGCTCGAAACGGTGAATTGCCCTCTCGGTATCGCCTTTGGAGTGATATATATTGCCGAGAGCTCGGTGAGATTCGCAGACCAGAAATTGGTGGCCTTTCTCCGGGAGAAGATCAATCGCGCGGAGTGCGGCCTCCTCTGCGGCGTCAAGCTGTCCATCCTCACACAACGACCGAGCGAGGAAGACCAAACAATTTGCCTGCTCCACCGTGTCACCGAGTCGTTCATGAATCTCTGATGCCTCCTTCGCCTGTTGTGTCGCTTCCTTGTAGAGGCCGATTACCCCGTTCACACCAGATAGATCCATCAATGTTTTAGCAACCCAGCTGTCATCTCCCTGCTCTCTCCAGAGACCCAATGTGTGAGTGAGGAGTCGTTTTTCCTCCGCCAAATTTCCGACCGACTCAAACAACCGGGAGAGATAAAACAAGCATCTTGGTTTGGAATGATGATCATCCGGGAGACCTTCGGTTTTCGACCCAAGAATGGTGAGTCGCTTCTTGTGCCAATAGAGGTGGTCCATGAACCCAGCGCAAGCATCCCAGACACTGCCTGAGTCCGGGTCGATCGTGGTGAAGATATCGAGCAGGCACTCGACATTTACGTCCTCTGACGTGATCCATCGCGCTTCTCCATAGGTCGGCTCGTCTGGATGGATCTCCGAAGCTGACAGCCGGGTAAAGTAGCGTTCTTTGATAGTGCAGAAGAGTGGGGATTCCCTGGGATCATTAGGAGAAAGATAGTCTCGAAGGGGTGCAAGCATCGTGATGAATCCATCGTTCCGGTATGCTAAGGAGAGGATGCAGAACTTGTCAAAGACATCAGTTCTGTTCGAGATCGTGGGAAACAACCATTCCAGGTTGTTCTCGTCGACGCCCTGCGGGAAAAATGCGACGATTCCAAGAAGCGCTCGGGCATCGGGGCCAAGTCCTTGGAACAGTGGCGAGGCGAGTGAAAGCTCGATCGTGGTGGCAAGGCTCTTGCTATGCTGGGTCTGCAGCACACTCGTCCGCCGTTGCTCCCATTCTCGGCTCAATCGGGTCACGTCCCATCTGTTCTGACGCGCGACTGTGGCGAGTAGGGTGACGGAAAGTGGATGGAAATCGAGTTCTTCGAGGATCCCGTCGACGACGTTCGACTGATCGGCACCACCGTCGTAGATCCGATAGAAGGTATTGCACGCAGCCCCCATCGATAGCGTCGGCACATCGAGTTGCTTGTAGTCCGGTGGAGTGGTGGAGATGCGCGATGTAATGCAAATACAGATGTTGCTGAACTGACTGAGCTCCTCCACTATGGCGTAGATCTCCTGTGCTTCTGTTCCTCGCGGGTCGAGAATGGATTCCGCATTATCCAGGACGATCAGCATTTCCTTCGAGGACAGGAATGTCCGAAGGGAGGCTAGATTCTCGGGGTTCTCGATCCCCGCGCCGATGACGTCGGAGAGGCGACGGAGGAGGTGGGCGCAAGAGGCAGGGATTTGATCACAGCGAACGAATCGACGGTCGTGGCCAAACCGCTGCTTGATCTGATTGTGGTGGAGGGCGGTCAGGGCGATGGAGGTTTTGCCGATCCCACCGGCACCGATGAGGGCAATCGGAGTAAAGTTCTCAGCGAGATCGACTATGTTCTCGATCAAGTCGTCGCGTCCGAAGAATGTCCTCGGTGGAAGAGGTGGAGATTCCCCAGGCACGCTACATTCAAATGTAAGATAATGAGTCCACCGATTGTTTAGATTGCTGACCTTGTTTGAGTCTGTGCAACGGTGAGTGGACATTCGGTGGCAGCTAGAGTGAGGGTGCCGCTTACCGGCGGATTTCTACCACCATTTACGTCTTGACCCCCCACGACGGTACGATGGATTTCGGAGACCATATTTTGGGTGCTCGTAGTATTTTTCTCGAGCTGAGAAACGATGGCGCGAACGTCCCGGCGAATGTCGGAGACGGTTCCATGTGTGTCCTCCGACAGGGGTGACGATGGTTCTCCAGGTGCGCTGGGTGCAAAGGTTAGATATCGGGTTCACTTCTAACCGGGATCGCTGACCTGGCGTGAGGCTAGGAAAAAAATTAATGGTTACTCGACGACAGATAGAATATGAACGGTTCCCACCAATCGATTCCGACCGCGCGTATCCTCGGGCCTTTTCGACCCGCTATGGTGACTGCCGGAAACAATAGCGGGGGTGTTCACAACATTACTCTGGACGCCAGATGCGATGGTGTGGGTGCTCGTGACACCATGGCTAACGGCTGGGACGGCTGGAACTGTTTTTACTGCGAGTGCCTTCTTGGGGGGGGGAGATTAGTAGTAGTCATCGCCCAAGCGACAGAACGCACGTCAAAGACCCGAAGAATATTTTCGAGGCCCAACCTCCAGGCCGCGATCTTCTCTTTACCTTTCTTCGCGTGGAAGCGCCGGGAGATCCCATTCCGTTTATTCCACTTGACGAGGTCCCTCTCAATATCTGCTACGGTCCTGCGATCGAGAGCAATATGATGGACGGTTCGAGATGCATATCGCTGGGTCAACTCACACCGACAATTGATCTATAGCACCGTACACGGTCTGACTAAGTTCGTCCGGCTTCTTTCCATTTGTCCCTCGGTCAAGCGCGCGGCAGATATCGACACAGAATAGCCCAAGCCCAACATAATCCAGTTCGTTGACCGTTGAGTCCTGGCTGTGTGTGAACCTGGAGCAGATCGTAGCAGAGGAGCAGGAGGCATACCCTTATTAGTGTAAGAAGGGCGGTGACAGAGCCAAAGGCGATCTTGGCTGGCGGGATACACGAGACCTTGTCTGCAAGATTCGTTGTCTCCGAGATGGCTGCGATCAGTGCCTCGGAGTCGATGGGACCTTCCCGCCCCTCAGATTGCTGGGACTTGGCTTTCATGGTCGAAATTCGAGGTGGTCGCGAGAAAATACGGCGTGAAGGGTATGGGGAAGACTCCTAAAGGGTGAGCGTCCATCTGTCACGAGATGCCTCGTGCAAACAGGCGCGTGTGGTGAAGAGAGTCGTAGCGCTGCAGTGAAAGGGGACGCGTGAATGTTCTCGGAGTACCCGCTTGACGGCGGTCGCGTATCGATACTTATCCCCCGCCGATCCTCCGTCTACGTTCGAAATCCAATCCACGACTTTTACGGGCGGTGTCGATGACCACCTACTCAACGCTCCCCTCCATTCATGTGTTACCGGATCTTCAGTACCAATTCCGTTCTCCCCAATTTTACCGATCCCACCAGGTACTACCTCGAGGCACACTCACAGCAAGCGGTTTCCCTTGTTGGGTGAAGAGGGTTCCCGGTTCAACCGGCAGCTTACCATGGATGAAAATGCACTCGATACCCTCCTGGCTCGCCAATTCCCGGATCTTCATGTCCCGACGGACTTCGCCAACTCCCTACTCTGTATCCACGTACAGCTCCTGGCGTTCCATTGTTTAAAGAGGTTGACGGTACCGGTGGGTAGAGTGCGGCGCGGCCAATGCGTGGTGACGCAGGGGAACATTCAGCTCTGAGCGAACGCTGGGTGCGGGACCGGTATCAGAATTCGAAGCATGCAACTGCAATTCTTTCCACGAATTGAGGGAGTTTCCATCACTACCTAGCGGGTTTCTTCCCCAGCAATCGGTCCACCAATCGAACCGCAATACTAGCTCCCCCATCTTGGTTCAACGTTACCCCTTGGTAGTCTCATCCCGTATGTACTCTCGTCATCACACCGGTGTCTCCGCTCAACTGTATTCCGAAGGGACGCTCGCGGCATAGTGTGTTGGGACAGCCTGCATCATTGTCATGTGAGTACCCGACATCACTGGCCGTTTGCATCAAGTTTAAGCCACCATCTAGCTCGCAGTTCTACTTCGCGTGGCAAGTATAATGTTTGTTCACCCTTCCGAAATATTGGGCACCCGTGATCCCGTGTTCGCCGTAGGGCTGATTGTTGAAACTTCTGCGACGCATGACGGCTAACCGGACACCACCAACAAGCAATGGCGGATGCCACGAAAGTACCAGCAGCATTGGCCAACATCATCGTCACCTGCTCTTCGTGCCATAGTCTTGGGTATGCGAGGTCTATCTTCTGTGGCGAGGCTATTTTGTTCTCACTAGAGAACTACTTTTTCCAGCACGGACTCGGTCCTCAAGACTTTGATCGGGTTCGTGATCCGGCCCAGCGTTTTGGTTACTGTTGTTCAGATAGCACTCCTGGCTGCGTTCTACGCGTCCTCTTCACACGCGTACGGGTATGTTGGACCGGGAGACGCCCACCCACTGCGCAGTCAGTGCTGATGGTGATACCGACAAAATAGGCTTGTGCTTCACGCCAGGGTGTACGCGAATACGTTCCGTGAGTCGTTTCTCGTCTCCTTCGAGGCTCTACCGCGTTCACCGGCGCTGATTCCTTGCCCAGTCGCCATGCTCAATGCACGTGAAGCGTTGGAGGAAGAATTTCAGACGAAGTCTGTCATCACGTCCGGCTTGGAAGTATGCAACTGCAACAGTTTCCGAGTACCGAGGAAAGATGCTGATGGGAACGCGATGCGACCGAAGTCCCGTCAAGCATGTGGATGAAGATCATCAGAGGAGAGAAATCTGCGGACACACCAGGAGTCACGCAGATTCAAGTCGACCGGAAGGTTGTGCTTAGTAACCGCTATATGACTTTGCGGAGACTTTGGCATTTGGATTTGGTCCTTGCCCTTCTCGCGCGTTTCACTTTCGGATTTGGTACATATTTAGATGTTCAACCTGTACACTCTCGTTCTCTATACATCCTACGACCGTTCCTTGCGCCTTGTACATCGTATCCCGCGTTCTCTCCCCGTGTTCCCAGCACTCTACTAGTAAGTCTCTGGTATTCAATACGTTCCTTTGATTGCCTCCGTGTTGTCTGTGCACGCGAGAAAGTAGTCGTGTTACACTTTTTAGAGACATTGCGGCGAAACTCCTCCAGCCCACCACTCCCCTTTCCGGACTCTGGAAAATAGCTCTTCGGCCCGCGACAAGCGCTGTTCTGACTTTCGTTAAAATCAGTGATAGAAATGTTCTCGCGATGAAAATAGGGATATTGTATGACGAGGCGACAATCCGGAGATCGCTTCTACCTCCTTGGAGAAGCATTATGCGGAGAGCCTCTTCGACTCGCGCGACCCTGTTTGCGTGTCCACCTCCGGGTACGCCCTACTCGTGGATAATTCAATAGAGGTCGAGATACTGCTCTTGGGCTACCCTGATCGTGTCGAACAAATCCGAGGCCGAGCCCGTTCTTTCGCACAGAGAAGGCCTCGATCCCGAGTCTGGGGGATTTTGTCTCTACATCGAGTGAGCTTCTCACCTTTGATTCGAAAGCCGTCTTGCCGAGGGACAGACATCTGATGAAAACGATGACGGGGATCCACGAGCTGCTGGGGACGAATCCTGTAAGCTCGGTGCACAAGTACGGGCTTTCGGGCAGGGATGCGAATATTCTCCGAGTTGGACATATTGAGGAATACTGAGTCTCTCGACTTGTTATTGACGTTTTGCAGGACTCGTGTGGGTCTGGAGGAGCAGTAGAGACACCGATCTTCATCCGGCTAAAGATCGAGTCTCCAAGCACGGGCCAAGCACCGCAATTGCATGTGGACTTGCATATGGACTGACAAGTAATTCCTCTCCTCCCTACTTTTCTTTTGGAAAATTATCGTCGTTGTTGAACGTTGAACGTTCAATACCTGAAGCCGTCCGCAACAGCAACCATTTATATTACGCACACCTAGGCGTCCTGCACGCTTTCCCTATCGGGGCAGGTCACGGCTCGTCAAATCACACCCACTCAGTGGTTTCGAGATTTGCGCCCCGGTACGTCTGACTGTTACCGGGGCCCCAAATGCTCCAGAACCATTTTGTAGGCCTCTCCCCGGTGACGGATATCCTTCAACGCCGCGCGCGCTCATCTCATCGACCACTTCGGTCTGAAGGACTACGCCAAGCACACCTTCGCGAAAGAACCGGGGAAGGGATTGCCATAGACAAGAGATATCTCGCGCATTTTATCAGGTACGTTGAGTGCACCAATTATACACAGTAACTGTTATGTTTTTCGTTATACGAATGACTTCAAGTTTCGAACGCCAACGATATGTTGTGCCCGTTGCTGTTTTCACACGTATGTTAAGTTTCATAACTTTGTTTCGCCGTAAATAGACAGACCCGATCCCGACAATAGTAGATAAACCGTTCGTCGGTATCGACTCGTCTCCTCAGTGTCCGCTTTACTCGTGCACTGAGGTTAGTTCGCTTCTATTATTTATCCTCAAATTCCCATCTCATCATAGATTAGATTACTTCGTCTATCTAGGTCAGATAATACCAAATGAGTGTCCGCTTTACTCGTGCACTGAGATTACTTCGTCTATCTAGCACGGCGCTACTCATAGCTTATCAGTAACTCCATGGCTTGGTGACCTCCGCAGGCAAGACCACCACTACCCGGAATATTACGTAAGGGCCCTCACGCGTGGGTCCCGATCAAGGTGGAAATCCACACAACGCGTCCCGCAGGTTACCGGCCGCGGAGTCAACCGGCTTTACGAACATGAGTGCAGCGATACTATCGGTGCAGAACGTCTCATGCGAGGTTTTGACGAACCACAAGACATTCTGAACTCAATGAGGGGTTAACGAGAAAGGACTTGAAGAAACCGCAGACTCACGTCCACCACGACCGCATACAGAGCATGCACAATGGGCATCGGGCTCCAAGGCGGTTCCACCAAGTTGAACGTAATTCTAGCCGCGCGCCTCCTTGGGCATGGCGAGTGGGATTGTGCCGGTGGCCGGGTGATTATAGGTGACTAGTCGAATCGTTACGCGTCGTGAATCAGGTCGTATTCTGTCAGGGGAGATATACCAAAAAGCGGTCGAGATAGCTAGGTGCGCTACGAGTTTGCTCTCGCCTGGGTTGCCTCTAAACGTGGATGGGACCACAGTGACAACCGAGTCGATAACACTCATTACGGAGGCGAGGTTCGAGGAGCGGGCCGAGGCACGGAAAAACTGTTATACTGGGAAAAGGATTTCGGGACATGGCGATCTCGGTACACTATAAACCACCTAGACAACGCTGTAGATTATCGATAGCACTCGATAACTTGGATGACATGCGACATAGGAAGTAAACTGCTGACGACAGACGATAGAACAACAGACAGGAAACAGCGTACGTAAATGGAAGAGACAAACAGAAGGAGAGCACCGTTGAAGTGGAAGACAGCAGTGATATCGACGAGTACAACGGAAGGTGGGGGGAAAAGGGACGACGGCCTGCGGGAAAATGAATTTGAAGAACCCATCGATACTATCATCCGGCCTCCCGAGCTTAGAGTGAGGAGTAAGCACACGCAGGAAATGACAATATGTTCAGGAGCTCACAGTCAGAGTTTGATTGACCAGAGGCAACCGGGCTGTCCAGTTCCTTCCCTATATCCCGGAGGAGATTTTCTACAGCTCTCCATCTGTGCTGCTTGTACAAGATCCCAGCCTGCCGCTCAGTCACAAGGTCTAGGTAATAGGCGCTACCGGCAGTGTGAGACTTGGCGTGTTCGAGGTGAGCGTGTGCGTCGTCGAACCTGTCTTCATCGCGGAACAGCTCTGCCAGTTCGTAATGAAGCCAAAACAGGGACTCGTGCCAACCGAAAGTGGATGCAATTCCGAGGGCTACCTCGAAATGGTGGATCCCCTTCTTGGTATCGCCCTTGGATTGATATATGCTGCCGAGAGTGCGGTGAGACTCGCAGACCAGAAATTGTGGGCCTTTCTCCGGGAGAAGATCAATTGCGCGGAGTGCAGCCTCTTCCGCGGCGTCAAGCTGCCCATCACCGCGCAACGACCAAGCGAGGAAGACCAAACAATTTGCTTGTGCCATCGTGTCACCGAATCGTTCATAAAGCTCCGAAGCCTCCTTCGCCTGTTGTGCCCCTTCCTTGTAAAGGCCAATTGACCAATTTGCATCAGATAGATCCATCAGTGTCGTTGCAACCCAACTGCCATCTCCCCGCTCCCTCGAGAGATCCAATGTGCGAGTAAGGAGTCGTTTTTGTTCCGCATGATTTCCAACCGACTCGAACAACCGTGAGAGATGATACAAGCATCCTAGCTTGGAATGATGATCATCCGGGAGACCCTCAATTCTTGACTTCAGAATGGTGGGTCGCTTCTTGTGCCAATAGAGGTGCCTCATGAAGTTGGTGCAAGCTTCCCAGACATTGCCTGAGTCCGGGTCGATTTTTGTGAAGACATCAAGCAGGTGCTCGACATTTACGTCCTCTGACGTGATCCATCGTGTTTGTCCGAATGTGGGCCTGTCTGGATGAATATCGACTGACAGCCGGGTGAGGTAGCATTCTTTGATTGTGCAGAATAGTGAGGATTTCCCTGGATCCTTGGGAGAAAGGTAGTCTCGAAGGGGTGCGAGCATTGTGATGAATCCATCGTTCCGGTATACCAAGGAGAGGATGCAGAACTTGTCAAAGACATCGGTTCTGTTCAAGATCGTGGGAAACAGCCATTCAAGGTTGTTCTCGTCGATGCCCTGTGGGAAAAATGCAACAATTCCAAGAAGCGCTCGGGCATCGGGGCCAAGTCCTTGGAACAGTGGGGAGGCGAGTGAAAGCTCGATCGTGGTGGCAAGGCTCTTGCTATGCTGGGTCTGCAGCACACTCGTCCGCCGTTGCTCCCATTCTCGGCTCAATCGCTTCACGTCCCATTTGTTCTCACGCGCGACTGTGGCGAGTAGGGCGATGGAAAGTGGATGGAAATCGAGTTCTTCGAGGATGCTGTTGATGACGTTTGACTGATCGGCGCCACTGTCGTAGATCCGATAGAAGGTGTCGCACGCAGCCCCCATCGATAGCGTCGGCACATCGAGCTGCTTGTAGTCCGGCGGAGTGGTGGAGATGCGCGATGTAATACAAATACAGATGTTGCTGAACTGACTGAGCTCTTCCACTACGGCATAGATCTCCTGCGCATCTGTTCCTCGCGGGTCGAGAATGGATTCCGCATTATCGAGGACGATCAGCATCTCCTTCGAGGACAGGAATGTCCGAAGGGGACCTAGATTCTCGGGGTTCTCGATATCCGCGCCGATGACGTCGGAGAGGCGACGGAGGAGGTGGGCGCAGGAGGCAGGGATTTGATCACAGCGAATAAATCGACGGTCGTGGCCAAACCGCTGCTTGATCTGATTGTGGTGGAGGGCGGTCAGGGCGATGGAGGTTTTGCCGATTCCACCGGCACCAATGAGGGCAATTGGAACTAAGTTCTCAACGAGATCGACAATCTTCTTGATCAAGTCGTCGCGTCCGAAGAATGTCCTCGGTGGCAGAGGGGGAGATTCCCCAGGCACGCTGCATTCAAGTGTAAGATAATGGGTCCACCTACGGTTTAGATTGCTGACCTTGTTTGAGTCTGTGCAACGGTGAGTGGACATTCGGTGGCAGCTAGAGTGTGGGTGTCGCTTACCGGAGGATCTCTACTATCATTTATTTCTTGGCCTTTCACGACGGTACGATGGATCTCGGAGACCATAGTGCGAGTGCTGGTTTCATTGTGACTGAACTCGGAAGCGATCGCGCGGACATCCCGACGAATTTCGGAGACGGTTCCATGCGGGTTCTCCGGTGGGGGTGGCGATGGCCCTCCAGGTGCGCTGGGTGCAAAGGTTAGATATCGGGTTCGCCTCTGACCGGGATCGCTGACCTAGCGTGAGGCTAGGCAAGGATAAATGGTTACTCGACGACAGATAGAATACAAATGGTACTCACCATCCGATCCTGGCCGCGCGTACCCTCGGGCCTTTTCGACCCACTACCGCAATTGTCAGAAATAATAGTGGGAGTGTTCACAACGTTATCCTGGACGCCAGATATGACGGTGTGGGCGTTCGTGACACCATGGCTAACGGCTGGGACTACTGGAACTGTTTTTACTGCGAGTGCCTTCTTGGGGGGGAGGTTAGTAGTAGTCATCGCTCAAGCGACAAAACGCACGTTAAAGACACGGAGAATATTTTCGAGGCCCGATCTCCAGGCAGCGATCTTCTCTTTACCCTTCTTCGCATGGAACCGCCGAGAGATCCCATTCCGTTTATTCCACTTGACGAGGTCCCTCTCAATATCTACTGCGGTCCTGCGATCGAGAGCAATGTGATGGACGGTTCGAGATGCGTATCGCTGGGTCAACTCACGCCGATAATTGATTCATAGCATCGTACACGGACTGACTAAGCTCGCCCGGTTCCTTTCCATTCGTCCCTTGGTCAAGTGCGCGGCAGATATCGACGCAGAATAGCCCAAGCCCGACATAATCCAGTTCGTTGACCGGTGAGTCCTGGCTATGTGTGAACCTGGAGCGGATCGTAGCAGAGGGGCAGGAAACATACCCTTATGAGTGTAAGAAGAGCGGTGACAGAGCCAAAGATGATCTTGGCTGGCGGGACACACGAGACCTTGTTTGCAAGATTCGTGGTTTCGGAGATGGCTGCGATCAGTGGATCGATTGGGCCTTCCGACCCCTCAGGTTGGTGGGACTCGGCTTTCATGGTCAAAACTCGAGGTGGTCGCGAGAAAACTCTGCGGCGTGAAGGGTATGGGGGAGACTCCTAAAGGGGTGGGGGTCCATCTGTCACGAGACGCCTCGTGCAAACAGGCGCATGCGGTCAAAAGAATTGGACTCATGGTCGTAGCGCTGCATTTAAAGGGGACGCATCAGTACCCGCTTGACGGTCGCGTATCGATATCCCCCGCCGATCCTCCGTCTACGTTTGAAATCCAATTCACGACTTTAACAGGCGATGGCTATCTACTCAACGCTCCTTGTCGTTACTCCATTCATGGGTTACCGGTTCAACGAGCAACTCGCCACGGACAAAAGTGCACTCGGTACCTCCCTGGTTCGCCGACCCCCGGACCTCCAGTCCCGACGGAGTTCGCCAACTCCCTACTCTATACCCACGTACAGCTCCTTGGCGTCCCATTTTTGAAGGAGGTCGACGATACCAGCGGGTAAAGTGCGGCGCGGCGAATGCGTGGTGACATCCAGGGGAACATTTAGCTCGGAGCGAATGCTGGGCACGGGACCGGTATCAGAATTCGAACCATGCAACCGCAACATTTTCCACGTATCGAGGAGGTTTCCGTCACCGCCTAGCGGGTTTCTTCCCCAGTAATCGGTCCACCAATCGAACCGCAATACTAGCTCCTCCATTTTGGCTAAACGTTACCCCTTGGTCGTCTCGTCCCGTATGTACCCTCGTCATCACACCGGTGTCTTCGCTCACCTGCATTCCAAAGGGACGCTCGCGGTATAGTGTGTTGCGACAGCCTGTATCATGTGAGTACTCGACATCACTGGCTGTCAGCGTCAAGTTTAAGCCGTCATCTAGCTCGCAGTATGTCGTATCTGGGACGGTGGCCGTCTTCAGCCCTCTCACATTCGATGATTACACCGCCCAGGAACAACTACTATCTGCTGATGGGCTTTACCGTGCGTTTTTTAATAGCTGGCGGCTTTAATGGTCCGAGGTTATGTCCTGACGTCTGGCTGTGACCAGGATGTTCCGTTGTGATGCCTGTTCACCCTTCCGGAATATTGGGCACCCGTGATCCCATGTTCACTGTAAGGCTGATTGTTAAACTTCTCCGATACATGATGACTAACCGGAAACCAACAGGCAATGGCGGGTGCCACGAAGCTGCCAGCTGCATTAGCCGACATCGTCACCTGCTCTTTGTGCTGTGGTCTTGGATATGTGAGGGCAGGCGTAAGGGCGTGCGTGGTCCACATTCTGTGGCGAGGCTATTGTCCTCATTTGAGGACCATCTTTTTCCATCATGGACTCAGTCCTCAAGGCTCTAGTCGGATTCGTCATCGAGTGCGGCGTTTTGGCCACTGTGGTTCAGATCGCGCTCTTGGCCGTGTTCTACACAGCCTCTTCACACGCGTAGTGGTATGTTGGACCGGAAAATGCCTATCTATCGCATAGTCAGTGCTGATGGTGATACCGACTGAATAGGCTCGGGCTCTACGTTAACGTGACCGAATACCTTCTGTGAGTCGTTCTCATTTTCTTCAATGTTCATCAGCGCCGATTCCTCGCCCAGTCGACATGCTCAATGCACGCGAAGCGTTGAAGGAAGAACTTCAGATGAAGTCCATCGTCACCTCCGGCTTGGAAGTATACAACTGGAACAGTTTCCAAGTATCGAAGAAAGAGGCCGATGGGGGACGCGATGCGACCGAAGTCCCGTCAAGCGTGTGGATGAAGACCATAAGAGAAATCTGCGGACACATTAGGAGTCACGCAGATTCAAGTCGATCGGAAGGTCGTAGCAACTGCTATATGACTTTGCGGAGACTTTGGGATTCTTATTTGGCCCTTGCCCTTCTCACGCGTTTTATTTTCGGATTTGGTGCATGTTCAGATGTTCTATATACCTGCACACTCTCGTTCCCTGTACATCCTAAAACCGTGACTTGCGCCTTGCACCTCGTATCCCGCGTTCTCTCCACGTGTTCCCAACACTCTACTAGTAGGTCTCTGGTCTCCAGTACATTCCTTTGATTGCCTTCGTGTTGTCTGAGCACGCGAGAAAGCAGTCGCGTGACACGTTTTCGAACGAAACACCTCCAGCCCACCACTCCCCTTTCCGGACTTTGGAGAATAACCCTTCGGCCCACGACAAACGCTGTTCTGACGTCCGTAGAACTCGGTGACCAAATGTTCTCGCGATGAAGACAGGATATTGTACGACGAGGCGACAATCTGGGTGATCGCTTCTACCGCCTTGGAGAAGCATTACGCGGAGGAACCTCTTCGACTCGCGTGACCCTGCTTGTGTGTCTACCTCCAGGCACGCCCTACTTGTAGACAACCCAGTAGAGGTCCTAATCGACGAGATATTGCCCTTGGCTACCCTGATCGTGCCGAATAAATCCGAGGCCGAACTCATTCATTCGCACAGACAGAAGGTCTCCGAGATCCCGGGCCTGGCGGATTCCGTCTTTACATCAAGTGAACCTCTCAAGATCTCACCTTCGATTCGAAAACGGTCTTACTGAAAGGCGGATATCCAATGAAAACGGTGACGGGGCTGCTGGCGACGAATCCCGTGGCTCGGTGCACAAGTACGGGCTTTCATACGGGGGTGTGAATATTCTCTGAGTTGGGCATACCGAGGGAGACTGATCCTCTTGACTTGCTATTGAAATGTTGACGTTTTACAGAACTCATGTGTACACCACCCGATCACTCTCAACTCGTCTGGAGGGTCACCACATGACCAACGGCGGACACAGCTTGGTGACCAACACGCCTAACGCCATCGTTTTTGTATCCCTCACCCATTACGTACCTCCTGCCATGGTTGAATAAGGCCGAGAGGCTGCAGAATGCGGAGACCTCCAATAGATTCGGGCATGGCATTCAACGACCTGCGCTTTTCAGAGCCGTGGGTGAACGAACGGCATGACACGGATCTCCCCTACGCAAAAAAGAAAACGAAAGGAGCCGCTCCGTGCCGGCGTTTTGGGTAGAAGGAGGCCGTGTACAGGGCACACGTAGGCCGTGCATTTCCTTTTCGCGAACCACCCGCTAGGATAATGAACACCCGGAATTGGGAATTCGAGGGAGAAGGGACACACGTACACTGACTTGGTCATTGTCCTTTATCGTTCAAAGGAAACGTGTGGCAGAGCATGGGGGACATCCGGCACTATTAGCGTGCTTGGAAACCGTGGCACGGCCATGAAGGCACCTGGCAGTGGTCACCCAAAGGATGATACACATCGTCAATTCCGCCTAAATATAAAAGGCCTCAGTGATCTTCAGGTGAGAACAACAGTCCACCCACCCACCAAAGCTTAGCGCCTCGCAACTCGCGTCCTCCATATCAACCTATCTCTTAGCGATGTCGTCCAACGGAACATTCGACAACAGTGACCCCGGTCACAACTCAAGCACGGTGAACGGCCCCTTCGACGCGTTAGACCGGGAAGGCGATATCAGCCCCGACCTACACAGCCGTCAATATGCCAGTTCTAGCACACAGATCAGCGAATGTCACCTCTACCCATCGAACGTTGGTGGTACAAGTACGGGGGCGGAGGGACCCTCGGACGACCCTGCCAAAACCCCCACCACCTTATACCCAACCAACCGGGTGTCCCCTGAGGAAGGTAAGTCACGTATTCAATCTTGGAAACCATCGTTCAGAGACCTAACCACCCGTCACAGGATATAACTCATCCTTCTAC
>Ga0307510_10004998_pt1 | contig 15700 bp, 23 predicted proteins | sample 12_EM_MG_FD_207224 | JGI IMG/M metagenome (GOLD analysis project Ga0307510, IMG submission 207224) | Populus trichocarpa ectomycorrhiza microbial communities from riparian zone in the Pacific Northwest, United States - 12_EM | ecosystem: Host-associated > Plants > Roots > Unclassified | place...
ACCACCTTCCACACAAAAAAAAAAAAAAGGGGGGGGGCCCTCTGACAACTACAGCCAAAGGATGTAGGTGGCTGGCTGAGCGATGCGGGAGGAGAACGTAGTACGGTGAGAGTCAAGGGAGAAGGGCTAGATCTGGACCGTCCCTCGGCCATCAATCCGCATGCGCGGCGATTCCACGCGCGTTGTACGAAAACCCTATAAAACAAACGAGGGGGAAACGTACGGGGGAGAGGGGAGAGGGGTTTCGGGACCCAACAAAAGTTAGACGAGGGTCTTTTTTCATCGCAAACCGTACGGGGGGGGCGTACCTTCGAATTGAGCCTGGACGGTCTGGGAGAGCTGCGAGCCCTCGACGACCGAGTCGAGGGGTTTCTCCGCCGTGAAGACGGTGTCAAAGTTGGACACGTCCACGGGGCCGCGCACGGACGGCTTGAACGGCGGCTGGATCTTCTTCTGGGCGAGGCGCCGCCAGTCGATCTTCTCGAAGAACGGATGGCGTTTGATCTCGTCGGCGCCGTTGACGCCCAGACGCTGCGCGGGGTCGCGCGTGAGCAGGCTGGTCAGGATCGATCGCGCTCTTGGCGAGACCTCGTCCGGGAAGAGGAGCGGATCGCGCAGGATCTTTTCGTACATCTTGTCGGTGATCTCTGGAAACGACACAAGGGAAGTGTTATTCGGGCATGAGCCCGCATGCAAGTAGAGGTTAAATGTCTGGGGGACGCACCATCATAGAATGGAGGGAGGCCGACGAGCATTTCATACAAGAGCACGCCAAGGGTCCACCAGTCGATCGTCCGGTCTGCGATGCCATATTTAGCTCTACATTGCAGGATGGGGGAACGCGGGCTACGTACTATACCCGGCACCATTGAGGATCTCGGGGGCGAGGTACTCCGGCGTTCCGCAAAAAGTGTTTGTCATGTCGTTATCCTTCATGTTGAGCTTGCATAATCCAAAGTCACAAAGGGCGATGTGGCCCGTATAATCGAGAAGGATGTTTTCCGGCTTGAGGTCACTGTAGGGATGATCGATAGTGAATACATTTCTGATCGGGAACACTCGTGGAGGCTCGCTCATTAATGCTTACCGATAGACGACATCTAGATCATGGAGGTGCTCGAGGGCGAGGAGGAGTTCTGCGCTGTAAAAGCGGCTGCGTTCCTCGTTAAACTTCTGTTCGCGCTGGAGGTGGTGGAAGAGCTCTCCTCCATTGACGAATCTAGATTGTAGTGATCAGGGAGTGAAACGTGGCAAGGTCTTTAAACGGCACACGCACGCGAGCACAAGATACAACTTCTGCTCCGACTGAAAGCTAAACTTGAGTGGTACAATAAAAGGATTCGTCACCCGGGAGAGGACGAGACGTTCCGCAAGGGTGTGAGTGATCTCTCCACGATCCACAATATGGGCCTTGCGAATGGTCTTCAAAGCGTAAATACGCTGCGTGTCCCGTTTGCGGACCTGCATAACCTTGCCGAAACTGCCTTTGCCGATGACCGTAGTCAATTCGAAATCGTCGATGGTAAGCGAGTGTCCCTAAATGACAAGTCTATTGCGAGAATAACGAAATGAAAAGGGCTACGCACGCTGCTTGGCTGGAAGGAAACGCCAACAAGAATTTTGCCACTGCCACCGTTGAGCTCATACCACTGGTCCTGGGTGGAGATGTTGTCAAAGTCTGGGGTGAATTTGATGCCCCCGAGGAAAACATCGTTGCCCATGTCGTCATCTGCGCCTCGTTTTGGCTCTTCCTTGCGTAAGTAGGACTGCAAAGATATCTCCGAATTACGAGACACATCACTGTATGACAAATAAGTGTCCTCGTCATCGTTGGTAAAAGTGGTGAGAGACTCGCGTACAAATGTGCCTGATACATGTAGAGTGGTTTTTCGAGCTCGCCGCCGAGGGGAGTGATGAGGATTTGGTTGACCTCGAATTCCATGACGATATATGGAAGCCACCAACATTGTGTGCGTTGTATGCTGTCGCGCTTGCCTCGATGAGCGAGCCTAGACTGGGAGACACTGGCTGGTGAAATGGAGGCGGCTACTTTTGCTTGTTGGGAGGAGAGCGCGGCTTGAACGACGGCCGGGACGGAAGTACCCTGGGGGACGGAAAGGCCTTCTGCCCAGAGGACGCGGATGGAGAGGATGCCAGTGCGGAAGCGTGGCTTGTCGTCCCCTGGTGTCGGGGTTATCGAACGAATGGACGCAGCGTCATCACGGTCGGCGGTGAGAGTGGCCTTTTTACTCTTTCCTAGTTTCCAGGACATGATAAAAGAGAGAAAGTGTGGGGTATTAAGGGTGGCGGAGGAACGAATAAATGGATCAAAAATAAGCGAGCGAGACCAGCTTCACCGCCGTCAAAAAATTGAGCAAAAAGTTTCAGGAAAATTACGGCTACAACAAAGGGCGGCAACCGGAACAAAGCACAAACTAGAGTTACACTCTACTCCCATTTGATTTGGATCACACCTCCCCATCAGCGAAAATGAAGCACCCCAGGACGTGAGTGACAAGAGTTGGCTGCCTCATGGCACGCGTTTATAATAAAGGTGATGCGACCACGATGTTATACCGTGTATGGGTCTGGCTATGATAGAAGAGAGGTGTATGTGTATGCGCGTGGAGGCCGCGAGGAAACCATGGTGTTTGATGATGGGAGTGATATAGAAATAGCTTGAGCTTTTCACCTTTCATTCATTCCATTCCTGCACTTGCCCTCGACTCGACTCGACGAATCGGTCCTGTTGGTTGTAGACAGACCAGAGGACGGATAAGTATTAGTAAGCACTGCCTGCGTGTGTCTGCCTTGCTCGCCTCTTGCTTTCCTCGCGTCCCCATTTCTCATCCCTGACCCCCCACCCCTCATCCCCTCTCACCCTCCACACAAAACATGTCCGTCACTCTTCAGCCAAGCAATTCAATCGGTTTCAATCGTCCGTCTTCTCTTTTCCTTGGATCGTCTTCCCCTTCCTTTCTCACGTTCTTCACCCTCCAAAGGTCCTCTGACACAGAACGTGAAACGCTCTCTAAACATCACAAACCCCAATGCCGATCCTGTATCGTTCAAAATCAAGACGACCGCTCCCAAGGTGCGCCCTTCTCGTGTTGGAACTTAGCCTCGCCTCATCCATATCCACAGCTGTACTGCGTACGGCCCAACTCCGGAAAAGTCGACCCTGGCCAGACAGTTGAAGTCCAAGGTGCAATATATCTTTTAGTATTCAACGCGGTGGGCTAACCCGACGTGCCCAAAGTGATGCTCCAAGCAATGAAAGAAGAACCGCCACTGAACGCGAAATGTAAAGACAAGTTCCTCATTCAGAGCATGTTGATTCCCCCAGAGAAGGCTGCCATCCCTCTCCATGACCTCGTGGGTCCTTTCCTACTAGCCCTGCCTCGCGTCTGATTTAATTTTTTATTATGTCATAGTGGTCCACTCCTGAGGGAGAAGAGACAGGAAAGGTTCACTCTCAGAAAGTGAAGGTAAATTATTTACCCCCGGAAGGCCACCCCCTCGACGAGGAAGATGAGTTCCCCAACCGGATGTCGATGATGAGTGGTGTTGCCCCTGATGAAGTGAGTAGTAGACACTCTTCGATAAGCTGTCAACGTTTAACCTTCTTGTAGCCCTCGTTCGGTACCGTGAAGGGAAGACCCAGTACGTATGGACCTCCTGGAGATCAGTTCTCGGTCAACATTCCTGGCCATCCCCTTGTCGAGCGCCCCGCCACGCCTCTCGATTACTCAGGCTCGGGCCAGACGGAGGAGCCTGCACGTGAAGAGTCCGCAGGTGGCGTGGGTGTGATCAATGTAAACGTGCACTCGCCACAGCCCCCACTTCCTGCCCCCGCCCTGGTCGCGCCCGCACCTTCCGAGCCCAACCCAGAGTTTGTTGCCAAATACAAAGACGCTCAAGCAGAAATTCAACGATTACGTTCGCTGCTTGCCGCCGTACCTGACCCTAGCTCCATTGCGAGCAGTGGTACCAGTCCGACGGTCCTTCGGGAGCGGCACCACAGCAGCCGGCCCCGGAGCGATGACGAGACGGTCGTTGGTTCGGAGGTGACATATGTATCGGATGCATCCTTGCAGCCGGAGGGCGTACCGCTCCAAGTTGTCGTCATTATTTCCCTACTTGTTTTCATCACCACATATCTATTCTTCTAATACTCTTTTGTTTTTCGCACTTGGGCCTTGGACATAAATGGTAGCGCTGGTTTACTGCAAGCCGCCTACAGGAGATGATGTTCAATGACCAAGTTTTGTCCTTTTGCAGGTGTATCCGTGGTCTGTTTCATATGAGCAGTCTCAGCTCCCATATCCTGATCGTTTCATTTAACCTCCCTTCGCGAGACTCACAACGTATAGCGCAAACAAATACACATACACACATTCGTTATTAACATTGTAAGTAGCACCACGACACGAGACCGACGCACCCTCTTCCGCGAGGTCGCGCCTGTAGTCGGAATTCCCGTATTCTTAACGTTCTCTATATCTATCTCCCGCTCCTTCGACTTTTCTTGGCAACTACATTTACTGCGCAGTTGCGGCCAGCTCCTTTTCGATCCGCAGTAGATCATCAACCGTGTCCAAGATTGTGTCCTGCCACTTGATGAAATCTTTGATCCCAAGAACTGATTCGGTCGTGCTGGTATCGAGCGTAGCGAATGCGTGGACCGGAGGTTCATTGCCCGTAACAACAGGAAGGCGCTCCTTCAGCTCCGGCCGCGCCTGAGCGAGGAACTCGACCGCCTCGACCCAAGTGAACCTGTACGGGGAAACGGCGAACCGCTTGGGTTCGTCGGAGGGGGGCACCTTGAGCGCGAGGACGTGCGCGCGCGCCACATCACGAGCGTCGACGCTCAGCGGCGCTCCGCGCGTGGCAGGATCGTACCCACTGACGGGACGACCTGGCTCGCCGCTGATGAGGGCGTAGATGTACCGATTCGTGCCTGTCGAGGGCGCGCTGTAGACTTGGCCTCGGCCGAGCGGGCCGTAGACGTAGGACGGGTGGATGGTGGTCAGGTCCAGCTCTGGGTGCGCGCGCTTGTAGTCGCGCACGGCGAGATCGGCGAGAGCCTTCGAGGTGGCGTAGACGTCTATGGCGGTCGCGCCGGGTCGGAGCGCGTCTTCGACCGTCAGAGGGCTCGTATCTGCCAGAGTTGGCCGAAAGAAATCGCAAAAAGTCAGAAGTCAAGAATCTTTTGTCGAGTTGAGAGGTGACCAAACTCACTTTTCTCGGAGATGGTCATCTCTGTCCAGAAATCGTCTGGCGCGGCGAGCGACATGATGCTTGCTGTGATGACGAGCTGCTTCACGCCGGCTGCGTGCGCCACGTCGAGGATCCGGGTCGTACCGGAGATAGCGGTCTATGATAAGAATGATTGATTTTTGAAAGTTAGAAAGGGACAGGCAGGGGTTCCAGGGCACGAAGACGACGAACATCGAGGATGACTTGGGGACTGCCAGCATTCGCGAGCGGAGACGCGACATGGATGACGGCGTCGACACCTGCGGCGTATTCAGCCTCTGAGGAGTATAGGAATAGGAGTTCACACGAACCTTTCACGGCCTGTGAGAGGTCAGAAGTGGCCAGGTCTTCGATCACGGTGGTCGTGAACCTGTCACCATATGATTCATAGCTCTTGCTGATACGTGCGACGTTGTGGCTCCGCACCGCACTAACAACGACGATAATCAATATAAGTGTCCCGGTGCGCGCGCGAAAAAAGGATATGTATATATGCGCACCCCCTAACAGAGTAGCCTTGCCGCAGAAGCTCATCAACGACGTGAGAGCCGACAAAGCCAGATGCACCAGTAACCTGAACATGGTAGGCCCTGTGAGATCACTGTCGTTCGAAGCAAAACGTAGTTCGGAGACGTACGAGGACAAGAGACATGACGATGAAGAAGAAGATGAGGTTTATGGTGTTGGTTGGCTGCCTTTGCCATACTTATACCCACACAGATATCTCATATCTCATCCTGGACTGTGGTCAAGAATAAGGAACCCGACCTCCGGGCCGGGTGGTGGCAACTTAGCCGCAGCCTGAATAATCAGGGGAAGTGATCACTAAGCAACAAGGTGCCTCGACGATGCAATGAGGGGATCAGATTTACTCCGTGGCGGGCTGACTGAGAAGGACGGCGAAACGGGCGGAGGGTGGGCCCCCGCGTGAGGAGTGAGTTAGTCTCGTATTCGATTGTGAAACTATGTCAGCACGCCGATACAGCAAAGAATTTAGGGGTCCGCCAATCTGCTGTGGATTCTCTGGGGGGATAGATGACCACTGAAACAAGGCGAGCAACAACACACACTTTGTCACGATGGTGCCTAAAGAGGTCGAAAAACATCGCTGCGAGACAACGGCATCTTATCCCCAACTCTAGTATGGTCATCGTTTGCCAGCACATAGGACTTATTCACTTCCTGTCCATCTTCCGGTTTTCCGAGTCCGGTCCAACAAAAACTTCATTCTACCTTTTGCCATTGCCATTCTGTTTGGCTGTCGATCACGACGAAAACACATGAACAGCAGCAGCAGAGTACCTATACACACACTTGTCATTTATGGGCTACGACCCGAGTCCGTAATTCTTGGTGGTTCTCTGATCTCTTTGACTTTAATGAGTCAGTGAATCTACTGCGAAGCCGCGGCTACCTCCTTCTCTACGCGAAGCAGATCGTCAACAGTGTCAAGGATGGTATCCTGCCACTTGATGTAATCTTTAAGACCAAGAACAGATTCCGTCGTGCTGGTGTCCAGCGTAGCGAACGGCGGCACCAGAGGCACATCGCCCGTGATGATGGGAAGACGTCCCTTCAGCTCCGGCCTTGCCTGAGCAAGGAACTCGACCGCCTCAACCCACGTGAACCTGCTCGATGAGATGACGAACCGCTTGACTTCGTCAGAGGGTGGCACCTTGAGCGCGAGGACGTGTGCGCGCGCCACGTCGCGTACGTCGACGTTCAGTGGCGGGTCACGCACGACGGGATCGTACCCACTGACAGGTCGATCTGGTGCGCCGTCGATGAGCGCATAGATATCCTCGTTCGTACCCGGTGAGGGCGCGTTATAGACTTGCCCTCGGCCTAGCGGCCCATAGACGTAGGACGGGTGAATGGTGGTCAGGTCTAGTTCTGGGTTCGCGCGCTTGTAGTCGCGCACTGCGAGGTCGGCGAGGGCCTTGGAGACGGAATAGACGAGTATGGGGGAGGCGTCGGGGCTGAGCGCTTCTTCGGCTGTTTGAAGGTTGTACGCTGTGAGGTGGGAAATTGTCAGTTAGCCAACCCGTGTTTGGTACACAAACTTTTGTTGATTTCAGATTTCACTTCTGCAAGGGGAGGGAGGCTTCCCCACAACCCCCCGTTCGAAGTACTCACTTTTTTCTGTGATAGTTATTTCCTTCCAGAAATCGTCCGACGAGGCAAGTGACGCCGTGCTTGCTGTGACGACGATATGCCTCACGCCGGCGTCGAGTGCAGCATCAAGGATCCGGGTCGTACCTGATACAGCAACCTAAAACAGAGGAGTTTTTGGGAAGTTATAGAGGGGACGGGATCTCAGGCACGTAGAAGGCGCACATCGAGGATGACTTGCGGACTATCAGCATTCGCGAGCGGAGACGCGACATGGATGATGGCGTCGACACCTGCGACGTATTCAGCCTCTGAGTATTTGGAATAGAGGTTTACAAGAACCTTTCACAGCCTGTGAGAGGTCAGAAGTGACCAAGTCTTCGATCACAGTTGTCGTGAATCTGTCACCATATGATTCATAGCTCTTGCTGATGCGTGCAACGTTGTGGCCTCGCACCGCACTAATAACGATGATGATCAACAAAGGTGTCCTGGTGCGGGTGAAAAAAGGATATATATATATATGCGCACCCCCTAACAGAGTAGCCTTGCCGCAGGAGCTCATCGACGACGTGAGAGCCGATAAAGCCAGAGGCACCAGTGACCTGATCACAGGTCGTGAGATCACTGTTGTTCGAAGCTATAAGTAGTTCGGACACGTACGAGGACAGGAGACATGATGATGCTGGAGAATATGAGAGTTAGGGAGTTAGTTGGCTGCTTCTGCCATACTTATATCCACACAGATATCTCATCCTGACTTGTGCTTGCGAGATGATGGGGTTGAAGAGACCAAGTCCAGGCCCTAGCCCGACCGGATGGCGTTGACGTGATCACTACAAAGGGATCAGATTAGATTAAGTTACTCCGTGGTGGTTCGGGCTGCCTGAGCGATGACGAAACGGATGAAGAGCGTGTGAGCCCTGCTACAGCCAGTGACTCGGAGGCTTGAAGACTAGTGAGTCCGAGTCCCGTGCCAGTGTTCGTATTTGTGACACTATCATGATATCAGCACACCGATACAAAGATTATGACCATCATGATTGTTCCAAGTTACTTTGGGTCAGCGATGCGTCCGTGGTCTGTCAATACGAATCATGTAGAACCTCCACTGGCAGGGAGAATGCCCACTGAACAAGGCGAGCAGCGTCACACATTGTGGTTAGAGAGAGATGAACAACATCGCTGCCCAAATTCTAGTATGGTGGTCATTGTTTGTTTGTCAGCAGAGGAAAGCTGGGTGGGTTCGGTAACTTTTTGGGCCAAATAATGTTTGCGCGTGATCTCAATCTGGGGGGGTGCCAAATAGAGATGTGGTTTTGAGGCCTCAGAATGTTTTTGTGTTTTCCGAACACCTCATTTTCACGAACCAAATAAATAAATTCTTTTCGGATGTGTGCGTGCACGTGACAACACATGACCCAGGATGTGCCTGCACGTGAGGAAATTCCGTTGATATGTATGTGAGTGTTGCATCACACAAGTCACACGCGAGTCACACGCGGCGTCACACAGTCACGCAATCTTGACAAAATCGAGGGTCCAAGTCGTATTTCGCATTGGCTGGTGTTATCAGACCCAAATAACACGTGAAAACATTACTGAACAGCACAATTTTTCACATGAAATAATGTTTGGATGAAAAAAAGATTTGGCTAGTATCTCACATCAAAAAAACGTTACCGAACGCACCCTTAGATTACTTTCTGTCGTAATGATACCTGTGTTACCATGTTAGCATTTCCAGTTATCGGGACCAACAAGGAGTTTAAGGATATGGGTAGTATGCACACATGGATAGGAGGGAGAACAACCACTCTCTGTGTTGTGGTGCTGCGCAGTCTAATATATGTGCGGATACATTCCTACAGTAAGGCTGTGCTACCATCACCAGGACGCCACAGCTCCAGCCAGGTGCGTGCACTAATGGGGTCATGCACTTATTGTATGGGCACTGATATTTGTATCAGGTTGCCACCGGATCGGATCCTAACACTCCCCCTCAAGCTGATACAAGCCCAATGTCTTTGGTGTGCTTGTGGTGCTTGGAATGTGGGAGCGCTTTGCTTAGCACGTCTGCTGTTTGCTCCAGTGCCAGCGAATAGTGGTGTGGTTTGACCCTTTTGTGAAACTGCCGATTCTTTGGAATCTTTGTCATTGCTATGGATCCATTGTTATCACTTCTAATCAGTGTTGGTACGTCTTTTCGGAGCAAGCCAAGCTCTGCATCAATTGCCACTGACTGGTGCTGATGCTATGGTGATATGCTTTCATAGATTCCAAGTGATGGTGCTATTCTTGGCAAAGAGGAGGTATCCTTGTATTGATCTGTGGTCATCCGCGTTTCTGTAGGCTGCATATACTCTGTTGGGCCTGCGGCTTCTGATGTTTCCCTCTGAATTTGGCTCAAGTGGGCTATTATGATCAAGTTTCTGCTTGTCATGATTTCAATCCAGATGATTTCGGATTACTTGCCAAGGATTGAGGTCCATCATTTTCCACTCAGCCTTTATGTCTGTCTTTGTTTTATTCATGAGTCTATTGACATTGCAAATGGGAGATTGTCGACCCAAATGGGTATGATCGCAAATTTGTCCCCCAAGGCGCCAGATGTACATGCAAGGATTGGGGCGTAGGTGTGCATAACCTTGTCTCCTCAGTTTGGCATCAAGCTTGATGTTCTATTGCACCATTGGCATTGGGTGCAACCCTTGGCGATGAGTCTCGCCTTGTATATTGTGAGTATTTTGGGCTTTCTTTGTGTCCCTTTGTTGAGCACCAATTTATTAGCTATTGGCACGGTGCCGTCATGTTTTTCAACCTGTTCCTGGGTTTCCATTCAGCAGAGCTACTCTGGCACGATTTGGATAGCGCGTTCCCACTCAGGCCAGTTGGGGGATTCTTTTGCTCCCTTCAGGCTGTGGTGATCTTCACCTGGGATCGTGGTGAAGGCTTTCCCTTTTGGCCGCTGATGGTATATCGGCCTCTTCTTTAGCTGGGAATTGGTCGTTAAGGTATTTGTAGTCAACGCAGATACCTCTGATTCTTCGATGCTTTCTGGGATCTCTGTTATTTTCTGCTTTCCGCTTTCTGGGATTCTCCAGTCTGTTTTCCAGTCTGTTTTCCGGAGCAGCACTGCGTGTGCCATCCTCTGGCTCCCCCTCACATGGAGGGCCGTGCTCCCCCTTAAGTGGAGCATTGGGATCTGTTGCATTTTCCTCCGGTGGAGAGGGTTCCATGTGATCCCTTGAGGTGAGTGTCTTCCCTATAGCGGTGTTATATTATTTATTGATTTCGACTCCACGTTGAAGTCGACATATGTCCTTCTCTGGGACTTTGGTAACACTTTTTGTTGGACATTTTGTCCTTGTAGCAGTACCCAGGCGAGTGGGCCAAACTCTTGTAAGTGTGATATGTTTGGTTTACAGCCACACCAGATCTGATATGGGACCATTTTTGCCCTAGGTTTTGTATATGACATATTCCTCAAGTATGCCGCATAGGTGATGGCAGGCTTCTGCAGGAATTCGGGGAGTTTTGAGGCCGTTATCATCGCGCGGGCAAGTTCTGCCAAGTGTGATTCATTCGCTCTGCAGCTTCTTTTTTTGTGAAGGTGAGTATGGTGTCATTAACTGTGGTTTGATGCCTTGTGAATGACATCATTCATTTAGGCCTTTGTTCATGAAATCTGTGCCCCAGTTGGCATGTAGTGCGCATGGGATTCTACCCTGGGGCTTTCAGGTATGTCATATAATTTGTAATTCTTTGGACTGCCTGATCTTGAGTCTTTAGCAACTCGATGGCCATGTATCGTGTGGCGTCATCTGCTACCAAGCGGTAGTATTGATTGGCATTGATGGATGCAACGTTGTATTTCCTCCAGAGGTCCATATGGATCAGTTCTCCAGGTTTCATCAGATGTCTCGATGCAGGACCATAGGGGGATTTCGGATAGTTTCGCCTCTGTGCACAGTGTGCAGGCTATTCAATCTGGTTTCAGTGAGTTTATGTTGATTTGCAGTCCATCTACAAGCTGATTATTTAGCAGCTTCTTTATGCCGCTGTATCGGACGTGCCCAAAAGTGGGCCAGAACATCGGTGTCATGTCTACTGTGTAGGTGGTGGCCTATATATGTTGAACACGCATTCACTGTGCATCATTCCAGGTACATGCCTGTATGTTTATTTGTGTAATTTATTGCATGCTCTGGTGCACTTTGCAACAGCATGTCCTTTCCTTTATGAGGAAGTCAACTTGAAATTTGCCATCGTATGCTTTATAGCTTTTGTCCACCCGCCTCCCATTGCCTTAGTGATAGGATGGTATTTTGTTTTTGGGTAGTACATGTGGGACATTTTGTAGCTTGAGAATATATGTGTGTCATTGCACTTTGATTTTAGATGAATGCTTCCTTGTTCAATCACGTGCACTTTTGATCTGCCCACACCAGCTATTGGTGTTACCGATATGACTTCATGTATGTCGAAAGGCATCGCGTCGGTGTGGGTGCATATGTATGGAAAGCGTCGCATTGGTGTGATGGTGTGGGATGTGGCTCCTGAATTGAGTAACCAGTCAACTAGTCAACGCTGGTCTGTTTTGCCAGCACTGCGTGTTATTCATCATGATTGGTGATGAATACTATGTGTTGGTACATCTTGGCACCATTGGCCTGTGTGGTACCGCCGGCGTTATGTGCCTCTCTTCAAGGTCTTATGCCTTTCTCTGAGGTCTTTCTTATGCCCTTCTTTGAGGTCTTTATACGCCTCTCTTTGAGGTCTTTATATGCCTCTCTTCAAGGTCTTTATGTGCCTTTCTCTGAGGTCTTTGTATGCCTCTCTTCAAGGTCTTTTGTTTGGGTAGCAGTTTCCCCCTTTTTCGTTCTTATTATATGAACGTTTATTGCCTCCCGCATACTAATACTTGTCGGCCATAAGTCTGAGCATTCCACACTCCCCGGATTTAGGTTTGCTGGTGAATCGGCATATTTAAGATGATATGAGTTGTGCGCGAACAAATCTTGAAATACATTTTGCGCGGGTGATGAATGTTCGATGAACAGTTCTGATTGTAAGTGTCACCGGAGATCCGGCTAGCAGGTGAGGATTTGGCGCCATCGCGCCTGTGGATCTGCATAAGCCTGCTTGGGGATTCTGATCACTCCGAGCTTGGGTGACTGTCTGTGCTCATCTCCCTGCCATAATGAATTGGTTGGTGATGTGGTCCCTGAATTCGAGGAGCAAGGAAGCGATGACTTGGATGCGTTTGGACAAGAATTCGGACATGCGGCAGATTGTGTCCGCGAAGAAGTTCGAGTGGTCCCAGTAATGCTTAAGGTGACCAGGAAGATTGTTGTCCTTGGTAGTGATGGTATTCATCAGCGCGCGGAGGTGTGTGGTGAGGATGAGATGGGATTGAGCCGAAACCTGTGCATGGGCTGTAACTTGAGCCACATGTGATGGGTGGTCGAGCACCCATTCATGTACACTTTCTCCGTTCCGGAGATATTGCTCGTGATGAGCGCTGAGCAGCTGGGCAAACATCTCGTTATACACCCAATTCTCCACATTCTTAAGCTTGTCCAGCTGTCCTTTGGGTCTGGGCAGACAATTTTCACCTCTGGACATACTCCTGGACATTGGATGTCATGAAGACTAGCACCATCGACTGCAACAAGCCAGACCAATTCATGGCTTATATGTCAAGGAGGTCGCTGAGGGCAGCACTATCAATAGCGTGGATGTGTGCGATTGTGAAAGGTGCCTTGGGCACATGCCAGCTATTCTGGCGCGCCAATGTGGGTGGATATGCTCGATTGATTATACTGCCTACAGCCGTAAACTTTAGACTGGGGAGTAGCGATGATGGTTGGGGTCATCCTCGTGGTAGATGAGGGCGTGGAATTGAGATAAATGGGATAGATAAGCTTGGGTGTGTGACAAGGAAAATTGGTGAGAGAGATGAGGAATATCAATGTCGCGTTTGATGTGTTCCGAGTCAGTGTTTGCGCCAGCAGGGCCCATAACCTTTAAGGATATGGGTAGTATGCACGCATGGATAGGAGGGAGAATGACCACTCTCTGTGTTGTGGTGCTGCGCAGTCTAATATATGTGCGGATACATTCCTACAGTAAGGCTGCATCAGGAAAACCCCTTATTTGCTTTTTGGTGCTTTTTCTACTTTTTTCATGCTTTTCATGAAAAATGTAGAAAAAGCATGAAAAAGCCAAGTCCTCTACTTGCCAGATTGCTTTCCAAGGCAGTCAAAAAAGTATATTGCTTTCAAAAGTATTCTAGGTGACAAAAGTACATGTATATCAATAAAAGTAGAGCCAAAAAAATGACAAATAGTGATAAAATGGAAGTAGTCTCAGTTATATTGCATGTAAAAAAGTGGAGCTGTGTAAAAAAGTAGAGCAGTAGTGAAAAAGTACATGGAAAGTGGAGGGGTTGGCTTTTCACAAGTAGTCCATACTTTTCAAAATTTTACTTTTCTCACTCAAAAAAAGCAATAAAAGTACAAAAAGCAGCAAAAAGCAAATGAGGGGTTTTCCTGATGTGTGCTACCATCACCGGGACGCCACAGCTCCGGCCAGGTGCGTGCACTAATGGGGTCACGCACTTATTGTATGGGCACTGATATTTGTATCAGGTTGCCGCCGGATCGGATCCTAACAAGGAGCCGTTTCTCCATTCTGTTTTTTGGGCTCTCGCAGCAGAGTTCGCACTCAAAATACATGGCGCAGCCACGACACAAGACTGAAATTCTTTGTGGTTCTCCATATCTGTTCCCCTCTTTGACTTTATTGAGCCAATAAGTCTACTGCGAACCCGCGGCCAGCTCCCTCTCTACTCGAAGCATATCGTCAACAGTGTCTAAAATGGTATCCTGCCACTTGATATAGTCTTTAAGACCAAGAACCGATTCCGTCATGGTGATATCGGGCATACAGAACGGCGGCATCGGAGGCACATCGCCCGTAATGATGGGAAGACGTCCTTTCAGCTCCGGCCTTGCCTGAGCAAGGAACTCGACCGCCTCGACCCACGTGAAACTACTCGATGAGACAATAAACCGCTTGACTTCGTCAGAGGGTGGCACCTTGAGTGCGAGGACGTGCGCGCGCGCCACATCACGTACGTCAACGCTCAGTGGTGGCGGGCGCACGGCAGGATCGTACCCGCTGACGGGTCGATCGGGTGCACCGTCGATGAGCGCGTAGATATCCTGATTTGTACCCGATGCGGGCGCGTTGTAGACCTGGCCTCGGCCCAGCAGCCCATAGACGTAGGGCGGGTGGATGGTGGCCAAGTCTAGTTCTGGGTTTGCGCGCTTGTAGTCGCGCACTGCAAGGTCGGCGAGGGCCTTGGAGGTGAAATAGACAACTAAGGGGGATGCGCCGGGGCTGAGCGCTTCTTCGGCTGTCGGAGCATTGTACCCTGTGAGGTAGGAAATTGCCAGTCAGCCACCTGGTGTTTACACCGACTTTTGTTGATTTCACTTCTGCAAGGGGGGAGGCTTCCCCACAAGCCCCGCGTTTGAAATACTCACTTTTTTCGGTGATAGTTATTTCCTTCCAGGCATCGTCCAACAAGGCAAGCGACGCCATGCTTGCTGTGATGACGACACGCCTCACGCCGGCGGCGAGTGCAGCATCAAGTATCCGGGTTGTACATGACACACCAACCTAAAACAAAGGTGTTTTGGGGAAGTTAGAGAAGGGATGGGATCTCAGGCACGTAGAAGACGAACATCGAGGATGCCTTGCGGACTGGCAACACTCACGAGCGGAGGCGGAAACGCAACATGCATGATGGCGTCGACACCTGGGGCGTATTCAGCCTCTGAGTATTTGGAATAGAGGTTTACACGAACCTTTCACAGCCTGTGAGAGGTCAGAAGTGGCCAAGTCTTCGATCACAGTTGTCGTGAACCTGTCACCATATGATTCATAGCTCTTGCTGATGCGCCCGACCTTGCCGTTCCGCACCGTACTAACAACGACGATGATCAACAAAAGTGTCCTGATGCGGGTGAAAAAAGGATAAATATATATGTGCACCCCCTAACAGAGTAGCCTTGCCGCAGGAGCTCATCAATGACGTGAGAGCCGATAAAGCCAGAGGCACCAGTGACCTGGTCATCGGTCCCGTGAGATCACTGTCTTTCGAAGCAAAAAGTATTTCGGACACATATGAGGACTAGGGCTGAGAACCGTACCGTATACGGCATACGGCCGTATAATTTACGGTACCAATACGGTTACGGGTACCCGTAAACCGTAACCGTACAGGAGACTCGAAATTTCGAGACGGTACGGTACGGGT
>Ga0307510_10004999_pt1 | contig 15700 bp, 10 predicted proteins | sample 12_EM_MG_FD_207224 | JGI IMG/M metagenome (GOLD analysis project Ga0307510, IMG submission 207224) | Populus trichocarpa ectomycorrhiza microbial communities from riparian zone in the Pacific Northwest, United States - 12_EM | ecosystem: Host-associated > Plants > Roots > Unclassified | place...
CTATTGTAGCTGTCCATATCCAGAATCCCACAGACCTCTCAACGCTAGTTCACTAGCTCGCCTGCCAAGCATCGTGAACTCCACGATACTAGCATGAATACAGTATGATATCCGCATATTCCAACACACAAGTCATCCTGCCTGCGAGTGATCCTACATGACCGCACTCTGACCCTGCGCTAGACTCCCCCCCCCCTCCGCTCCCTTCTCCGTTTCACCATACTAGTGCATTTTTGCAAGAGCTACGGTATCCCTTAACCTGTTTCAGGCACTGATTCCGTTCCACCTCCTAACTCCAAAAGGTATAAATTGTGATTTATCTTCGAAACTGGGAAGGTCAAGTTTTTGGGTTGGTTAGGTCATCGCTCTATGAGTGAGCTTATTCCTCTAATAGTTGGTATTCGAACTAGTCGTAGTGGTCTTGCCTATCACTTGGCGAGAAATGGGTGAAGTTTGGTACAGGCTAGGGGATGGTGGATGGATGGATGGTGCTCGCTCCCTAATAGACCCCGATGATGGGTGGGCTTTTCTGGTTTAGTTTACCCTAGATACATAATGTACCGTGTTGGTAGCTAGCTAGATAGCTGGTAAGGTGGATGGCTAGTTTCTGGGCACTGTGCCCCGGTGGCTAAGGCGGGGCAGGAATAGCTAGTGGCGCTTCTGGGCGAATTCATGGAGGGCTGAGTTCTGGGGCGTGTGCTTTGGTATGACACAGTATGTCAAGGTGCTGGTAATGAATTAAATAGGTTCTGGTATTGTTGGTGAAGTGAGTTATGGGATGGATGATGGAGATGAGTGGGTTACCATTGCTGTTGGAACTTTGAACGGGTGGTTAGTGGGTTTTGGGTAGTAGCTTACGCTCTGTGAGTTAGTTACAGTAGGGTAGTTAGCTAAGATATAATAGTGAGATTACTCTAGTGTGAGCGTGGCTGCTTGGCTATCGGAGATTTTAGAGGCCTGATCGTTGAAGGCGCGGCACCATACTACTCTCATGGGGCCAAAGACTCCAGCACTGAAATTTCACAAATAAAGAGTAGGAGGTGCATCTCTAACTCCTCGATCACTCACGTCCTGAAATGAATACACCCGAGTACTGACAGAAGTTATTCTAAGTCACTGTAACGGGCTGGGCGTTTAGTGGAAACCTTTGACCTCTCTTGGAGTGTCTGCAGTACTAGTTTCGGTCCTTGGTGATAGTTTGTGATGGGAACCAGGTATTTACCGCCCGACCTAAATTCAACTGAGCAAAGGGATCCGATGTTACTACATTCCACTCAGCCAGGGGTTGGGCCTTTGTCACTTAGAGACGCTGCGGTGATAGCTTGGATCGTTTTTTAGACCCATAATCGCTCGGGGAATCTGAGGAGTCTAGTTCATCAGCCTTAAATGTCTAGTATTGCACCTAGGCGCAATCCTGAGAGCCGTAATTTTCGGAACGGTGCATGCACTATGTGCATGGGCCAAATCTGTAGGAACCCGAGCTCATGGTACTGACAGGAAATATGATTTAACGAACCACTGCTTGGATGGCGTGAGAAAAACAGAGTGATCGGGTGTGATCATGATGGGTATCTTGTTCTAGTTCGGAAGTCTGGATGGCGTTGACGACTTCGACTACGAATTCACTTGAACGCTGTGGATGAGAGACAGTAGACGTGACCGGAAATCATTGGGGAGGAACTTAGCCGACAAGTCAGTTATTTGGTTGTGTATTTGTATCAGACCATCACGTCTTGATTATATAAAGACGAATCTCGCGATACAGCATGATATGACATGACGTAGAATGAGCAAAGGAGGCTTCGACCGCGCCCTTTGCTGTGGGTTGTTATACGCGGGGGGCATTGACTCACTTCTAGTGTCTGAGCATGGTATTGGTCGTGGGAAACTTTTGTTCTAACGTCTGGGTATATGGGTCCAACTTCTACGAGGGATAAAGTGGTGGCGGTCTATGGTGAACATGTAAATAGGAAGGGAGATAAACAGACGGACGGAAATTTATGACGAAGAATAAAAGGAGAATAATAGAGATTAAAACACTAACAATAAGGCAACCCGAAAACAAGCTCCATAGTCTAACCCTAGTCTAACTTATCCGTCATCATCATCGTATCATCCGGTCGGATGTTCTAATCTGTGCAATCTCAAAAGGACAAAAGGGAAAGAAAAAGAAAAAGAAAAGAAAACGTCTAAACATTAACGCTGGATGCTTTAGCAGCGTCTTCTAAAATTGCGCAAACCTTTTCATTACCACCCGCGAGGTCGAGGGGTGTGCGGCCGGTTCCATCTTTAAGCGTGACATCGGCACCTCTCGCTACGAGAAGATTGATGATGTTAATGTGTTGGCCAGCCCAATGAAGTGGGGTCCAAAGGTCCTGGTCTTGAGCATTGGGGTCGGCGCCGTTGTCAAGGAGTAGTTCGACCATGGTGACCTCTGGCTTCTCACAGGCCATGTGCAAAGGCGTGATACCGTTGTCATCACTGAGTCCAATGTTGGCAGATTCATCGATGAGAAGCTTGACCATCAACTCGTCTTCAGCCGAAACTGCAAAACCGAGAGCTGTTCGGCCATCTGAATTCGCAGCATCGATGTCCGCGCCGTAAGAAAGGAGGAGGTGAGCAATATCATACCCTTTGTTTCCCGCCGCGATGTGTAGAGGTAGGGTGTCGTCTCCGAACTTGGCTTTAATGTTGGGGTCTACCCTGTTGCGAAGGAGGAGTTCGACCATTTCCACATTGCCTGCCATGACGGCGCAGTGGAGGGCAGTTTCCCCATCGTTGTTTGGAGAAGAGGTATCGATGTCACGGTCCATCAATAGCTGGGCTATCGAAAGCTGGCCCCTTTGTGCTGCGGCGTGTAGGCCAGTTCCTCCGAAGGGATCTTTGATTTCCATGCTCAGGCGGTTATCAAGGAGGAATTCGACAATCTCAAGGCTGCCGCCCTGAATTGCATCCCTGAGAAGACTCTCGTCACAAGCGGTGGGAACGAAGGTGATATCCGCACCCCCTGAGACTAAGAATTTTGTCATGGCCACATTTCCGGTCCACGCTGCCCAATTGATTGCGCGGAACTCCCCATTACCGTTACTACCAAGGACAAGGTCGGCCCCTTTCTCCATTACAAAATCCACCATATCTTTCGAGCACTTTCCCTCCTCATCATCAGTCTTTTCGCCATCCAAATTGGCATTTTTGTATCCAGCCAGCTCGACGGTAGCTCCTTTCTCAAGAATGTTTTGGACCATATCCGCGTCTCTGTTCGCCGCAGCGTAGTATAGAGCTGTAGTAGCATACTCGGGAGCTGCTGCGAGCTTGCAGAGGAGCGGTGACAACGCAAAAGCGAGGCGAATATTCGTCTTGAGAAGGGAGCTGAGGTCGCGGGCATCGTGTAGGTTCTCCGCTACAAGGAGCAACAGCTCATCAGGGAAGTTAAGCAGACCCATTTGGTTGTGGTTGCGTTAATCCCTGGCACTGAAACTATCCGTCGGACCTGCAAGATCCTCAGTTAGTCAAAAGAAATACGCCAGAAAGCCGGGGAAGGGAAAGTAGGTACCGGCTTGGATTTGGATGGCGAACTCGACTGGCTGAGAGAAAATGGTCTTTGATTGTCTGCTGGCCGTGGATTCCATAGAAATGAGGGCTGTGCGTTTGGTTCTAATAGGTGAGCCTTTTCTAAGGGCACACAGAGAATTGTTCGGGGAGGCGGAGGTCTTTTTTGGTGGAGGAAGATTTGTCGCTAGGAGGTGAATACAGGGACAGGAGGGAAAGGACAGAGAGGCAGAACTTGAGGGAAAAAAAAAAAGGGACAGGCGCGGCTGGAGGGTTTCCAGAATTGGAGCCAAGCCTTCTACTAGCTCCATGGCACGCCTTATCACTCGCCCTAGAAATTTCATCCTCCAGGTCTAGATCACAGGGCTGAGGTTCCGAATCCTGCTTTGTGTAACACTGCCATCAGCTTTAATGTGTTGTTGTTCGCTTCGGAGTCCCATTCCCGGACAATTACATTACTTTCTCAGGAACCCAAGTAAGATTTAAAAATAGCCGCACGGAGTCCGAAAAGTAATCGAGACCCTCCGGCTATGAGGGTTACCCACCAAATGATAACGGTAGGGTTAACTGTGCTCGAGGATTTGTTTATATTCGGTTGTGATTAGTCTGGGACTTCGTAGTTCTTAATTGGGGGATGGATGGTAGTTTTATTGGGGGGTCGGTGGTCGTAAAAAAATATCTGGGGGCTTTTGGGAGCCCGCTGAAGTATAAGCTGCCTCACGACCACGACTTCACGAGCATCTACAGCACTTCAACGAGGGGCTTTCAGGCCAGGTCTTCTGGCGGATAGATGCATAGAAGGCTAGGAAGCCCTCGATTTTGATTTTGATTTTTGTTCTCTGGTAATTGTTATGTGAAATTCCAAAAGAATGAATTAACCTTCTGGGTTGGACCTCGCGCTGAGAATGGGGGTTAACTATTCTGTGGTACAAGTACAAGCAACATGCTCCAAATAGGAAAAAATCCAAGGAAGGCGCTAATAAATAGTTTATTATGGTTTGCTTACTAGGATTACTGCTGCCCGTAGTCTTCAGTCTCGCGCTCTGCAGCGAGTGAAACAGGTTAACCTGTTGCGATCCAACAAGTAGAGTATGATGCCGGTATCTAGTCCGCTGTAAGTACTATTGGGGATTTGGACGGATACCAAGGCCTTTGTGAACGGTGCATATCTGACAAATATCGGTATGGTACAAGATCTGACATTGTCGCGAAGCCGTTATCCGGGCGGAACCTTAAATTTAGGCTTCTTGGAAGGGTTTTGAGAATACATTAATTGTCAAGCGCTTATTTACCATACGCCCAAGATCACCTGATGCCCTAGAGGCTCTGATTTGGATTAACTTCTACTTGTTGCCCTAAATATGGACTTATGATAGCTTAGAACAGTACTCGTATATCTAGTTATGGGGGGGTGTCTTGCCTAGGATTTCCTGCGCTCCTGATATTGATACAAACCTTGTTTTTGGGCGAAATAATACCCTAGGCTAGTGTACCAGTACATACTCGAGTATAGACTGCGTGGGGGCGATGGCACTGCACACTTTCGGATTCGAGTAGGGCTACAAGAGAAACTACAAAGAGCCCCCCCAGCAGATTTGCGGGATGGTCCACTTTTCCGAGGGGTGCCGGGACAACAGGTGCCGCCTTAACATCTGTTGCCTTGTGAGAAGATGTCGCCGTGGGTGGCTTGTTGCGGTCACAGTGGAGCTGACTAGGGCTAGTGGGGGATATTATCTTGGAATCTACGCGGTATATCGCTGAACTAGTGGTATTTCTAACGATGCCATGGTTAATTGTGCGATATACCCTAATTATCATTTCTATTCACTGGACTCGGCGAGAGTTATCTTGGTCTTTGGAGTGGTGCATTTTTCTTAGAGGCCCAGAGGAGCTCTACGGTGTTCTGTACCACCTCCTGCTTTAGAGTGACTTGCATTCCAATTTTGATTATCGTTAGACAAGTGGTTCTAAACCTCAAAACTCTCACTGGATGCCTTCAACGGATTTAAGGGAGTTGGAGCGAGAGCGTTGCATACCTCTCACATGTGTTTTCTGATACTGTATTCTCGTCTGAGTAATTTCTTTATTTTTTCACCCGTCTTTTATACTCGGAGGTGTTGTTCCGGAGGAACGCCTGAGGCTCATGGAGGTAAGACTATCACAACCAAAAAATCTTTTTCGCGGGGTTTCTCCCATCACATAAATCAGGAGTACGATCGGTCGGCGCTCAACGATACAATGGCCCTGAAAGGACGAATTAGAAGAAGTGAAGGCCATAACGGAGGGCTATTTGATGAATGGAGGCTGGATGGGCAGTCATCCTGCCATCACGCACCATTATACTTGAATGGTGTTGGAAACCGGGTCCGTTGTTGAAGAGTAGGTTGTGCCATGGATTGGGGAGAAGGTCTACGGAAGCCTAACAAGGCCCAAGGTTGAAGGATATCCTAGCAAATGGTGAGGTTCTGGTTCCAAGGAAGCTAATATCAATATCAAAAACCTGGCCAATTCACCCCATCCAGTGTTGCCTCGTTCTAGGTGGGTGATTGGGCGAAACCTACATGTAGGCAGAGAAAAGGGCACTGTCTTAGTAGATCTTGGAACTGGCGGCATGGAGGAGCCCATCATTATGGGTCGGGCTTCTCTGAGCGGTGAAGGGGTCGTGTTGGGAGAGGGGCCAAGGGAAAGTTCGCTTGGAGAGGAAAGGGAATAGTGCTCCCTCTCACTGGATGGCGATGGGGGGATGGTGAGTTACCATGGGGCATCATTTTAGATGACAGAGGGGGGGGATATTTGGTTAGTTTGGTTTTAGTTGACTGAGGTTAACTGGTAATTTTGAGCTCGACGAGCGCTTGCAAGGGACGAGCGTATTTAGCCAGCTAGGGTGACCGACAGATGGTTCGCCGTCTGGATTATGGACGGTAGACCCCTAGCTTACAATTTATCCAGCTGCTCAGCAGCTAGAAGGACTAAACTACCCTTTCCTGTCGGTGGGGTTGAGCTGGAGCACAGGCACTAGTGCTACCTAGACAACTGTGGTGGAAAAAGGCTCGGACATCCCCACTTCTAGCTTGGTTGTGGATGTTATTGTCCTTGGGAGAATGGTGCAAAATGCTGCTATGGGCCCCGCCGACTAGGTGCCAGACACCCTGTGAATATGAATGAGAAGTGATGTCCCTAGAATAGACCGTGAAGTACCGTATATTCCAAGAACCGTAAACCTGGGAATTCCTATCGCACCCCGAGCCTACCGCACACCGTGCACGACATTAGCAACCCTGTATAACACGTTTTCCTAAGTGGTTGGGCGGAATACATAACTGCGGGAATAACGTATCAAGATTGGATACTCTGAAAGCGCTAGACGGAAGCACTACAAGCATATGAAGATGCCTTGTAGAGAACAGCCAGACCTACTTAGGCACCACACAGCGCCCGAAACTCGGCTTCAGGTTCGTGGGCCACCTCAATACCCAGAACTCGACCTCCGAGCTGCTCATAACGTTTTTCAACCCCTTAGAGCTTCTTTTTTTATCTCGCTCTCGCGTGTAAAAAGGAAAAATAACTCCCAGCTTTCCCAAACTCCTACCAACAACCTACAAACTATCTACCTGTTCTAATGTTCTATCGAGTGACAAAGGGTGACCGGCCAACAAGCCTAGCAGCCACCCCTCTCATAGCCATCGCGCAGCATTACTTACTAACCCCGATCCTCTAAGCCTCTTTTTCTCCCGGAGATGAACCCATGGGTAGCAAGAGGCTTATACTATTGGCGTGGGAGCATTTACTAGTCACGGATGTAATTCCGATTGGTAGGGAACTTCGGCTCAGAAGTTAGGCCTGGCATCAGTCAAGATGTATCAAGGGGTTAATTTATGATTGCGTAAGGGCCGAATGTTGGACCACCCAATTAAGTTATCTTCCCTTTTGACCTTTTTGGGAGTGAAGGTTATGATTGGTGGGAGACTGGGTAGAGCTGGAGCTGGATTGTGCTCCGCAGCCTTTTCTTGTGAGGGTATATTCGTGCCCCCGCATAGCGTCTTGTGAGTGGGCTTTGGGGGGCTGTTGGTGGGGCGCTGGGGAATTTTGTGGGGGGTAGTGTAATTTTATGCTTGGAGGGATACAGTGTTGGGTGATGTCTGGTCTTTCCCACTCGCGGGAAGTTGAAAACGGATGTCTAGCTGATAGATGGCGAGTGCCGTAGGGGAGTGAGCACACCACCGACGTCCTCGGGGAAGGCATGGTGCCCAACCTGAAAAACGCTGTGTCATTTGGACTGATCAGTACCCCATCGGCTATGGGTAATATAGGCCCAATATACTGCAACGGTACAAGCGCAAAAACTTTCTATTGTGTTTTTTTTGTACGGGTGGGTGAAGTCAGTAGAAGGAGCATGAAAGCCACTCTGTTCCTCACATTCTCCATCTGTATGAGTTTGTTTCCTGTCTGTATACCTTCCCGGCACTCCAACTAGCGATGGCCTAGAAATAGAGGGGATAGATAGAAGAAGATCGTCATTGACTGTATTTAATTGAGGATAATTTGCCCATTCCTCTGGCCACCCGATGTCAAGTTGGATGTATTCTTTTTATATTGAATCTTGCCGGATGCTACCTGAAGTGTAGTTCGTGTGCAACATTCACACCAGACTGTAGAACCTCCTTTCGCATATGGACGGGCTCGTCCTTTTCTCTCACACGTCCGAGCTCACGTTCACACACATACTTCAGAACCTCCCTAGTGTTGCATAGCTGAACTTCTGCGTCTAAGGTTATGCAATAAATGCCTCATCGGAAGAATGAGCTATTGGAGTATCTTCACTATCGATGAATGGTATTGACTAAAGGTGGTAGAGCTTAAGGTCTCTTGCGGTGATAGCCACCAGCTAGAGAGCACTCGTAAGGGCCTGTTTGGTTGGTAAGCCGTGGGCTTGATTTGGGGGCACCGTTTGAACGATTTCGAGTGACGGTTTCGCCTAAGGGGCGTTTACCAGCGGAAACCGTAGCGCACCAATAGGGCCTGACATGATGTCGCAACTACGCAATACAATTGTTCTGTAGATTAGAAATCCCGCCCATGAAGGGCTTGTAGGAGCCTAGAGTAGCTCATATAAAAACATTTACTAATAGATGTCTATGAAGGCGCTATGCTGCCTCTCTCGGAGCTGCTCTACCGGCATCACTAACCGGCATCACTAACTGCCCACAACTACATTCAATCACCCGAATATCCGAACCTGTTAGGTTTAGGTTAGCAGTAGGTACGGGTAGCTATCCTCATGTGTTGGGGTTGAATAGTAGGGTTGAGTGAACCGGTAGCGGGTCTTGGCAGTCGTGTATTTCTATGATAATATTATATAAACCTTCGGTCGTAGATAGGAAATACATCAAGTCATTCTTCCACCACCACCTTACATACACAAACACCCATATCTAATTCAAAATGTCCACGGACCTCGACCTCCCCCTCGTAGTCTTAACTGGGGCCTCCGGCTTCGTCGGGAGCCAAGCACTGGACTACCTCCTGAAACAAAACTACCGCGTCCTCGCCCCCGTACGCAGCGTCTCTCGCCTCTCGTACCAAAAGGCACTCTATGAGAACACTCCCTACGCCGCACGCATCCAGTACGTCGAAGTTCCCGACCAATCTGTCCCCTCTGCCTTTGACAACATTCTCACTGGGGCCGAGGCGATAATCCACAACGCAACCATCGACCCGCGGGTCCCCGCCGTCGCAGCTGAGGTGCCCGAGAAGCTAATCACGCCCGTAGTCGACATGGCCAAGGCGATATTCCTGGCGGCACTGGAGGTGCCGAGTATTAAGCGGTTTGTCTACGTGGGCTCTTCGGTCTCAGTGGTCAACGGGGATATCCTTGACGGGAAGAGGTTCACGGAGGAGGATTGGACTGGGGTTACGGTCGAAGATGCGGTTCGGGCTGGGGGTGGGGTAGTGGCCTACACCGCTGCTAAGACGCTGGCGGAGAAGAAGATTTGGGAGTTGACGGAGGAGAGGAAGCCGGGGTTTGAGGTTGTGGTTTTGAATCCGCCTGGTATGAATAATAATCCCCGATTCCGCGCCGTGAGAGTGCTGATACCAGGGCAGAGATTATCGGCAAGAGCTTGCACGAAGTTAAGGAGGCCAAGAGTCTTGGTGGACTTGGAACGGCAGGCCTCAAGAGCCTTATTGATGGAAAAGAAGCAACAGCAATCAACCCTGCATCGTACGGCAACTTCATGTATGCCCCTTATGGTTTTCTTCGAGTGATCATACATGACTAACGAATACCTAGCAATGTTGTCAACGTCGCCAAAGCCTTGCATGCAGCCATCTCTGTACCACTCGAACACACTGGGAAGGTGCACCGTTACTTAATTGCTGATGGCACTTATTCATCTCACGCTGTTATACCTGCCTTGTTGAAGCGCTATCCCCAGTTAGAGGGGCGTCTACCGGCCCCGGAACCCACGAAAATCAATGAGATGGAGAGGCAAAGGGCGTTTGATACCTCAAAAGCGAAGAAAGAGCTTGGATTAACGTTGGACACTACGTGGGAACAAACTATTGTCGAGGAGTTTTTTGAGGACTACTTGGCTTTTTTTGGAGGGGAAATATGGTAACTAGTCGAGGCTCTTAAAGCCTGTTTGGTAGGAACGGTTCTGTTCCGTTTGCTCATACAAATGACCGTTCCCCTTCCATTCAGAAAATTGGGAACGGAACGCCCGTTTGGCAACTATGAAATGCATCAACCATTCCGTTCCCAAATGACCATAGCACAACGGTTGCCCTTCCGTTCCCAAACACCCATAGCAAACGATTGCCATTTAATAATGTGAGAAAAAAACAGTTCAAAAATTGCTGTTAAATCAATTATTATTAAATATATTAATTCCGCTTTGTTATTATAGCAAAATTTAATGTGGATAAAACTTTATCTTCTGCAGTGTGAATTTAGATGGGATCTTGTTTGGATGACTAGGCTGAGAGTGCTTATTATTATTATAATATAATATTATTATCATTAAGCTTATAGAGCCATCAGGCTATGAAACTGATTAGCTGAGAGTGCTTCTTGTGAAAAAAGGGTTTCTCCAAAGCAACGAACGGTTGACTGGTGAGAAACTGCCCAAAATTGACAACAACCGTTCCTCCAAATCAAACTGTTTCCCAACGGAACGGTTGCACCTCCTTCCGTTCCTACCAAACAGGCTCTTAGCTTACAGGAACGGGTGGGAATGGAGCTGGTGGTAATACTCCTCGTTTGGATTGATTTCCTTTCGAAGTGACTAACGCCACTCTTCACGGATGCACATGTTATCATACCGTATGTTATTGCGGGAGTTGGTTACACACGATGAAACAGTGTTTGAGCACGTGGTATCAACGATTTTGGGAATGAACTCTTGGTTATATTGCCTACGGTGAAATCCCAAAGAACCTAAAATCCTGACGTTAGCGCGCATTCCACTAGACAACATTTAAAGCCCAATTCAACACCCCAAATACTCTCAGAAAAGCCAGTTTACTCCCCCCCAACCCCATCGCCACCATCACATCCGAGCCTCCCAATAACTGAAAGACCCATCTGCTTCGGTATTGATATAAGCCCTCTTGAACCCACCCCCGTTAACCCCTCACTAGCCGTCCTCCTCACCCCGATCTGCCCTGAGTGAGACCCCCGTCGCAACCACAGCAGGGGGATGAGTCAAGCTTAGATAGAGAAAACGGAGGGGAAGAGGGCGGGCCGGATAACTCGTTGAATGGATTGACTGTTGTCATCATAGCATGGGTATCGGTTGGCTGCAAAGGAAGAAAAAGGTGTATTTACCGAGAGCCTGAGATGTCTTATGTAAGCTATGTTCAATGTCGGGAGCAGGAAATGGGTGTAAAAAGATGGACAAAAGGCGTGTTCAGAAAAGCTTTGGTAATTTTGGGTTCTCCTCAATAAAATTCAGAAGCAGAACTGAATTTTTTTGTTTCATCAGGAAGCGCCGGGGGAGAGGGCAACGAAAGGGGGAATGATGAACTTACAATTCAATTTTTCTGGCATGTATGCTGGAGCCTATTTAATTGACTGAGAAGCCGGGTCAGCAGATTGATCTCGGTATGCCGTTGGAAATAGCCATATGGACGAAACAAAGGGACAAATCAGATGGTAGTGCATGTTTGTTTGATGGATCATGAAATTTCTCCGAAACAAATGTGATAAAATTTCCTCATGTCAGGGAGGGGAGAGGTATAGGACGCGGAGGGAAGATAAGAGACATACATTAGTAAAGCGTCGTGTAGTAGAATTAGAAGTTGAGGGAAGTGCAATGGATGAAGATGGGAGAAGGCGAGTGGTTGGTGTGCAAAAGATGGGGAAAAAATTTGGGAGGGGGTTGTAGGTAAGTCTTGGCGGTAGGGGGCTGTGAGGGTCGAGCCCTACGGGTTCGGCGGCAAAATCTGACCCTGTTCGTTGAGCCTCGATCTGAGGCATTCTACTCGGGCAGGCTGCGGGCAGCGGGACAGCAATAGGCACTGAGTCGCCAACACTGGTCCATGGCCATTGGAGCAAATTTCGCACTCTGGATTATAAGTAACTCAAAGGTAGCTTGCACCTGCCACGGATTTCTCGCGATGCTGTGGCTCCCTTTCTCAGCCAGTGCCATATTTAGTTTCCCGAGTTATAGGAAATAATTCGGGGGTAATCGCACTATTTCTTAGGACAGAAGACGGGGGTATTTTTCTAGATCTGCCCAAGCTTCGTGGATTAGCTACCGTATTATCTGGTATTACTAGGCTCTTCGTCAAGACGGGGCCTTGCTTAAAGTAGGACGGTGTGAGGTGTCTGAAATCGGCTTCTATGGCTTGGTTAAAGAAATGGGATTGGAAATGAACGCACCCTAAAAGGGGTAAGAGGAAAGAGGGAAGCTCTCCGTGGAACTGGCGAGTATTTATAATACTCCTCTTCGTTTCTACAGAATTTGTTTTCCGATTAAATGCTAGATGAAATACGGCTTTGGCAAGTACTAGTACCCTTAAGTTAACAGAGTAATGAAGTAGATTGGTTTCGGGCATCCAGCATTCTACAGCAAAGAGTCTAGATGCTCGACTTCGTGGGCGAGCAGCTGCCACACACTCAGCCACATAATGGCAGACATCTGAACTAGATCTTGATATACTTGGTATCGGTGTGTGGAGAAAGCGAGCTTTATGGACATGGAGGGGAATAGATATTTGGTAATTCTGGAGTAACTATAGGGCTATTTCTGAATGGGAGATTATTGGGCTCCCAGTTTAAAAGTAAGCTCGCCTCGATCGCTGTCTTCTCTTGACATCTTTTGGCAAGCCATGATTGAGGGATTCAACAAAGACCCCTGCTGGCACACTGGCTTGAAGGACATTGGATGTTTTTCTTGGATGCAATGGATCTAGTTTCTGTTTTGTTGGAATTGAGTATTTTTAGGTCCAACTGACATGGCAACCTCAAGGATTCTGTGGACCTGAAGTGTGGAATGTCAGTAAATAAAACGAAGGCAATACCACTTCGACTGTAGTTCATGTATCAGGGGTGGGGAGCATTGAAAGGCCTTGGGGTCTTCTTTTTGCTTCTTCAATGGCCTCAGAAAGTACCCGATCTGGGCCTTGCAACTTTTTATCCCTTCTGGTTGTGAGACCAGAGGTATGATAAAGCTATTAAGGCCTTGGTTTTACCTTAATCTTCGCTAGATTTATCTCCTAATATTTTGCTCACCATCTCCCGTGATAGCTAGGCTCGAGCTATCAGTTCTATCGTTAGTTTGGGGAGGGTAAATAAATACCAGGACTTCATTTCTCGCTGTCGCCCAGATTACAGGACTGCGGCAGGACCTCCTTTAAACAACGGCTGTGCAGTTGATATAATATACTGTTATCGCGGTTTGGATATCGTGGTTTGAATAGTCCTTGTTAGTTGGGTAGGACTCAGAGGGAGGAGATAGAGAGAGGCAGGCCCAAGGTATTAACAAGACCAGAATAGGAATCTTTGAAGGTTCTGAGTAGTGGCTTTGTTCGCTTTGGAAATCCTAGTAACATTAGACAAGGAGGTTTTTCTTTCTTTCTTCCTTTCTTTTTCTTTCTTTAGTAGATGGCCTGGGTCTGCTCTTCTCTCCACGCTGAATTAGACTCAGCGGACAACTTGAAGAGTCATTCAACTCATAGTATAGTGATATTCCAAGAATAAGTAGATAGGAGAATCCAACTCTAGCAATCCCATATGGGCGTTAGCAAGTGTAATCCTTTGGATTACGTTCACGGAGCCATAGAGTGATAGGGAGAAGTTGGTTCATTTGATTCAAATTAGCCAAGACAAGAATCTCTGGTAGCGGGATTTCGGCCCCGTGCCGGTAACTGCGCCGGGTGGACAATCTCTACATGTATCATTTCTCACAACATCTCTTGCCGTGCGGTAACTCTTCCCAAATGCCCCACCATGAATGGAGGGCAGCAGTGCCGAATAATTCTAGCTATCCCTTGGGGTATCTGAAACAGTCAAATTCGTAGCCAACACGCTAAGGCCATATTCAGCCCCAGAATGCCAGACTTGGTCAGAAGATACGATTTTCAGCCCTTTCGCAACCCAAATGACTCAGCATTATTGCCAAGTTAAATATTCTCAGCAAATCATAATTCTTAGTGTGCCTGGCTACGAATTTGACTGTTTCAGACACCCCAAGGGATACCGAAAACAAGCTTGCGTGCAGCTCCTTTGGTCCTTGAAGATGGTCTCTGATTGGATGGGGTTTAAAAGGCCTCAGGTTTGCGTAGCCGGCGTGGTATCATGGATGGTGAGTGTGGTACTGGTACAGTCTTCGTATTGGATGGGTATTAGATCATCAAATGGCTGTTTTTGATAAGTTGTGTCGTACAATATCGTACATGGTGGGGCTAGCGTAGGCTTCTCGAGACCTCGGGGGAATTGGAAAGGTTTTCTCTTTTTGTAATCAGTCTGGGGTCTTTTTTGGTTCAATAATCCGGAGTTCGAGGCGATTTGGAGATCCTCCAGGAAGCTTCTTTTGTATTTTCAACCAGGTCAGAGGTATCTATTGATTTCCTTTTCTTACTTTTCTTGTTTTGTTTATTTCTCCCTTCCGTTCTACCCGGCTTGATAGGGATGCCTTGTTGCTGCCGGGGGTTAGGAGCCAGAGTAGGAGGGGAAGGGGAATCTGATATGCAAATCCTGTAACAATGTGATGCAAATGGCGGGTCTGCGGTCATATGATTCAGCCCTAAATGTTTTTGTTATCATATATGTATCTAAAATGCTTGCTTTTGTCAGCCTTACGTACCGGAATTGTTGCACTTGAGGCTATATTTCTTGCTGTACGAGAGTGGGTCTGAGGATTCCGTAAAAAGTCCCCTCATGGTGTCGTTTAATATGTGAGAGTGTCGATCTAGTGTAGCAGCGATTTATCTCTATGTCAGCTGTACTCGAGTATTTGATTGACTGATAGATGGAGTGGGTCTGGCTATGGCCCTTGATTTACTCTAATGATCTGGTACTGTACTGATCACAGTTCAATCGTGGTACCATTCGGTAAGCGTGCCGAGATTCCACTTACTCTGCGATCCTCAATCAGCTTCCCCTCTTTTCACCGCACCCCATCACTTACAGTAGTACCGGTATTGTGATACATGCTGAATATTTTGTGGGCGCTCGAGCGATGCCAGTAGAAGAGGCGCTACCGTAGGAGTTGAACCGTGGGTGTCTCACTTCTGTTTTCGGCTCGGGTAGGCACTTTTCGTTGCTGGGAGGCTGCATCAGCTTAGAACCTTAAACCGCCAATGGGTATAGTACTGCACGGAAAAGAGTGGAGTTCTGCTCTACAATCTCTGAATGCGAACCCAATTGTTGGAGGCTGATAGTATCACCACTAGGGTACGCGATCGAGCTTTCTTCAGCTACGGAGAGTACCGGATGCAGCTATGTCAATATTCCAGCTGAGCATACGTACTGTGCTGTTCATTATGGGCTAACCCACAATGGGCTGCCTCTCTGGCTCTTTTTGCAGGGGGTTCGACTGACTACCTCAGTCCACATGGGGTATTCACGGTACTAGTATACGAGTATCAGTTGTTTATTGCGCAACATGTCCCGTCTCGTATTAGGGGGGGGGGAGAAGAAAATATATAT
>Ga0307510_10005000_pt1 | contig 15699 bp, 18 predicted proteins | sample 12_EM_MG_FD_207224 | JGI IMG/M metagenome (GOLD analysis project Ga0307510, IMG submission 207224) | Populus trichocarpa ectomycorrhiza microbial communities from riparian zone in the Pacific Northwest, United States - 12_EM | ecosystem: Host-associated > Plants > Roots > Unclassified | place...
CGCAGGCTTACAAATGAGATCGTCCTCATGATAATCACAAAACGCGATGCCCTCGAATTGGTCGTGGAGATCCGTGAGTCGTAAGACCCGTTCTGCGTGCTGCAAGACGGCCCCGTCAGGTTGGGTTGCTGTACGCTCCTGAAAGGATCGGGACACCATACGATCCGATACGAATTTGTAAAGGCCCATACACGGCATTTGGAGCGGTCGATGCCTTTTAGCAGTTCCCGCGTGGGTAGATCGGGCGAAAGGACATCCTCGAGTGGGACGGTGGCGAAACACTGTTTCTCAAAGTCCATCGGATCTATAGAAGAAGACAAATCCAACGCCCTGACAGGATGAAAAGGGAGAAAGGCGACATTACCTACGCCATGGTGCAACATGAGTCCGCGTATGACGAGGCCGTATTGCGCTAGATACTCCGTTCGGAGTTTGGATGCGTCCTCGTCGGAAAAACCGAGAGATACGATGTAGGCTATGATCGATCGAATCTATTTCTAAAACTCTATCCCCAAGATGGTAGCCGATTTACCGTGGGCGTTCACAAGAATTGCTGATAAAATCCCGAGACTTGAGGAATAGAGGGTATTGTCGATGTCGAAGAAGATCACGAGCCGATCATCTATGATGGTGTCTGTCGTTAAGAAAGAGGTGATGAGCTCGTCGTCGGGTTTATAATAAGTCACCTTGGATATGTTCTGCAGCCATAGTCGTGAAAGTTTGGGCGCTTTGAGTCCTTGAGCTCGAGTAGGATTCGCCCAAGCAGGAGGTTTGTCTTGGCATCATGCGGCGCTCTTCTAGGTTTGCGCGCTACTCAGGCTATTTTGATTCTGACAGTGGGAACGAATGCTCCCGTAATATTTGGTTCGCTGCTCCACGTGATGTGTAATGCAGCTGTAAGGTGGCCACAGTCGTTGACCGTGAAACCGCTCGCAAATGGGGGTATCGGTGACACCGAGACGATCCCCGCAAGTTTGATACCTTGCCTTGTGTCCTTGTCCGCTCCGGTTGTCCTTGTTCTTGTGCCCTGTCTAGATCCCTCAAACTTGTGCCTTGCCATTGCCTCTGCCATGCGTCGATTCCCATTGTCCTTTTCTCCTCCGCCCTTGTCGACATTCCATCTGTCAAGATACCCACTCCAACACACTGGACCCCTCATCTCCAAGTCCCAAGCGATCTCAACATCAAGCTCATCTTGTTTCCACTGAGGGCGTTTGCTTGCACATGTCCGATGTTCTCGTTTCCCCCATTGTTCTCTCTAAATGGCCTTTCTACAATACTCTTTTTGACCTTATTTCCTCCTAGATTACCAGCTGTTGTGGCCTCATGCTTCCCCTTTGTGGCTTCCCATTCTCCTTTTCTGTCTCAACGTCTCGTCCTGTGCTCTTTTCCGCATGTTTCACCATCGCCTTCATCCCTTCTGCCTCCCAATACCTTTCATCTTGTCTCTTGACTCCCTTCCCCCTGTGCTCCGCCTTTCTTGTAGACTTACATTTCGTTTTGATGTTCTTGGATGGCCTCTTACTGTACAGCCAGTCTCCCATGTATTTAAGCTGTCTTGCTCGACTTCTTGCTGATCTATCGAAGTTTCCCCCGCGTTTCTCTCTCCTCTCTGTGTGCCCTCAAGCCTTCTTCACTCCTCAAAGCCCCAGCGCCAATTCAGTGCTGCCAAGCAAATCTGCGTTCACCTTGTTTATGAAGATCCCCCTTGGTTTGCCTATCCTACCTCATCTCATCTCCATTCTTCTTTGATTGTCTTCGTATCCCTCACACGTGATCTCATCCTTATCGGATCGATCATTGGCTTGTTCTTCTACACCTCCTCTGCATCTATTAACCCGTATCTGCCTCACTACTCACTGCAAGATCCTTCGTCCATATTATCCTATCTCACTTCATCTGGCTGCCCCAGTGAGGCAGATTTAGGGTTTTTATCTCTTGTTCCTAGTCCTTAATCCCTTTGTTCTTGGTTGCTATCGGCAACCCCTTTTATAAGCCAGCCCTACAGGGACCCAGCCACCAGAAAGTTTGCCAAGAAACCTGCCAACCCCTCAGTACCACTCACTCCTAGTGCCACCAGCACCTCATCTCGCCTTCCTCTCATCTTCCCTACTCCGTGTTCACACCCCATTCCCGGCTCTTTTGACTTGCCAGCTTCCCCCAATCACACATCTGACGCTTCTGACACCGAATCTTCAAGATCACCCAGCAAATTAACATCCTTCACCACCTTCCTCAACACCTTACAACACACACGATCTCTTTTGCCCAATCCTCTGTCACCAGAATCTCTGATCCCCTCTGTCTGCTTAGTTCCCCTCAACGACACCGAAACATCAGTCCCCGTCTCTTGCTCCATTGTAGACTTGCTTAGTCATCTTGCCACCCAAGAATCTCAGGAACTATCACCCATGTTTGCATACACTTAGCCCTCTCTGCTACAGCCCTCGTCTATGTCCTTGTCTTCTGCCACTCCTAGCTCAGTCTCCTCAGTCTCAGCCTCTCAGCTCTCATCTCCTGTGCTCACTCCTCAGACATCTTCACCCACTCCTCCCTTCACACCGCTCTCAACATTGCGCCCCCCTCATTTCCAGTCACAGCCTGTCCTGCCTCCACCTGCTCTTGCCACTGTGCCTCTGCTCACCAACAGCCAACAGCCACCCGCAGTCCCAAATCCGCTGCCAGCCATCTTCACTCCTCAGCCAGCTCAACTCACACCCCAGCTTCTCGCTCAACCACTAGCCCCTCCTCCTCTCACGCCTGCTCTCCTGCCTGCACTCATACCCGCTCCTCAACCACCATTTAACACTGCACCTCCCACACCTCCCACACCTCTCACTCCACCAGCTATGGCCAACAATGCTACTGGTCTAGCCGCTATGCCAGGCCCATGCTCAGCTGACGCGCCCTTCTTTTCAAAAACTTCTACTGGCTCCTTCACCGACTTTATGCATGAGTATCAGGCACTAGCAACCGCTAACGGTCTTACTGACACACAGAAGGTTCAGGCGATTTTCAGATACATCCCTCCAGACTTGTGGAAGTTCTGGAAAACTGTGGATGGCTACACAACTGATAACTGGGCAATGTTCTCTACAGCCTTAGAGGCCATGTACCCAGACACTTTGGCTGCCACCCGCCTCACCAAGAAGGCTCTCCAAGATCTCCTCTACAACACCTTGCGGTCTTGCATGGGTGACGAAGAGGAAGTTATGGACTATTACCGGGAGTTCTTAGAGCTAACCAACCCTCTCCAAGCTGTGCAGCAGCTCTCCAATGAAGACCGCAATGCGAAATTCTTCAAGGGATTCCATCATGATGACAGGGAAATCCTGTCTGGTCATCTCTTCTCTATGAAACCTAACCACCCACAGGATAGGCCCTACAAGCTAGACAATGTCTTCAAGGCCACCCAAAGCTATTTCTCCAACATGCAATTCTACTGACCTGTACAACGACGCCTTTGCAATGATGACTATGACTACAACTCTGATTCTGACTACAAGCCACAAGACTCTTGCCGCAGCTGACGCAATCAAGAAGACCACAGCCATAGGTACTGCAACCCCCACAGAAGCCTCGATGACCACAACCCCTGCTGTGAAGACCGTTGGCAGCATGACAGAGACCGCAATCTACAGGAGTGTGGTCCTCAACATGACCAACTACCGTGGGACCAAGACCCTCACCGAAACCCACAAAGATGCGATACCAATCGCGACCACAGTCCCAACTACCTCCATGACTGCAGCCCTTGACAAGGCTTGCCCCCACCTACCACTCAAACCAGGGTCATACATTTCAAGCTGCAAGACGACAATCGGAAGATGGAGGACCTGCTAAGCAAAATGCACGGTCTGAATATTCGCAAAGCTAACTATGCTGTTTTACATGCGCAGCTCCGCCACTGCTGGCCCAACATTGCTGATGACTACCCAAAGCCACAGCTCCCCTCAGCAACCCCACCTCCTGCAAGTTATGCGTACCAAGCCCCACCACCACCAACAAACACCAGCGCTGCGCTGCAGTGGCCTTGCACCCCAGCTTCAACAGCCATGACTCCTCAATATGACGCCCCTGACTCCTTCTTCCGATCCTGCCCCTGCGCTGAAGGATGTGCCTTCTGCAACCAGAATGGCCACCGCATCCATGAATGCAGCTTCACTGAAGAATACATCCACACTGGCCGCACAACTATCTGCAGTGGCCGAATTCATTTGCCCAACAGCAACCCCGTACCCAACAATGGCACATGATGCAGGCTCAAGTCCAGCATTGACACCTGGCATGCCACTCGCACAGCCACCGTGTCCACCCCACCTCTGCTTGCACCTTCCACACAGCGTGGCCTGCCTCCTCACCCTACCACCGTTAGCCGTTTTGAGGAGATCACTGACTCATTCATGCTTCAGGTGTCAACCACACCCGACTGCGGGCACCTCAGTGACAACGACAGCGATGCCAGCACTGATCCAGACATGCCCAGGCTCACCCCTGAATCTGACTACAACACTGACAGCAACTTCAGCAACGAGTTTGATGAAGACTGGCATGACATCTTTTGTGTCTTTGCCGCCAAGAAGAAGAAGCGCGCCAACAAGCCCTGCTGGCTCCCCGAAGCCTCAACACCGAAGGCACCAAAACTGCCACCCTCAGGCGCTGCGCCACAAGTCCAACACAAGACCGCGCTACAACCCGACTCACACAAAGCACTGCCTCAGTACCAGTACCAGTGCAACATGGAAGACCAGAAGCTCATCGACAAGCTAGTCACTTGGCTTTGGCAAGGCAATCTCATGCACATCACCCCAGCGCACCTCTACACTGCAAGTCCCTTGGTCTGCAAGGAGATCTCGGAGCAGCTCCATGTCCACCGCATTGAAGTCACTTCCTACAAGGAACCCACTGACTGTCTCCCTCTTGCCGCTGAGCCCCTCTCCTCATTCGGAACCGCCCTAACACATCTCCCAGAACCCACCTACTCCCTCCCGCTACAGGAGATTGATGTCGCACTTGGCAATGGCAGCACAGAGTCGGGTCTTCTAGACCCAGGCTCCCAGATTGTTGTCATCTGCAAGGACCTCACACAGGAGCTCAACGCTCACATCAACGCCGGACTACAGATAGAAATGGAAGGTGCCAACGGTTCGACTAACTGGACTTTAGGTTGCGCTGAGCACCTCCCCATGTGTGTCAGGGGTGTCACCTTCAAGGTCCATGCACATGTCATCAAGCACACGCCCTTCCGGCTGCTCCTTGGGCGCCCCTTCCAGCACCAGGTCCTGTGCACGCTCGACCTGCTTCCCGACGGATCGCTCGATGTCTTTATACACGACCCATCTGACATATCACGATGCATCCTCGTCCCTTCCTGACCATGCACAGCTCAGGTGGCCAGCATCCAGGTCCTCTCCTACCATATGAGGCCTATGTTTCCTTCCCCATTGAACCCCACACTTGCTTATCAGCCATCCCTTATCAGCACGCCCATCTCTCATCACCACAAGGCCGCTTTGGCCTACAAGAAGGTTGTGAACAAAGTCCACCCTGTGCCTGCCTCCCTTCCAGAGGATTTCCACAACGTGCACCACTTTCCTGAGGATCCTCTGCTCATGCTTCCCTCTCTCCCCACTTCCCCTCCTGACTTCGTGCCTGGTCTCTGTCTCACTGAAGAACGCCTTGATGCTCTGGATCTCAATAAGTCTGATTTCCTATGGCCTGAGGAGCTAAAACTTTTACAGCACATACTCCTCTTGAACAAGTCTGGCCTCATGTGGACTGAAGACAAGAAAGGTCGCTTCTGCGACAACTACTTCGCTCCTGTCAAGATTCCCGCCATCAAGCATGTCCCCTGGATCCACAAGAACATCCCCATTCCCTATGGCATCTTAGACGACATTATCCAGATCTTCAAAGACAAGCTTGCAGCTGGTGTCTACAAGCCCTCGGACGCCTCCTACCGCTCTTGCTTCTTCTGCGTCAAGAAGAAGAATGGCTCACTCCACTTAGTGCACGACTTACAGCCCTTGAACGCAGTCACCATCTGAAACTCAGAAGTCCCGCCCCTTACTGACCAGATCATAGAGTCCATGGCCAGACGCGCGTGCTATGCCATGCTCGATCTCTTCATCAGATATGACCACCACACACTCAATGTTGCCTCACATGACCTCACCACAGTTCAGTCCCCTATTGGAGCTGTATGGCTGACCTGTCTTCCACAGGGCTGGACTAATGCAGTCGCCATATTTCATGATGACGTCACCTTTATCCTTGCCTCCGAAATCCCCCACAAAGTCCGTACCTTTGTCAACGATTGCACCATCAAAGGGCTGCCCACCCGCTACAAAACTGATGATGGCGGTTATGAAACCATTCCAGAAAACCCCAGCATTTGTAGGTTCATCTGGGAACATGCGCAAGACATCCACCAAATCTTACACCGCCTCCGCACCACTGGCGCCACCATCTCCGCCAAGAAGATTGTTGTTGCAAGCCCCAAGATCACCATTCTTGGACACCAGTGCACTTACAAAGGGCACATCCCCGACGACTCCAAGATCACGTGTGTTTGCAACTGGCCCTCCTGCAAGTCCCTCTCCAACGTCCGTGCCTTCCTAGGCCTTGCCAGCTTCATGTGTGTTTGGATCTGCAACTATTCAGCGATCGCACATCCCCTTGTCAACCTCACTCACAAGGGCACCCTCTTCACTTGGCAGGACAAGCACAAGAGCGCGATGCAGGCTCTCAAAGATGCCATAACTACATCCCCTGCCCTTATTTCTATCAACTACAGTTCTGACCTTGCCATTTACCTCTCTATAGACTCATCTTGGCATGGCGTGGGGTGGATCCTTGCTCAAGACTGTGCTGATGGTCGTCGCCGCCCCACCCACTTCAGTTCCATCACCTGGAATGAACGCAAGACTTGCTACTCACAGGCCAAGCTCAAGCTCTACGGCTTGTTCCAAGCCCTTTGCACCCTCTGCCTTCACATCGTTGGGATCAAGAACCTCATTGTCAAAATGGACGCGCAGTATGTTTGTGGCATGCTCAAGAACCCCAACATCCAGCCCAATGCCACCATCAATTGGTGGATCGCTGCCATCTTACTCTTCGACTTCAATCTTGTTCACATGCCCGCTGCCAAGCACCATGGACCCAATGGCCTGTCGTGGCAAGAGCCTGCTGATGACAAGAGCAAAGACAATGACCCTGAGGAGTGGATCGACGATGCCTTGTCGCTCAGCCTTTGGGTGGTGAGTTGGACCCAGGCCCACCACGCTGATTGTGAGCCTGCAGTGTGGACCCTTAGCATCGGCATCCCCTCCTCCACTGCTGCCACCATTGACAATGGCAACGACAATGACCTCACCATTCCCACCAGCAACAAAGTATGCAAGGCCGAAGAGCAAGTCGAAGACATATGCCACTACCTGACCACTCTCCGCCACCCCAACCACTTAGACAATGCCGCACACAATCACCTCCTCAAGCAGGTGAAGCGCTTCTTCATTGCAGATGACTGACTCTGGTGCCGACAAGAGCAAGGTCAACACCAGCTTTTTATCCTTCCGCTGCAATGCCTTTCCCTCATCCGTGATGCCCACAACAACTTAGGCCACAAGGGCTTCTACTTGACTTGACGCACCATCTTTGACCACTTCTGGTGGCCCTCCCTCAAGCAAGATGTCAAATGGTACATCACCACCTGCCATCAATGCCAACTTCACCAGACCACCAAGATCCACATTCCGCCCACCATCGCAGTCCCCGCCCCACTTCTCCGCAAACTCTATGTTGACACTACACTTATGCCCCCTGCCGGCAGCTTCCATTACATCACCCAGGCCTGCTGCTCCCTCACTGCCTGGCTGGAATGGCATGCTCTCTGCACCGAGACAGGCCGCACTCTTGGTATGTTTCTTTTCAAGGAAGTTTTGTGCAGGTGGGGCACCGTCAAAGAGATCGTCACTGACAACGGCATGCCTTATGTTGCCACGCTTGACTGGCTTGCGGATAGGTATGGTATCTGACACATCTGCATTTCTGCTTACAACTTGCATGCAAATGGTATCGTTGAGTGGCAGCACCGCTCCATCATCGAGTCCCTTGTCAAGGCTTGCGAAGGCGACACTTCAAAGTGGCTGACTTGCGCACCACATGTCTTCTGGGCCAACCACGCAACCATTCACAGGTCCACTGGCCACTCCCCCTTTTACATGGCACATGGGGTCGAGCCCCTTCTTCCTTTTGATATCACTCTTGCTATGTTTCTCATCCCCAACCTCACTAAGCCACTTGACACCACTGACCTCATCGCCACCTGTACCCGCCAGCTCAAGATGCGCAAAGAAGACCTTGATGCCATTCACAACAATGTCCTCAAATCATGCCTTGCCTCCATCCGCCAGTTCAAGAAGCAGTACCAGAACACGATCCTTGCCTACAACTTCAAGCCTGGCGACTTGGTTCTTGTACACAACTCAGGATCGGACTTGCACCTTGGATGCAAGACCAAGCCACACTACATCGGACCCATGGTTGTCATTAGAAGGACCCCCAACAGCACATACCACCTTGCAGAACTGGATGGGGCTGTCTTGAAGCTCTGCTATGCTGCCTTTCACATTGTCCCATATTTCTTGCACTCACGAACCTCCATCCCAGTCACATGCATTTTGGCACACAAAGACCTTGTTGCAGTGGTCCAAGATACCGCAGACGATATCAACGACACTGAGCAAGGCGACGACCAGGCTTGACCAGGGACGGTCAAGATTTCAACCCCCCGGGAGGTGTAAGGTGGCCACAGTCATTGACCATGAAACCACTTGCAAACGGGGGTATCGGTGACACCGAGACGATCCCCACAAGTTTGATACCTTGCCTCATGTCCTTGTCCGCTCTGGTTGTCCTTGTTCTTGCACCCTGTCTAGATCCCTCAAACTCGTGCCTTGCCATCGCCTCTGCCATGCGTTGATTCCCATTGTCCTTTTCTCCTCCGCCCTCATCGACATTCCATCTGTCAAGATACCCACTCCAACACACTGGACCCCTCGTCTCCAAGTCCCAAGCGATCTCAACATCAAGCTTGTCTTGTTTCCACTGAGGGCATTTGCTTGCACATGTCCAATGTTCTCGTTTCCCCCATTGTTCTCTCTAAACAGCCTTTCTACTATACTCTTTTTGACCTTATTTTGTGACTGGCCTTAGGTGATTGTTATTACTCATATGGTACAGCCTTTGTAAGTCATGGGAACTGGCCCTGATGATTGGTGATCGGATGACTGATGCTTTCTATTGTGCTTATTGATTGAGCTGGAGTCGCTTAGTGATCCTAGTAGTACCTTAGTCATAGCACGTATCTGGCTTACTACTTCATGATTAGTTGTACTTGTATCTCTAGTATAAAAGAGGCTCACTGCTGTCCCTAAGACGGCAAGTTGAATCTCCTGTCAATTCAACTCTCTTCTCTTCTCATACATCTTCACTATAAGTGGGCACTAGGACGTTACTCTAGTGTGGGAACCACTTCTCATATATCGACTACAACTTGGCAACAAGCTATCCACATGACATACCACCAAGTTAGGACAGCTTACCTAACCCAACACTGAATCAGTGTTGCCCTCACTTTGTGGCGGTGACATATTTTCTCCTAGATTACCGGCTGTTGTGGCCTTGTGCTTCCCCTTTGTGGCTCCCCGTTCTCCTTTTCTGTCTCAATGTCTCATCCTGTGCTCTTTTCCACATGTTTCACCATCGCCTTCATCCCTTCTGCCTCCCAATACCTTTCATCTTGTCTCTCGACTCCCTTCCCCCTGTGCTCTGCCTTTCTTGTAGACTTACATTTCGTTTCGATGTTCTTGGACGGCCTCTTACTGTACAGCCAGTCTCCCATGTATTTAAGCTGTCTCACTCGACTTCTTGCTGATCTATCGAAGTTTCCCCTGCATTTCTCTCTCCTCTCTGCGTGCCCTCAAGCCTTCTTTGCTCCTCAAAGCCCCAGCGCCGATTCAGTGCCGCCGAGCAAATCTGCATTCGCCTTGTTTACGAAGATCCCCCTTGGTTTGCCTATCCTACCTCATCTCATCTCCATTCTTCTTTGATTGTCTTCATATCCCTCACGCGTGATCTCATCCTTATCGGATCAATCATCGGCTTGTTCTTCTACACCTCCTCTGCATCTATTAACCCATATCTGCCTCGCTACTCAATGCAAGATCCTTCGTCCATATTATCCTATCTTGCTTCACAGCATATTCATTGGCGAAACTCATTGAGACGAGGGGAACGAGCCGAATGACCCCAAAGGCCCTAACTTGTGACTACTAGACAATGAGGACGAGGACGCGTAGTCACGGTATGTGAAATGGCGAGCGCAAGCACATTCATCGGACTCCAGGTCGGATGTCCTCCACGGGGCCTACTACGTTGGTTTGTCATGGTCTTGTCACTTGTGCGTGGTCAACCGGTCAAGTCTGCTTCAAGCTCACGTCTTAGGCTTTCGGATGGTCCTGTTATTTTCGTACATCTTAGTAGGCCAAGTTTCTGATTCAGACAACGAAGCGTCATTAATCTCGATTGTTGGTAGGTTTCCAACCCCAAACGTAGAATATCATTCTCCCTCTCGACCGCAAGAATGAAAGGTGCGAGGCCACATGCGGATAACACACGGCAGGACTGAGTAACGAATCGTCATATTGGGCATCATCCAAGTCCAAGCTTCTCACCTAATTTCAGTACTATGACAGAGTCAGGCAAGGTAAATCATAGAATGAGAGCATGCCACGGTCGTAGTAAAAAAGTACCAAGGCCAATGTCCTCGGAGATTCCCAACGAAATGCGAGGACATCATACGAGACAATTTGAAGGGAAGCACAACCTGAAAAACCAATCTTCCATCGACATCTGGTGCATTTGCTACCCTTTTCCCCAATGGTGGACAGCTACGGGGAAACCGGAGATTTGTCGTGAAGTAGTAAACTTCCCCAAAGCTTCTTGGATATGTCCCATTGGCTGGAGCCCCTCTACGAAAAGGTCCCGCAGTGCAGGCAGCACCTCTGTTACTCTTTCCTCGGTGAGCTCCACTAAGGGAGGGGTCACGCGTAGCGCAAGTTCCTCAGAGAAGAACAGATTCTTCACGGCGGCAAACGGGCGTAAAAGTTCTATCCACTGGGCGCTCTCGATATCGTCTTGCCAATGTGGTCGTGAATATTGATCCTCACGGATGTCAAGGTGTTCGACAGTGGAAAGGTAGGACGAGCATGAGCCACAGACCTGAGCCAAAGATGAAAGCTGCCAATCTGACACCCCGCACGACACCCCCATCACCAGGATTGTGCGGTCAACTGTTCCTGGCTGCGACAAAAGTTTGACCTCAACCGAGTGACGGGACATGACTATATTTGCATGATTGAGGGCATTAAAGCGATCTGCATGATCTATGAACTGAGGAAGTTGTGAAATATTGAAGATGATCTGATTGAAGAGCTTCAGCCGGACGATGCGGACCAAAGGGGCGTTGATCCGGGCCACTATATCCTCCAAGTACTCGCACCCCCCATGAAACTCAAAGTGAGAGAGGGCCGGGAGGATTGTGCGTGTCGGTGGAGGACGTCGGCCTGATCCGCCTGATGGAGATCGAGGGGAGCGGAATCCAAGGTGGAGCGATTCGAGCCTCGTCATTGCGACTAGACAAGGGACCATCGCTTCGGGTGAAATGTACGAGGAAGGTGGGTTGTCCCAAACGTGAAGATGGACGAGGTTAACGAGAGACACAAGTAGCCTCCTCAAAGCCGGGAACGCAATGTTATTGAGATATATAGATCGTAGGCGTGGTGCAGATCCACCCAGAAAGGAATTTGGCAGGACGAACGCTGATTCATCGCTTGACCGGAGAGCCAGCGATGTCAGCTCCGGGAATGGCTGAAGCATTGCCGCAGCGAAACGTCCGAATAGGAAATTTGGAACACTCCATAGGGAGATGCGAGACACGCGATCGTGATGCTTGAGTGCGGCACTGATATTGTCTGCACCTTCCTCGAGGGACGTTGCGTCTGCGAGGTCCGAGATGACGATAGGCAAGGTCGGCCAGATACCTAACATTTGCCTCACTGGTCTTCTAGCTATGCACAGGAGCCGCAAATTCAACCGACGCGGTGATGTAAACACCACGTATCTCCATCTCTGGCAAACATGAACCAGCGTGTGCCACTCTTCTGTCCGTTCAGCTTCATTCAAGAATGCATCGAATACTTGGAGAAGGGCGACGTCGGGGATTGCTCCGATGGTGATTCGGACATGGGACATGGTCTATCAGCGATAAGTGAATCCAAGTACGGCCAACTGCTATGTGGAATATAGCTCAGGTAAGCAGCCATAATAGACTCTTTTTTTTGGAAAGCGATGTATTTCTGTAAATAGCTACAAACTATCTGACAAGAAATAATGCCATGTGGCGGGAGACGAACGTTAGCCCCATATGGCTCGCTGTAGCCGGACCGTGGGGACCGGGGGTGAGGAGAAAATGCGTTTATGCACACATCCCGGGCAGGCCCGAGATAGTGTGGGACTCAGGGTAACCTACTACCCACTAAAACCTCACGCGTATTGATGTAGTTGTTCGGGAGGTTTCCTTGCTTGGATAATACATGCTCCCAGGTGATCACCATACAAGGTTGGTGAACCCTTACTTTCGTTTGATTGTTGCGGCGATTATGTCGTGAGCCTTGAATTTAACGCGCGAAGCCATCTGGTGTGAATTTTATTCCTTGTTGCCTTTCTCCTGGATCACCCTCTCCCAGCGCAGGACCTATATCGGGAAGGCGGACTCGGAGAGGAGGCAGGAGGCCACAGGGGTGCGATTTTGTTCTTGGTCTGCGGACCATGTTGTGTGGGACCACGCGTCACGATGCATGACGACCGTGGAGAGGCCTTGTGCCAGTGTGTGTGTTGCATTGCGCAGCACTTCTACATCTCTCAGGACGACGCCGCACCCTATATGGGCCACAAGATGGAAGTAAATTGGCCCCTCAATTGGATAGGATGATAACTGTACGGGCCAAGGTACTGCCAAGGTGCGTGGTTGTTTTGTTGTTGGTGGTGCCATCTGACTGGTTTTGGTGCAGGTCAGTCTCCCCTTCGTCCTGTTCACTCGTCTCGGTGTCTCAAGCATGCGCCTGCTCGGTCTCGGCGCCCGTGCCCAACGCCACGTTTGCCCTCATTCAGGCTCCCTTACGGTGGCATGTCGATTCCAGCACTCTCTTTCGTGGCAGCGCCTTTGGTTTGCGCCAGCCCTCTGGGTAGGGCATCGGGCTCTCTCTCACCCTCTCGCGGCGGCATCTCGACGACACACCTGGCCTCGCCTTGCAGTGGTGCTTCGCACCTGCGTCCTGGCTCACCATATGCCGCGAGCCCCAATGCCTCGGGCTCTGCAGCGGTGGCTATTTCGGCCCCGCCAGCGAGCTTGATGCTGGCCGTACCTTTGGCAATGGTGCTATTTTTCATTCGCACGCATCAATGTCCGCGGGTTCGATATCTCTCGCATTGGTATTCGTAACTATGCATACAGGCACGAGACGGTCAAGGTCTCGGGGCTGCATAGGTGGGTTCCCTTTATTGACACTCCTGGTTTCTCCAGGTCTTCTGCAGGCAAGGCGGGCAGCTTCAAGCTTTCAGGGGGGCAGTCTTCGGTAGCACACTGCTTCGTGGCAGTGCCATCTCCACATGGCAGGTTGTACACATGGGATTTGATTGGAGAGGGTGAACATGGAAAGTTGGAAGGGATGGATAGGGCCGCGTGCTGCACACTCTCTGCAATTGGTAAGTTGATGTTTCTCCCCTTCGAGCAGCGGTGTTGATCCTAGACAGGTGTCCATGTCGATGGTGACGATGCCCGGACTGGGTCACGGATCAAGGCACATTCGGGCATCCACGTTGGGGGTGGGCCTCTGCGTCTGGGTTGCGCAGACGTTGGCCTTCGAATTAGCAGATTCTTTCTCCCAAACGGAGCCTCACATTTTCGGGTTCGTGGAGTAGGGTGTCCATGCACCCCTCTGATGGCATCCTGACCTCAAGTGCTGCACCGACGTCAGGCAGTCGTCAGGCCTACCTAGTCCGTTGTACTATGAATATGCTCGGTAGCGTCAATATGTCTCGGTTTTTGCATCCAATCACATCAGATATCAGAGAGTAGACTGTGACACATGGGTGATAGTTGCATAGTGAATAAAAGTGAATAGCCCGGGATGTTCTGTTGTTCTCTCTGGAAATTTTAAGTCCACGTGAAGTTCATCGTAAGGCACAGGAATAAACTATTTTCCAGTGTACTTGCCATGCGGATGCATTGTGCTGACAGTGTTGGGTGACTGGTAGGCTGGGGGTTCCACGAGTGTTCCACAGCCTTAACTGGGGGCAATGGGTCATGCAGCGGTGGCTCCAACTGGTGCATGCTGACATGTCAGCTCTCTGGAGGGTGGCAACACTGAGCAACCAGTGGGTAGGCACAGTTTAGGTGGCAGCTGTTCAGGATGAGTTTCCTGAGTAGGTTATAGCAGCGTAGTGGTTTGGAGACATGAGGTCTGGGTGGGGTAGGCAGGAGACAGTTGTCCGAAGACTGCCAGAGGTGTTGGGTTTATTCCCAATCCGGGGTTGTGAGGGGCCAGTTAGGCCTTATGTTGTGTTGTGGGTGGAGGTCACATAGGACTGGTATTCATTATCAGTTTACTTTATTCTGACAATGTGGAGGGCGGATGGTGTATCCTTTGATGAATCCTCGCCCTGGCTATTTGCCGTGGGAAAAACCGGCCTGGTGGTGGACGCGGTTCAAGGAGCCCTCATAGACTCGCCAACTGCCGAATTCTCCAATTCCCACGTGACGTTGATGCGGTGGCATGTGCGCGCTCGTTTTTCGACGCGCGTATTTTGATAGCAGATTCAGCGGCACGTTCAGCGTGGTGCAGAGACCCGACGTCAGTAATGGCTATGGATCCTACAAGCTGCAAGGCACCTCTCAGGCTGTAATATCAACGTGCAAGAGTTACTATTTGATGAAGAAGGAGCATGGGCCGACAAGACGGGCCACGGGTTGGCATCTCTGTCCAGACTGGCGGTCTGGATAGAGACGCCAACCTATCGCTCGTTTTGCCGGCCCATCCTCTTCCTTCATCGAATGCCCACCACTGTTGCGCTTTAAACATCTCAAACCAGTATTTCACAATGCCTCACGTCACCTTCTCGCTTCAAGTTGCCTCGCGGTTTCTGTCACTCAGAAATGTATTTCAAGGCCTGGTTCATTGGGTCCTTGCTCTCAGAAACCTCCGGGCCATCTCCTCCAACCTTATTCCCGCTCTTTCCCCCCCTCCACCCATCCCGTCTCTCGACGCTCCGACAGCCTTTTCAGGTCTCCGGGATGAACTCGTTTTGCCTTGTGTCTATTCTGTCTCTGCCGGTTCTGCTGCCTCTGCCGTTTCTTCTGCCTCTGCCGTTTCTTCTGCCGCTGCCGTTTCTTCTACCTTTGCCGTCTCTGCCGCCTCTGCTATTTCTTCTGTCTCTGCCGTTTCTTCTGCCTCTGCCGTTTCTTCTGCCTCTGCCGTCTCTGCCACCTCTGCTATTTCTTCTGCCTCTGCCATTTCTGCTGCCTCTGCCGAATTAATTGCCAATGAAAGCCAATCTTCCTTTCTCTCATCGCCTATC
>Ga0307510_10005001_pt1 | contig 15699 bp, 8 predicted proteins | sample 12_EM_MG_FD_207224 | JGI IMG/M metagenome (GOLD analysis project Ga0307510, IMG submission 207224) | Populus trichocarpa ectomycorrhiza microbial communities from riparian zone in the Pacific Northwest, United States - 12_EM | ecosystem: Host-associated > Plants > Roots > Unclassified | place...
ACAAATGCCGCTCCCCCTCCACGAACTCGCGCACAACGACCCCACGAACAACATCGTGCGCCTGACGGAGAACGGCTTCGAATTCTTCCCCGCCCCAACACCTGTCGAAGTAAAGACCAGCCTCATCCCAACCCGCTCCCTCGAACCCGGCGAGCAGTACCGCTTCCACTTCGACATGACCAAGTGCATCGGCTGCCGCTCCTGCGAGGTCGCCTGCAACGAACAGAACAACACCCCGCCCGACCTGCGCTGGCGCCGCATCGGAGAGATCGAAGGCGGCACCTACCCCAACACCGAGCGCTTCTACCTCTCCATGGGCTGCAACCACTGCCTCTCCGCCGAGTGCATCAAGGGCTGCCCCGTCGACGCCTACACCAAAGACCCCGTCACCGGCATCGTCCTCCACTCCGCCGAAGCCTGCATCGGCTGCCAGTACTGCGTCTGGAACTGCCCCTACTCCGTCCCTCAGTTCAACCCCGAGCGCGGCGTCGTCGGCAAGTGCGACATGTGCCACGGACGCCTCACCGACGGCCTCGAGCCAGCCTGCGTCAACGCCTGCCCCGAGTCCGCCATCGAAATCGAAATCATGAATCAGCTCGAGTGGCGCAGCGACTACGCCACCGGCGACGCACCCGGCATGCCCAACGCCGGGGTCACCATCTCCACCACCCGCATCACTCTCCCCGAAGGCGCGCAAGCCACGCTCGAACGCGTCGACATCGAGACCCTCCGTCCCGAACACCCCCACTGGTCCCTCGTCTGGATGACCTCCCTCATCCAGCTCTCCGCCGGAACCCTCATCGCCGCGCTCCTCTCCCACCACGACGGCCCCATCGCCCTCACCCTCATCCTCGCCCTCACTGCCTTTACCCTCAACATCTCCGTCCTCCACCTCGGCCGCCCCGCCTACGCCTGGCGAGCCCTCAAAATGTGGCGCCGCTCCTGGCTCTCCCGCGAAGTCCTCCTCTTCGGCCTCTTCTTCGCCACCCTCACCACCCTTACCGCAGCCGCATGGCTCAACACCCTGCACATCATCTCTATCGCGGCCCCCATTCTGCTCGCGTTGAAAGTCCTTGCCCCCACCTTCGGCATCGCCGGAATCCTCGCCAGCGCCTACATCTACCTCGTCCCCGCGCGCCCCGCCTGGAACACCCCGCACACACCCATCGACTTCCTCCTCAGCTCCGCGGTCCTCGGCTCCGCTGCCGCACCGCTCCTCATCAACGCCACTGCCTCACTTACACACACACCAGCGGCAACCTTCCCTCTCTTGCCGCTCATCCTCTCCGCCGCTCTCTGGATGCTCAACCACATCGCCCGAGCCATCCGCCTCCATCACTCTGAAATCTATGAGCACCGCGCCGCTGCATCTCTGCTCAACACCGACAGCCTCCGCGGCACCTTCCTCGTAGGATTCGCATTCCTCGGCATCGCCGTCTTGCTCTCACTCGCCGGAATGCCGATGCTAGCCCTGCCCGCAGCCCTAGCCGGAGTTCTCTCCGCCCGCTACCTCTTCTTCGTCTCCGTCGTACCGCTCAACATGGCCCTCACCTTCGTCAGGTCGGTGCACGCATGAGCTCCCTTCTCACCCAATTCAAACGCTTAGTCGGCATAGACATCCGCGCCGACAAGTACACCTACTCGAAGGACGCGACCTTCGGCTACACCGCTACCTCCCGCGTCCCCGACAAGTGGGTGAAGACCACCTGCGGCTACTGCTCCGTCGGCTGCGGCATGCTCCTCGGCGTCAAAGACAACAAAGCCGTAGCCGTCCGCGGCAACCCCGACCACCCCGTCAACCGCGGCAAGCTCTGCCCCAAAGGCCTCTCCGAACACCACATCCTCGACTCCCCCGGCCGCGCCAAACAGCCTCTCCTGCGCAAGAACGGCGTCCTCACCCCCGTCTCCTGGGACGAAGCCCTCGACACCATGGTCGAGCGCCTCCGCGACATCCAATCCCGCCACGGCAACGACTCCCTCGGCGTCGTCGGCACCGGCCAGCTCCTCACCGAAGAGTTCTACACCCTCGGCAAACTCGTCCAGCTCGGCCTCCGCACCCGCAACCACGACGGCAACACCACCCTCTGCATGGCAAGTGCCGTATCTGGTTACAAATTGTCCTTCGGCTCCGACGGCCCACCCGGCTCCTACGCCGATATGGAGCAAGCCGACCTCATCCTGCTCATCGGCGCCAACATCGCCGACAACCACCCCATACTCTGCCACCGCGTCGATCGCGGCCCCGGCACCAAGCCACGCAAGCTCATCGTCGTCGACCCCCGCGTCACCAAGACCGCCATGATGGCCGACCTCCACCTCGCCATCAAGCCCCGCGGCGACATCGCCCTCATCAACGGCATCGCCCACATCCTCATCCGCGAAGGCCTCATCGACCGCGAATACATCGCCCTCCACACCAACGGCTTCGAAGAGTTCGCCGCCTACGTCGCCACCTTCACCCCCGCCCACGTAGCCTCTATCACCGGTCTCACCGAAGAGCAGATCACCGAAACCGCCCTCCTCTACGGTCGCGCCAAAGCCGCCTTCATCGGCTGGACCATGGGCGTCAACCACTCCACGCAAGGCGCCGTCACCGTCACCGCCATCAACAACCTCGCCCTCATCACCGGCAACATCGGCCGCACCGGAGCAGCCCCTTTCTCTATCACCGGTCAGTGCAACGCCATGGGCACCCGCGAGTCCGGCTTCACCTCCTCGCTTCCCGGCTACCGCAAGTTCGACAACCCGCAAGACCGCGAAGACCTGGCCCGCATCTGGAACATCCCCGTCGACCGCATCCCCACCACACGCGGCCTCGCCTACCCCGACATCATCGAAGCCGCCGTCCAGGGCCGCGTCAAAGCCCTCTGGTTCATCGCCACCAACCCCGCCGTCTCCTTCCCCAACTACAAGCTCCTAGAGCAGGCCCTTCAATCCGTGGAGTTCTTAGTCGTTCAAGACGGCTTCCACCCCACCCCCACCAGCGACTTCGCGCACCTCGTCCTCCCCGCCGCTATCTGGGGAGAAAAAGAGGGTACCTACACCAACTCCGAACGCCGCGTCTCCAAAGCCAACCCCGCCGTCCCACCTCCCGGCGAAGCCCGTCCCGACTTCAACATCTTCCTCGACCTCGCTAAAAAACTAGGCGTCAGCGAAGAGCTCTATCCCAACTGGCACACCCCCCACGACGCCTATCAGGAGTGGCAGCGTGTCTCCGCCGGCCGCCTCTGCGACTACTCGGACCTGTCCTGGAAAAAAGTAGACGACGCCAACGGCATCCAGTGGGGTGGCGAGTCCCTCTACCGCGACGGCATCTTCCCCACCCCCGACGGCCGCGCCAAACTCCACCTCGTCCCCTGCGACCCTTTCATCGAGCAGCCCGACGCCGAGTACGACTTCATCCTCAACACCGGCCGCACCGTCGAGCACTGGCACACCCGCACCAAAACCGCCGAGGTTGAACTCCTCAACGACATGGTCCCCAACGCCTGGCTCGAGATCAACCCCTACGACGCCACCCGCCTCGAGCTCAAACCCCACGACCGCGTCACCGTCCACAGCCGTCGCGGAGCCGTCGCCGATCTCGAGCTCCGCATCACCGGCATCGTCGCTCCCGGCCAGGTCTTCATGCCCTTCCACTTCGCCGAGACCAACTCCAACATCGTCACCCTCGGGGCCTTCGACCCCATCTCTCGCGAACCCAACTTCAAACAATGTGCCGTCCGCATCGAACGCACTCCCATGCGCGACCGCCGTCGAGCTTCTCCCCAAAGATCTGTTCCCCATCGACCTTAACGCCCCATAAACCCATCACCGCACTGCACCAAAAATCCCTTACGGAGCGACCCCAACCATGGCAAACATGAAAGCTTTCCTAAAATCGGGCCACCCCCCAACTCTCTTCGCGGCCTTCCTCTACTTCGACTTCTCCTTCGCCGTCTGGGTCCTCAACGGAGCCATGGGCCCCTTCATCTCCGAGCAGTTCCATCTCTCTCCAGCACAGATCGGCCTGATGGTCTCCGTCCCCACCCTCGCCGGAGCCTTCATGCGCTTCCCGCTCGGCATCCTCTCGCAGTACATCGGGAGAAAAAAGGCAGCCATCGTAGAGATGTCGGCCATCGTTATCGCCCTCATCTACGGCTTCCTCTTCGTCAAGTCCTACAACGACGTCCTCGCCATGGGAGTCCTGCTCGGCATCGCCGGAGCCAGCTTCGGGGTAGCACTCTCGCTAGGCTCCGGCTGGTTCCCCAAGCAATATAAAGGCCTCGCCATGGGCATCGCCGGAGCCGGTAACAGCGGCACTGCTCTAGCCGCTCTCTTCGCTCCGCGCCTGGCCATGCACTTCGGCTGGCAACACGTCTACGGCTTTGCCGCCGCGATGATGCTCCTGCCCCTCATCGTCATGATCGTCCTCGCCAAAGAACCACCGGACATCGAACACCAGACCCTCCGCCAGCACCTCTCCTGCCTCTTCGAGAGAGATGGCTGGATGTTCAATCTCATCTACATCATCACCTTCGGCGGCTTCCTCGGCCTCGCTACCTTTCTGCCGTCCTTCTACTACTCTCAGTTCCACGTCACCAAGGTGCAGGCCGGGAGCCTCACCGTCCTCGCAACATTAACTGGCTCCCTCACCCGTGTCCTCGGCGGCTGGTTCGCCGACCGCGTCGGAGGAATCACCACCCTGTCCGTGGTCTTCCTCATCGCGGTCGCCGGACTCTTCGGCCTCATGACTACCCCGCCCCTGCTCGCCACCACCCTGCTCTTTATGCTCTGCTTCGCCGCACTCGGCGCGGGCAACGGAGCCACCTTCCAACTCGTCCCCCTCCGCTGGCCCATCACCACCGCCGTAGCCGGCGGCATGATCGGCGAGATCGGAGCCCTCGGTGGCGGCATCCTGCCCAATCTCCTGGGCCAATCCAAACAACACACCGGCTCCTACCGCATGGGCTTCATCCTCTACGCCGCCCTCGCAATCGTCGTCCTACTCGTGATGCGCCTGGTAGCCCGCTCCTGGACCCGCACCTGGGTAGCCCCCGGAGGCCGCGCCCTCACCGCAGTCACCACCGCGACCTCCACCCCACAACCCGAACTCGGAGACCCCATCCCCACCGAAGCAACCGCCTAACAACGCACCCACATCGCTCGGCGACCCACCACAAATCCGGGCGTCCACCCCAAAAGCGGGTGCCCCACCCTTTTGCAGCTTCATCGCAATAGGGTGGGGTATCGTGCAAAGCACGACCGCACTCCTCAACCCAGACACAACAGCTAAACTCAACCCATGTCCACCGGCCTAAACCGCTACCAACAAACCGGCGACCTCCACTTCATCACCTTCAGTTGCACCCGCAAACGAAATATCCTGGGTAGCCCAGAAGCCCGTGACACCTTCCTGCAAATCCTCGAAGAGACTCGCATCAAACATAACTTCCACATCCTCGGCTATGTCGTCATGCCCAACCACGTCCACCTTCTACTAACAGAACCGGAGACCACCAAGCTATCCATCGCCATTCAGGTCCTGAAACAACGCTTCTCCCGCACCCGAACCGAAGACGACATATGGGAGCCTCGCTACTACGACTTCAACGTCCACACCGAACGAAAGCGAGTTGAAAAGCTTCGGTACATCCACCGCAACCCAGTCACGCGCAACCTCGTACCCGAACCCCAACTCTGGCCCTGGAGCAGCTACCGCGCCTACGCCCACAATGAACGCGGCCCCGTCCTAATCTCACTCCCCTAACCACCCATAGGCATATCCGCCCTCAGCCGCCCACGACCAAATTCACCCCCGGCGACAAAAGCGGGTGCCCCACCCTTTTGCAGTCTCACCGCAATAGGGTGGGGTATCGTGCGAAGCACGACCGTACTCCTCACCCTCACCCCAAACGTTCAAGGACATCGGAAGGGCATGCGTTCACGCATGCCAAAAACAAGCCGCGCCAAAACCGGGGTCCCCAGCGAACGGCACCATGTTCGTTGGGGGTGGAAAGGCGCACACCGCTCTGCCGAAGGCACGCTTCTCTGTTTTGGCCGTTGCCGTTGCTTGTTCTCTTCCGCACACCCTCCAAAAATCCTGTCAAGCCCCCCAAAACAACTTACAAGCAACCTACACACAGTAAACACAACCATCCAAAAGCTTTACTAAACAAAGAAAAACCCTAACCAAGTGGCACTTTAGTTATCCCCAATCCCATAAAATAGAACCAGAGTCAAAAAAAGCCCCCGCCAAAAGCAGGGGCTTTTCCATTTAACCCAAAGGAGATACAGCCGTAACTAAAGCCAGTTCAAGACTTTACCAGCAACCCAAACAGAATCAGGACTTTACAAATTAAACCTAATCGTTTGAAGACTTTACGGAGGCATAAATATACTTGACTAACCCATCCATTTGATCTAATCTTGGGTTAGTCAAGGTGAAGCCATGCAAGTAATTCCCACAACCCTAATCGAAGCAATCAGATACTTCTCAGATGAACAGACCTGTATCAATGCAGTTGCTATCCTGCGGTGGCAGGATGGAAGCCCAGTATGCCCCAAGTGCGACGCGGCCCAAGGAAAGCGTAACCACTACTGGCTAGCAGCCCAGAAGCGGTGGAAGTGCTACTCCTGCCGCAAGCAATTCAGCGTCAAGGTTGGAACCATTTTCGAGGATAGCCCCATTGGCTTGGACAAGTGGATGACGGCACTCTGGTTGCTCGTGAACTGCAAGAATGGTGTCTCCAGCTACGAAGTCTCCCGCGATCTGGGCATCACCCAAAAGAGTGCGTGGTTTGTCCTCCAGCGTCTTCGCCATATCCTAAAAGATGTCAATGTAGAGAAGATGGGCGGATCGGGTACGCCGGTGCAGATGGACGAATCGTTTCACGGTGGCAAGCCCAAGAACATGCACCGCAGCCATCGCCTCAAATTAAAGCTAGGCGAGAACGGCTATGCAGAAAAGACAGCTGTATTCGGGATGCTGGAGACAGGTACACGTCAGGTTCGGGCAATGGTGATCCCCAACGTCAAGCGCACCACATTACAGGCTGCAATCTTGGACAACGTAGGCTTTGGCAGCACGATTCACACTGACCAGTGGCCGGGATACGATGGCCTAAACGCAAAACAGTTCGTGCATGAAACGGTGAACCACATGACCGAATATGTAACCGCTGGTGGTGTGAATACTCAGGCTATTGAGAACTTTTGGTCGCTGCTGAAACGTGGATTGAATGGCACCTACGTCGCCGTAGAGCCTATGCACATGGACAAGTATTTGGATGAACAGATGTTCCGCTTCAATAACCGGATCGGGCACACAGATGGAAGCCGTTTCGTAAAAGCACTATCGCAAGTCGTGAATCGTCGCCTTACCTACGCCGAACTAACGGGTAAGGAGGCGATCCGGCTCGAAGCCTAAGCACGGCCCTTTGAGGGGTTATAGACGAATCGCGTATGAAGTGAAGGCTTCGTTGCTTTCGAAGCCTCAATTGCGGCGCGGGAGGAAGCCGCGTCTGCCGTAGCGATTTTAGCTAGCGCGGACTTGAAGGTGTCGCTATGCTGTGTAGCATCCTCTTTTTTCTTTTCCGGGCCTTCGCATCCGTGCTTCATTTAGATACCTCGCTTCTTTCGTAGCGACCGCTCTAAACGAATCGCAGCGACAACATAGATCACAAAGGCGACACCGGCGACACCGAGTGCCGCCAATAGGAACGTGCCCATGATAGTTGCCTCGTCCATTGATTCTGCTTCCTCCTGGCTGTGGTGGTCAAACATTATGTATATCGGTGGTGCCGTCTTGACGCTGGGCGCAGCGATGCACGTAAGGCACGAAAAACGACGTGTCGATGCTGGGATGAGTTCTAAGGTCTCTTTTGCAAGTGAGGCATCCGTGATAGCTGCGGCACTCGTAAGTCTTGCTGGTACAGCGGGGGCGATCTATTTTGGCGACCGCGTTAGCCACTACAAAGACGTTGATTTGGCTACTTATAAAACCGGCGCAGACATCAAGATTGCCCAAACCAACAAGGACGCTGCCAAGGCTATTTCCGATGCTGCAACCGCAAACCAGAAGGCTGAAGAAGCCAAGACGGAAAATCTCAAACTTGAAGGACAAGTAGGTCAGGATGCCGCTCGTGCTCGTACTGCTGAGGCCGCATTGGAGGCGAAGAATAAGGAGACTTCGGACTTTGCTCACTCCCTGCAACAACAGCAAGCTACGATGCAGCAACAAGCTGTAGTTTCCCCCCAGTTGACCTCTTACCAAATTCAAGCACTTGCTAATCTGGTAAGACCGTTCGCGGGGCAGGATGTCACTATCCACCAAACCTCCGACACGGTTGTAGCTAGGCTGGGTGCAACCATCAATGCGGCTCTTAATCGGGGAGGGGTTACGACTAAGGGTTACAGCACTGATATGGGTGCGCTCTATCAGGGAGTATCGGTCGCTGTCCACGACGCAAAGGCTGTCCCGGCGCTTGCCAATGCTTTGGTCATGGGTTTTCGTCAAGCCGGAATCGACGTCCACCCAGTTACCGCTCCCGATATGGTTCAAACTGGACAAGTCGGAATTTTCCTTGGCCCCAACTAGGTGCTTGGGTTATCTAAGTATGTTTACACCCGCGCAAAGTCTTCAAACGGTGTGATTTAAGTCTGGACCTCGAATCGGTCCGCTGGCTGTGTAGGTTAGCGGACCGATTTTTGGGAGGGGATCTTGTCAAGTTCCGGCGGTCGCGGAGTGGGAGGCGACTACGTCGTTTTGGGCTGTGTCAGTCTGATTTTGGGACGACAATATCCATGTTGGAATTACGGTAGAAGGCGCGTGGGGTGCCGGCAAAGAATAATTTATTTTTTCCACTGATAAAACGTAGTTTTCGTCAGTTATTAATCGATTCCCTTCATTTTCTTTGCAAATTCTCGTTTTGCCTATTTAAGGCTAGGGCATTTGCCTGTATTGGCTGCTGAAATGGTCTGCCTATAATCGCCAATCACCAACCTCTGTAACACCTCTTTCACAGAACAACAGCTGCAAAGCATCTTTTGCATTTCTCCCTACCAAGAACGTCGTGTCTCTATTTCAGGAGGTTTTCGATGCGTATTCGCTCATCCTTTTTTATGGTCCCCTTGTTGTTTGCGCTGATCTCTAGCTGTAGTTTTGGGCACGGTCAGTCTCTCGATACCAGCATTCTTGGGACAGCGACCGATAGCACGGGGGCGGTACTGCCTGGCGCTACGGTTACGGTCGCCTCTCCGGCTACCGGCATCAAGAAGACCACGGTTACAGGAAGCGAGGGTCAGTACGCGATTCGCTACCTTGCTCCAGGGACCTACGATGTCACGATTGCCGCAACTGGATTCGCGCCGCAGAGGCGGACGGGTCTGGTTCTACAGCTCAACCAGCAAGGCAAGATCGACTTCGCCTTGAGCGCAGGCGCGGCGCAGCAGACGGTGCAGGTGGAGGGCGGACAGACCTTGCTGCAGAGTGAAAACGCCGCGCTGGGCGCGGTGATCGACGCGGAGCGAACGCAGAACCTGCCACTGAATGGAAGGAAGTTCAACGATCTGGCGGTGCTGACGCCGGGCGTAAGTGTCTACAACCCGGACCTGCACTCCTCGAGCACGGACGGATCGGCGATTTCGTCGAATGGGGGACGGTCGACGTGGGGACAGATCAACGTGGATGGGATCACGATGGTGAACAACCGTCATGCGTATGTGAATCTGTTTCCATCGATCGACGCTATCGAGGAGTTCACTGTGCAGACCGGCAACTACTCGGCGGAGTATGGCGGGAGCGCGGGTTCGAATGTGAACATCCAACTGAAGTCGGGGACGAATGCGTTTCATGGAAGCGCATTTGAGTTCATCCGGAATGACGCCGTGGATGCCCGCAACTACTTTCGTCCGGCTCCGCTCTCGAAGAACGTGCTGAAGCAGAGCCAGTTTGGAGCGACGGTTGGCGGGCCGATTCTGAAGGACCGCACCTTCTTCTTCCTCAGCTATGAAGGACTCCGCTCGATCGAAGAGTTTCCTTCGACAGCGAACGTGCTAACAGCGGCACAGCGTAAGGGCGACTTCTCCGCATCGGAGACGCCGATCATCAACCCATTCACGAAGCAGCCTTATCCCAACAATCAGATTCCGGTGAACTCAGTTTCCGCGAACATCATCAACACGTACATGCCCTTGCCGAACAGCAACGGCAGCACGAACTATGCTGGCTCAAGCTCAGGCAGATTGAGCGTGAACCAGGGCATCGCGCGGCTTGACCATAAATTTGGTGAGAACGACCAGGTCTTCCTGCACTACATCTATGCCATTCGCGATTTTCCAGTGACGGATGTTAACCCTAACTTCCACTTCATCGGGAACTATCCGATTCACAATGTCGCGGCGCAGTATCTTCACATCTTTTCGCCGAAGCTGCTCAACGAGCTTCGCGCGGGCGCGAACCTCGAGCACGTAAAGCAACTGAGTACGCGCACGGGTACAAGCTTCACGGTGGAGTCGCTGGGGATCAACGGCTTCAAGGTTGGCGGGCCCAATGGTCGGCCACTGAATCCGAATGAAGAGGGCTTTCCGATCCTGAACATTGCAGGCTATCTGGGGATGGGAGACGATCTGGCGGCTTCGAACCTGGACTACAGCCGGACGTATCAACTCGCCGATAACCTGACATGGACCAAGGGCAAGCACACACTGATCTTCGGAACCGACATCCGCTATGTGCTGGACGATGCGACGACGAACAATACGCCCTTCGGAGAGCAGGACTTCACCGGCGATATTTCAGGCGATCCAGCGGCGGACTTTATTCTCGGCTATCCCCGCACGAGCTTGACGCCAGAGGGTGTCCCAATCACGAAGGCACGGCAGTGGCGCTCAGCTTTCTATGTGCAGGACAACTGGAGGCTGACCTCCAAGCTGACGATCAATGTTGGCCTTCGCTACGATCTGTTTGCGCCTCCGGTGGATGTGAACAACGTTACGCGCACGCTGGATTTCAGCACTGCGACGCCGACGTTCACACCCGCCCCGGGTCTGCGTTTGAACGACATCTGGAAGGTGACGCACAAGGACTTTGGCCCCAGGCTGGGATTTGCGTATAGCGCGACGCCATCGTTGGTGGTTCGTGGCGGATATGGGATCTTCTACTACGGTGGTCAGTTCGACAACATCAACATTCTGCAGTTGAACCCTCCGACGGCAGGCAGCCTTACGATCACCAACCCCAGCACCAACCCGGTGGCTACGATTCAGAACCCGGTGCCGGCTTCGTTGTACCCGAATCCTCCCTACTTCAATGCTGTGACGCTGCCGGCCGATCGTAAGCGTCCGGACCTCTATCTCCAGACGTATAACCTGACCGTTTCCAAGCAGTTTGGATCGAATGTTCTGGATGTGAGCTACGTGGGCGTCAATGGAAGTCACATCGATAGCAGCATCAAGAACTTCAACTCACCCGCTCCCGGCAATGTGAACGATCCTGTTCAGAGCAGGCGGCCCTACAACACCTTCGCGCGTATTCGCTATCAGGACTTCGATGGCGCGTCGAGCTACAACGGGTTGCAGGTCCACTTCGAGCATCGGTTAACCAAGCAGCTCAGCTTTACGGCGGCTTATACGCTGTCGCACGAGCTGGACAACCAGGCGTTCGATACCAATGGTGGCGGCTGCGGATGCCAGAACCCGCGCAATCCGCATGAGTGGGCAAGCGGCACCACCGACCAGCGACACAACCTGTCGATGGGCTATGTGTGGCGGCTTCCTACGTTTGCCAAGAGCGGCACGGTAGCCAAGCTGCTGGTGAATGGCTGGGCCCTGAACGGCCTGGTGCAGCTTGCCAGCGGCAATCCTTACGACATTCTGCAGAGCAGCGATGGGCAGAATACCGACAATCAGTGGGAGCGTCCTAACCGGGTTCCGGGTTCGAAGCTGACTGTCGCAAACCGGTCGATCGACAACTGGTTCAACACGGATGCGTTTACGTTGAGCACGGTGACCTTCGGTACGTCGACGCGGAACCCGCTGGTGTCGCCCGCGACCGATGTGGTCAATCTGGCAACGATGAAGAACTTCGCAATGCCATTCAACGAGTCGCACCAACTGCAGATCAGGTTCGAGGCCTTCAATGCGTTCAATACGCCGCAATGGTCCACGCCTGATGCCAATCTGGGAGATGGTGCATTCGGTCAGGTCACTTCGACACGATTGAATAACCGGGAGCTACAGTTGGCGGTCAAGTACCTGTTCTAAAAGCGGACGCCAAAAGGTATGCCAGTTTCGGCGGAATCGACTACTCCGAAACTGGCTGCTAAGCGGGTTTGGCAGAGGTGTGGCTTAGGCGTTGGATGAAGTCGAGGTAGACGAGGGCGGCGGGAGAGTAGCCGCTGGGGTCGGCCTGGGTGAAGTCTCCGGTGGCGGGGTCCATCTGTTGGCGGAACTCGGTGTGGCGGCTGATAGCTTCGACCCACTGCTGCATGAGGTGGTTGAGCTCGGTCTGTTTGCCGTAGTGGGTCATCCAGCGAGGGGTGCGGAGGGCGGTGAGGGCTTGGCTGGCTCCGCCCCAGGAGTTGCGGGGGATGGGCCGGACGAAGGTGGGGTCGTCCTGCGCGATGCTGGTGAGGGGGTAGGGTGCCCAGAAGGCTTTGGGGTTGTGGAGCTGGCGGGTCCAGATGGCTTCGAAGATGGCTTTGTCGCGCGGGTCGTAGCGCTTGAGGACGTGCTCGCCGAGGACTCGGCTGATGACGTCGGAGCGGACGCGGACGAATTTGTTTTGGGCGTCGAGGTCGTAGAAGGCGGCGTCTTCGGGGCTGTAGAGCCTGGTGATGATGAGGTTGCGAATCTTTTCGGCGTCGTCGTGCCAGCGGGCGGCTTCGTCGCCTTTGCCGAGGGCGGTGGCCATGTGGCTCAGGGCGATGCGGGCTCCGTAGGTGGTGGCGGAGAGGTCGGGGCAGAGGCGTGGCATGTTGGCGATGGGCGGGCACTTGCGGGCGTCGGCGTCGGGGCAGCGGTTGGGGATGCCGGCCCAGCGGGGGCTATTGTCGTGGCCGGTGTCGTAGGTGCAGAAGCCTTCGGTGAGGCCGGTCTTGCGGGTGTCGCGGTAGTCGCGGAGCCACTGGTCCCAGCGCGAGCATGCAGTGTAGGCGGTGACGAGGAGCTCGTCGTCCTGGGTGATCTGGAAGAGGTCCCAGGCGGTGGCGGCGATGGGGACGACCATCTGGATCTGGCCGTAGCCTGCGGTGGTTCCAACGGCGTCGGCGAGTTTGATGGAGGCGGGGAGTTGGCCGTCTGGTTTTTGCTGCGCGAAGAAGGCCATGTGGTTGTTGCGGGCCACGCGGAGGGGTGAGAGTTCTTCGGTTTGGGGAGTGACGTACTGGTTGAGGGTGGCGTAGACGAGGCCTTCCTGGGGAGCGCACTCCATCCAGATTCCGGGGTAGACGGCTCCTTCGACTAAGACGGGCTGGGGGGAGCGCGGCATGGAGTGGAGGTTGCCGGCGAGGGCTACGAGGGCGGCGTCCCAGGTTCGACGCCAGCGGGGATCTTGGGTTGGGAAGTGCGGGGTTGGAGTGGTGGAGGGAACAGCAGATTCCTTCGCTTCGCTGCGGAATGACAAACCAAGAGAGCCCAAAGCTTCAGCAGACGATGGTGAGGCGAGCGCGGGCAGGAGAGTGGAAGCTCCGGCCATGGAGGCCAGTTTTAAGAATTTTCGGCGGGGATGGGTAGGCATGGGAAGCTCTTCCGGAGCTGCTGCTTTGGCTGTTATCAACGAGCACAAGTTTAGAGCAAAATCATGGTGGGTGTACCCGAGCTGGCGAGACCTCGTTGTTCGAGCGATCTACATCCCACCCATCGCGATGAGACCGCGATGAATGGGGCACCCGAGCTTTGGGTACAGCAACTGAGACCGTTGCTTCGATGCTTCTGTGTGGTTGGCGGTAGACTTGCGACAATGGCTAGTTTGATCGCGAAGAGGATTGAGAGGCTGCCGGTGCGGGCGGCGGGGGATGGTCTGTTGCCTGCGGAGGTGCCGGTGTTTCGGCGCAGGTTGATGCAGTGGTATCGGCTGAATGCGCGGAAGCTGCCTTGGCGGGGGGTGAGCGATCCATACCGGACGTGGGTTTCGGAGATCATGCTGCAGCAGACGCGGGTGGCGGCAGTGATTGAGCACTACCACGATTTTTTGTGGAAGTTTCCGACGATCGTGGCGCTGGCTCTGGCTCCGGAGGCGGAGGTCCTGGCAGCGTGGTCTGGGCTGGGGTACTACCGGCGGGCGAGGATGCTGCATAAAGCGGCGCAGTTCATCACGAAGGAGATGGGTGGAGTGCTGCCGACGGATGCGGTGGGGTTGCGGACGTTGCCGGGGGTGGGGGACTATACGAGCGCGGCGATTGCGAGCATCTCGTTTGGCGAGAGTGTGGCCGTGGTGGATGGGAATGTGGAGCGGGTGCTGCTGCGCATTACCGGCCGGGCGCAGGTGGCGACGGCAGCGGCGAAGACGTTTGTGCAGGGGCAGGCTTCGGCGTTGGTTCCGAAGAAGAAGCTAGAAGACGGCATGAATGCGGCGGGAGACCACAACCAGGCGATGATGGAGCTGGGCGCGACGGTGTGTTTGCCGAAGGGGCCGCTGTGTCTGGAGTGTCCGGTGTATGGGTTGTGCCTGACGCGAGGGGAGCATGTGACCTCCGCGCGGGTGGCGCAACGGAGCCTGCCGGCGGCGTTTCTGCTGCATCTGCGCAAGCAGGGGACGGTGACGGAGGTGCTGCTGTATCGCAGGCCGGCGGATGAGAGTCTGATGCCGGGGATGCTGGAGCTGCCGCCGCTGCCGCAGGAGGCGGTGGCGACGCGTGAGCCGCTGTTGCGGGTGAGGCACTCGATTACGAATACGAACTATTATGTGCAGGTGTTTGCGGCGCGCAGTGCGAGGGACAAGGCGCTGTTGCGGGTATTGCCGATCAACGACGAAGGATTGGAGTGGGTGAGGACGGGGCGCTTGGCGTCGCATCCACTGACGGGGTTGGCGCGGAAGGTGCTGCAGCGGCTGGATGTGATGGAGCTGCGCAAGGTGCAGATTGAGGGGATGGAATTGAAGGCTTCGCCTTTGCCTGTGCTGCCTGAGATGGAGCAGGATGAAGACGAGTATTGAGTACAGTTGAAGGTTGCTGATTGTTTGTTGCTGGCTGATTTTTTGAGGAGGGTTTTGTTATGAAGATGACTGCTGCGGTTTTGGGATTGGTGATTGGTTCGGCTGGGAGCCTGGTGGCTCAGGATGCAAACGCTGCTGCAACGTTGGCGACCCAGCAAGCGCAGCAGGCGCAACAACAGGCAGCGGCGCAACAACGGGCGGGTCTCACTGCGGGTTTGCAGCTACAGCAACAACAGCAGCAGGCGACCTCTAGTGCTGGCGCGGCAAGCAGAGGTGCGCGGGTTGGGATGACGCAGGCGCAGATACTGGGCGCGGCGGAGGCTTCTATCGATCCGGAGAAGATTCGCGCGCATGTGAAGTACCTTTCGGACGATCTGCTGGAGGGGCGTGGACCGGGGCTGCGGGGGGCGGAGATCGCCGCGCAGTATATTGCGACGCAGTTTGCGCTGTATGGGCTGAAGCCTGGCGGAGATAACGGAACATATTTGCAGCAGATTAATTTTGTGGGGATGAAGGCGATTCCGGCGAAGACGACGATGTCGTTGCTGCCAAAGCATGCGGCGGGG
>Ga0307510_10005002_pt1 | contig 15697 bp, 16 predicted proteins | sample 12_EM_MG_FD_207224 | JGI IMG/M metagenome (GOLD analysis project Ga0307510, IMG submission 207224) | Populus trichocarpa ectomycorrhiza microbial communities from riparian zone in the Pacific Northwest, United States - 12_EM | ecosystem: Host-associated > Plants > Roots > Unclassified | place...
AACATTTTTTTTTTTTTTTTTTTTTTTTTTTTTTTTTTTTTGAATTCGAAGTTTATACTCCACAGCAAGAGGCTACAAGAGTCGCTAACTAGCTAACTACTACTCTGTATGTGTGCTCATAAGGTATCAGGCCACACACGGTGCCCATATCCCTAACCCAACTCTTACTCTTGTCTGGATGCCTATGTGACTGTCCTTTCAGTACGCGGGTCTGGCAAGGCCAGGGGCAGCGGGATTCCAACTCAAACTACAAGGAGCGTGAGTATCAGGGCAAAGCAGTGGCCGACAGAGATGCTAAAAAGAGGGGAGTGGAATGCAAGAAGACAGTGTCGCTAGGTCGCAGAAAAGGAGAGTGGAAAAGGTGGATAATGGACTGTCAAGCTGGTCGGGGGATACTATAATAGAATGGATGCACAGGGGAGGGGGGACCCAGAAAAAAGGAAGGCGGTGCTGGTTGTGAGTGCAGCGGCTACCCAACCCACAGGGTGTGATATATAGATGGGAAAGACGGGTGAGGGTGGGAATCATCAGACACCACAGCCAAAAAACGGATTACCGATCAGGCGACCGAGTTGGCGCATTGTGGGGCCCAATTCCCTTGGAGGAAGATGGAGGGCGGCATCTTCGGCAAGCGCGAGCTCCTCAGCTGTGTCTATCCTAGCGCAAACACAAAGGTCGTGGAGGGCCGCCTAATAGGCAACAAGACTGGGCTGAGTCCACCGTTGGCCAGGCTCCAAGGAGGGGACAAGGATGGCGCAAGCATCAGCGGGGGAGTTGTAAGAGGGGGAGTGGGGATCCAGAGGGCGTTTCCTCCCAGAAGAGCTACCAGTGCTCTTGCGTGCTAAGGCCTTCGATCGTTTGGAATCCGAAGTCCCAGAGGAAGCCAAGAGGGATGGAGATAAAGGGGCAAGGGGCTCAGGTGAAAGGGGAGGATAAACTATGGGGGGGGTCCGACGGCGGACGCTGCAAAGTCCAGGGCATGAGGCATGGGCGTAGGCAAAAGGGGGGACAGATCGGAGGGGGGAGGCAATGGAGAATCCACGGCCATCAAAGAAGACAGCAATGTGACGGTCGGCATGGGGTCCAGGGCGCTGGGCCTCAAGGCTTGAACCAGCCCACCTGAAGGGGCCGGAAGACGAGAGGGAGCGGGGGTGGATGTGCGACGGCGACAGCGTAGGGCCAAAGCTTTTGTAAACTGGCCCAGGGACGAGTCTGGGGAGTTGACGACCTCCAGAATGAAAGAAAATATAACCCGCTTGACCAGGGTCAAGGGGTAAGAGGGTGGTGCAAGCACGAGAGCCTGCTTGACCAAGTGGGAGTACGACTGGGGAGAGAACTTGACCTAGGAGACTTCGTTACCCTCGCCAGCCTTTTGGGCAAAGAGGGCAAGAGAAAGGATGTGGGCGCGGTTGATGAACCAGTGCGCACAGAAAATGTTGAGGACGTCAAAAATGCTGTAGACATCAGCAGCGGCCAAGGAAGGTGTCTGGGCGATGCTAGGTCAAGCCCGGCCCTGAGCGTGGTCGCTTACGGGGGTACAAGACGGGAGAGCAGAGGGGGCAGGGAGGAAAGTCACTTGCAACATACTAGATGGTGGTGGTAAGAGGTTAAGAAGTTGCCAACAGGTAGTTTAGAAGTTAGTAGCAGTATTTTATTGGTACCCAATAACCTGGTAGTAGTATTCTACAGGTAGTTTAGAAGTTAGTAGTACTATTCTACTGGTAGTCAATAACCTAGTGGTAGTATTCTACAGGTAGTTTAGAAGTTAGTAGTAGTATTCTACTGATAGTCAATAACCTAGTAGTAGTATTTCACAGGTAGTTCAGAAGTTAGTAGTAGTATTTCACAGGTAGTTCAGAAGTTAGTAGTACAATTCTACTGGTAGTCAATAACCAAGTAGTACCATTTCACAGGTAGTTCAGAAGTTAGTGGTAGCATTCTACTGGTAGTCAATAATCTAGTAGTAGTATTCTACAGGTAGTTTAGAAGTTAGTAGTACTATTCTACTGGTAGTCAATAACCTAGTGGTAGTATTCTACAGGTAGTTTAGAAGTTAGTAGTATTATTCTACTGGTAGTCAATAACCTAGTAGCAGTATTCTACAGGTAGTTTAGAAGTTAGTAGTAGTATTCTACTGTTAGTCAATAACCTAGTAGTACTATTTTACAGGTAGTTCAGAAGTTGGTAGTAGTATTCTACTGCTAGTCAATAACATAGTAGTAGTGTTCTACAGGTAGTTTAGAAGTTAGTAGTACTATTCTACTGGTAGTCAATAACCTAGTGGTAGCATTGTACTGGTAGTCAATAACCTAGTAGTAGTATTCTACAGGTGGTTTAGAAGTTAGTAGTACTATTCTACTGGTAGTTAATAATCTAGTAGTACTATTTTACAGGTAGTTCAGAAGTTAGTAGTACTATTGTACTGGTAGTCAATAACCTAGTAGTAGTATTCTTTAGGTTGTCAACAACTTAGTTGTACTGTGCTACAGGTAGCTTAGAAGTTAGTAGTACTATTCTACTGATAGTTAACAACCTAGTAATACTATTTGACAGGTAGTATATAAATTAGTAGAACTGCCTATACATACCTGCTTATGTAAGTGTTAGTACTATTTTTACAGTAATGCATTTCTTACAGCCCTGCTGAGCTTAAGTCCATTTTTTTTTCTCAACCTTGCTGTAACTCAGTATATAAAATTGGCAACATCAACTAAGCACTGACCCAAGCTACATGCCCTGTTTGGGATTATATCCATCCGAGGTGCAGAAATCAGATGACTCAGATGTGATGGAGAGCCAGAGAGAAATGTGCCCTTACAAATAGCATTCATGAAGGTGTCATCATAAAGTTGTTCTGTACAAACAGTATCCAGCCCACACCCTGTTTGCCCATTCGCTACACCATCACATTGAGCGTCCTGTCTTTGTCCAAGTTGACAAAAACAGCTGCCCAAGCATCCCTAATTCCAGTGAGCATGTGCAGCCCTCTGTGACCAGAAGGAGGTCTGAGAAGCTGCCAAGGTTGGCTTCTCCTGTGGGCAGGAGGGTAGGCTGTGGAGGTGAGAACAACTTGTCAAGGACATGGAGCCTTGCATCACCCTGCAGAAGATTGGGTATCAGAACGCTTACATAGTTCTTATATTCTAACTGGTCATAAAGTTAGAAGGGTCTTAAAGGGTAATACAGAACATACTGGGCCTGAAAAAGCAAAGGAAATGTTCAGACCTGCAATGCATACCATAGCAGGGCTCTGTGCCCTGGAGCCCATTACCTTAATGTTTGATTCCCATCGCAGATCATGGTTGATGTAGACACCAAGATATCTGACTGTGTAGGAAGGTACAATAGAATAGGTGCTATGAACCAGGTCCCAAAGCCCTAGTTTGTTGAAGTTTGTTGAAGGGTGTGCCAATATATTTGGCGGTGGGTTGAGGTGGTGCAGACACCATAAATTTAGTCTTGTCTGAAATGCTCAAATGCCCATTTAGAGGTGTCAGGTGTGAGGCAGAGGAAGCCAGCCTGGATCTCTTGATGCAGAAGAGTTTTTGTGATATCAAGAGGGGTGGAATCGTTGTTAGGGATGTCAAAGGATCGGCATCAACCTGGGTCATCTCTGTCAGAGGGGCCATGGGCTGCTTGGGTACAATATCCTGCACCATGGCAGAGATGTATGAAACGGTAGGGGAGACAGCATGCAGCGGGATGTTGCTGGCGGCTGGCCTCTCTGACTCCAAGAGTTCCTCTTGGGAGAGTGTATCAGGAGTGGGCAGGGTTGGAGAGGTATGGGTTTGGAAGCATATCCTGGCCACCTTCAAACTTGTAGATGATGCAGAAGCAGCTGTGATAGGTGTAGTTCCCATGGCCTCTGCTGGGGAGGTCATCAGCTGTGCCACCTCTGAAGAAGTGGGGTGTCCATAATGCCCTGCATCATGGGAAGGGTTCTGAGGGCAGGTGGAGGGCACTGAAATACTTACCCCCACTCTCTGGCCCTGCACATTCTTGTTTGAGGGAAGTTCTTGATCAATGCAGTCCAAGCGCAATGTGATGTTATGTATGGCATCAGCAATGCTGTGGGGAAAACTGCTGTGATGGTGTCCATCATGGCGAAGACAGAGGTCGCACTGGAATTAGATGGGCCTGGGGAGCAAGAAGTGGGTGTAAGTGTGGGACAGAACAGCATGTCCGCCTTGGGGGGGGGGAGGTAGGAGGTGGTTAGTGCGCAAGCCAGGAGCTCTACTACATGATGGCCAATGGGACAAGATGGCATTGGCAAGTTAGCAGGGAACACCAGAGCCAAAAAAAAAAAAAAAAGAAAGGGAACATACCACAGACTATGCACAGGAAGTGGCTGAGAGGTCAATGATCACCTTGTGATGGGGTGAGATGCTAAGAGGGGAGGGACATCTGGTGCTGGCAATGGATGGCAGAAAACCTTTGGCTGACACTGCACAGTTGAGCGTCGACACTTATACATAGCTTACACAGTCAAGTGTCAACCATCTGCACTGGCCCACATGGACTGTTGACTGTCAGACTGTCTGCACCCTGATTGTGGACTGTTGGGACTACACTATGTGCTTAGATGGCACAACACTAGCCATGTAGTCTCAAAAACTAGTTAATGCCCACTAGCTCAAAATAATGCTTATAGTCAATGCTGCCCAGCTAATGTCATGAAGTACATGTATCGCTCTGCACATTCCTGTGCACTTTGTTGGGCACCTTGAAAAAAATTCTATTTTTCTTCTATAATCAAGCCTGCCTTCATTGTCTCAGCTTGCGACACCCAACCTATTCCAGTTGTCAACTTTGCACTGACCTGGGATGGGAAGAAGTTTATACAGGGTCAATTCAATTGTTTAAGCCAAGAAGCTAATGTAGTATTTACTGAATCAAGTGCCTCTCCCATAGATGGTCAAGCCGCTTGCTTGAAAGTCTCAGGGTGATATTAAGTTCATGATGTGTGATAGGATGGTCACTTCCACCAGCCAATATAACACAGAACTGTGGCATGTCACACAAAATATCCTTGACAATCTGGATCAAATTTTGATGCAACTTTTGTGCCTCTGTCTGCTCCATGTGTTTGCAGAGGATATCTGTCTTAAAAAATATACTGTAAAGATATGTAAGGCAGAAGATGGATGGAGAACAAATGTGGTGTGTTGCCTTTCTGAATTCCAACAAAGCACCAATTGCTAAGTCATGCAAAAACTTCTGTAATGACTTTTTGCAACAATTGCAAAGGCCAACACATAATTCCTCAAGTTTTTCTTTTCGATATTTGGTTGTGCTGACTTGCCACTTCATGCAAGAAATGAAGTGAATAACATCAGACAGAACTTGAAAGCGAACTGTGCACCTCATTGGTATCCTTGGCAACTGATGTTAATCGACTGTCCTTCTATAAGTTGAGTGCCCTCTCCACATTTAAGTATCTGCTAACTGCTCTAGGAGTGGCATGTTCTTGGGGCACAACTCCCATGTATTCAGAACCTGCATCTGTGGCTTCATGTCGATCACTGGCAACTGCTGGGTTCACTGGTAATCCATTGGGTGAAGCGCTTTCAAGAAAGGTGGTGTCAGGCTGTTTAAAACATGATTGAGATGTCCACATTATGGTACTCTAGCCACTGACATACTTCTGTCGGTTGTTGAGGATCCATTGGATGTCCCAAAGATAGGTGTGCTGTATTTTGATGTTGCAGTTCTTGTGTTTCTATGATAGCCTCCTGGCTAGTGTTCGAATTCCCTATGGCCTTACCATGAAATCAGTGAGCATGCAAGATTGCATAATCTCTTTGCTTTGCTATGTACCATGACTGGTAGTTGAGGCTTATGCACTCATGAGCCCCTACATCTCTTTGAATTAGAGGAGCATGCTAATCATCATCCATGTTGGTCATGGTCTGGTCACCCAATTTTCGCTGTGGGTCAGGGTCCTCAGGGTCTCCAAGCACATTGATGAACTTGTACTTGTCAATCTTGCCAGTGATAGCAGCAGCATGAGTTAGAAAGTCAGGGAATATGCCTTGTTGATATACCTCTGACTATTGTCCAGGGTGTTCAATATCTCAAGGTGCTGACTCCAGAAAGTTCACATCAATGTCCATACCTGTGTGCAAGTGTTTCAAAGGGAGAATGGCAGAGGGTCAAATAGAAGGCTAGGAATGAGGGCCTCAAAATTGTCAAAGGCAGCCTGGCCCTTGCATGTGGATAGACAGAGCATGCCACTGTCCAAGTCCAAGTTTGGTGGAGCATAGACTGTGGTACCCTCTCATCAAAATGCAGTATGCTGGTGTGGTGGTGAGGAATTTATACATATCATCACAGAGTTCACAGAGGGCAAAGATGGCTCTAGGTTTCAGACATTTTCCACACTGGCAGGCAGCAAGTTGGACACTGGAAGACAGATGGTGAGGAACAGCAGTGAAATTGGCAAACAGTAGTATGTGCAGATTGGCAATGGCGCACATGTATATGTAGCCTGAATCTGGAGCCTCTGTGCTGGAACACTTGTAGATTGGTTCACAGTAGATGCTGCACTAGGACTCAGAGGAGATTCTATATACTTCAGATGCTTGTCACATGTATGATGGTGCCTGTATTCTTGGACTCTAACCCTTTTTCCTTGAAGCAAAACTCCTCTTTCGTTGATTGTATGCTTCTTGGCACAGCCATGACTGGTGCAGATATGTTGTGAGGTGGGCATGACTACTGTCTGTAAGGTGGGCTGCAGTGTCACTCATGGAAGCTTCTCCCTTCTCATTTGCTCCCAGCCTCAGTCAACCCAATCTCATATGCAACATGACCTCCTCTCGTCTCCTTGCATAGCAATGGCATTCATTCAGGTACTGATGTCCTTGATTCTCCATTGTTCCCCATTTATGGCAACTGTACAACTGATTTTGATATACTGTATGTCTTCTCCTTAGTTCTCAGATTTTCTACCCATCCCCCCTCACATGTACCCTTTCCACACTTGGGCAGAATACAAAATAATGATTTTAAAATAAAATAAAACTTATTGAGGATTGTCAGAAGGTCTGCTGTTGACTGTCAGACAGTCAATGGTCTGCAGATGCTATAGGATACTGTAGACAGTTGACAATGGACGGTAGATGGTCCGCTTGGGCCAGTACAGATGATTAACAATTGATCATCAATCAACATTCAATGTTCAACACTTGGCTGTGTGACTGTCAACACTAAACTGTGTTTGTCAACAAAGACTTGACCATAATGAAGGGAAAAGGGTTGTCAGTTAATGCATATGTAGTGTCCAGTGTCCAGTGCCAACAGTGGACAGTCGACTGTCTGCTTGGGCCAGTACAGGTCAATGCTTAACTGTGAGTTCCAATGCTCAACTGTCATGGTGGGACTATCTGGCTGGGCCAGACACCTGTGCGACTCAGTGTATGTGTAGTTATGCAACACTCACGCAAAATACAAAATAATTACTTTAAAATATATTGATGGAATGTCAGATGCAATGGTTGAGTGCAGATAGACCAACAGTCAACTTGACATGATAATCTGGGCACAGACGGTCTGACAGTTGACAGTGGATGGTGGACAGTGGACAGTGGACAGTCCACTTGGCCCAGTGCAGATGGAGATGGTCACAGTTGACAGTTGCCTGTGAGCATTCTTGTTGAGATCAGATAAGCAAGTCAGGAGCAAGGCTCCACACCATGATATACGCATGCTGCTACCACATGAGTACTCTACAACTATGTGTACCTTGAGTCACACAGGCATCTGGCCAAGCCTGACAGTTGCACAGTCCATTTGTCTACACTGGCCCAAGCAGCCACTGGCATTATCCATCTTGACTGTCCACTGTTGAGTGTCAACAGTCACACAGTTTATCATTGACAGTCACACAAATTGTCCTTCATTATCATTGACAACTGTGGCAGTGGCAACAGCAGTGGCAGTGGCAGTGGCAGCAACAGCAGCAGAATGATAGTAGCCCATAGTCTTACTAGTGACTTGTAGTCACTGAGTAGTATAGCATCAGCAGCATATATATTATCCTAGTAGTGCTACATCGAGCAGCACTCCCCAAGGCACACATTAATGAATCCTAAAACAAAAACAACAAAGGAGGCAGAGATGGCAGTAACTTGAACAGTGGCAGCAGCACAGAATTCACGATCAAGAGAAAAGTGGCAAGGGAATGCCATGCATCAACTACTATCAACCAAACATGTCTATGTAGAAACTGAAAGAGTCAACATATTCCTAAATGAAACTTCCATTATCAACTTCTTCACCTTCAAAGGGGTGATCACAGACTTTCTGCCACTGGTTGCAGCCCAGGTGTTCATTGTAACTAGGCATCCAGACTGCCATATGTTCACTGTTCATATGACCTTTGAACACTTTTGTCCAGATCTGAAATTCTGTGAGGGAAGGGGGGGGGAAGACAAGCCATTTTCGAACCACACTATCCTCTTGCTGGTGTTGGTGAAGCAAAACCTCATCCTCCCATCCCAGCCCATCCTTGCTCTCTGTCTCCTCATGAGTGATAGAACATGAAGTTCATATCAATAGTCGTTCTATGCACTGAAAAGACAGAAAACTGCCCTACCATGTATATGCATCATCCTACAGGGGTTTCGTGTCCTGTCTGTATATTCTCATTAGAATCATATGTGTTACAGCTCAAAACCCAATGAATGTACACTGTCTAAGAACTCGCTCTTGACCAGCCTCAAAGTTTTGAGCAGAGATGTGGCTGTTGAAATAGCTTGGAGAAAATTGGGGGCTGTGTGATCAAAGTCAAGATGAAGGTAATAAAGATGAGATGATGTTGGAATACAGTGGAAATTGAAAAGGTCCTACAGAGGGAATGTGGAATCTTGCGCAGTATGCTAAATGACTTGGAGGTTATACAATGGGCTAGCTGGCATGACTACAGAAAGGAGAGGCTGGACACAGCCCTTGGGACAAATAAGTTGCTCTATATGCGGTAAATGGCAGCTGGTGAGAGGGCAAGCAATGAATGTAGTGGCAGTAGCCGCATTGCAAGCATCCAATACCAGGTTTGTGATGGTAGGATGTCTTGCTAGGAAGGATATGATGACAGCATGGGGAATATTCATTTCAAATATGTTGAGATTTGTGAATATAAGCCCCTGAAGCGCATGCAGTGTGGGCTTGAAGGAGAGTTGAAGTCTCAAGGTAGTGAGGTTCATCATATGATACCCAAGGAGGCACTGGACAATCATGAAAGTGGACAGTTTGCCACCCCATCCAATCACTTCAACCATATCGATTGTCGCTACAGTATTGCTTTCACACTTCACCAAGCAATAGCAGCCTTGAGTGTTCCAAATAGACCCTATCATCGCTATGCCCTATTCATAGATGCTAAGCCACAGTCACAAGTGGTATACTGGTTCACTTATGTGTTTGATCTTGAATGTGGAGACATGGTGGGTCATTGTCTCAAAGGGTGGGGTGTGGTAAGGCTGCCAAGGGATCGAGCTTTTGAGGAGGGTTATCGTCAAAGGGTGGCTCTTTGAATCCCAATCCTGTCTAAGCAATTTGCCTTCATTGGCAATATCACCTGGACTAAGGAAAATTAGAAAGACAAAGGCATATGTGTTCATGCTGTCAATACTGTGCCCACTGGGGCCAGGACAGAGTCACAAGAGGACAAACCAGGGAAGTTGGGGATATGCAAGCAAAGTGGGAAATGGTGATATCAACAGGCATGCTGCAAGGGATTTCAAGAAATCAAGGCAGTTATATTCTGTGGCCATTTTGAAGTAGCTGGGGTGAGTTTACATGGACCAAGGTATCTATGAGCATCTTAGGCAAAATGACACATGATGCATGATCAATTGTCTACCAGATGTGAGAGTTAAGAATATCAAGAGTGTTGGAAGGTGGCTTGGCCCTCCTGGTCCAGATAAGGCCGTAGCAAGAAAGAAGATATCTTCCCATGGAGGATGAAGGCCTGGGAGTGAGTGATATGGCAATGATATACCTTGCAAGACAATTGAGAGAACAGGAGACACAATGGCAGCATGTGGCAGCACTGGCAATGGGCCTGGTTCAAGTTGATACATAAGGAATGAAATTCTAATTAATGAAAGGTTGTCTTGCTGCTGCTACTATGTCACTGTGGTTGTCTTACAGACTCTTGCCTTACTACAATATCAACATTTTGAGTACACCCCCACTTGCTGTTGAATGTTGAATGCTTGAGCTCTCCTCTGTGGTGTTTTGCACTTGTGTTGGACCTTGCCCAATGCTTACCTTGTCCTCTGTGGCGTTTCTCATGTGCTAAGCCGCCCTACATAAGAGCCAAAAACTTCAGGCATTGTGGCAGCTGTGGCACTCCCAGCTGCACAGATTTACTTGCAGTTGGAATATTGTGTATTCTGCTCTTAAATTGTATCTTCAACTGACTTTGAAGAGGCCATCTAGTACAGGTGCTGCTATTTCTTATACCTGAATCAGTGAATCAGCCTGATCATTAGCCAGGGACTCTGGCATAGGCTCAAACACCAAACATCTACAGTCAAACATTCCAAGTCCGACCTGATGATAATCTACATTTATTGTATGCATTACCTCTCTCCATCAGGCCCAGGCCTTACCCCTCTTCCTCCAGATCTTTACTTCCATACCTGCTGTCAAGATCTTTCACCTGGTGCCTTGTACAAGTTGTGCCCTGTACAGTACTTGCATGGCCCAGCCTATTGTCCTAATGACCTTCGATCTCGATGACATAAGCAACTACAAGAACCACTCCAAATTTTCCTGTACTCCCCAATGCAGCAATAAAGACAGCAATACCGCCTACAATGACAACAATGACAAGTCAATGTAGTCAACAACTGCAATGGCCCTTCTGTACTGTACACTAGCACAGAATTTAATTAAAAAATTAAAAAAAAATTTGATGGGATGGATTGTCAGACAGCTTGCTAACTGTCAGATGGTTGACAATCCAGGTGCAGACAGTCCAACGGTCAACAGTCAATGGTTGACCGGTCCACTTCAGCCAGTGCAGATAGATCATAGATGGTTGATGCTTGCCTGTGTGAGCATGAGTGTCAACACAAGTTGCTGATCCAGCACCATATGGCACCATGTCACGATTTTGTTGACAAGAACAGTACTTTATTCATAATTTACAGTAATAAATACAAAAGGTGTAAAACTGTCTGTCTAACTGTTCTCAACACTCAGTGGCCCACCAGTGCAGATGGAGATGGTCAGGTCAATGCTTGCCTGTGAGCATTCTTGTTGAGATCGGATAAGCAAGTTGGGAGCAAGGCTCCACACATATGCACGCTGCTACTGTGCAAGTACTCCACAACTATGCGTACCTTGAGTCACACAGGATTCTGGCCAAGCCTGACAGTTGCACAGTCTATTTGCCTACTAACCCTCTTGGTCTTGCTGGTAGCCTGGCATGGCTGTGAACACCAACATGGATGCAAGGGAAGTTGGACCCTCAGGCATTAGCACACACCAGCAAGGGGAAGCACTGCAGATCCTGAGCACTGCACTTGCCATGGCTAAAGGCACCACCTGTGTTGAATCTGCTAGCAAGGCTGAGAAAGCCATTGCTGAAAAATCCAAGACATTGGAGCCTGGGGCATATGGTAAGGCATGCAGGTGTGAAATGCCACTGCAAAGCAGGGCCTGGCATGGAGTCGAGACATCACTGCAAGAGGACAAGCAAGAGGGATACATCAGGACATGGGGAAAAAGCAATCAAGTAAGGGGCACTTACCTCTGGAGACCGCAGAGGGATGGGTACATCAGAATCTGGGATGAAAGTGGCCAGGTAAGGGCCACTCACCCTTTGGAGACCACAGAGGAAAGGTCATGGGAATGGAAGTGATCTCATCCTTACTGCTTGTTTGGTGGGGGGGTTGTCGCCTATGTCAAGGACATCAAGCACAGCAAGCCAGAATGGTGAGGGAGATGAGGGCTCATGTGGGCAGATGGTGAGGGAGGGATCCCATGCAGTGATGTTACCAAAGAGGAACAATGTGACCCCAAGCAAAGCATGCAACTTAGTGGGTAATTCGCTGCGATGATGAGCATGGTTTCTATGCCTGCAGAATATCAGATAAATCTGGACACGAAGACAGAAAGAGGGAGGATGCACAAAAACAAGTCATTTGCAGTGAGTGTGCATATGTGTCCATTATCTATGGCAATTTTCATCTGTACTGTATAATATGCTGAGGATGTGTATTGGTCAAACAGGTGGGGGGCACATGAGCGTCTATCTCATTTACACTGGATCTATATGGCATGATCACAGCAGTTTAGCAACCCACAACAAAACTGTGGAAATATCTTGGGAAATATTACCACATATCCACAATGTGATCCAAGGCCATAAAACAAAGAAGAAAAATAAAAAGAAAAGCCTTTAACTTGTTCAAATGTAGAATCCTTTTTCTTTGGACTCTTAGAGCAGCAGAGATTGTGAGCATTGATAATTTCTTGTTTGTATGCGTTCTCAGTTTGATTGGGCAGGGCTTGCAAGTAACAAACAACTTGCAAGCCCTTAAGTTAACTCAGATCAATCAATATCACACAAGAGGCAAACAACAGCAAGCACCATACTCCAAGCCACCAAACCCATACAGTACCACAGCACTACTCCAAGCCACCACACCCATACAGTACCATAGCATGACGTGACTCAGCAATGGCTGCAATACAGTATATATGTAGAATTACATGACTTCCCCTGGTTGTGCATACATGACATGATTTGGCAATGGCCACAATGTATATGCGGAATTTTCACACATTTAGCTCAAATACATGGTCAACCAGCCAAACACAGACCTCTGCCAGTCAACTCTGCGTCTTGTAGACAGAGAACTCAGAATCCCATTGAATTAGTACCTTGCCATTATTGTGTACCATTGATGTTCTACTATCTCAATCAAGGCCTCAACAACTCATACACAAGCCCCTTTCTCATTTTTTGTGTACTGGCATCTGCCACCCATTCAATATTCAAATTCAATCCTAAAGCGAATTATTGCTGGGAGCCTACAGTATGGTGAGAGTGTACCTACCTTGTCCAGTGGCAGCACATGAAAGCATGGAAAACCAAATTCTTTTCTGTCATACAGGGTATGTACAAAATGTGCTGTTATCTTGTGTGATGGCACTACCTCAATTTCATCATTGAGCTCAGGGTAGTAGAGACACCCTCTAACCAGAGGGTATTGGCAATATGGGTCTTGCAAGGCCTCTTCATTTGAGAGTTCACCAAACTTCTGTATGACAAAGTAAACGTCTGATGACTGCCCCTCTGGATATGGGAAAATCTGCTTGATTGTTCTGGTGTACCAGTCCAAAGGAGTAGTTTTTGCGATCACCACATAACTATCCCTGACAGAGAACAATAATGGGCTGAAGATAGCACCACAATGGGTAAATTTGTTGTACTGTCTTGCTTTTGCATATGTCACAGTGCATTGAATGTTGCCACTGCCTGAGCCCTGCCTTGTTCCCTGTAGATTTCCTGTGTGGACCAAGAACTCCTTGAGGCAATCAAGGACATCCTTTGCAAGCCAGCATTCCTCTCCCTCAAAGACATTACGCTGCATGCCTTCCGAAGTCAAGTTTTCAAACACAGTCCCTTTGATTGTTGGGTTGAGGAAACCCTCAAGCTGGTCCACAAAGGGCTTCAGGTGATATCCCATCGCTTCCCACAATGAAATAAGGCCCTTGAGTCATTGTGTCATGCACATTTGTTCAAATAATGTTTTCTCCAACTCCCCTGTGCATGAGTTTTCATGAGCACAGCCTTTTTTGCAGTAGTTATTGAAATTACAAACCAAATTGCCCATTGGTTTCTATGTTCTGAAGCATATGGTTGTATCGCTTGAATACCCAACAGCACCATGTTGTGGTAGGACCGAAGTGAGATAGAAGTTCCCAAAGATAGATTGAGATGTGGTGGTAGGGGATAACTGGTGCATAGGGAACAGCATATTAAGTCCACTTAGATACCTAAGCATAAGGTCTTGAAACTCTTTGGCATGTGCAATGGTGATTGACCTTCTAGCAGCAATCTTGGTTGCTGCAACAAGATCACAGAAGTTAATCAATAGTTTGTTCTTGCGGCTATCAAGAGGAGAAGAACCCCATAAATGGAATAACATCACAACAAGGTGCACCATACAGAATACATGCCATCCATCAGCAGAGATCTTTCCTTGACCTTTGTCACCAATATGTGGTGGTGCTGGAGTGCACCAAGAAGGTAGTGTAGTCCTTGTCATATCTTTCCAGACCATTGGGAGCCTTGTGCGACTGAGAATCTGGACCTTGCGATGGCTAGGGTTCACATTCTGTGCACAAGAGAAGTGTCCTGGGTCTTTGTTCAGAATATCTTGAAAGTCATCTGTTATCCTTTACTTGCGTCTCTATTGGACTATGTTAGTTATAATTCCCAGATACAGTTGTTAGTGCACGCATGACTCCCACCAATGCTTCTATCAATTTGGTCTTCAGCTTTCTTCAAATCATCTGCATTCTAGACCTATTCCACCTCTGTTTCTCATTTGCATCCATACCATCATACCCAGCTGGCTTGACCTGAGCTTTCACAAAGTACAAATGAGCGAGGGATAGGGATGAAAGCTCAGACAGGGTGTCTGCAGAAGGTGCAAATAGGTAATATTCCATAGCAGTATGGGCATCAGAAGCAGAGATTGGGGATTCATATGAGCCCAGGCCAGTGAGAGCAGCATTGATGACATCCAGTTCCTGGGCTGTCAAGGCCCTAACAAGATTTTCTTCCTCATTGAACCATCCATTGTTGCATCGCTGTGAACTGCACCATCAACATTCTGAGTCACTAAACAGCACAAAATACAAGAATCACATATTTGGTCAAAATGGCCATTATCTCTTCAAGACTCTTGGCCTTTACCAGAATGCTTTGATCTGCAGCCAGATAACAAAGTGTTTTGAAGGGGAACTTTCATAGTGTTCCTAAAGCTTCAGAGCAGAGAGCAAGGAATGCATTGTGGAATTCTGGCGACAATCATATCTCTGAGGGCACAGGATCGATTGTTAGGCTGTTGCCATTGTCAAGTTTAATGTTCATTCCCCAGATGTCTTGACAATGGTGGGACAAAATTCTCAAGAAGAATGCATGCATGGAGTCAACACAGAGATTGCATATTGGATTGAAATATGGAAGTTATTGTCGCGAGCGGTACTCGCGCCCCCCAGTCTCAGCTACAAACCCGTAACTCCAAGACCACGTGACCGTGGGAACATATCACATGACCCTACATGTGACTCATCACGTGACCCCTTCGCCACTCATACATCACGTGACTTATCAGCACGTGACCCTGGGAACCTACGACCCCGTGACCCTGGGAAGATAACACATGACCTATCAAGGAACTGGTCATCAACAATGTCACATGACAAGACGCGCTTTGGACGCGCGTCTAACCCGTTGATCAACACATGGCAGATCGTGGGAACGATCAACAAGACGCGTCCACTAAACCATCAACGAACACGCGATGCGACTCGATCAACGAAGACGTGACTCATTAGGGCTAGACCCTAATCGAGATGTATTATATAATCCGCAGTTGCTGCGCATTGACTGCGCAGTCCCCCGTTACCTGTAAACTTACCTACCCTAAACTGCGCACAGACCACCCTG
>Ga0307510_10005003_pt1 | contig 15696 bp, 6 predicted proteins | sample 12_EM_MG_FD_207224 | JGI IMG/M metagenome (GOLD analysis project Ga0307510, IMG submission 207224) | Populus trichocarpa ectomycorrhiza microbial communities from riparian zone in the Pacific Northwest, United States - 12_EM | ecosystem: Host-associated > Plants > Roots > Unclassified | place...
AACACATTCGAGACAGACTGTAACATATCATGCAATTGCAAATCACCCTATGGTCATTTGAAATTATCATGAATGGTTATTTAGTTTGAGTATCCTGAATTTGACCGGGTTTATTTCTGTTATTTTTGATTAAAAGGTCTCATAGCTCAGCTCACCAAGTCTAGGTTTGGCATGTAAGCAACATATGCCTACTGAAAATGACTGCATGATATTTTGGCAGTTTGTACACTTTCTCAGAAATGGATGAAGTGAAAGAAATTATTGTAGTTTGTGATCCATCCTACAAGGACATTTTTGAAGGTTCCAGATCTCTCTCTCTCTCTGTCTTCCTACCTTTGCAGGAAATGGATTCTGATGGGGTTGTTGATAAACTTTTTTAAATTAGGAGATTCAAACTAGTTTTTTATTGTTTTCTCAGATTCTCAAGAACAGATCAATGTAGACCTTAAATTTGCACTGCCAGGAAAGGAGAGACAAGATTCTGTATACAGTGGGCTTCAGGTGCTGCCTCAATCTGTTTTGGTTGAGAAGTTCATGTCTTTTCGATACCATGCTTGATTTTTTTATCAGTTGTGTACTGTTACGGGATGGTTTTTAAAGCATATTGAATACTTTCTTGGGTTTTTTGGTGTGCTTTCAGAAATATGCATAAATAATTCTGATCAAAAGAGCATGGGTGCTAACATCTAATACAAACAACTAGTAGAGACGGGGAAGCTCTACAAGAGCTGCTAATCTCTCTAGAAGAGGGTGAGGGTGGTGTTGCTAGTACCCTGGCAAAACATATCTCATAGTTCATTTAAAACATAATAAGATTCCCCTTCTAAGATACCTTAACATGTCTTTTTTAGGATAGCCTTCTTCATTATGATGCATTTCATATCTAAGCTACTTGTGAGTTTCCTTGTAGTTGCTTCACTGCATGAGAGCAATTTACTTGTCTTTGGTGTGTCTCACTGTAAAATTTGTGATTGCAATCAGTCAATAATTCATGTTAGTGTTTGGAAATGTCTGATCTTTAAACATAGCATACCACTTTCTACACAGGAAGTTGATTTGAATTCCGAGCTTGTCTGCATCCATGACTCGGCAAGGCCTCTGGTATTGTCAGAAGATGTGGAAAAGGTTGGATCGAAATACTTCCTCATGTGAATGCATCAACTGTGGATTTTACTACTTTTTACTTCATTCTAGATAATGACTATCCAAGTAAACGGTAATTGCTTGTGCCTAGGTCCTTAAAGATGGTTGGATAAATGGAGCTGCTGTACTTGGTGTTCCTGTTAAAGCTACAATCAAGGAGGTACATAATATTCTTTGGAAGTTACTTGTGTGTGCATTGAACCTTTTTTTTATGCTGTGTGTGTGCACAGGAACAAAAATATTTGAGATGTGAAATGGTTGAGAATAGCTAAGAATATTATAGGCATCATGTGAAATTATGCTGATTGGTCGTAAATAGTTGTTGTCTGGTTTTTCTTTTCTTTTTTTCACTCTTGCATGACTGGTTTGGGGCACATTCTTATTTGATGACTTCAATAAATACTGAGACATTTGAGCTTTTTGTTCCTGCCATTCATGTAGCTTTCTAAGAACAGCTAAACAGGAATTTATTTGTTTTATTTTCTTCAATATTTTTCATTCTGTCCAAGCATACTTCTTTGTAAAAGTGATTAAATAGAAGATCATGCATATATCGACTCTGTTATTTGTGTAAATTCTTTTCATTGCTCTGGAAAAGAGGTTATTTGAAAAGAATTCATTACTTAATATTGTTGCCTTATTATCCTTACTGCCTCATAATAGCTTTTATAACTTTCCTTGGCTTCTTTGATCTCTTGACTAAAATGCCATTAATTAGATATCCATGCATTATAAATCCTAACATCTAACAGAATTTATAATCTGTTAACTAATTTCTATGCAGGCAGATGGTGAATCTTTCGTAGTGAGAACTCTTGACCGCAAAACACTTTGGGAAATGCAGACCCCCCAGGTTCAATGCTTAAAGGATTTATAACCTATCATCAATTTTTTTTTTTTCACTTCCTCAAAAATAGTACTTGAATGCTAATTTATCTAACTGCATATAAATCTTATTGTACAGGTGATGAAACCCGAGTTGCTTAAGAAAGGCTTTGAGCTGGTGAATAGGTAAGCATTATTAGTTGCTATAGATTTCTCTAGTAAATGCTACCCTGGAGCTCTTTTATCCTTCAATATGTTGATATTGCATAAACGAATTTGGAATAGTATTTCACATCAAGCTGCCTCTATAAACGAATTTGGAATAGTATTTCACATCAAGCTGCCTCTATGATCCAGGATCTATCAGCAGAACTTGAATGAACTTTTACATACCCTATTATCTGACAACAACAGATAGGCATCTGAGTTGGACACCAATGTTATTTTTGTCAACATAGTGTGGTCAGAAAGGAAAATTTCCTTTAATGATGGTTCATGTTTTGAGGTTTTATAAACCTGACTGCTTGAGTTTTTGTGAGGGGCAAATAAAAACTTGTTAGCTGTTGATTAGTTGAAACATATTTCCAAGAAGTGGTTTCTGTGTTTTTGTTCATAGCTAATAGCCAGAGGGCCCAGTCAAGTGGGATCTGGTTCTCCAAGGAATTTATAATGGGGATGGCTTTGGAGAGTATATTGGTCCTCCTGAAATTTGAATCGGCCTTCCATTAATATTAAGATAAGCTATACTGACTAAACTTGGCTGTGTCATTTTCTCATCAATAAATTCTGTGGATGCTGAAAATTTGAGGTCTTTCTATTGCTGAAATTTCAGAAACAAGAGAGAGGACCGGTGTAATTATTGAAAATTTTGGTCCATGTAATTCACCCTAATGCTGGTTTGGTGACCAATACCTAGTAAGAAAGTTTCCTATTAATAGTGAGTGTGCATTCTGTATAATGAAATTGAACCACTTTCTTGTCTCTCTCTAGAGGAAGAAATCGTCTGAAAAAGACCAACTGAAGCTTTCCTCTTCCCCAGAGCTGCTCTGTAAGAATAGGACTTGCTATACCATGATTCCTTGGAGACGAGGCTTTTCTGGCTTCTCATTCACACTCACTTCATTGCTTTTGTTTTCATTGGACCCTAGTTGCACAAGGCTTATTAAGCTCCAAATCTCTTTACTCGTGCTGCTTGCAATAGGCATTCTTCTGTGTGGAAAATGTTACCCTTGAGAACCATCTTTATTCAAGATTATCAATTTTCTCTACCGATTCCACATAGGAGTTGGATTCTGACATTAGTAATTGTGCAGAGAGGGTCTTGAAGTCACCGATGATGTATCTATTGTTGAGCACCTTAAGCATCCAGTATACATCACTGAAGGATCATACACAAACATCAAGGTATTGAAAATATATACTCTGTGAACCTTAGCATGAAAGACTGTAAATATGTTTCTTCTCTGCACTTTAGTCAATTTTCTTTTATGCTTACAGAACAAGAGTAGTTTTGTTTCAATTACAAACCCACACTAAAACCCCTTGACTTGCAGGTCACAACCCCTGATGATTTGTTGCTTGCAGAGAGAATTTTAAGCACGAGCTCTTGAGTTATCGGAGTAAACTTGTTTTCCTTTCGTATTTTTCTCGTAGGACTAAATAATATACTTAAATTTCAATTTCAAATTTCAGCTTCACCTGAATTTTGGTGGAGGCAATCTGAGAAATTTTGGCTTAATAAAACCATGGTTTACCCAGCAAAAGATGGTGTTTAGTTAGGCTCATTTTTAACACAAATAATCAGTATCATGAGCTGCAGTGAGCCAATTTTCTAGACTCTTTTATTTCGAGTATAGTTGATTTCTATTTTGTATAACATGGACATGCGTGGTGTCGATCACAATTCACAACCATGTAAAACTCATCAGTAACTCTTTAAGACTTCCCAGGATTTCAACGGTAGCAGTCGCCTGAGTTGCACGAAATGTTGCCAGGTTGCTGTAGCTGTTGAAGGGTGTTACCTCTCCTCTTTTGTGCCCTGAACACTTACTGGGAAAATGAAACCCTTCTATCAATCACACTATGGTGAGTTTGGATAACTGCATGACAACTAAAACAACGAGAAGAAAAGTGGTGGGGAAATATAATTTGCATCAAATAACAAGAAACCATGAAGAACATCCCAAGTTTCTTTATTCACCGTTGGGCAATGAAAAATAGATGGAGCTAAACATATGCCCCACGTCATGAGCAAAACCTTTACATTAGATATTTTCTGTGGTTGCATTCGTAAGAATGACTTGGACCCGGAATGAATAAATACAGAAAAATGTGAAGTTCCAAAGACCATCTTTTACTAGCAGGGATTGTATTTGAAATGTCTCAGTTATCTTGTAATTCTGCTATCCGGTTTCTTTTGCTTTGCACACTCACCAAACAATGAAAATCGCCCACTTCTGCCTCGAGGTTGAACTGGAGTCTCTTTCACCTGTTTAAGTGCAGAAATAAGGCATGATCAATGAGGGGCAAGCACCCTTTTACTAAACAAAAGGATAATGGTAATAAGTGGTAGATCAATTGGGCATGTCTACAATACTTGACTGCTATGCTGTCATAAAAATAAAATAAAAAAGCAGGTTGAAATCGGTGTACCTTTGCTCTATGAGATCTGCTGGTGTTCCAACATAAAAGCCCACTGCAACCTCCACCAGCCGAACTTGACTCGTATCCCCTAAAGAAAAAGGTAAGAGTTTGAGAGTTATGCAACACATTAATTTTGATGCATCACAAGATAGAGCTTAGCTTGATTCACTCCCACTTCCTTCTCTATGACACTGTATTCCACAATTCGGGCAAAAAAGATGACCATCGAAAACCATATAAACATACTGATGATGGAGGAAGAAAGACAAACAGCAATATCACTTGTCCAATAGAGATACAAACCTACTGTCTCACTGCTGTCTTTAAGAAAGTCTTAAAATGATCATTTTGGTCACTTGAAAAGAATGCAATTCACAAAATATTTAATTACCACTACAAACACCCCCCACTAAGCCTCCATTTGAACCAGTTAGGGTAGGTTAAGATGAATCTCGTTTACAAGTTCAAACTTTTATAAGTTATAGTAATCTTAAAATAATCTCTAAAATCTCTCCATTGATTCAAACTTCTTGTCTCCAGCAAAAAGATGCATCTTTCCAACTCCTATTCCACAACTCTCAATGATCTTTTAAACTACACGTTTCTTGACTCCCCATCAACTCATCTTACTTTATTTTTAGACAAAACGATGCATTATGTTATCCAAGCATCATCATTAGATATCTTCTTCCTTTCGGTAAATAACTAATGAAACACTGATTAAAATACCTAAACTAAGCACGAAAAGCAGATCATATGCTAAAATGATTCAGTCAAGGATACGATGAACAAATTAGCCAAGTAAAAAATGATGGTCCAATGGAGGGGAACTACGACCACAATTAACCTGACAATTCATGTCTTATTTCCATAGAAGTTTCAATTCAAAACTGACCCAAACATGGAGCAAAAATACCTCATAACTTTTTTAATTAATGATATGGCAACGAAGAGTACTGGTAGGGAGATATGGGATAAGAAAAACCCCATTCAAGAATGTAAGAATTCATGAACGTCTAAAGCATAATGACACTCTGAGGGAAGACAAGCATTGAAAAGTAATCTATGATGAGCAGCACCATTCTATATATATTGCTAATTTCTTTTATCCTCAAATTTTACTTTATTTTGATACAGAGCCTATGAATATTGTGAGTTTTATCCATGAAAAAAATATCAACTAGCATATTCCTCAGATTAGATTTTGAAATGCAGTTAAAACTCTACAAAGAACAAGAACTGCTTAACTAAATAAATGCAAATAGGTTAACTGCCTAACAAAATTTTAAAAGATGCATGCAAATATGGTTTTGAGGATAAAGGATCGTAAAGAATTAGTAAAAACAATCTAAAGTCATGGAAAACCAAAAGGAGATCTGAAAAAGACTCACAGGCTTTCTTTGCTTCCATTGACCACATAGCTGCTTCCATGTAATAAGCTTGGTGATATTGGATAATGGTCCACCATATGACCAATCTGGTCCTTATGGTGAACCCTCCGATTCTGCATCTTCAATACTTTGAGTTCATGATTTAATTCATCTCCCCATGTCTGGGAGGACGGTGCCACTGAACCTATGGAATCTATTTGACTTTGTTGATAGGTGTCGTCTTGAGGCAACACCTGATTCTTCTCGGGTTTCAAACAACTCAATGATCCTGGAGTGCCCTTCTCTGCCGCCTGTAACCAGGCAGTTTCTAACCTCTGTTCACGGATAATGGATTCTATTCTCTGCATTGGCATTTCCCGCTTCCCTTCTCCATTGTTTTCAGCGTTGGCATCATTAAAGCTTCCTTTGGATAGTTTTGGGAACTCTTCTTGCAAGTCCAAATTGGAATAACCAGCTACTGCATCAGAGCAATTAGCCTTCTTTCCCAGCTCAATTGCCAACGTAGTGTCTGCTTGCCTATGACCTTCTTGTAACTCAGATTGATTCGCATAAATCACAGAATCCAGACCATCTGTGATAAGAATAATTCTAACCTCTACATTGCGTCTAAGGACTATTTCAATTGAATTTGTGATACTGCTCAAAAACCTTTCAGCTCTGGCTTTAATATCTTGGTCCTCAAATGCAACATAAACAGCAAGGGCTCCTGCAAGCAGAAGCATATCAAACATAAGATATGAAGGCGCAGAGAGAGAGAGAGAGAGAGACATTCATCCACATGTACATCCATGCAGAGAGACAGATCACTCATTTATCGAGGATGAATTGGAATTTAAACATCAAAACAATCCACCCAATTGCAGAAAATATTCCATTCTGCCAATTTAAATAACTTTTGTCTCATGCACAGCTTAAGTAACTTTTTCACTTCATCCATTGTGTTTTTATTTAACTGGTACTTAACACTTGCCACTCAAAATCTGGTATAAACATTGGTCGCATCATATCAATTTTGCATAACAAGGAAGAAAATTATAAGCAAAATGAGTGAAGAACAACCCAATCCATCCAAATAAGCAGGTTATGAAGCAGGAATTGTGGAGTGGTAGGCAGCTATAGATAAATCTTTTCTGATATCTTGTAATTCAAGAACACAAAAAACTTTGCTGCCAACATATATTGAATACTCACAAGGACGGTTGTAACCAGGGAGCTACTCAGAAACAGAGAAGGCAATAATGAAATAAAGGTAGATTAGGAATTGATGCGATCATTCTTCTGTGATTCCATTTACAAAAAATTATGAAGTAAATTTCACAAAGAACGAAAAGGGTGAATGAAAGCATGAGTGCCAAAGACATCAAGAATGGCAATGGTGATATCAATATCAGGGAAGATTAATACTTTTTATTAAAACTAGGAGATCAAGTAGTTTAACTAGTTTGAAGATAGCTTTTATATAATTTACAAGTTATTGAGTCATTAGAAGGATCAGGTAGCAATGAAAAATATGTTGAATTTTGCGACTTTGGGATATTAAGTGACTTAAAACTACTAAAGAAAATGAATTGGCGCACATTTTGTTAAGTAAATTATCATTTCTCTTTTGTTTCAGAAATATATTTCTTGTTATATAGCTTTTATAATGTTATTTTCATTTGTTACTGAACCTTGCAATTCACAACCACAAATATGGGTTTCCAATTCACGATTCAAATCTAGATTTAACAACCATTTTCATTAGGATTGCCAGAATCATGCGAATTTGAGATGCTCTTATGGTTCATAGAAGAACTTAAGAGCAAGCAGAGGAGAAAAATATCTTTGTTTTTGCAAATTGAGCACATTACCTCACTGTATAGCACACAACTTGCCTAAGAAGCATCATTCACCAGATCAGCCATCCGGCAAAAGAAAAATAACTAATTTTGATCATATAGGCAACAGATCTAGAATCTCTATCCCACATATCAAGTCCTCAAGAATCACTAGAAGCGCATTGGGAGTGATGTATGGTTGATCAGATATAGATCTATATGCAACTAGATCAAACAGAACGTAAAATCAACAAGGGAAACAATTTTTGTATTTAAGTTGTAGTTCTTTCTTTTATCATGATTTTCAGTTACAGTTCTACCAGAAAATGATATTGGAAATGAAATAGAAAAGTGTTGGACTTACCATCCACTTCAGATATAGATAGAAGCTTTCCGTGAGCATGCAGCAGCTGCCTCAATGTCTGTGAGTGACACTTTTCAATACATTTCTCCCATATATCATCCAACTTCTCTGAGTTTTTGTATCTAAATATCATATTTCCAGTTATTTCATCATCCAATGAAGTAGATGAAGTACGGCTATTCACCAATCGACTACGAGGGGCCTTGGCATTAAAACCAAATTCCCCTTGTTGGCTGGAACATCCATTTATTTCCCTGTATAGGGATGGAGGTGAACTTGATCTCTGAGTCAAATATTGAGCATTGGACTTTGTCTTGTAAACCTTGGATTCCTTTGAAGCACTTGAAGGATCTTCCTCTGTTGTCCTGGAGCTCTGCCTCCTACTGCTGCTTGACTGAGTGAGATCCATTGAAGGTGTAGAACCAAGCTGTAGAAGAGTTGCTGTGAACCATGTTGAGCGGTCACTTGAGATCCTTAGCTGTTTCTCAGCCTCTGAAAGAAGCCTCAAAGCATGCTTTAGTCTCTCCAGTTCTGCTTCAGTCACTAAAAAACCAAATGAAGTATCCATAATGATTAACAACATTCTGAGGAAAAATTGGAATTCCAATACACACATGTTTGTAAATATATATGATCTTCATACTATATAATAAATTGTAAAATTAAGCATCAAGGTCAGACAAGATGAATCTAGAGGCTAGCGTCCAAATAAATGAACTAGGAACATAGAAAAAAGGCCATTAAAGCAGGTACAATCAAGTATTACCATTTTAAAGTTGAGCTAAACCTAATCTGAAAAGCAATTAACTGATTCTGCCCTGAGCATCTATTTGCTCTAGTTTTTGTCTATCTCAGGGAGGTTTTCCCAAGAAGGAAAAGGAACATACAGTAAAGGGGACTGTGGTTGTTTTGCAACCACAAGGAAATCAGTTTGGCTGCTGATCAATACAATCTATTGTCTGAAGATAAAAATCAAAAAAGTTTATAAGTCTATGCATAGTTCTTATCTGCAGAAGGGAGAGCTGTAAGGTCACAGTATAAGAGCAAGGAACCGCTACTCACAGTTGTGTGTACCAAAGAGTGAATCACCATGTTTGGCAACATTGTATGTCCCAGCAATAATGTCCATAATGAAGCTAGCCAGTTGAGACATCAAAACCATTGGATCAACGCCAGAGTCCATCAAATCCCTGGCCCTTTTTACTGTTTCTGCAGTGTCTGAAGACATCGCTAGTTCCAAAAGTTCCAGTAATTTCTCATCTGAAACAACCCCCACCTGAAATGGTTGAAAAGTACATATTCAAGTTCAAAAACAATTCAGGTATACATTAAACAGAAATTCACAAGTATTGTTCACCTAGTTATATGATACTTAATAATGATTCACCAATTAGGCTTCTCCCAACAAGATTTGAAAATAATCTAAGGGAACCGATTGAAGCAGAAAATGTTAAAGGACACATCAGTAGACAGAACTCACCAATTCATTTACAAGAGACGTTGTTATCTTCTTCCCCAGCAAACTCAACTGGTCTAACATTGTTTCAGCATCTCGAAGTGAACCATCTGCATTCAAAGAAATCAAATCCAGAGCACCTAATTCAACATCAAGATTCTCTTCTTTAGAAATTTTCCTCAGTCTTGCCACAATATCTCCATCTTTAATTTTGTTGAAGAGGTACTTCTGACATCGTGATTGTACAGTACGGGGCACATTATCAGGATCAGTTGTTACAAATATGAACACAACTCGCTGTGGTGGTTCTTCAAGAAACTTGAGAAATGCTAACCACATCTTAGAGGGTAACAAGTGACACTCATCGATAAGAAAAACCTTGTAATGTGAAGAGCCCAATGGGGGCCTATGCGAAATTTTCTTCAGAAGGTATCTAACTTTATCAATTCCCTTCTTGTCAGTGCCATCAACTTCCCATAGATCCCTGGTCTTCCCAGAAATGGAATCACTGCATTCCCTACAGTACCCACATGGTTTTATTTCTTCAGCAGACGTGCAGTTTAAGGCAGAGGCAAAAATCCTAGCTGCTGATGTTTTACCAATACCACGTGGACCTTGGAAAAGATAAACCGGTGCTATCCTTCCCCTAGAAATAGCATTGGTAAGTGATTGAACAACAATGTTTTGCCCAATCAATTCACTGAAGAAAACTGGCTTGTATTTCTGGCTTAAGCTTCCAATATTTTCAGGCGTGCCTTCCTCTTCTCCGTCTCCATTTAAAGCCACAATCTCCAACCCATCCTGACTCCTGCAACTTGACCACCTCCTCCCATCCAATCTACTCAAGGCCTCTAAATCAAGTTCCCCATAGTTTGTAGAAAGCTCATCATCACTAAGCCCAGTTCCTATTGATGACCCTCCTATGCCATCACCACTATTTGTAAGCAATGGGAGCAATGCATGTCCAGTTCTTGAACCAATTCTGCGCTTATTTGAAATTGACCATGAACGTCGGCGTCTATGATACAGTGGCTGACTACCACAGAACATGCTACTTCCTTTTCTCCTTAAAGTATCTGAAAGGGAAGGTGAGCAACAACTACTCCCACATACACCTCTGTATCTTGGCGTCCGTTTGGACCAGTAGCAAGGAATGCCACATCCCTGGCGACCAGGTAAATCTAAATGATCATCATCCTCATCATCCCCATCATTCACTGAGGTTGTGGTGGCATCCCAAGATCCAACATTGCTCGGATTGCGCTTACGATACTTATCATAAGAACTAGCTGATAGTGCAGGTGTGCTGTGAGAATAAGAAGAGTCCTTTTTTCGAGTAGTTCTCAATAATTTAGATGGAGAATGTGACCGATTCTTATGCTTAAGTTTTAACAGCAATGGGGATGCCCCAGAAATCTTTCTTAAGTACTCTGAATTACTATATTCTTCAGTATCATCAGATTGCTCTACAACATCATCCCTTCCTAAACCTAAACCCAAGCCCATTGAAGGATGGCCCTTGAGTAATCTCCTCAAGTTCATCTCTTTTTGTTGATATCTAGACAAAACATCGAAACGGGCATTAGTTTTCTTACTCTTTTTCTTGATCCCCATAGCTCTTCTCATAGATGGTGACACGAGATTTGCATCTCTACACCTGAAAATCATTGCAGCAGACCTTGTCTCACCCAAATAAGTGTCACTCTTCGAATCCCCAGCATTTCTTGCATCACTCAGGCTGTCATCAAGGCTCCCTTGAATAGAACAAGACTCGTAGTCATCATCAGCATCATTCCTTGCCAACGCACTCTTCTCACTGGAAGATTTCTGAGACTTCCAATTGTAAAGGAACACTCTTTTGTCTTTCCCATGATTATTCCCACTCTTGAAATGCGAATCCAAATGGGCGCTATTGTTATTATGACTACCACCACCACCACCATTTTGGATTGCATTCTCAGTCTCAAAATGCTTCCAAGCGGAAGCAGAAGTAGAAGCCGCAGCCGCCGCCATAGTCGCTGCAGATCTAGCTGAATTAAGAGGTGACTTCCATGAAGAACTTGTTCCTGGATCTCTCAAAACTCTAGCTGCCTTCCTGATTTGAGTAAGCTCCTTCTTTAAATGAAGTCTGCTTGGATCAGAAAATCTCATTTCTGACATTTTATTTTTCAAAATTATTCGAGCAACCAAACACACACTCACAATCAAATTAAAAAGAACCAATCTTGAGAATTTCAAAAAAACAATCAATTTTGAATTAGACCCGCATTCCCATTTCTTCAATCATGCACCTCCATATCAATCATTTGAGCGAGGAACATTTTACAAGCAATGAAAGAATGGTGAAAATGCAGAAAAAAGACACCTTTTTTCTTAAACTTTTGTGTGTTTTTGGAAGGTTGGAGTGAGGAGTGTAGATCTGACAAGAGTTTTTCTTTGACTAATTACTTGTACACACACATGATGATGCAGTGAAGGGGGTGGTGAGATAACCTCAAGACTCTCTCTTTCTTCTCTTTTCTCTATGAAAACTCTCTCTTTCTCTCACTAGGGTTTGGATTTCTCTCAGTTGGCGCCCCAAATGACGTCTTGAAAGTTGAATTGAATCTTTTGAGAGTCTTTCGTGTCTTCTCTCTTGTCTCTCTTCTCTCACCTTTTCTTTGGGCATAATTTGGACATGAGATGAGAAGAAAAAGAAAGTTGAAACATATGGAAAGCTCCCTCCAAACAAGGATTCTCTTTTGTCTCTTTCATCACTACTTACATTGGATCATGTTTTTTTCTTTCATAATTATAAAGATTATTAGGCCAAAATATAAAATATAATATTTTTTTACTTGATAATATAATATTTCAAATAATTTTTTATTATATTTATTTGATGCACATAGACTAAGTTTACCTCACTTTTTCGATCCTCCTCTTGTATCTTGAAATAAAATATTTATGTAACTTAGAAATTATGGTAAATTCTTTTTTTTAAAACAATTTCTATCAAAACTTAGATACCGTTTGGGAGTAAGTTTTAACTTGTTTTTTATTAAAATTTAAATTTTTTACTTCAAATTAATTATTTTTAGTATTTTTAGATCATTTTAATATTATAATATCAAAAATAAATTTTAAAAAATAAAAAATAATATTATTATTTTGATGTTTTTCTAAGCAAAAAACACTTTAAAAAACAACTGTTACCACACTCTTAAAAAATATTTATTAGTCAATCCTTCTCTTTGCATAATAAGTTTATCTAATACTTTTTCTTCAGTCATTTTCTTTGTTTTTATATCTTGATTTTATCTAAAAAAAATATTTTGTGTAACTTAATGATTATGGTAAATTATTTTTAAGAAAATAATCTCCATAAAAAATAAACTTGGGATCCTCATTTGTATTATTTATCCTAATATAACCTTTATTTTTTCATCATGGAAATATTTGTGCATAGCTGTTTATTGGAGATTTGAAATCTTATCTTATTTTGGTTTCTACACTGAATTTGTACACATTCTAACCATTTTCTTCATGGTAATTGTATCTTTAGAAGTAACACCATAAGATTTTACTGAAGAATAAAACTTCAAGAACTAAACAATACATCTTTGCAAATTTCATATGTTATTAAACCCGATCTATTGTCCTGTTTTTTTTTTTTTTTGCGTTTCAAAAGTGCTTTTGAAAAAATTTAATTTTTTTTATTTTTTTATTTACTTCAAATTAATATTTTTTTAGTATTTTTAGATTATTTTGATGCGCTAATTTTAAAAATAATTTTTTAAAAAATAAAAAAAAAATATTATTTTGATACATTTCTAAGTAAAAAACACTTTGAAAAACAACTATAACTACATTTTAAACAGGCTATATGACTCGGATGATGAACAATCTCAAGAACACTCCTCCTCGCATAATTTAAAAAAAAAAAAAAACTATGCGTTGAATATAAGGTTTAATGCCTGTAAATTATACATAAAGAAATGAAAGATATTCCTTTAATTACCAGATTATTTTCTTGTCCTTTCCCCTCTAAGTGGGCAAATATGTATAAAAGAGAGAGATTTAAATAAAAAGATTTATAAACGGGATATAAGGTTTAAACTCAAGAAGCCATAGGTGGAATGAAATATAACTTGTTAATTATATCATTATTAGTCAATCCCTTTGAGTTAATAAAAAATAAAAACAAAATCATGGCGATACTATTAGGAGATTATTACTCTTTGGAGAATGAATTAATGGTGATGATACTTTGATTTAAGATCTCTTTTCTGTTGGGTCAACGCAAATCTTCTCGTAATTAATAACACTAATCACAATCACTGACTGTGATTAAGGCCGCAAATCACTCCTGTCCTAAAATTGAAAAGCATGCCCCCACTCTTTCACCATGATTGAGTCAGGTTCTGGGAGGGAGTCATAGCTGTAACGAACTCCTCCGAAATAATTAAATTTCTTGGAACTATTTTTTTTTTATTTTCATGGGAAAAATATATTTTTTTATTTAAAATTAAAAGTAATATTAGATCAGTTTATGCATCAAGAACGATCTTAAAAACGTATCTCTTACGTTGACCTTGTATACTCAGAGAAATTCAGCCAATCTATCATGTAGGATGCTAGCTTCAGCTGAGTATAAATCAAAGAAATTAAACATGGAAATATATTTCTTTAAACCCTAAATCGATCTCTTAAAATTATATATTATTTATTTTAAGCTTTATTTTGAGAAGTTCTTAAAATTATATATTATTTATTTTAAATCTTATTTTGAAACTATATTTTAAATCTTAAATCAAAGAAACCAGGACAAGAAAAATTTGGCAATTTGAGGTCATAAGTAGCTCAATATATGCATGCTAGTCTGGTAAATACATGCATTTGCTAATATTATATATAAAAAAAAAATCCAATTTTCTTCATGTTTTAATATCATTCAAGAAAAATACTTAATCTTAGTTAATGTGTAATTTAATTTGAGAATATTTATCTCCTCGTACCGTGAATAAGCATGTTTAATTAAAGAAATAAAAATAAAAACATAAAAGAAATATGTTTTTGAAACAATTCTAAATAAATTTATATTCTTAAAAAAAAAAAAACAATAGCATATACATATTCTTGTCACAATATAGTAACTAAAACGATATAAATATATCCCAAAATTCACTGTATAAATTGTGTTTTAGATTGATAATAAAAAGAAGAATTTAAAAAAAGAGAAATTCTGGAAAATAGTTAATTAGGGCAGCACTCGTCGTGAGGAGCATTATGGCAGTGAGAAAGTAGCTTTAACAAGAGCGAGCTCACATGTCGACGGAGGTTTGCAGAAACTTTTACTTTGGGCAATTAATCCTCAAGATCTCTGCAAAAGTGAAAATCAAACCATATTAATTGCAGTATTAATTTTAAAGTGAAAAGCATGTGATCATGAAGGCAACAGCACAAAGGAGCCCTCTTTCGATCGATGATCACCAACGTCTTTTCAATCTCGTTTACACACTAATCACTTTCCAATTAAACAAATCCTCAGTTGATGGATTAATAGCAGCAGCACACAGACTTCTTGTTCCCTCTCCCACACGCACGCATGTTCTTGCATGTGATTTGATGGTCAAAGATGGATTAATTATTTATATATATTGAAGAGGCAACATGGCATGTATAGTACCAGAGGATAATCACTGGCTTTGTTTTGATTGTTCTGATCTTCCCTCCATTGCTTCTTATGGATGCGTTTAACATTAATGTTGTGCGGTGGTGGTGGTGGTGGTGTGTTCATGCATGTTGAAAACACGACAAGTTTGGTTTTCATTACTCCAACATGCTTTTCATTTTAAATTGCGGTGAGAACTTGGGTTTGAACCCAAAAAAACTATAAATCTGTAACTTTTTTTATACCTGATTTTTCAGACCTAGTAATTATAAAAGTTAACACAATACCAAAAAAACATGCACTAGATAACATGTGTTTGCCGTCTATAAAAAATGCCAAATCAAATATGCATATAGCCATGTCCATAGCTTGACAAACCAGTGGATGATCACTTTGTGACTTTA
>Ga0307510_10005004_pt1 | contig 15696 bp, 15 predicted proteins | sample 12_EM_MG_FD_207224 | JGI IMG/M metagenome (GOLD analysis project Ga0307510, IMG submission 207224) | Populus trichocarpa ectomycorrhiza microbial communities from riparian zone in the Pacific Northwest, United States - 12_EM | ecosystem: Host-associated > Plants > Roots > Unclassified | place...
ACTATAAGAGGTATTATTGAGATACCATGTAGTTTAATTAATCAAGTTTTATATTTTTTTAAAAAAAATTATTAATTTAATTTTTATAAATTTTAGAGTTATAAAAAATTTATATTATTATTAATTTCAAGACTCGTAAAATTAGTTAAGATAAGAAATTCATCTGGATAAAAAAATATTAATGAGAAAAAAATGTTACAATAATTACATAATTTAATTCTCATAATCTTCGGCTAATCATCATTAATTTTTTTTATATTTGAGTAAAACCACAACAAGTAAACTCGCTCAAAAACTCACGAGAAATTGAAGTTCGAGAGACCAGACAAAACACAGGGAAGAAAGAAGGGCGGGGGGCATGAATTTTCAAAGTTAAAAGTCGAATACCTTTCACGTGTGAAATGGAATCAAATGGCATGAATTTTCCAAGTTAAATTTATTTTCCATAAATTTACAGTGAGATATAAGCCAAATTGGCCCACCACCATCTTTTTGAAGCACAATTTCAATTTGGATCCGTATTCAAGGCCGTCCGTCAGGCCATTCTCTGGCAACCTGATCTAGACATTCAGGGATCTGATCGGAAAGAAGAGTCAGCTCTTCGGGAATGACTTGGTTTTCCATTTCCGGGTTCGGGTCCCACCCACCCATGTGGTGCTTTCCATTGAAATCTCTCGGGTCGTTTGAAAAACTTGTTTGAATTATTATTTTTTAAAAATTAAATTATTTTTTAATATTTTTAAATTGTTTTAATATAATAATATAAAAAATATATTTTTTTTAAAAATTATTATTTTAATATATTTTTGAATAAAAATACCATGTCTATGCCTAAATATAGGATTAGGGTCAGATTACATTAAGTACTTTGAAATTTGAATAGTACCCAGTAACCTTTGTTCCAAGGAAACAAACGTACGGTAATGACATAACATTGTACTTGAATCAAATCAAAACCTCACAAAATCCTAAAAAAAAAAACTTATCTCTAAAATCATCCAATAATAACGCAAGGTGTTAGAAACTAATGGTGGTTATGGGGACAGAAGAAGACAACCTCCCTATGAAATTAAATTAAATTTGGGTCCTCAAGGAAACAGAAGTTCCCTACCTCGAGCCACCATAGATTGACACGTAATCATCTCAAAGACGACCAAGGGGAAAAGAAGAGATTGCGCACTGATTTACTGCGCGGTACCGACGATTGAATAACACGCTCCTCTTATGGGAGGTTAAGAAACGACGGTGTTTTAGGATAATAATTATTATGTGTTGGGATGGGAGATAGTTTTAGCGTTTTTTTTTGGACTCGTATAAAAAACATGTTTTTTTTAACTTTTAAAGGTGTAGTTTATATTTAAAAAGTATTGTATTTTTTTTAAAAAAACCATCATATCTTCAAGCTAAACATACTTGAGGGTTTTTTTTTCGCTCTGGTGCCAAGAAGTAATTAATTTAATAATTTTTTTGATTTACTATGATGAGTGAGAAAAAAAAAGTAATTGAAAAAAAAAACAGTGGGTTAAATTTTTTATATTTTATTGCCAGCAAAATCTCTTAGATATACAAACATTGAAGGGGGGATTTTTATCCTTGAAAAAGCTAATTAGTTTTGAGATATAAGGATACAATTGAATACCTTAAGAATAACAAGGACTTCAATGTCTATACTGTACAAACAGATTTTATTTATTAAAAATACACTAAAAATAATGAATAAAATTAATATAGCAATAAATTTAGATATAAAATATATAGATGAAAACTCTCGTATCTCATCTCTTCACTCGCACAAATTCTGTTAACATTTTAAATTTTGATTATGAGATCTTAGTAGATTTTATTCTAATATTTGCTTTGAATATAAATTTACAAGCTTGAAAGCTTTTAATTTAACCGAATCAAAAGGTCAACAGAAACTCTTAACAAGATCAACTGATTTTTTTTTAAAAATCTAAACTGATTCAAATCCGAGCCGGTTAAGTTCCTGGTTGATTAGCTTGACCGGTATCAGTTTTTTTTTTAATTAATGTGGATATCCGGGTAAACTTACGTGTATCTCGACTAATCCCACGAGTCCTGAAGTTAACGACTATATAAACCTCTAGTAGTTATCATATTAGCGATCACATGACTCGAATCTGAGATAACATAAAAAACAAACTTTTTAATCTCAAGCTTTTATAACCGGATAACTTACTCGGTGGTTTCTTCACTATTTGTAAAATAAAGAGATAGAGAGAGGAGAGAGATTCTCTCAAATCTAACAACCACTCGTCATAAAAACCCGCGCGTGGCTCTGTATTTTGACAAAACCAACAAACCCCCTGCCACGTAGGCCGCACCCTCCATTCTCGGTATAAATTCCAACTCGTCCACCTCTACTACTCCTCGCCTTCTTCATTATTTCTTCTTCTTCAAAAAAAAAAAAAAAACACTCACTTCTTTCGCTACTGTCATTTCGATAGCAAATAATATTATTACGAGTCTGTAATTGTCTCTTGAATTTTTTTTTATTAATATATATTTTTGGAAATTAAGGCGAGGAGACTGATGTCTAGTAAGGGCGGGATCAGCCTAGAAGAGATAAAAAATGAGTCTGTTGATCTGGTATTTCCTTTTCTCCTTTTCATTTGCATGTGTGTTCGGTTACTGAGAAAGCGATGGAAAATGTAATGATACTGTTTACCTTCTGTGTTCCTCTTCCTTTCATCTCTACATGTGCATGTGTTTGGTTTCCGAGAAAATGAAAGAATTTCAACTATGTTTGTTTGTTCATGGTGATATCTTTTCTAGATTTTTTTTAACAATATAGAATCAGTTCGTTTCCTCAGTTCATACTTAAATAATGCTTCTTTTTTCTTACAATTTTTGTTAATCTCTATAAATTGTTATCAATTATTTTCTTAAAATTTTAATTTATTTTACACAAATTAATCTTAATCTCCAGCTTCGAAGATTTTTTAAATTTATAATAAGTATTTTCAAGGAGAATAAAAAATTAATTAATTTTTTTTTCAGTTCCTTTAAGTAAAACAAAAGATCTAATCAAATCGGCAGCGTAACTTATTTTGCATGTCATCACGGCGATTATTTTGGCGCATATATATATATATATATATATATATATATATATATTGTTGGAGTCACTATTATTAAAATCTGATCTTACATTTCCCAAAAAAACGAGGAGAGTTGACTCTCGTAGAAACAATATTTTATAATTTTTTTGGTTAAATGGTGTAACTCATGTTAAAGTACTTAAGGTATGTTTACTATTATGGTATAAATTGTTTTTTTAATTTTTTTTGAAAATATTTTAAAATTATTTATTATTATTATTATTATTTTATTTTTATATAGCATATCATAAATATCTTGGCGCGTGTGGTGTAATGATTACCCTTAGTGCTGCTAAACCTGTCTGCTCTAAAGTCAAACACATAATTTATGTGTTTTTTGGTATGATCATCCTGTGTTATTGTTTTATATATATAGGTTGAATGTTTGTTTCCTTATATTTTGGCAAGTGAAATATGATTTTATCTCCATTTTTTTTTTTTTGCATCATTTGAGCAGTCGTGAATTTGTATCTTTTGGTACTTTACAGCTGTTCTACATTTTGGTTTTTGCACAGCAAGTTGGTTGATAAGTGAGTTTTTTAATGCTGGAGACTTTGGAGACAAAATGTATGTCGTTTGGTGTGTTGGATTGATTGCCCAGTATTAGCTCATGCTCACATCTGAGGAGCCTAGAGGAGTTCTTAGCTCAAACTGATATATAGTGATTTGGCTGTTAAACTGATATATAGTGATTTGGCTGTTAGCTTTTGAAAAATGAAGGGCTTCTTCCCATTTTGATTTTTTAACTCTAGAAATTGCTGTGCATGATGTAGCTGGACAGAGCTTAATACTAATTGTCAATACAAGTTTCCATATTCAAAAGATATTGGATTGTTTAATAGAAAGGAAAAAAAAGTTTTAATTCTATTGATGGCATTAAAAAATAAACAATAGTTGCACAGACTTTTGTTATGAAATGTTATATGTACTCTTGTCAGTTAGATTTTTGGATGGAATAATGTACGAAGGAGTGATGATATTGTAGTAAAATACTGTAGAAAGGTACATGGTGTCTCGTTATGCAAAGATTTTCTTGGTTAATTTTAGTTAATGTTAATATTTTGCTCGCAGGAGAGGATTCCTATAGAGGAAGTGTTTGAGCAGCTCAAATGTTCAAGGGAAGGTCTTACTTCAGACGAAGGAGCCACCAGGCTTCAAGTTTTTGGACCAAACAAACTAGAAGAGAAAAAGGTTAATTTTTGTAATCTTCAATTCATTAGTGAATCAAAAAATGGAAGAAAAATGTATTGATAGTAGTCTGATTCAGTTCTATGGAGTTCGTGTTAAATTTGAGCTTTCATGGTTTATAAACAGGAGAGCAAGATTCTCAAGTTTCTGGGATTTATGTGGAATCCGTTGTCATGGGTCATGGAAGCTGCTGCATTGATGGCCATAGTCTTGGCAAATGGTGATGGAAGACCTCCAGATTGGCAGGACTTTGTCGGGATCGTTGTCTTGTTGGTGATTAACTCCACTATTAGTTTCATCGAGGAAAACAATGCTGGTAATGCGGCAGCAGCCCTCATGGCTGGTCTTGCTCCTAAAACAAAGGTGATAACTGCACTTCACTGGCTCTGCTTGCATGCTTTAGCTTTTATCTACTATTTGTTATTTTATTTGATTTTTATGTCTGAAAATAATTCAGGTTCTGAGAGATGGCCGATGGAGCGAGCAAGACGCTGCAATCTTGGTTCCAGGAGACATTATCAGCATTAAATTGGGAGACATAGTTCCTGCAGATGCCCGTCTTCTTGAGGGTGATCCTTTGAAGATTGATCAATCTGCCCTTACAGGGGAGTCACTTCCTGTCACCAAGAACCCCTCTGATGAAGTGTTTTCTGGCTCAACATGTAAACAAGGTGAAATTGAAGCAGTTGTGATTGCCACCGGTGTGCACACCTTTTTCGGAAAGGCTGCCCATCTCGTGGACAGCACCAATCAAGTTGGACATTTCCAGAAAGTTCTTACTGCCATTGGTAATTTCTGTATTTGCTCAATCGCTATTGGAATAATCATTGAGATTGTAGTCATGTACCCAATACAAAAGCGCAAGTACAGAGATGGAATTGACAACTTGCTGGTTCTCTTGATTGGAGGAATTCCTATTGCTATGCCAACTGTTTTATCTGTCACCATGGCTATTGGTTCCCATAGACTTTCTCAACAGGGTGCCATTACCAAGAGAATGACTGCCATCGAGGAAATGGCAGGAATGGATGTTCTCTGCAGTGACAAGACTGGGACTCTCACTCTGAACAAGCTTACTGTTGACAAGAGCTTGATTGAAGTGTTTGCAAAGGGTGTGGAGAAGGAGCATGTTATGCTTCTTGCAGCGAGAGCTTCAAGGACGGAAAATCAGGATGCCATTGATGCTGCAATTGTTGGGATGCTTGCTGACCCAAAGGAGGTATAGCTGCTTTAATGCAGTTTTCTCCGAGATCTCTGAATCTGAGGTTGCACAAAAAATCAGAACTTAAAGTAATAGTCCTTTTCATTATTGTTTGGCAGGCACGAGCTGGGATTAGAGAAGTTCATTTCCTTCCTTTCAACCCTGTGGACAAGAGGACTGCTCTGACTTACATTGATAATAATGGAAACTGGCACCGGGCTAGCAAGGGGGCCCCTGAGCAGGTATGATGCTTTTCCCTTTACCAACTCGGTAATCAGCACTCAAAGTAATAACTACTAACTCATTCCCTATTTGTACTTCTATGCAGATCTTAACTCTATGCAATTGCAAGGAAGATGTTAAGAGGAAGGTTCATTCTGTGATTGACAAGTTTGCTGAACGTGGACTTCGATCTTTAGGTGTTGCAAAACAGGTCTGCAGTTTAGTGTTTATCTACATCTTGTCACCATGCTACTCAAACAAGCCTGATCTTATTGTTTTGTTCCTTCAATGAAATGGATGCAGGAAGTACCTGAGAAATCGAAAGATGCTCCAGGGGCACCATGGCAACTTGTTGGTTTGCTGCCCTTGTTCGATCCTCCCAGGCACGACAGTGCTGAAACCATTAGAAGAGCTCTCCACCTTGGTGTTAATGTTAAGATGATTACTGGTAAGTCTTTTTCATTCTCATTTTGAAATTTGTTCTTATGCCATTACTTAGGCTTTGTTTGCTGTTTCCTCAATGTCCAGGGGATCAGCTCGCAATTGCTAAGGAAACTGGCAGGAGGCTTGGAATGGGAACAAACATGTACCCCTCTTCTTCATTGCTCGGCCAAGATAAGGATGCTGCCATTGCAGCCCTCCCTGTGGATGAGTTGATTGAAAAGGCTGATGGATTTGCTGGAGTTTTTCCAGGTGAAGTCAGCTGCCTAATACTGATGCTTTTTTTTTCTTTTTCTTTTTCCAAAATGCACTTGCACTCGTTTTCTTTTCCATATCATGGTAATTTGCAGATTTTTATTTTGTTAATTTTTCCAAATGATAAAAGTCACTGTCGCAATTAATTTTGTCAGCATGTACAAGATTGTGATCTTTCTTCAGCCCCCCTTCTCCCCTCACTATTTGAGCATGATTTCAATTGACATCCATTATTTTCTTACATGATTATCTTTTAGATTTTTATTACTTTTTATCATGTTTCCTAGTCTTGACTTAACACCTTTTTATTCATTTTTACAGAACATAAATATGAAATTGTTAAGAGGCTACAGGAAAGGAAGCACATATGTGGAATGACTGGAGATGGTGTTAATGACGCCCCTGCTCTGAAGAAAGCAGATATTGGAATTGCTGTTGCTGATGCTACTGATGCTGCCAGAGGCGCTTCCGACATTGTCCTCACTGAACCAGGACTTAGTGTTATTATAAGTGCAGTGCTGACCAGCAGGGCTATATTCCAAAGGATGAAGAACTACACTGTTAGTTACATCTTCTGCTTGTTTTATTGCTGTGTTCACTGTTGTTGAATTTGCGAGTGTCTAACTCACTCTGGTCTGACCGTTTCTTTTGCAGATATATGCAGTTTCAATTACCATTCGTATTGTGGTAAGTACCAACATGTCCATGAATGTATCTTTCTGTTACTAATCTGCTCGAGACATCTGTTTTGATCATGTCCTTCTATCTGTTCTTTCTATGGCAGTTTGGCTTCATGTTTATTGCCCTGATATGGAAGTTTGACTTCGCTCCATTCATGGTTTTGATCATTGCCATCCTAAATGACGGTGAGATCTCTAGTAAACCTCCTCGTAAATTTATATAATTCTCCTTTCACAAATTACCATGAACTGAATTAGCATGAGCACAAGTCTGATATGGTGCATTATCAAACCTCCAGGAACAATCATGACAATATCGAAGGATCGAGTGAAGCCATCTCCACTGCCAGACAGTTGGAAACTTAAAGAGATATTTAGTACTGGTGTTGTGCTTGGAGGTTACTTGGCACTAATGACAGTATTATTCTTCTGGATTATGAAAGACACAGACTTCTTCTCAGTAAGAATATCCTACAATATCATTGTCAGTTTGTGTTTTCCTTTATTCAGATTTTATATCTTTATATGATTTTCGTAACACAGGATAAGTTTGGCGTAAGATCACTGAGAGATAGCAAATATGAAATGATGGCGGCCTTGTACTTGCAAGTGAGTATTGTGAGCCAGGCCCTTATTTTCGTCACACGATCCCGCAGCTGGTCTTTTGTTGAACGTCCTGGACTTCTTCTTGTCAGCGCGTTTGTAGTCGCTCAGCTGGTAAGGATTCATCCTATCCGCCAATCACTACTTAAAACAACCCTCCCTACCATGCTTAGTTTGTCATGGCCTTCTCTTGTTTGTGCTGCTTCGAGTTTTTTAAGCAGGGCAATGCACTTTATTTACCTTCTGCTGATGATAATCTTGGGCTCCGCATTCTGAATGTCAAATATTTTGCTTATAGTTTGGAAAATGAATCAGATTATCAGTGAAACCTAATACATTGCCGCCACTCTATGAATGACAGATTGCGACATTGATAGCAGTCTACGCAAACTGGGGTTTTGCACATATCAAGGGGTGCGGCTGGGGATGGGCTGGAGTAATCTGGCTATTTAGCTTGGTGACATATCTGCCGCTTGATGTTCTCAAATTTGCAATCCGCTATATCTTGAGCGGGAAGGCTTGGGATAATTTCTTGGAGAACAAGGTATATTATTTCATTAACAAAATCCCGAGTCCGAGTCTGATTTTCTGCTCATGTTCTTTGCTCACTTGCTACCTTCTTTGTAACAGACTGCCTTTACTACAAAGAAAGACTATGGGAAAGAAGAGAGAGAAGCTCAGTGGGCCACAGCTCAGAGGACCCTTCATGGCCTCCAACCCGCTCAGACCAACACTATCTTTTCCGACAAGAGTAGTTACAGGGAGCTTTCTGAGATCGCAGAGCAAGCCAAGCGTAGGGCTGAGATGGCAAGGTAAGCAAGCCATATTCCACAACGAATCAGGGAGCAAAAAAGCTGCTGTCCTTCCATGATCTTTTGCGTACTCATAAATCATGTTTCTTCGCAGGCTGAGGGAGCTGAACACCCTCAAGGGGCATGTGGAATCAGTGGTGAAGCTGAAGGGACTAGACATTGATACAATTCAACAACATTACACCCTTTAAGGAGTTAACAAGTCTCGAAGAGAACAAACTCCTCGGAGAAAAGCCGGAAGCAGCTATAGCTATATGACGACGAAGAAGGCCTCGAGAGAGAATCTTTTTAATCAGACTAGAATGGCATTCCTCTTGCTATAACTTAGGTACTCTTTTGTTGTTTGTTATCTACCATTCAAGCCCAGAGGACATGGTTTCTCCTTTAGGAGCTAAATATAATCAGCCATCTATTTCCTCCTCTGTACCAATTTTCTATCACGTTTAATTTTACATGCCCTGCATCAATTTACGTTGCTAATAGAGTTATGCAATCCGAGGCTACTCTTTAAAGTGATACTTCAAAGCTTTCTCTTTCTTTAGACCATCTAACTGTTGCTATTAGTTATGGATGGAATCACTTGTTCCATTAACTAAGTTTCCAAGCTTGGCTTCTAGTGAGAAACTGAGGCAATGAGAATACGAGAGAAGCTTCTGCATCACTCATCAGCATGCGAAAAACGGTATAGGTTGGGCTGATGCTTATAGCAAAGATATTAAACCCCGCTTGGTCCATAGTCCAATATAAAGCTCGGGTTATAAGAATAAAACGATGCAGTTTTAAATTAAATTTTTTTTATAAAATAAAAAATCAAACTAGTTAATTTTAACCTAGTTTAATTTGAAACTCGGCTCAAACTAGGTTTCAAGTCGAGGGATCACCGGGTTGGAAGGGCTTCTATAAGCAATTGAAAACTCACAAAACAGATCTCCAGTGAGTTCTACTGGCAATTGAACTGTAATGGTAAACGGGCTTTTATAGGGCGGCATGGCTACAGAGTTTGTAGAGGGGAAAACAATTCTAGCTCTTCCTTAGCTTTCAACAAGGGCCAAGAGCTAGCAACTTAGCAACTCAAGAAGATGGAAATGTCTTATGCACTTGCTAGCAACGCGAAGCTGCTGCTGCTGCCGCTGCCTCACCACAGTTACAAACAAAGAAAAAAAAATTACTTGAAAATTAATAGGATATTGGTCAAGGAAGGAGCTTCACGACTTTCGTTTATGGTGGACACGTCACCCATGTCATGAGTCATTAATCGAACCATGACAGTTCTTCTTGATGGGCTGGTACCTTGAAATCAACTGAACTCTTTCTCGGAGTCGATTTTTGATGGACGTGCAAGAACAAATTGACGTGTATTTGTTTCTGACTTGAAATCCAGATGACTCGTGAATATATGAATATATTAGCGGAAAAAATATAGTCAATGCATCGTTAAAATTTCATACAAGCATACATGCAAGATCATTCAGTATGATTCAAATAATTTGATTTAAATTAAAAACAAATTCAATTGAATAAGTTGTTAATTTTAAACAGAACTGAATTGAATGAAAGAACCTATCGATTTGATTCAATTCAATTCCAAAATTCTAAAATCCAAACAAATCCATTTTAAAACAATAGACATTTAATTAAATTATTTTCAACGGAATTTAATAAATCTTTAAGTATAATAGGCCTTCAGTCTATAATGGGGTTTTTTTTAGCTTGATTCATTTTTTTTTTCCAAATTTTCTGACTGAAATGATCTAATAAACTCAGAAAACCATGCAGTTTGGTTAATTTTAGGTCCAGATAATTCGGTTAATTTGTTCACCCCTAAGATCATATTTTATATTCTTGTAAATATTTATGACAATCTTTTCTTCCTGAAAGGGGGGGCGGGGGGGCGGGGGGGTTCACATTTCACATTGAGTACTAATCATCTCAAGAAACAGTTTAAGAGTTGCTCCGGCACCATTATGATACGGTTGTACAGATCAGAAGTTTTCTGCCAAAAAACTGACGCACTAACTCGGATTCCTGTCCTCAAAAAAATTTTCCTGAGTGACTTGTGGCAGCCTCAATACGATCTCTGCATATGCTGCAATGGATAATAAGCAAGAACAAATCAGAACAAACAGAAAACCGACAGGAGACACCGACAAAACAAAACGCAGTGATAAAGTAAGGAACATCAACACAGGAAATGCACGAGTTCTTTGAAGGCAACATGATAAAGTAGGGAACAGCAACGCAGGAAATGCACAAGAGTTCTTTGAAGGCAACATGAACCTAAAACAATCAGAAACCTGATGGCAGAAAATGCGTCAAAGAGACCCAAAATTATATCGGTGGAAAAAAGATTAGGTAAGCATATAAACCAGCACCAGCAGACTACAATGTATTCCCCATATACCTAGTTTATATTCAAACAGCATAGATCATCCCATCTCTGACTTATGAAAGCTGAAAGCAGGAAGTCCAGTGAAGTTCTTAAAACGAATCACCGTCAAACAAACACGCATTTGATGGCAAACAATGTCTCAAAGAGCCAACAGAATTTAAGTCAGAGGAAATAAATAAGGTGAGCATCTAAACTGGCATCAGTCTGACCAAATATCCAATTTTAGCAAGAAACAGCATTTATCACAATCTCATTCCCCATAAGCAAGCAGGGATGATATTGTCAAATGAAAAACTAATAATCAGGAAAAAATATGTCAACTATCAAGACAAGCAAGTCGAGCTCATTCACAAAATCATGCAATTAACCAGTCAAAAGAAAGAAAGAAAACACAGTGTAGAGAAAGAATGAACCACATATTTTCTTCTGTTTATGGATGTTCTTCTTGGTCAATTCAGAAGACTAAGAGGATAAAAGACGACAGAAAAAATAAGTATAAGTCTTGACTTTCAATTTGAAAATAGAAAGCTCAACATCTTAGGGTAAAAATCACCTTCTGGCAAGCTCATACTTTTCAAGGCATCCTCTGCGTAAGATAGACGCCTTGGACTAGGGTGAGCTCCCATTACTTCACTTTTCTTAAACTGATCAATTGGCCATGCAATGACTCTGACCCGAGTTGGAAGTACAGAGACAAGGTCTGCATATCTGAGACTGACAATTACCTTGCTGCAACAAGAAAAAGGCATAGTAAAACATCAGGATATGCAATATGTGCAGTACAGGATTCATCCTTGATGCTATAGAAACTGAAAAAACCAATCATGCATTGATTATGCTACAGTTCCCTTTTAGCAACAAAGGGATTGCAAAATATCTCCAAGGTTAGTGAAGTTAAAGATCACCACATGAGAGAAAGAGTCGATGAACCTTGGGTAAGCTACAGTGTATAATGTAGATTAATTTGGTAAAAAGAAAGATGAGGAATGAGATAATCTCAAGAAATTATGTAAGCAAACCACCGTAGATAAAGTACAAAAAGCATTCCATAGCATGCAGCAGTAAAAAAGTACTCACCAAGGAAAATCATCTAGTACAAATTCTATTATGTGGTAGGGTAGGCTATGATACAGCTCTCCTATTTGATTTCCATACAACTCCTTAATAAGTCGAACCTGCACCATGATAGGAAAGAAAGTGAGTTAGAGTAATTAGATCTTTTGTTCGATCAAAAGTATGTATGATATAAAGATTAGCTGCAACTTGTCAATGTGATATACTTGATAAATTGAAGAACCAGGAGAAGAAAACATTACATCATGAAACAAAAATTTACCAGGAATTATATGTTAGTTCAAGAGAGAAAAAAAAAAGGAATGTATATGCTATGTTGTCATCTCAGATAAAAAAGCTAGAGACCAAATCCCACCAACAGGGTGTGGAAGGGGACAGTTGAAAAAAGAGTACGCCCACTTGTTGTGGAGATTGAGTAATTATGAAGGCAAAGACCAAGAAAATAAAATCTCTACATGAGTGTTGTAAGATGTTCAATCTGTTATTTCACCCTTAATACCTGACAAACATCTGCAAACACCCACACATGCACACACAATAGATGGAATGAAAATTACTACACAAACATCTAGCACATATAAATTCCTAACAAAGAAGATCGAGAAAGATCCAAGAGCAAAACTGGAAATAAGAAGCTGCACATAATGACTGAAAAATATCAGCCTTCGATAATAAGACTTCATCTAATAATAGAGTCCAACGGGGTTACACTTCAGATACAAGCTTAAGCATAAAAATTGCTACTGAGGGAACTCCAACAAATAAAATCTTTGTGTGGGTCCCCCTTTATCTTAACTATAACAAAGTTGATAAATTTCTCCTAAGTATTCACCAGAATAGTTGAGTCAACGATAGTTCCCACAGAAACCAGGCAAAAAGGGTGAAACTGACTTAAGCTGATCTGTGCAAATTGAACATTGAAAATTCACTAGATGCAGTAGGACAATCTCTTGTAGGTAAACAAAGATCAGTATGTCAGCAAAGCTAGCTCAAACAGAAACACATAAATACTAAGATCATGTAAGCTGGACTATACCTGTTCCTTTCTATCCACATAAGCTTGCAGAAGTTCTCCAATGTAATCTATAAATCTCTGAAAAGAGAAGAGAAGCAATACTGAGAATGGGTAATATCCGAGGAATATCAAACCCAAAAAGATGTCTCTGGCAACTAACCTTACCATCGCATTAGATGAAAGAAGATCATTTTCTGCTTCACGTAGCGGCAGGAAGAAAGGTATTGTGTGTTCAAGGACAGTCATCTTTTCAAGAAATGACTTGCTCTCAAGCACCAAATGGTACAGCTCGCAAGGGTCTCCTGCAAGGAAGAAGGGGAAAGGAAGAAACAAATGAACCAGCTTTAAGTTGCATCCACTGACATGCAATCTCCTCTGAGAGAATTGAGCAGTACAAGAAGATCACAATAATTTTTGTATGGATAAACAGGATATTTTTTAATATAAAAATAAAACGGCCACCAACCTCACAAGTGCAGTCATGGAAAACCATGAACATTTGAGCAATTGTTGTTGGATGCAAAATGAGATGATAACATAACTAGAGTGATCATATTAGAATAAAGCACAAGAAAATTTGCATCAGACCTGCAAAAGTTGTCTCATATTGAATGCCAATTCTTGCCCCCTCCAGACAACAAATAACCTGTTTGTATTAAGAAAAAAGCTACTGATTGATAAATGACCAACCAATGCAATAAATTTCATCAAAACCTACACCCTAAGCACATTCCATGCATCGTATCCTTGTTAGTAGAAAATGTTACCTTATTCCCAACTCTATATGTAATTTTTTCCTCAACATGATGATTTGGTATCACATCTGTCTCCGCTAGCATTGCCTTTCTATCAACCTCCATGTGAACCTGATGAAAAGGGCACGCTTAAAACATTAACAATTTGATCACGCCCATCTGCAAACATATAACTTTACAATGATACAAACCGCACAAACAAATCTATCAAGATGGAGTACTAACAAAAGTATTCGTCATGGAATTATCCATTATATAGAGCATAGAGACCCAAACTTTAAGATGTAAATTGTTCCAGCCATCTATTTTAACAATGACTTGTGATCAGAACCACAGAATTCAACCACCTCCAACAATGTACTGAAAATACAGTGTTTACCCTCTCTCTTATCGTAGCTAACAGTCCGTCATTCCATTCTTCACCATCTAAGTAAACCTCTGCAAGAATTCAAAAGAAAAGCACATTTTTTCCAATCAAATCACTCACAAATAAACTGTTAATCACTGCATTATCTCAAAAAGAAAATACCTTCCGCTTGAGACGCTCTTGCAGCTTCAAATTCTTTCTGTAACCGCTCGAATATCATCTTATCAGAATCCCTGTCAAAAACCAACAACAACAAAAAAACCTTAATCCTCAAAACCCAGTAACATTTTCATTAATCAAACAACCATCAATACAATTCTCACCTAGACAGCCTCTCTGCCAATGCCGTATGTCTCTTAATTACATTCGAAACTAATTAATAAAAAAAAGGACACAACTTTCAGTTTCTTACAAAACAACCTTAATTTAATAAAAAAAAAATCATTTTTCTTACATCGAGCACGTGCAGTTTCTAACCGGTCATTATCATCATCTTCGTGCATAAAGTTCTGTTTTTTCCACACAAAAAATTAAAATTACAATCACAAAAAAAAAAAACATAAAAATTGAAAAAAGGAGAGCTTTGAATGATAATTAATAAGAAATTACCACTTCTCCCATTGATGATGTAAAAGGGTTCTTCTTATGCCTCTTTTTTAGGGTTTCTTCTTCAAAATCGCTGACCTCCATCTGATTTGATTTTTTCTGAGAGAGAGAGGAGTCACAAATTTTAAAATTTAGGGTTCTAATATCCGGGCACGAATCGAATTGCAGAGCCCGACCCGCACCCGTTTTATTATTTTTTTGAGAAGATTACACTCCTCATGGACTCGTTATGATTTTCTTGTGGTAAAGTACATTTCAGGTCTTATATTGTTTCGATATTTTCAATTAGATCCTTTTTAGAGATATTAACCATGGCGGCGGCTTGTTTTATTTTCTTTTTGTTCAAGAAATACTTCATTATATATATATTATCTCTATTATAATTTTTGAATGAAATATTGTTTCTAAAATAATTTGCATTAACCTATTTATCGATCTAGTTTATAATAATTTAAGTTTAATCATATATGAATCAACGTTCTATGTAAATAAATATTTTAACTGAAAAAGATTGTATATAAAATGTTAAATTTATAAATATTAGATATATATTGGTTAAGTTTAGATTGGATTTCGAATTAGATTTAATAATATCAATATGTTTTTCATTATTCATCAAATAAAATTTTTGAATAATTGATATAAAACGGTAACTATCTACAATTTTTTTATTATCAATTTGACTTCAATTAAATTTATTGAATTTATATATATCTTTGTTGAATAAAACTTTAATCAATATGTATTGAATAAAATTGCTAAAATTATTAAAATTATGTACTGAATCAGAATAGCAGGAAAACATAGTAACCAAAATGCAATATGCCAAACTTACTCATTTTTTAAAATTTTACTAATTGGACTATTGGCCCCGTTTGTTTGCAGGAAAGTAGTTTCCTTTTGGAAAGTGAATTCCGGGGAAAGTGAATTCCGGGAAAGTGAATTCCGGGAAAGTATTTTCCGATG